>Ga0105048_10000213_pt1 | contig 83395 bp, 57 predicted proteins | sample MAT05_FD_78382 | JGI IMG/M metagenome (GOLD analysis project Ga0105048, IMG submission 78382) | Freshwater microbial communities from Lake Fryxell liftoff mats and glacier meltwater in Antarctica - MAT-05 | ecosystem: Environmental > Aquatic > Freshwater > Ice > Liftoff microbial mat | place...
CCCTCGCCGTTCCGGATCGGCGGCGGGGCGCCGAGCTGGAGCAGCGACGCCTCGAGCCGGTCGCGGAGGGCGGCGACCTCGGCGTAGCGGCGGGGCCCCTCGGCGGCGCGGGTGGCGGCGACAGCGAACCCGGCGGCGGCGGCGGCGTCCTGCGTCCCCGGGCGCAGGCCGCGCTCCTGGGCGCCGCCGAAGAGCAGCGGCCGCAGCGCGATCCCGGGGCGCGGGATCAGCGCCCCGATGCCCTTGGGGCCGCGGAGCTTGTGGGCCGCGAGCGCGAGCAGATCCGCCCCGCGCCACGTCGCGGGATCGAGGCGCCCCATCGCCTGGACGGCGTCGACGTGGAGGCGGGCGCCGCGGGCGTGGACGACCTCGGCGACCTCGGCCACCGGCTGGACGACGCCGGTCTCGTGGTTCACTGCCTGGAGCGTGACCAGGCGGACCTCGGCGCTCGGCTGGGCGCGATCGATCGCCTCGGCCACCGCCTCCGGGGCGATCCGCCCGGACGCCTCGGGCGCGACCCAGGCCACCACGACGCCGCGATCCGCCAGCGCCTCGGCGGCGCGCACCACCGACGGGTGCTCGATCCGGCTCGTCACCAGCGCCCCGCCCGGGGTGGCGAAGACGTGCGCCAACGCCAGGTTGTTGGCCTCGGTCCCGCCTGACGTCAGGACCACGTCGCGGGCCTCGAACGGGGCGCCTGCCAGCGCTGCTACCGCCTCCCGCGCTTGGTCGACGTGGGCCCGCGCCTTCTGCCCAGGGCCGTGGACGCTCGCCGGGTTGGCCCAGGCTTGCTCCCAGACGCGCACCATCGCCGCGATCACCTCGGGGTGCGGCGGCGTCGTGGCGTTCCAGTCGAGGTAAATCGGCTTCATCGGCGGCGGCGCAGGCGCGCCTCGTTCACGGGACTTCGCCCGGCGCCCGCGGAGCCACGGTGAGATAGAACGCGACGCCGCCGAGCGGCACCCCTTCGATCGTCTCGGCCGCGGGCGAGACCACCCGCACCTCGCCGCCGAGGCCGCGCGCCGTCCGCCGGGCGATCGCCAGGCCCACGCCGACGCCGCCGTGCTCCCGTGTCACCGAGCCGTCCACCTGGAAAAAGGGCTCGAAGATCTTCTCGACGCGGTCGGGGCGCACGCCTGGCCCGGTGTCGGCCACGCAGAGCTCGTAGTGGCCCGAGGCCAGGCGGAGCACGCGCACGCCGACCGCGCCGCCCGACGGCGTGAACTTCGCCGCGTTCTCCAGGAGCTGCGTCATTGCGCGCTGGAGCCGCCCCGCGTCGCCCCAGGCCGTGAGCGGGCCGCGCGGCATCTCCTCCACCAGCGTCACCTTGGCGTCGTCGAGCCGGTCGGCGATCGCCGCCACCGCGCGCCGGGTCGTGTCGAGGAAATCGTAGTCGCCGTGGACGAAGCGCATCCGCCCCGTCTCGAGGCCGGTCACGTCGAGCAGGTTGTCGATCAGGCCGCGCAGGCGGCGCACGCAGTCGTCAACGGCCCGCAGCGCCTTCTGCTGGGGCTTGTTGAGCGGGCCGAGCTCCTCGTCCTTGAGGAGCTTCACGTAGCCGACGATCGGCGTCATCGGCGTCGCCAGCTCGTGCGAGACGTTGCGGTAGAACTCGATCCGCGCGGCGTCGAGCTCGCGCAGCCGAGCGTTGGCGCGGCTGATCTCGGCGACCTTCTGCTCGAGGTGGGCGACGATCCGCTGGCTCTGCTCCATCAGCCGCTCGTTCGAGCGCGCGCCGGGGGCCGGGACCTCCTTCGCGCCCTTCAAATAGCGCTGGATCACCGTCGAGAACGAGCGCGCGTCGATCGGCTTTTGCAGGAAGCCGTCGCAGCCCACGGCGAGGCTGGTCTCGCGATCGCCCTCGGCGGTGATCGCCACGATCGGCACGCCGGCGAGGGAGGGCTCGCCGCGGAGGCGCAGCGTCACCTCGAAGCCGTCGAGGCCGGGGATGTTGAGGTCGACCAGCACCAGATCCGGCCGCTGGGCGCACGCGAGGCGCACGCCTTCCAGACCGTCGGCGGCGTCGATCACCTCGTACCCGGCGCTCTGGAGGAGCTTGCGAACGAGGAGACGGTTGGCGGGATCGTCTTCGATGTGGAGGATCCGAGTCATCGCGGGATCCTTCGATACCACGGCGCGGTTGACGGGGGGCGAGCGCTTCGACATACGCTCTTCGGGTGAGACAGACCCCGGGCCCTGGATCCGCCGCCTCCCTCGTGCTCGTGGCGACCTTCGCGCTCGCCGTCGCGGGGTGCCGCACCTCGCCGCCCGCCCCGACCGCGGCCGCGTCGTCCATCCCCGCTCCGGGCGCCGCCCCGACGCCGCTCACCTTCGTCGGCGCCGAGCACATCCTCGTGGCCTACCAGGGCGCCCTCGGCGTCGCCAAGACCGTGAGCCGCACCAGGGCCGACGCGAAGACGCGCGCCGACGAGGCGCGGGCCAAGCTCGTCGCCGAGCCGGCCACGTTCGAGGCGCTCGTCGCGACGTACTCCGACGACGAGCTGACCAAGCCCACGGGCGGTAAGATCGGCAACTTCGAACGCAACGTCTTCCTCCCGGCCTTCAGCGACGCGGCCTTCGGCATCGCCGTCGGCGGCATCTCCGCGGTGGTGGAGACGCCGCGCGGCTTCCACATCATCGTCCGCACCCAGTAGTCAGCACGATGGGATCGCTCCCTCTCGCCCCGCGCGTCGCCTACCCCCTCGCCGCGCTCTCGGGCGTCGTTTATTTCCTCGGCTTCCCCGGGGTCAACCTCTGGCCGCTCTCGTTCGTCGCCCTGGTCCCGCTGATCGTCGCGCTCCGCGGGCAGGCGCCGCGGCGGGCCGCGGGCCTCGGGCTCGTCAACGGCCTCTTCATCTCGTTCACGGGCTTCTACTGGCTCTTCGGCATGCTCCAGCGCTTCAGCGGCTTCTCCGCCCCGCTCTGCGTGCTCTTCATGCTCGCGCTCTGCGCCTACCAGGGCGGCCGCACCGCCCTCCTCGGCTGGCTCCACGCCCGCGCCGAGCAGCGCGGCTGGCCCCCGGCGCCTGTCTTCGCCCTGGCCTTCGTCGCCAGCGAGCTCGTCTACCCGCTGCTCTTTCCCTGGTACTTCGGCGCCTCCGTTCACAACGCGCCCGCCTTGCTCCAGACCGCGGATCTCGGCGGCCCGTACCTCGTCGGCCTCGTCCTCGTCGCGCCCAACCTCGCCTTCGCCGAGCTCTGGCTCGCCCGCCTCGAGCAGCGCGCGATCGTCCGTCGCCTCGTCGGCCTCGGCCTCGCCGTCCCGGCGATCGCCGCCCTCTACGGCGCTGTACGCCTTCGCCAGATCGACGCCGCCATGGCCGCGGCGCCGTCGATCAAGATCGGCATCGCCCAGGGCAACCAGCCGCTCAAAGGGCGCGTCGCCCCCATCGCCACGCACCTCGCGCTCACCGAGCAGCTCCGCTTGCAGGGGGCGGAGCTCGTGCTCTGGAGCGAGGGCTCCGATCCGCACATGTACTCCGAGGATCAGTACAAAGAGGCGGCCAAGACCGAGATCACCCACCGCCTCGGCGTCCCGGCGATCATCGGCACCGGCATCCGCCGCCCGACCACGACCGGACGACGCACGTACTTCAACAGCGCGCTCCTCAGCGACACCGACGGCACCATCCTCGGCCGCTACGACAAGCAGTTCCTCCTGGCCTTCGGCGAGTACCTCCCCCTCGGCAAAACGTTCCCGTTCCTCTACCGCTGGTCACCGAACTCGGGCCGCTTTTCCCCGGGCACTTCGCTCGATCCGCTCCTCTTCGGCGCGCACCGGATCAGCGTGATCATCTGCTACGAAGACATCCTCCCCGCCTTCGTCAACGGCATGATCCGCCACGCCGATCCGGACCTGATCGTCAACCTCACCAACGACACCTGGTTCGGCGACACCACCGAGCCGCTCGAGCACCTCGCCCTCGCCCAGCTCCGCGCCGTCGAGCACCGCCGCTACCTGATCCGCGCCACCAACAGCGGCCTCTCCGCCATCGTCGACGCCGCAGGGCGCGTGGTCATGCACGGCAGCGCCTTCCGAGAGGAGGCGCTGATCGGCGAGGCCCGCTTCCTGCGACGGCGCACGGGCTACGAGGTGCTGGGGGACGCACCGTACTGGGGGGCAACGCTTACGATCGCGCTGATGGCGCTGGTGGAGAAGAAGCGAATCTTCCGCCCCAAGGCGAGCTGAACACCCCCGTCCCCCGTCCCCCGTCCCCGTGCGCGTCCTTCGCGCACGGAAGACGAAGACGAAAGACGGGAGAGCCCAGAGATCGGGCTAGATCTTCAGCGCCTTCTTGAAGCGCTTCGCGTCCGCAAACATGTCCACGTTGGTGAACACGTAGGTCGCGTCGGTGTGCTTCGCGGCGCGGGCGATATCGCCGAGCCGCTCGATCGCCGGATCCTCGTAGCGCGACTTGTGCCCGGCCGGGCCGTGGAGCCGGTAGTACGCGACCGGCAGCTTCGACAGCCCCGCGACCAGCGGATCGCGCGCCGCGATCGCGCCCACGTCGTTGGTCAGATCGTCGCACTCGTCGGGGTCCCAGCCGGCGCACGGCTCGAACACCACACGATCGAAGCGTGATTTCACGTTGTGAAGGAACTCCTTCAGCACGCTCTTGTTGGCCTTGGTGGGCGTGAACTCGGGCGGCGTCACGAAGACGGCCGTCCTCGCCTCGAGCTCTTCGGCGATGGCCTCGATGCTCTTGAGCGCGGTCTCGATCACCTTTCCATCACGGAAGCCCTCCTGCCCGACTTCGCGCGGGCCGAGGAGAGCAAAACGAAACCCTTCCGGCGCCTCCCGGCGCCAGCGCCGGATCGTGCCCGGACCGGGGAGAGAGACATGCGTTTCCTGGACCTCCACGAAGCTGAATTCGCGAAAGTACCGCGTCGCGGGCACGGGAAATCCGGCGCAGCCGACTGTAATCATCGGGCGGGACGATAGTCGAGACGCCCCCGGGCGCAAAGCTTCCCCCACCCCCGGGCGAGCAGATTCGATCGTTCAGGCTGAAATAACGACAAATTATCCGGTGCGGCTCACCCCTCGAAGCGACGACGGGCGAAGGCGCCGAGCCCCGCGACCACCGGCGGAGGGATCTCGTGCTGCCCGCCGTGCGCCACCCACGAGACCGAAGCGCCCGCCGCCTCGAGGAGCGACCGCAGCGCCTCCGCGCCAGCAAACGGCAGCACCGGATCCTGCTTGCCATGCGCGAGGAACGCGTGGATCGACGGCCCCGAGACCCGCGCCGCCGCGGTCCAGCGATCGCGCGAGAGCAGGTTCCCCGAAATCCCCGCGAGGCCGACGAAGGGCCGCTCCGCGTGGAGCGCGATCTCGGTGGTGATCATCGCCCCCTGCGAGAACCCGCCGATGACCAGCCGATCCCGCGTCACCCCGCGCTCGGCCTCCAGCGCGGCGAGCGTCGCCTCGAGCGCCTCGCGCGCCGGAGCCATCCCATCCGGCGTCTCATCGGCGAGCGCCCGCTGATCCCCTCGACGCTGCAGCGCCGCGATGCGCTCGAGATCGATCGGCCACCAGGCGCGCCCGCCCCACGGCAGCCCGAGCGGCGCCTCGGGGAAGAACCAGCGCGCCTTCGGCCCGGCGTCGATCACCCGCGCCAGGGCGACGAGGTCTTCGCCCGGAGCGCCGAAGCCGTGACAGAGCAGGACCGCGGGGCCATCGCCGCCGCCGCGGCCATCCGAGCCGCCGAGCGCGTGGACGCGAAGCGGGCCAATCAAGTCGGGGATCATCGGGCGGAGTGTAGAGCGCCGTCGTCGCCGGATTGCCAGCCGAAAGATCGACTTCGACGAAGGCCCGAGGGGGCACGGCGAACTTGCAGAGGCTCGGGCTTTCGCCTTAAGCCTTGGTCGCGGCGCCCGGGAGGCGCGCGCTCATGGCCAAGCTCAACTCCCTGACTCTCAGCCCCGACGCGTTGGCCTTTGTCTCCGCGGCGCTCCGGCACATCGGCGACGCCGAGTACTTGCTCGCGGCCGGCGACGGTCATGGCTCGCCGGATCAAGCGTTTCACCTCGCGGGGTTCGCGCCCGAGTGCATTCGCAAAGGGATCCTCTCGCTCCGCTGGCTCGACAAGGCCATCGGGCACGGCGCCGACGCTTCGTCCTCCGATCTGCTCGACTTCGCCGTGGCGATCGATCCCTTCGCCCACCGCTACGATCCGCTCTGCCAGCGCGGGCGCTCGGCGGCGTTCGACGCGTGGAAGGTCGACGTTCGCTACGAGCGCACGGGCACGCGCGGATATGCAGAAGCGAAGGCGCTGTGCGTCGAGGCGCGCGAGGCGATCGACGCGGTGGTGCTCGCCCTGTGGGCCGACGGGCGTCTGCCGGAGGGCGAAAAAGAAGAACTATGGTGACGTTCAACCAGGTCCTCCCCGCGGCAGTCCGTATTTGCGAAGACACGCCGGGGATGGTGGAGCTCGAAGCCTGCTGCGCGGTGCGGGATCTCCGCGGGCGGATCCGGCTGGTGCTCAAGCCCAGCGCGAACCCGACGATCCCGGTCGACATGAAGGCGCTGGCCGCGAGCTTGAAGTCCGAGCTGGGCGCTTACTTCGTCGAGCCGATCTGGAGCACAGCCGCAGCGAAGCCGAACGAAGCGCGGTTCGCGAGCGAGGTCTTCAAGCACGCCCAGCGGTGGGGCGATGCGGCGTACGAGGGTTCCGGCGAAGGTCAACGTAGCGTCCTCGCGAGAGCGCCCTGGTGGAAGTACGAACGCAGGCTTTCGAGGCAGGAGTGGCTCGAGCCCGCGAAGCCCACCACGCCCTTGTGGGAGCTGGGCAACGGCCCCGGGATCGTGACCTTCTACTCGTTCAAGGGTGGCGTGGGGCGCACGACCGCCCTCATTGCGTGCGCGTGGCAGCTCGCGCGCGCCGGGAAGCACGTGGCGATCGTCGATCTCGATCTCGAAGCGCCCGGCCTCGGAGCGATCCTCGGCGCGGAGACGGAGCGAGGCGTCGTCGACTTCCTCGTCGACTGTCTGGCGACGGGCTCGTCCGATCTCACCGGGCTCATCACCTCGGCGACGGCCCTGGGAACCGATGGCGACTTCGTGCGCGTCGTGCCTGCCGGAACGCTGAACCAGCTCTACCTGGAGAAGCTCGGCCGCCTTGATTTCCTCGGCGGCCAGGACGGCGTCGATGGAAGCCCCATCGAGCAGGCGCTCCGGAAGCTTCTTTCAGCGCTGACCAAGCTCACGCCTCGCCCCGACTACATCCTGATCGACTCCCGCGCCGGCCTGCATGATCTCGCCGGGCTCTCGCTCCACCGTCTCGCGCATGTCGACGTCCTGGTCAGCCGGGCGACCGAGGAGGGCTACCGCGGGCTCAATCTGACGGTCGGGACGCTGGCCAAGCGCAAGGGACTGGCGCAGCTTCAATGCATCATGGTGCACACGCTGGCGCCGACGGAGGGGCTGCGAGAAGCCATCGCCGAGGAAGAAGAGTTCCTGGAGCGGAGCTACCAGGCTTTCCAGAGCTATGTTTATCTGAACGAGCAGAGCCGGACGACCACTCGGGACGATCCCATGGCTCCACACCGACCTCTCGTCGTCCGCCGCGATGGTCGATTCGATCGCTTCGCCTCGATCCGCAGCATCGAATCATCGTTTTTCGAGACCGGATTCAGCCGTCTCCGATCCCATATCGAAGAGCTGTGCAAGATCGACGGAGCAGCGGAATGACCCCCGAAGAGCGCCCCCCTCTCCTCGAAGCGCTGGCCCGCCTCGCCTACCAGGACGCGGAGAGCGTCGATCCGCTCACCACGTTCCTCCCCCTCTACGCCCACCGCCGCGCCCTCTCGGACTACGTCGTCGTCGTCCTCGGCAACCGAGGCTCCGGCAAGACCGCGCTGTTCAAGCTGGTCAACGATCCGCGAACGGCGACGCGCCTCCGCGCCTTCTTCGCGACCGAGTCAATCCCTGACGCCACATGGATTGACGCCTTCTCGCAATCGAGCGACCGCCACCCCGAAGTCGGCACGCTGGAGCAGCGAGCGAAGGGTGCGGAGGACCTGACGCTTCGCGCATTCTGGATGGCGCACCTGCTCCGCCGCGTGAACGACACCGTCCCGGAGTTCGTGAAGGTACCGGCGACGCTGGAGATCGTGCTCTCGGCGCCGGCTGCGGATCTCGCCGCCTGGCTGCCTGTCGCCGAAGCAAACCTCGGAGCCGTCAACGCGGCCCTCGACGCGACCAATCGAGCGCTGGCCGCCGCGAATCGGACCGTGGTTGCGACGTATGACAATCTGGATCGCCTCGGGCAGTTCGATCTCTCGATTCGCCGACGGTATATCAGCACGCTGCTCGCGCTCTGGCTCTCGCTGTCGAGTCGCCACCAGAACCTGCGCGGGAAAATCTTCTTGCGCGATGACCTCTTCGACGCCGGAGAGCTTGGCTTCGCCGACGCGACCAAGCTGCGGCCGAAGTCCGAAGCCCTCGTATGGGACGCCGCCGCACTCTACCGTGTTGCCGTTCGCCATCTCGCGAACGACAGCGAGGCAATGCGGGCGTGGCTTCAGACGATCCCTGGCCTGACGCTGGAAGACCGCGGGGAGTTCGGCTGGATGCCTGGGGAAATGCCCGACGAAGTCCAGTATTCCTTCGGCGGACGGCTTGCCGGGAAGGTGATCGGAAAGGGCGTCATCAAGAGCTATACGTCGAAGTGGATCATCGGGCGTTTGCAGGATGCCAAACAGAGGATTACGCCGCGATCGATGCTGTGGTTCCTCGGGTTCGCCGGAAAGGCCGCGCAGCAACACGGCCCCAACCGCTGGGGAACGCTGGCCAACGCGAATGATCTGCTGATTGCGCTCCGGCAGGCGTCCCGGGAGCGCGTTCAGGAGCTCAGTAAAGATGATGATCTCTGTGCGCGCTTCGAGAACTTGCGTGGCATGACTATCCCGCTCGACAAGGGCGAAGTCATAAGCCGACTTGGGAAGGCGCAGCCGGGCGATCCCGCGGGGATCCCCGATCGAGGCGCTCTGGTGTTCAATGAGCTGTGTCGCGTTGGAGTTTTGCGACCACAACAGGGTGAGCAAGTCGACGTCCCCGATATCTACAGGTACAGCCTGGAGATCACACCGGACTATGCGACGGCCTGGAGGGATTTCATCGTCGGAGCGGCCGAGTAGCCCGAGTCCTCTTCCGGGAGCGTGCGCCCTCCTTCCCGAAGCCCCCAGGCCCATCCGGAAGCTCCCCGGACGGCCCCCGCAGCAAATCCCCCTAAATGCGCGGCCATTCCGCCGCCCCCGCGGAGCCCCCCCCGAAGCTCGCTCCGAAAACCAAGCGATCCCGAAGCTTTACGCCGCTCCCTCCCCCGCCCGAGACCCCCGCGGGCCATCCGGGAACCTTCGCAGCCGCCGCCGCGCTTTTCCCGGACGCCCCCGGCGGCTGATCTTACTTCTTGCCTTCTTCGGATTTCTTCGTCGCCCGCCGCTTCGCCAGCCCGAGCGTGATCAGGTGCGCCCGCTTCTTGATCACCGAGTGCGCGGTGCTCGACCAGTCCTTGTACCAGGCGTACATCCGCAGCAGCGCCCGCTGCCTCTCCGCCGGCTCGATCGCGCTCTCCACCGCCACGGGCGCGTCGACCGTGTGCGCGGTGTTGACGAGCGCCTGGAGACGCTCCCGCTCGGCCTTGGTGATCCCGCGCGTCTCCAGCGTCGCGAGTGCGGCGTGGTCCTCGGCGCGCGTGGCTTGCCGGTCCACGCCGCTCTCCAGATCGTGGAGGCGCGAGAGCAGCGTCGCCACGCCGACCACCGACGCCGGTCCCATCGACGCCGCGAGCCCGTCCTTGAACACGAACGCCGCTTGGTCGGGGTGGAGCCGATCGAGCGCGGCGCGGACGCGGCGCATCCCGTCCTCGTCCCAGGCGTCGATCTCTTCCATCGCCACGAACGCCGGCGATCGCACCGGGGCCGCTGGGGCCGGCGCGAGGGGTTTGAAGCCGGAGGACGCGTGGATGAGCTGCCAGCCGAGCTGGTACTCGTCCGGCGTGAAGCCCGCGGCGGCGAGCTGGGCGTGAATCACCGGGTTGAGCGCGACGCCGCGCAGGAACGTCAGCGCGCGCCCGGGCGCCTCGTCGAGCACGGTCTGGCTCGGCGTCGAGTCGTCAATCGTCATGGTCTGAACCTCCCGAAAGCGTGGAGCCCGGGAAGATACCGGAGCCGATCGGGGGGTGAACAGAGGAGAAGAGCTACGTCTTCGACAGCGCGGCCTTGGCGCGGACGAAGCGGGCGAGCTCGAGGAACGGGACGCCGGTCGGGCACTCGCGCTCTTTGGCTTTGAGGACGGCGTCAGGGACGTGATCGAGGGCCAGCACCGCGGCGTCGTAGTCGGGCATGCTCCGCGACGAGGCGAGGACGATCGGCATCAGGCCGGGGTAGGCGCCGCGGGATCGGGCGATGCGATCCGCTTCGCCGAGATCGCACCGCCCGCAGGCGATGCAGCGGGAGAAGCGAGGCATGGCCGCGCGCTCGGCGGCGTCGACGGGCGGGAGGCGGTCGGCGTCGTAGTTGTCGTGAAAGAGCGGGAGCCCGGATTTTCGCGAGAACGCTCGGGCGAACAGCACCCGGAGGAGCGACCACGCCAGAATCACCGCTGCCAGGACGCGTCCGGAGAAGACCACGTCGCAGCTATAGCAGGGCGGCATGACGAAGGAAGGCGGCGCGGCGGCGCCGGCGATACGTCCGCCTCGCGGCACGGCGCCTGTGGTAAGAGCCGAACAGGAGGCTGATTTTGCGCCTATTTCTTCTCCCGACCTCGCTCTCGACCGGCGGATTGCTCCTCGCCGCGCTCTTCCTCGGTGCCTGCGACGGCGGCCAAGGAGACCGGCCGTCAACGAGTGACGGTGACGAGCTGGGGAGCTGCGGTCGCCTCGCCAAGACGATCGGGCCGGCCACCTGGCTCGAGCCGGACAAAGCGCCAAAAGTGTGCGCCGGACGCCCGCCCGACCGGACAGTTTGCCTGAGCGGGCTCACGGTCGTGGCGATCGACCGCTTCGACGAGATCGGCGACGGGAGCACGCGAGGCAACTACTACCTGGAGGACACCTCGGACGATCCCCCGCCCTTCGCCGGGGTGCTGATCTACCGGCCGGCGTTCAGCCCCCCCGACCTCCGCCTGGTCGAGGGCGACGTGGTCGATTTCTTCGGCTCGTTGCAAGAGTTCGGAGGGCCGACAAGCACGTCCCCGACCGGCTTCAACTACTGCCGCACCCTCCCCGAGCTGGGCGGAGCGCTGACGTTCCGCTTCGACAACCACTTCGCGCAGCCGCCGAAGGTCATCCCGATCGAGGAGCTCAAGTCCTACGAGACCGGCCGACCCTACCTCGGCATGCTGGTGAAGCTCCTCAATCCGCAGCTCAACCCGGACGGCGGCAAGGACAGCAAGGGGCGCTACACCGCAGCCTTCAACGTCGGCGCGATCGCCGACGTGGCCGACGTGCCGCAGGTGAGCAATGAGCTCTACGACATCCAGGCCGAAGGCCCGCCGCTGGTGGGCAACACGAAGTTCAAATCGATCACCGGGATCGTGACGTACTTCTTCGGCTTCCGCATTGCACCCCGGTCCGCGGCCGATATCGAGCTCTGATCGATGAGGCTCACCGCGAATCGCGTCGCCCTCGCCGCGATCGGCGTGGTGCTCGGCGCGTGCGTCGGGGGCCCGCCGCCGGGGGGCGCCGCAGCGCCCGGCTCGGTGCAGCTCGCGCCGGCGCACGAAGGGCCGGTCGGGCGGATCGAGGTGCGCCGGATCGACGCGCGCCCGCGCTTGACGCTGGTCTCGCGCGACGGTGATCCGACGTCGGCGATCGTCGCCGCGGTGGCGACCGATCTCGGCCCGGTGCTGACGACGGCGCTCGCCGCGACGGTCGAGGCGCGGCTCACCGCCGCGGGCTTCGCGGTCGACACGCGCGTGGACAGCGGCGCCTTCCGGGTCCGCCTGGTGCTCGCGGATCCGACGCGCGCGGCGGCGTTCTTCACGGCCCTCGCTCAAGCGTTCGCGCGCCCTCTCGCGGTGGGGAGCCCGGAGCTCACGCTCGCGTCGGCGCGCCTCCTCGCGCTCAAGCGCAACCCCTTCGACGCCCCGGAGCTCCTCGCGGTCGCCGCGTGCACCGGGGCGCTCGGCGTGGCCCCGGGGGATCGCGGCGCCGATCCGGCGCGCTCGGCTGAAGACGCCCGCGCGCTCGAGGTCGCCCGCGCGCAGACGCTCCACGCCGGCCGCACCGCGGTCGCCGCGGTCGGCCCCGCGAGCTTCACCGCCGCCGTCGCGACCGCCCTCGCCGAGAGCCAGGGCTTTCCGGTCGGCGACGCGGCGCGCGACCCATGGCCGACCGGCGACACCGCCTCCGCGTACACCGCGTCGTTCGTCGATCGGCGCGGCACCGCGCGCCTCACGCTCGCGGTCCGCACCGCGGATCCCGAGGCCGCCGCGTCGGCCGCCGAGCGCCTCGGCGCCGCCGATTCGCCCCTCGTCGCCCGCCTCCGCGCGCTGCCGCAGCCGTGGCGCGTGATCGACGTCAGCGGCGTGGCCCGCCCGCGCGGGGGCTGCGTCAGCGTCACGCTCGAGGGCGCGGCGCGCGCGGCCGGCGCGCCTCTCGAGTCCGCCGCCGCGCAGGTCTCGGCCCTCGCGCGCGCGGAGATCACCGCCGAGATCGGGCTCGCTGCCGGCTCGCTCGTCTCCGGTCGCCAGATCCTCACGGCCGCCGATCCACGCGAGGCGGCGGCGCGCGCCGCGTGGTGGTCGCTCGCGGCGGCCGCGCCGGGATCGCCGGATTCCTGGGCGATCCTGCTCGGCGTGCCCGCGCCCTCGACGGTCCCGCAGCGCGTCGGCGCGTCGCCGCCCGTCCCCGAGGTCTCGGCGTCGCGCTTCCAGGCGGCGCTGGCGCAGAGCCTCGCCGCCGCGGCCCCGGTGGCCGAGCGGCGCGTCGCCGTGGAGCGCGGCCAGGGCGAGCTCTGGGTGCTGCTCGCTTCGCCTTGCGGTGTGGCCGAAGAAGGCGACGGCGACGCGGGGCTGACCGCGACCGCCGCGATCGCCGCGGTCGAGGCGCGCCGCGACGATCGCGACGCGCAGCTCGAGCCGTGGATCACCTCCGACGGGATCGGCGTGCTCGCCCACGCTTCCTTTCGCGACGATCGCGAGACCCCGATCGAGCTCGCTCGCCGCGTCGGCGGCGCCGCGGCGCGCGCGCTGATGGCCCCGGTGCTGACCACCGAGATCGCCGCCGCCGCCCGCGCGACGACGCTCGATCTGCTCGGGCGCGCCGAGGGGCCGGAGGCCGGGGCGCTCAGCACCTTCGCCCCGGCGTTCGCGCCCGATCACCCGTCGTGGATCGAGCCGCTCGGCCTCTGGGGAAAGGTCGCGAGCAGCGCGCTCGAAGACGTCCGCCTTCATCAGCACGCGCTCGCGAGCGGGCCGCTGCGCGTCGCCGTGCTCGCCAACGCCGACGCCGCGCAGGCCCGCGCCGCGGGCGACGCCGCGGATCGCTGGCTCACGCCCGGCCCGTCGCGACGCGCTTGCCGGAGCGGGGCGCCCCTGCCCCCGCGCCCCGGCCGCTACGAAGGCCATTTGCCCACCGACGCGGGGCTGGCGCGCGCGATGATCGGCGCTCCGATCCCCGCGCCCGGCGCCCCCGGCCGCGATCTCGCCGAGCTCGCCCGCCTCGCGCTCGACGGCGATCGCGGCCTGCTCGCGGGCGCCTTTCAGCAAGCGGCGGGCGTGGCCTCGGCGCGGATCCTCGGCGGCGCGCGCGCCCCCGCGCTGGTGATCGACGTGCGCGCCCCGGAGGCCGGCCTCGCCGCCGCGGTGGCCGAGGTCAAGCTGATGCTCGCCCGCTTGCCTCAGTCGGCGACCGACGCCGATCTCGATCGCGCCTTCGCCGAGCAAGGTCGCCTCGATCAGGAAGGCCGCGCCGATCCCCGTCGTCGGCTCGTCGATGTCTGGGCGGCGCGGAGCCCCGCCTCCAGGAGTAAGCCCGCGCTCGCGGCCTTCCGCGCTTTCTTCGGCGACACGCTCAAGGACGCCGCGCTGATCGTCGTCGAAGCCCGCCCCGAGTAGAAAGGTTACGCGGCGCGCCGGACCCGTTATCCTGGTCCGCGATCTCCGTGCACACCGCGCTGCTCTGCCCCTTCACCGCTGGCACTTCGATCTGGCAAGCCCAGGACGGCGCCTGGACGCTCACCGTGTGCGTGCGCGGTACCTTCTCCCTCGTCCACGGCCGCGAGGCGGTGCTCGCCGACGCGCAAGAGCCGGTCGTCGGGGATCGCTACTACAAGAACGGGGGCGGGATCCGCGGCGCCAGCCTCTACGCGGCGAGCGAGGTCGTGCCGTACAAACCTCGCGCCGACGTCCTCCTCGTCGGCAGCGCCTTCGCTCCCGAGCAGACGCCGGTGGACGCGCTGATCGCGCGCCTCGTGGTGGAGGACCTCGACAAGTCGATCGGCGTCATCGGCGATCGGCGCTGGTCCCACGGCCCTGACGGCCTCGAGCCCGGCTCGCCGGTTCCGTTTCGATCGATGCCGTTACGCTACGAGCGCGCCGCCCGCGCGCTCGACAACCCCGTGGGCTTTGATCTCGCCTCGGCCCCGGCGCTCGGCGAGCTCGCGCTCCCCAACCTCGAAGCCGTCGATGACGCGCCCGACTCCGGCCATACGCTCGGCTTTGGTCCGGTGTCTCCATCGGCGATCACGCGCCGCTCGCTCCTTCAGCCCGACGGCCTGGCCTGGGCGATGGAGGGCGCCCAGGGGCCGGTCCCCCGCGGCTTCGACTTCGCCTTCTACAACGCGGCGCCGCGCGATCAGCAGATCGATCTCCTCCGCCACAGCACGACGATCGTCCTCGAGAACCTCCACCGCGAGCACGCGCGCTTCGTCGCCAAGCTGCCGCACGTCCGCCCGCGGACGTTCCTCGTCTCCCCCGACGCCGAGCTCTCGCTCGAGATCGCGCTGCGCTGCGACACGCTGTGGATCGACACCGATCGCGCGCTGATGACGCTCTCGTGGCGCGGCCTCGTCGGCGTCGGCACCGCCGAAGCGGAGGGCCTCGACACCCTGGTCGTCGCCGCCGAGTCGAAGGGGAAAGAGCTTCGTTACAAGCACATCCAGCGGATGCTGCGCGAGGGCACCTCGGTCTCGCTCGACGAGGGGAGCGCCGGCGAGGCGCACCCGCTCTCGGTGCGTCACGATCGCGTCAAGGCGGCGCCGAGCGCCGCGACGACGCCGAGCGCCGCGAGCGAGAAGCGGCCGCCGTCGCTCGCTCAGATCGCCGTGCGCGACGAGACCACGGGCGAGGGCGAGGCCAAGACGCTGGAGCGCCGCCTGCCGCCGGGCCTCGCCGCCGAGCTCGCCGCGCGTTACACGGCCGAGCCGCCGACGGCGAGCGCGGCGCTGATCTGGGACGAGCTCTCGAGCTCGGAGCTGTCCGATCTCGAGGCCACGAGCACCCAGGGGCCGCGCGAGGCGACCGCGCCCGCGCGCTCTCTCGTCGCGCCGCTGGCCGACGAGGAGACCTCACGCGACGAGGCGTTCGGCGAGCGGACGTTGCCGCTCGGTCGCCAGCGCTGATCAGCTCACGTCACTCGGCGCCGTCGAGCTCGACCGCGGAGACCGTCAGCACGAGCGGCAACTCGTCGTTGGCAGCGATGGCCGCGATGGCGGCGATCGTGGGCTCGGCGTCGTCGACGTCGTCGGCGAAGATTTCCTCTTCGTCGTCCTCTTCGTCCTCGATCGGGGCCGCGAGGATCGGGAGGCGGCGCTTGCCGACCGGGCCTTCGTCGATGTAGTCGCGGAGCGAGGACATGTCCTTCAGCGCCTCGAGCTTGGCGAGCGCCTTGACCTCGACCTGGCGGATCCGCTCGCGGGTGAGGTTCATGATCGCGCCGACGTCCTCGAGCGTCGTGCCGCCGCGGTCGGCGATGTCGAGCGCGCAGGACTCGTTCATCTCCCAGACCTCGAGGTCGGGGAAGTTGAGCTTGATCGCCCCGGTCCGCGACGAGACGTCGAGGAAGAGGTGGTGCTGGCACGAGACGTACGGGCACGGGCGCGCGCCCTCGGCGCACTCGCCGCGGCGGGCGGGCTGGTAGTAGTCGGTCTCCGGGTAGAGCATCCGACCGATCTCGAGCTCGCGCTTGGTCATGCGCTTGACGCTGATCGTCCGGGCGCGGACCTCGCGCTTGCGGCGCGAGCGGCGCTGCTCGCGCGTCACCGCGTTGGCCGAGGTGTTGGGCGCCGCCTTGAGGGCCAGGGCGCCGTCGAGGATCGGCGCATCGCCTTCGCCCGCGGGATTCACCGCGGGGAGAACCTCGTCCATCTCGTCCCCGCCGAACACGTCCAGATCGCCGTCAATCATTGTGCCTTGCCTCCGTTACGCTCGCGGACCCGCGTTCCCCGTCGTCGCCGCGTACACCACGTGTCCGAAGGGGATCGAAATACGCGATCACCCGGGCACGAGACGTAAACATCGGTTTCCGAGGACACCCTTTGGGATGCGCCTCGCTGCGAGCGCCGACAGGCCGCCCGCGTCTCCTCGAATCACGACGATGACCCGCGCTCGCCGACCCCGCGACGTCCGCGAATCACTCTTGAAACCAAAGTGAATGAAGGACCGCTTTCGCAGTCCCTCACGAGCCTCAGAGTGCCGCTCTCACGGCGCCCAGGAGGAAGAATCTTTTGACGCTTCAGCCGGTCGCTTGTTTGGCGAGCTGGGCCTGGGACATCAAGCGCTTTTCGAGGATTGTCAGCTTGGAGAGCAGATCCCGGGCGAGCGCTTCGGCCCCGATGATCTCGCTGCCAATGATCCGGCCGGCCGTGTCGCTCCGCCCGTCTTTTGCAGCCTCCCGGAGCGCTTCGAATACCTTGGTGAGCGAGCGCTCCAGGTCCTCTATATCGCCCCTCACGAAGAGAAACTCTCGCTGAATCTCCTCGATCGTGTAGTCATCCGCCATCATCTCGCGGATGCGCTGAATCTGCCTCACGACACCGGCGGGGTACATCCCCTGAGAACCCTGGTGTTTCCCTTTGCGCCCCACTCGAACGCTGCGAGGAAGCAAGCCGAGCTGTACGTACTTTCGGAGCGTGGCCTCGCTGATCTTGTTTCCGTGGTCTGCGAGGGCGCCGAGGATTTCCACCGACGTCAGCCCTTGAGGGTGCTCCCTCTCGAGGGCGTCGAAGACGTCGTCGGCAATCCGTTGCAATTTCCTTCTCCGTACCCCGGAGCGAAGCTGCCCCGAACGACGAAAGTGAATGTATTCCACTGAGTAGATCGAGGTCAATTCATGGGCGCACGATTATTGTCCCCCCGGCTCGAAATGCGGCAGGGGCAAGTCTTTCGGACCAGGGATCGGACATTCTTTGGCGGTGCAGCGCGTCACGAACGCGCGTCGAGGTAACGCGTTCGGCTTGTTTATGCGCCCATTTGTCTACTTTATCCTACGCGCTCCAGAATCGTAGCGGGGGCTGCTAGGCTGGCCGCGCATGGCCAACAACGCTGAGCCCGCTCCGTTCGAGCGCGCGATCCGGGACGTCACCGCCCGCGGAGTTCGCACGCGCGTGCTCGAGGCGGGGCGCGAGGGCGCGCCGGCGCTGGTGTTGATCCACGGCTTCCTCGAGAGCCACCGCACCTGGGACGATCTCATCGATGATCTCGCCGAGCGCTTCCACGTGATCGCGCCGGATCTCCCGGGCTTCGGCGAGAGCGAGAAGCCGAACCCCGCGCGCTACGCCTACGGGATCGAGGCCCACGCCGAGGCGATCGCCGATCTGATCGCGGCGTTCGGCGTCGGCCGCGTCTCGGTCGTCGGTCACGCCATGGGCGCCGCGATCGCGATGACGCTCGCGGCGACGCACCCCGAGCTGGTGCAGCGCCTGGTGCTCGAGGACGCGCTCGCCTACCCGGTGCCGCCGAGCTTCCGCGCCCGCGTCGCGCTCTACCCGATCGTCGGGAGCGTGATCTTCAAGCAGCTCTGGGGGCGCGCGCTCTTTCGTAGCTACTTCCGCGAAGAGCTGCTCCGCCCCGGCGCCGACGTCCCGCTCGAGCGCATCGACTGGCACTACGACTGCTTCAACAGCCCGTCGTCCCGCGAAAGCGCCTACGCGGTGATGCGCGCCGTCCTCGACACGCGCCCCGTCGTCGCGCGGATCAGCCGGATCACCGCGCCCACGCTGGTGATCTGGGGGCGTGACGATCGCCTCTACCCCGCGGCCAACGCCGGGCGTCTCGCGCGCGAGCTGCCCGACGCCAAGCTCGAGATCATGGACACCGGGCACTCGCCCCACCAGGAGAAGCCGCGCGAGCTCCTGGCGTTGCTGATCGAGTTCCTGGAAGGCAAGCGCTGATGCCAGCGGCGCTCGAGGGCCGCTTGCTGCGGGATCCGCGGGCGCGGGTCGGGATCGGGATCGTCGTCCTGCTCGGGCTCTTCGCCGCGGTCGGGCCGGCGCTCTCGGGATGGGATCCCGACGTCAGCGATTTCTCCCTCGCGCGGGACAGCTTCGGCGCGCCGCCCGGGCCGTCGGCGGCGCACTGGCTCGGGACGGATCCGCTCTTCCGCGATCTCCTGGCGCGGCTCGCGCAGGGCGCGCGCGTGTCGCTCGCGGTCGCCGTGCTCGCGACCTGCGTGACGACGGCGCTCGGCGCGCTCGTCGGCGTGACCTCGGGGATGATGGCGGGCACGCGCTTCGCCGCGATCGACTCAGCACTGATGCGCCTCGTCGACGTGCTCCTCGCGCTCCCGTTCCTGCTCTTCGTCACGGCGATCGGCGTGGCGGTCGGGCGCGCCGACGTGGGCACAATCCTGCTGATCCTCGGCCTCACCGGCTGGACGGGGACGGCGCGCCTCGTCCGCGGGCGCACGCTCCAGATCCGCGCCCTGGACTTCGTGACGGCGGCGCGCGCGCTCGGGGCGTCGACGCCGCGGATCATCACGCGCCACGTGCTCCCGAACCTCACCGGGACGCTGATCGCGATCGCCTCGACGCAGGTCGCGCAGATGATCCTGGCCGAGGCGGCGCTGAGCTACCTCACCGTGGGGATCCAGCCGCCGCGCGCCACCTGGGGGCGGATGCTCCACGAGGGCGAGGCGTTCCTCGGCACGCGCCGAGGGCTCGTGGCCATCCCCGGCTTCGCGATCCTGCTCGCGGTGCTGGGGTGGAATCGCCTCGGCGAAGGTCTGCGCAACGCGCTCGATCCGCGCGCGCACGGGGTCCCACCGGCGTCGCGTGTCCCGGTCGATCTCCTGCTCGCGGGCGCGGCGATGCTGCTGCTCTCGGCCGCCGTGCCCAACGGCGTGCGCCCTCCGCTCCTCGCAGGCAGCGCGTCGCCAGGCGAGACGCCGAAGCGCGGCGGCGTCCTCCACGTGGCCACGCTGGTGAACGTGCGCAGCCTCGATCCGGCGCTGGCTTACGAAGAGGTGTGGCGCTCGATGAGCGAGCTACTCTTCGCCCGCCTGGTGACCTGGGACGAAAAGGGCGCCATCGTCCCCGATCTCGCGCGCGAGTTCACGGCCGCGAAGGACGGATCGTCGTACAGCTTCGAGCTGCGCCCCGGCCTGCATTTCCACGACGGGACCGCGCTCACCGCGCGCGACGTCAAGCGATCGATCGAGCGCCTCCTCGATCCGAAGACGCCGAGCCCGGGCGCGAGCCTCTACACGGGGATCCGCGGCGCGCAGGCGTTCCACGACGGCAAGGCCGAAGCGATCACGGGGCTGCGCGTGGTCGATGATCTCCACCTGGTGATCGATCTCGAGGGCCCCGACGCGACCTTCCTCGCCAAGATGACGATGGCCTTCGCCGCCCCGGTCTGCGCCTCGGCGGGCACGTCGGCCGACTCGCGGAGCACCGCCCTGCCCTGCGGCGCGGGGCCGTTCCGCGCCGCGGCGTGGGATCCGGAGAGGGCGCTCTCGCTGGTTCGAAACGAGGGCTATCACCAGCCCGGCCTTCCTTACCTCGACGGCGTGGAGTGGCTGGTGAGCGTCCCTTCGACGAGCCAGCGCTACAAGCTGGAGCGGGGCGAGATCGACTACGCGCACGACCTCACCGCCTCGGAGGCCGCGATCTTTCGCGCGTCCCCTGCGTGGGCCGGGCGGCACCGCTGGACGACGACGCAAGGCACCAACGGCGTCTTCCTCAACACCGAGCTGCCGCCGTTCGACAACCGCGCCCTGCGCCGCGCGGTCTCGCTCGCGCTCGATCCCTCGGTGCTCGAGAAGGTTCGCCCCGACGTCGTCGCCGCCGATCGGATCGTCCCGCCTTCAATCCACGTGCCCGGCGCGATCGACGACGGCCCACGGGCGCCGATGCGTCGCCACGATCACGCGGCCGCGCTCGCCGAGATGGCGCGGGCCGGCTACCCGTTCGATGAGGCGACGGGCAAGGGCGGCTACCCGGATCCGATCGACTTCATCGCCGTGCCCGACACCTGGGATCAGCAGACCGGGGAGATCTGGCAGCAGCAGCTCGCGCGGATCGGGATCCGGATCCGCCTCCACCTCGTGACGTACGCGACGTACCTCGCCGAGAGCACGCGGCGCCGCAGCGCGAGGATGGGCAAGACCGGCTGGAACGCCGATTTCCCCGATCCTTCGAACTTCTTCGAGCCGATCCTCGCGACGGCGGCCATCCAGGACGAGGGCTCCGAGAACGTGGCCTTCTTCTCCAACGCCGAGCTCGACGGGCTCCTCGTGCAGGCGCACACCGAGGCGGATCCGGCGCGCCGCAAGGCCGACTACGAGCGCGCCGAGGCGATCGTCCGCGACGAGGCGCCGTGGATCCCGACGTTCGGGAACCGCCGCTTCGAGATCTGGCAGCCGTGCTTGCACGGGTACGCCGAGCACGCCGTCATTCACGCTCGCTTCAACGAGGTCTGGCTCGATCGCAGCCCCGCCCCGATCACGGCCGCGGCGCCCCTCCCCGCCCCCGAAGGCGGCCGATGAAGAACGCCCTCCGCGTCCTCGCGCGCCGCTTCGCCTGGGCCCTCGTGCTGGTGCTCGGGGTGACGTCGCTGTCGTTCTTCGTGGTCCAGGTGCTCCCGGGCGATCCGGCGCGGATGCTGCTCGGCCCCCAGGCCGCCGCCGTCGACGTGACGCGGGCCCGCGCCCTCTACGGGCTGGATCGCCCGGTGTCGATCCAGTTCGTCAAGTACTGGGCGCACCTGATCCACCGCGGACCACCCCCGACGCCGAAGGACAAAGAGCACCGGAGCTGCGCCGCCCTCGGGGCCGGGGTGCACCTCGATCTCGGCTACAGCTTTTACTACCGGAAGCCGGTCGTCGCGCTGCTCGTCGCCAAGATCCCTCGCTCGCTCGAGCTCGCCCTCGCGGCGCTGATGGTCCAGCTCGCCCTCGGCGTCTCGCTCGGGATCGGCGCCGCCGCGAAGCGGGGCACGGCGTGGGACGACGCGGCGATGAGCGCGTCGCTCCTCGGCGCGAGCGCCCCGACGTTCCTGCTCGGGCTGATGCTTCAGTACCTCTTCGCCTACAAGCTCGGCCTGCTGCCCTTCGACGGCTACGGCGCGAGCGGGGCGGATCACCTGCGCGCGCTGGTGCTACCAGCGCTGACGCTGGGCCTGTTCGGCAGCGCGCTCTACGCGCGGCTGACGCGCGAGGAGGTGGCCTCGGCGCTGAACCAGGACTTCGCGCGCGCGGCGCGGGCGCGCGGGGCGTCGGGCGCGCGGGTGCTCGTGGTCCACGCTCTCCGCAACGCGCTCGGGCCGCTGACGACGATGGCCGCGCTGGACCTCGGGACGATGGTGAGCGGCGCCGTGGTGACGGAGCGGATCTTTCGCTGGCCGGGCGTGGGTCAGCTCGCCGTCGACGCGGTGCTGAACCGGGACGGGCCGGTGATCTTCGGGACGGTGTTGTTCTCGGCGGCGGCGGTCGTCGTGGCGACGTTCACGCTCGATGTCGTCGACGTGCTGCTCGATCCGCGGCTTCGTTCGCGCTGACCGCGAACGTCGCAGGCGCCGGGGGGATCCAGGCGGATCCCCCCGAGCCCGCGGCCTCGCTCAGGAGGCGCGGAGCGCTTCGAGCAGATCGACGTCCGGGATCGCGATCGGGAGCCGAGCGCGGATCACAGCGACGTCGTTGTCCTCGCAGAGGCGCGCGACGGCGAGGCCATCGTAGAGAGCGATCGGCGGCGTGCCGGCCGTCGCGGCCTCTTCGCGGGCGCCCGAGAGCATCTGCCCGGCGGTGAAGATCCAGCCCACCGTGGCGGGGCCGTAGTGGTGGAGCGAGCCGCGCAGCTCGGTGACGCGCTCGCGGCCGACCTCGCGGCCGTCACGGCGAATCACGATCGCGATGCGGACCTCGTCGCCGGCGGCGCGGAGGATGCCGGAGAGGTGCGTCTCCCCGCCCGGAGCGCCGGGGCGGCGCACGGCGCGGAGCTGGCTGATGCCGACCTTCTCGAGGGCCAGGACGCAGATCTCGACGAACGCGTGGCCGGGCAGCTCGCCCAGCTTGCGCGCGAAGGCGCGGCGCGCGGCGTCGCGGTAGCGCTCCACCGCGGCGAGCGCCTCTTGCTCGAGGCGGGCGAGATCGCCCGAGAGCAGCCAGTCGGTGAGCGCCACGCGGCCGCCGGCGAGGCGGAAGCGGGGGCGCGAACCCGAGGCGATGCGGCGCGCGTTGTCGGCGCGCACGGCGGCGGCGACCTGCGACTGCACGAGCTGCGCGTCGCCCGAGAGGCGGCCGCGGCGCTGCGCCGTCTCGGCGATTTGCCGGAGCGAGACCGCGCCGGCGTTGCGATCGAACGTCGAGAGGATGACGGCGATGGCGTCCGACAGCTCGCGCCCGGTGAGGTCGTCGAGGGCGTGCCCTTCGCCGCCCGTGAGCTCGATGACCTGCGGCCCGCGGTGGAGGCCCTCGCCCCCGCCTTCGCGGCGGCTCTCGTCGTTGCCCCGGTCGACGTTGCGGTCGGCGTTGCGATCGTTGCTGCGGTCGCGCTCGCCGTTGCGATCGTTGGTGCGCTCGCCGTTGCGATCGTTGGTGCGCTCGCCGCCGCGCTCGCGGCGCGGCTCGAAGGAGACCGGCGTCGCGGTGTACGACGGCAGCCCGCCGCCTCCGCCGCCGGTGGTGACGGCGGAGGCCGGTCCGACCGGAGCGACGACGTCCCCGTTGCTGCGACCCCGGCGACGGCGACGGCGACGGCGACGGCCATCCGCCCCGATTTCGCCGGCCGGCGCGGCCGCTCCGCGATCGTCACCCCCGCCGAGGATCGGCTGGTCGTCGTCCTCTTCCTCGTCGAACATCTCGGCCGCGCCGGCGGCGGCCTCGTTGCGCATCGCCTCATCGGGGCCGGGCGGGCCATCGTCCTGCGTGACGCGAGCCTGCGGCGCCGAGGCGCGCGCCGGCGGGGCGGCCGGAGCCGCGGCGACCACAGCCGCCGGGGACTCGTCATCGAGGAGCGGGGCCATGAAGACCTCGTCCCCGTCGTCGTCGGCGGCGACGGCGTCTTCCTCCGGCTCATCGCCGGTGATCAGCACCTCGTCGTCGTCGTCCTTCACGGCGGGGCCCTTCGCGGGCGGCGGATCGCTGCGAAGCGACGCGCCCTTCTTCCCGGCCTTCTTCGGCTCCAGGCCCGACTTGATCGTCTTCTCGTCCCACTCGCGGAGCGCGAAGACGCCGGGCTTGACCCGCACCAGCGGGTTCTCGGAAGAGTCCTTCTTGAGGGTCGCGGCGAGCCGCGCGCCCATCGTCACCTCGGGGCTCTTGCCCACGTGGCTGAGGAGATTCTTCTCGATCGCGATGTCGGTAATCTCTTTGTAGTGGAGCGGTTTTCCCACGAGGCGAAGCACCTCGGCCGCTGCATCCGTGAACGTCATCTTGTGTTCGTCCTTCGGCGCGCTCGGCTCTATCGCCCGGCGCGCCCCCGTAGTCGCCGTCGGCCCGCGCCGGCCCAGAGAAAGGCCGGCTCGTGGGGAGAACCCCACCGCAATCGGGAAGCGCACATTCGCTCCCACTCGACCGCGGATGCTGGGACTATCCGGCGTCTAGCACTGCAAAAACTGGCCGTCAACCAGGGGGTCCGCGGAGAACGCGCCCTGGTTTCGTGCGCTCTCCGAGGCTTGATCGTGCTCGATCGCGCCGGGGCAGGAAGCCGTGTGCAGCCCCAGCGAGATCAATTCATCCCGGCGAGCGCCCGGCACTCCTCGCCGATCGAGGAGTCGGGCCCCGCGAGCTCGGCGCACCGGCGGAACGAGCCCTTCCCGCTCCCGCCCGCAGCCTGTTCGGCGGCGCCGCGCAGGTGCCACGACGTGGCGCTGCTGGGCGACTGCTGAGTGAGCTGCACCGCCAGGTTCACGGCCTTCGTCGTCTGATGGGCCTCGAGCGCCTTCATGATCCGCGTCGGTAGCGGCCCGGAGTCGTCCGTGGGCGACGCCGGGCTCGGCGCCTGAGCCGAATGATCAACGTCGGGCACGCGGAGCGTCCCCGAGAGCGCCGGAGGCGCAGCGACCGCGCTCGAAGACGGAGCCGCGGAGGCCGGTACCTCCACCACTGACGCGACGGGCGGCGCAGAAGGCGTCGGGACAGGCGTCGGCGAAGGCGCAGCCGCAGTCGTCGCTGCCGCCTCCGCGGTCACCACCGGTCGGGGCGGCGTCGGACGCGCGGGCGGCGGCCAGAACAGCCAGTAGCCCACCCCGGCCACAGCGATCACCGCGGCGGCAATCAAGACCCACGGCAGCTTCATCGCCGGATCTGCGGCGGGCGCCTCGTCGGCCTCGTCGGCCTCATCAGCGTCGCGCGGCGGGGTCGATTGCGGGTGCGCCGGAGGCGGCTCCTCCTCGAGCTCTTCCTCGGTGACCGTTTCGGTCTCGGAGTCGCGAACCGGTTCCTGGGGTTCGGATCCGGACGCTTCCTCCGAGTCAGATTCGCGCTCGGGTTCGGGTTCGGGCTCGGGTTCGGGCGGAAGCGGCTCCTCGTCGGCCTGCTCCGTCGTCGGAACGGCGTTCGTCAACGCGATGGGCTCCGACACCGGCTCGGGGGTCGGCACCGAAGACCGCGGCGGGAGCACGTCGGTCGGATCGATGACCACCCCGACGTCGAGCCGCGACGCGCTGGAAGACGGCGGCGGCACCGGTGACGACGTGATCTCGACCAGCGAGCTCGGCGGCGGCGACGGCGGCCCCATGCTCGTGCGCGACGGCACGATCGGCTCGTCCGCCGAGAGCGCGTACAGCGGCGTGCTGCTGACGACGCTTCCCAGCGAATCGGGCCCAGGCTCCGAGCGCTCCGGGACGACCGACTCCTCCGGGTGATCGTCCGCGTAGGTCACGTGCGTGGCCCGGTTCGGGGTCGAAACCGGCCCGATCCGGTGCTCGCCATCGACGCTGAGGACGACCTCTTCGACCGTGTCGCCGGCGCTCGGTACCAGCAGGCCTTCGAAGTACAGCTTGGAGATCGTCGAGAGCGTCGACAGGTCCTCGAACGGGGACGCGTCGACCACGGCCATCAGGTTCCGCTTCCCGTCGAAGAGCCGGAGGATGGCGTTGAGCTCGTCCGGGATCTCGTTGAGGCGCTCCAGGAGCTCCTCGCTGTCGACTTCGAACACCGTCGTCAACGGCGGCAACGCCTCGAGCAGGCGGCCCCACTCGTCGACGCGGCGCATGCCCTCCATCAGCAGCCCCTGCGTCGACGACTCGATCGCGTCGGGGTTCTCGACCTTGGTGAACTCGACCTCGAACTCGCCGTCGTTCCAGATCAGCGCGCGGTAGACGGCCTCTTCCCCGCAGAGGCGGCCGAGCGCCGCGTCGACGACCTTGCCGTCACGGAAGAAGATGTCGGCCGCGCTGTCCCCGTTGGTGAGGTGCACGATCCCGCTCTTCCGGCTCACCTCGAACGTCTGGAGCAAATCCACCACGTTCATGTCGGCGATCGAGCCGCTGAAGCGCGTGCGCCCCGTCGTCGGGTGCGCGCGCGTCGCGATGCCTTCCCGCGTGCGCCGCGCCAGCAGCAGGTTCACTCGGGCGATCAGCTCGCGCACGAAAATGGGCTTGGTGAGGTAGTCCTCCACCCCCAGCTCGAGGCCGCGGATCTTGTCCTCGATCGACTTCTGGCTGGTCAGGAACACCACGGGGATCAAGCTCCACTCCGGGTGCTCCTTGAGGCGACGGACGAGCGCGTAGCCGTCCATCTTCGGAAGGCGCGTGTCGCTCAAGATCAGATCGGGCATCGAGAGCTCGATCTTCTGGAGCGCGTCGGCGCCGTCCTTGGCAGTGGTGACGCTATAGCCGGCCTTCTTCAGGCTGACTTCGAGTACCCGGACGCTGCGGGAATCCGCGTCGACAAGGAGGAGTTGTTGTTTGGCCACCTTGGGTCTACCCGCGCCGTTGCGCGCCGGGCAGAATGGCGATCGTGGGGCGGAGGGTCAAGCAGCTTGCACCCAGACGAGATTGACCGCGCAAATCAGTGCCCCCACGGATCGATGACCTCGCCCCCGCCCGGCGCTTTGGGGTGACGAGGCGTCGTCCCGACGGGGTGAGCGACAGCATCGGGCTTCTTGACGACGACGCTCGGGGGCGGCGCGACGGACGTCGACGTCGCGGCCGGGGCAGCGCTGGTCGGAGGCGACGCGGTGAGCGGCGCCGCGGGAGGATCCACGACGCGCAACGCCGTCGCGGTCGCATCGGTGGGCGCGATGGTGGCGACGACCGCCGTCGTCTTCGCGTCGGGAGGCGCGCTCGGCTCGATCGGGGGCGAGCGCAGCTGCACCCAGCCGAGCACGCTGACGAGCCCGAGCATCAGCGCGCCGACGCCGATCCCGCGCCGGCTGATCAGAGGACGAACCGGCGTCACCGCCGGATCCGAAACCTCGGACGCCGCCGCGTCGCGCCCCCGGAGCGAACCGCGCGGGTGCTCCGAGGCCCCCGCCCGCCCCGCGCCGAGGGTGCCCGCCTTGCTCATCGCCTGCTCGATGGCCGCGGCCACTTCGACCATGCTCGCGTACCGATCGGCGGGGCTCTTCGCGAGGCAGCGCATGGCGATCGGCCCGAGCGCGCCGAGGAGCGACGCATCGGGCGCGGCCTGGTTGATCGGCTCCGGCGTCGCGAACATGTGCTTGGTGAGAACGCCCATGTACGTGTCGGCTTCGAAGGGCACGTGGCCTGCGAAGCACTCGTACAGGATCACGCCGAGCGCGTAAACGTCGGCGCGGTGATCGACGCTTTGCCCCGCCGCTTGCTCCGGGCTCATGTAGTGCGGCGTTCCGAACACCATCCCGGCCCGCGTCAGCCGGCCCTGCCCCACCATCTTCGCCACGCCGAAGTCGAGGAGCTTCACGAACTCCTTCTCGGCGGTCGGCGTGAGGAACACGTTGTCAGGCTTGAGATCGCGATGAATCACGCCGGCCGCGTGGGCGGCGGCGAGCCCCGACGCGCACTGCAACAAGATCCCCGCGGCCCGCTGCGGCGACAGCGTCTTCTCGACGCGCAGCAGCGACGCCAGGGAGATCCCCGTCAGGAATTCCATGACGAAGTAAGGAACCGGCGCGCTGTCGGGCCCGCTCAGGCGCACCTCACCAAAATCGCTCACCGCCACGATGTTCGGGTGCCCGATCGCGGCGGCAGCCTTCGCCTCCTGGAGAAAGCGCGCCGTGTGCTCGGCGTCAGCGATGTCCCGACGCAGCACCTTGAGCGCGAAGCGCCGCCCCAGCGTCACGTGCCGCACCTCGTACACGGTGCCCATCCCGCCCTCGCCGATCACGTCGACCACTTCATAGCGGCCGTCGATCGTCGACCCGATCAAGGGATCGGCGGACGGGTTGTAGTCGGCAGTCTCGAGGAGCGTGTCGCCGTCGAACGGGCAGAAGCGCGCTTCGCCCGAAAAGATCTGCGCGCACGCTGGGCAGCGCTTGGCGCGCGGCATTTTCAGCTCTTTGCGTACGCGCGCGCTCGACGATGGAAACGGCGCGGTGCTCGGCGCCGCGCGCAGCGCAGGGGCGATCTGGGTGACGGCCTCGTCGTCCTCACCCATCACTTTGGCCTTGCCCAACGGCGTCGCCTCGATCCCCGGATCCGCTCGCATGGTCGATGGCACGGCGCGAGTCTACCTGAACTCGCGCCGTCCAGCGATCCCAGGGATCCGCTTCCGCAGTATCGACGCATGCGGACACCTTTTTCCCGGTGGACGCCCCCGGCCGTGCGCGGGCGTGAGCGGGCAACGAGGCCCGCCCTACAACCGTTTCAATCGGCGGTGCAGTCGGCAGCGCCGGCGACCGGCGCATAGTGCACGTAGTCGAAAGAGGCTCGCAGATCAGGATTGTTGGTCCACGCGTACGCGATGGGCCCGACTTGCAGCGTCGCCGGGAGATCGGGCCGCGCGTAAGGAGGACCAAACGGCGAGGCGATCGCCCACGAGCCGCCGCCGATCGGGCGGCTGAGGACATGAAATATGGCCCCGACGCGACAGAGCCGCAGCTGAGCGTCCCCCGAGGGCCAGTCTTCTGCCTGGACCTGGCTCGTATCGTCGGTGGTTGACTTGGTCTCGACTTGCAGCGTCTCTCCGCGATCGCCGACCACGCCGAAGACGTAGTTCTGGCCCGCTGAGCCTGGGTCTCGCGCCATGATCCCACCGAACTGGTAATCGGTGGGCCCGACCGGTTTACTCGGATCGGAGGCTCGCCGCGCGCGCACCGCGGTCGTGAGCTTGAAGTTGCCAGTGACCAGCTTGTACACGAGCGCCCCGGAGGCGTCGGCCATCCACCAGAGCGTATTGGTCGTCGGCGTGATGTGCAGCGCCCCGCCGGAGACCGCGTACGAGAAGTTGTTGCCATTCAGGATCGACCAGGAGCCGTCGAGACTGAGCCCGTTGAACTCGTCCGACGCTTCATTGCTTCCTCCCCCGGTCGACGAGGTGCTCCCGACGCCGCTGGTCCCGCCTTGCCCCGAAGAGCTCCCCGTCCCCACGCTCGATGAAGCTGCAGCGCCGCCGCCGCTCCCCCCGGTCGAGGTCCCCGTCCCTTGACCGGAAGAGCTCGAGCTGCTCGCCGACATGCCCCCGGTCCCGGTGGTGGCGCTGCCAGCGCTGCCGGTGCTAGCGGCGCCACTGCTGCTGCCAGAGGACGAGTCTGCCTTGCCAGTCCCACAGGAGATCGCGAAGGACGCGGTCGCAACGAGGATCCAGAGGCTGCAAGAATGTCGGGATAGCATGGAAGGGGACGACGATAGCATGCGCAGAAAGGCGGGGGTATCCTGAAGAATGTGGTTTGGGGTAGACGTAACGGGGAGACTTGCCCCTGGAATCCAGGGGCGTCTCGCCGACCCGGCGCCTTCCGTGCGCGTCAGACGCTGAGGTTTTTTGCGAGGTCGGCGCTCTTGCTCACGCGCCAGATTTTCGAGTCGACGTAGAAGTGGTGCAGCCGGACGCCGCTCACCAACGCCGCCGCGACCTTGATCCCGAGGTCGAACCCCGCGCCGGGGTTCAGGAACGCGAAGGCGTGAGAGAAGATCGACGTCTGGAGACCGCCGGCGACGAGGTTCTTGAAGAACCGCGCTCCGGGCCCCTGCATCGTCACCAGCCCGAAGATCACGCCGAGCGTGATGTAGAGCCACACGTTCCCGAAAATTCGAGCCGGAAGACTGACCTTCTGGGCCTCCTTGACCGCATATTTCTTTCGCCCGTACGCCCAGATTATCGCGTGATACTGCGCGCAGTGGCCAGTCCCGGTGATCAGCACCCAGAACGTCGCGATCCGCGGGTGAAGGGCGAACGTCACGTAGTACAGCGTGACGATCGTCGCCAGATAGACGAGCTTCGGGCCGTTGCGCGCGATGCCTTTGCGCCACTGGCTGACCTGGAACAGCACATAGCCTGTCACGCTCACGAGAAAGCCCACGTGGCAGGCCGCGTGCAGGAGTGATCCGAGCGTCGTGGAGCCGACGGTGATCTGCATGCTGGTCAAGGGCTTACCGTCGAGATCCAGGAACCAGGGCGCCGTGAACATCGCGAAGTAAGGCAGCCAGATGGCGGGGGTGAAGAACAGCGAATCGACGCGGTTCTCGAGCGCGTTGGCGCTGTCGCCGTTCTTCCGCTTGTAGAGGCCGATGAATCCCCAGTGCTGCCGGTTGATGTGAAAGATCGTGTAGAACCCGAAGGCCGCGAGCCAGAAGAGCCAGCCCCAGTTCAGGACGTTGGGTGGGAGCGGGACAACCGCGCTGATGACGTACGGCAACAGGATGATGGCCGGCCCGATCGCGAAGGCCAGGAGCGAGCCGAGGAACAGCCGCCGGCGCGTCGCCCACTCTTCACGGTCGGTGTATGTCCGTGCAATCGTCGCCCAGAGGTGCGGCGCGTCGACGAGCGGCCCGTAAAAGAGGAGCATCAGGGCCGTCACCTGGACTTCTCTTCCGGCGATCGAGAAATGCCACCCGGGGTTATCGGCCGTTGGACCCAGGCTGCGCGTGGCGAAGAGCAGCGCCACGAACGCGAACCCGAGCCAGAACGGGAGGAGGTTCCACACCAGATCCCGCTTCTGGGTCCAGAGCCAGGACCATCGAACGCGCGGCGTAGGCGTAAAGGAGTCAGGGGTAGTGGCGGTCATCCGCGTTTCGCCTCGTGGGTCACAATCGACCACCGTAGAAGTTACCGCGGCTCCCCCTCCCCTGTAAAGGGTCACCGAGCTGCCGCTCCCCCGACTTTCCGATCCCTCGTCATCGCGCCGCGACCGCCAACGCCCCGGTCGCTCCGGTCGATGGGCGCCCCCGCCCCTGATCGACGCCGCCCGGACCGATCGCGACGTTTGTGGTGGCGCGACGTCCGTTCGATCCACGTGCATTTTCGCCGCAATCTGTCGTAACGTTGCGCCGGGTTTCACCGATTGTCCCCTCAAAGGAAACGATTTTGCTTATCTCACGCGAGACCGAAGACGCTGGGGAGCCTCTGGACCGCGACGCGACGGCTGGAGAAGACGACGAGGTGTTCGCATTCCCCGCGTCGTTCGCGCAGCAGAGGCTCTGGTTCCTCGATCGCGTCGACCCCGGGACCGCGGTTTACAACATCCCGCAGGCGTTTCGCCTCGAGGGGCCGCTCCGGATCGAGCTGATTGCGCGCGCCCTGCAGGAGATCGTCCAGCGGCACGAGGCGCTGCGCACCACGTTCGGCTCCACCGACGGCACCCCGCTCCAGCTCGTCGCCTCCTCGCTGAGCATCGATCTCCCCACCCTCGACCTCCGGCATCTCCCCGAGGCCGAGCGCCTGATCGAGGCCCAGCGCCTCGCCGACCAGGAGGCTCGCGAGCCCTTCAGTCTCGAGAAAGGGCCGCTGCTCCGCGCCTCCCTGCTCGTGCTCGGCGCGGAGGACCATGTCCTGCTCTTCAACGTGCATCACATCGTCTGCGACGGCTGGTCGCTGGCCTTGCTCTTCCACGAGATGAGCGAGCTCTACCGCGCCTTCGCGGCAGACCAGCTGTCGCCGCTGCCCGACATCCCCATTCAATATCCCGATTACACCCTCTGGCAGAAAGAGTGGCTGAAGGGCGAAGAGCTCGACCGGCAGCTCAGGTACTGGCGAAGCCGGCTCGGCGGCGCGCTCCCCGTGCTCGAGCTCCCGAGCGATCGTGGGCGGCCACCGCTCCAGACCTTCCGGGGCGGGTGGATCAAGTTTCACCTCTCAAAAGAGCTCACCGACGGCGTCGCCGCCCTCGCCCGCCGCGAGGGGATATCGCTCTACATGACGCTCCTCGGCGCGTTCAAGGTGCTGCTCCACCGCCTCTCGGGACAGGCGGAGATCCTGGTGGGATCGCCGATCGCCAACCGGGATCGCGCCGAGATCGAGAGCGCCATCGGCTTCTACACCAACACCGTCGTCTTCCGCACCGATCTCGAAGGCGGGCCCACGTTCAGGGCCGTTCTCGGCCGCATCAAGGAGAACGCGCTCGGGGTCTATGCCAATCAGGACGTCCCCCTCGAGCAGGTGGTGAACGCCGTCCACCCCGATCGCGGCGCCGGCCACAACCCCTTGTTTCAGGTGATGTTCGGTTTCCAGAAGGCGCCCGACGCGGCGCTCGCCCTCGGGGGCGTGAAGGTGACGCCGCTCGTGGTGCACAGCGGCACCTCGAAGTTCGATCTGCTCCTGGAGATGCAAGAGATCGCCGCAGGAATGCAGTGCTTCCTCGAGTACAGCCGCGATCTGTTCGACGAGGCGACGGCGACGCGCTTCATCGAGCATTTCCGCACCTTGATCGAGGCCATCGTCCTCGACCCGGAGCGCTCGATCGACGAGCTCCCGCTCCTGACCGAGGCCGAACGGCAAAGGATCCTCGTCGACTGGAACGCAACCCAGGCCGAGTATCCAAGGACCTCGTGCTTGCACGAGCTGGTGGCCGCCCAGGCCGCGCGCACCTCGGAGTCCATTGCCGTGGAGTTCGAGGCCGAGAGCCTCACGTACCGCGAGCTCGAGCGCCGGTCGGACCTCCTGGCCAGCTACCTGCGCTCTGTCGGTGTCGGGCCGGATGTCATGGTGGGCGTCTTCCTCGATCGGTCGCTCGACATGATGGTCGGCCTCCTCGGGATCCTCAAAGCGGGCGGCGCCTACCTGCCCCTCGATCCTTCCTTTCCGCAGGATCGCGTGGCGTACATGGTGGCCGACGCGCAGGCGCCGGTGATCCTCACCCAGGCGCGGCTGGTGGCCAGTCTGCCGGTCCACAACGCCCTTCAAATCGTGCTGGACGCCGAGTGGGAACAGATCACCCGCGGCGGCGTCCCCCGCGGCGAAGAGCAGCCCGAGCTGCGGGCGGGGCCCGAGAACCTGGCGTACATGATCTACACGTCGGGCTCGACGGGGAAGCCCAAGGGCGTGCAGATCCCACACCGCGCCGTCGTCAACTTCCTCATGAGCATGCTCCACGAGCCGGGGTTCACGGCCGAAGACAGGCTCCTGGCGGTGACCACGCTCTCGTTCGACATCGCCGGTCTGGAGCTCTATCTGCCGCTGATCGTGGGAGGCCGGGTGATCCTCGCCAGCCGCGATCTCGCCACCGATGGTCCACAGCTCCTCACCAAGATCACGACGGCAGGAGTGACCGTGATGCAGGCCACGCCGGCGACCTGGCGTATGCTCCTCGAAGCTGGCTGGCAAGGGCCGACAGCGTTGACGATCCTCTGCGGCGGAGAGGCGTGGCCCGCCAACCTGGCGGCTCAGCTGCTCGCGCGCTCGGCCCGCCTGTGGAACATGTACGGCCCGACCGAGACCACCATCTGGTCAACCTGCTTTCAGGTCACCGACGAGACCACGCTGCTCATCGGCGGGCCGATCGCGAACACGCAAACCTACGTCCTGGATAGCAAGCTCGAGCCGGTGCCGATCGGGGTGGCCGGCGAACTCTACATCGGCGGTGACAGCGTTGCACGCGGGTACTTCAATCGCCCGGAGCTGACGGAAGAGAAGTTCATTCCGGATCCCTTTCGCCGGGAGCCGGGCGCGCGCCTCTACCGGACCGGAGACCTCGCCCGCTATCTCCCGAGTGGCCTCCTTCAATTCCTCCGTCGCAGCGACAACCAGGTCAAGGTCCGCGGCTTTCGCATCGAGCTCGGCGAGATCGAGGCCGTGCTCGCCCAGCACCCTGCCATTCGGCAGCCGGTCGTGGTGGTCAAGGAAGACGGCTCCGGCGATAAGCGCATCGTCGCGTACATCGTTTACCGTCCGGAGCAAACGCCCCTCACGACGGGGGCACAAGCTTCCTCGGCCCCTGACACCCTGCGGGCGCCCACCCCGAGTGAGCTTCGCAAATTCCTGCGGGGGCAGCTCCCTGAGTACATGGTACCGCATCTCTTCGTGGATCTCGAGGTGATGCCTCTCACCCAGAATGGCAAAATCGATCGGCGCGCCTTGCCGGATCCGTTCCAGGAAAGCTCGGCCCCAGCGGAAGAGTACGCCGCTCCGCGCACGCCGATGGAGGTGTTCGTGGCCGACCTCTGGCGCGACCTGCTCCACGTCGAGCGGGTGGGCCTCCGCGACAATTTCTTCGACCTCGGCGGCCACTCGCTGCTCTCGATGCAGGTGGCTCATCGCATCGAGCAGAAGATCGGGCGGCGGCTCAACCCGCGCTCGATGGTCTTCCAGAACCTGGAGCAAATCGCGGCGGAGTGCAGTGATGACGGCGCCGGAGCCGCCACCAAGCCCGCCCTCGCGGCAGCGAAGCCCCCGATCACGGAGATCGCTGCAAAGGAGGGAGCGGCCGTGCCGACCGGGCGCCCGGCGCCGATCCCGGAGCCCGCGAAGCCGCTCACCAAGAGGCTGTTTGACGCCTTCAAATCGAAGGTGTTCCGCTCATGAGCGCCAGAGTTCGTCTCTCCCCCCCGCGCGGTTCCGCCGAGGTCGACTCGCCATGAGGCCTTTCCATTTCGGAAGCTCCCAGAAGACGCTCTTCGGGATGCACCACCCTCCCCAGACGGCCGCTCGCGCCGTCGGCGTCGTCCTCTGCAACCCCATGGGCCCCGAGGCCGTCCGCGGTCACCGCGCCTATCGCCAGCTGGCGAGCCTCTTCAACAAGGCGCGATTCCACGTGCTGCGCTTCGACTATTTCAGCACCGGCGACTCCGCAGGAGAGGTCGGCGAGGCCGGCCCCGCCCAGTGGATCGATGACGTCGGGACCGCGGCGGACGAGCTCAAGGACATCACCGGGGTGAACAAGGTCTCGTTCGTCGGCCTGCGCCTGGGGGCGACGCTGGCGCTGCTGGCTGGACAGGATCGAAAGGACGTCGACAGCGTGGTGCTCTGGGACCCGGTGGTGTTCGGCTCCGCCTACCTGGACGAGCTCCGGGCCACCCATCTCGAGTACATGGCGCAAGAGCTCGGCGACGACTTCAACCCCGCGAGCGCTTCCACCACGAGCGAAGCCCTGGGATTCCCCCTGTCCGACGCGCTGGTCACCGGCTTGAAGGCCACTGACCTCACGACCATCGCCGCGTGCTCGGCCCGAAACGCGGCGTTGATCGTCTCCCAGCCCACCGAAGCCTACCAGCACCTGCGCGATCGGCTCGCTTCGCTGGGCGTCGAGATCGCCTACCAGGAGATCGTCGCCGAGAGGTGGAACTCCGACGAAGCGATGAATGCGGCGCTGGTTCCGAATGGGCTATTGCAGGCCATCGTCGCCCGCGTCGCGACGCCGGCATAGTGTCTGGAAGCGCGCAGAGGGCTTACGGCGATCGGGGGCTTTCAGTCTTGACGGAGCGATTTATCCAAGGTAGCGTGGCGCACAAAGGCATCCCATTGATCACCGCACGAACGTTATGAGCGAGCATGTTGAAGGGTCCGACCTCGCCGTCATCGGCATGGCCGGGAGGTTCCCCGGCGCGCCGGATCTCGAGGTGTTCTGGCGAAACCTGCGCGATGGGGTGGAGTCGATCAAGTTCTTCACCGACGAGGAGCTGCTGGCGGCGGGCGAGCCTCCTGCGCTGCTGCGCAACCCAGCCTACGTGAAGGCCTGCCCCGTGCTCGCCGACGTGGAGATGTTCGACGCCGCGTTCTTCGGCTGGAGCCCCCGCGACGCGGCGATCACCGATCCACAGCACCGGTTGTTCCTGGAGACGGCGTGGGAGGCGTTCGAGGACGCTGGCTACGACGTCGGGACGCACCCGGGCCCGGTCGGCGTCTTCGCGAGCTGCGGAATGAACAGCTACATGATGTATCACCTCGTCACCAACCCGGAGGTGATGGAGAGCGTCGGCGAATGGCTGGTGCGCCACACTGGCAACGACGCGAACTTCCTGGCCACGCGCGTCTCGTACGAGCTGAACCTGAAGGGCCCGAGCATGACCGTGCAGACGGCCTGCTCCTCGTCGCTGGTGGGCATCCACGCCGCCTGTCAAAGCCTGCTCAACGGAGAGTGTGATATGGCGCTGGCAGGGGGCGCGACCCTCGTGCTCCCCCAGAAAGGATACCTGTTCAAAGAGGGCGAGATCCTCTCGCCGGACGGGCACTGCCGGCCCTTCGACGCGCTGTCGGCGGGCACCGTCTTCGGCAGCGGCGCCGGATGCGTCGTCCTCAAGCGGCTCGCGGACGCGGTGGCGGACGGCGATCGGATCCTCGCGGTGATCAAAGGATCTGCCGTCAACAACGATGGTTCGCAGAAGGTGGGCTATCTCGCGCCAAGCGTCGAGGGCCAGACCAACGCCATCGCCGAGGCGCTCGCGCTCACCGGCATCGATCCCGCGACCATCTCGTACGTCGAGGCCCACGGCACCGGCACGTCAATCGGGGATCCGATCGAGGTCACCGCGCTGACGCAGGCGTACGGCGCGCGCACCGACAAGAAGGGGTTCTGTGGCCTGGGCTCGCTCAAGTCCAACATCGGTCACCTCGGCGAGGCGGCGGGCGTGGCCAGCTTGATCAAGACGGTGCTGGCCCTCCAGCATCGGCAGCTGCCCCCTACCCTTCATTACCAGAGGCCGAACCCCGAGATTGATTTCGCCGTCGGCCCGTTCTTCGTCAACGCGAAGCTGACCGAGTGGAAGACCGCTGGCGGAGCGCCGCGTCGGGCGGCTGTCACCGGGCTCGGCGCCGGGGGCACGAACGTCCACACGATCCTGGAGGAGGCGCCGCCCGAAGCGCTGTCCGGCGCGTCGAGAGACTGGCAACTGGTGCTGCTCTCCGCGAAGACGGCCACGGCCCTGGAGTCCGCCACGACCAACCTGGCAAAGCACCTGCGGCAGAACCCCGCTCTCCGCCTGCCCGATGTGGCGTATACCCTCGAGGTCGGCCGGAAGGCCTTTGCCCACCGTCGCCTCCTCGTTTGCCGCAGCGGCGAGGTCGAAAGCGCCGCCGCTGCGCTCGAATCCTGCGATCCCAAGCAGATCTTCACCCAGGCCGTGCCTCGGGGCAACCCTTCGGTGGTCTTCATGTTCCCCGGCGGCGGCGCGCAGTACGCGGGGATGGGGGCCGAGCTCTACGCGACCGAGCCGGTCTATCGCGAGGCGATCGATCAATGCGTGAAGCTCGTCAATCCGGGGCTCGGGCTCGATCTCCGCAAGCTGATGTTCGCGCTGCCGGAAGAGGTCGAGTCCGCCACCGCGCGGCTCGAGCGCCCGTCGCTGGCGCTGCCGGCGCTCTTTGCCACCGAGTACGCGCTGGCCCGGCTGCTGATGTCCTGGGGCGTGCAGCCCGCGGCGATGATCGGCCACAGCATGGGCGAGTATGTCGCGGCCTGCCTCTCGGGGGTGATCTCGTATCAGAGCGGAATGGCGCTGGTGGCCCTGCGCGGGCGCCTCTTCGAGACGCTGCCCGAAGGCGCGATGCTGAGCGTGCCTCTGCCCGAGGCCGAGGCCCGGGCCTTCATGGGCAAAGAGCTCTCGTTCGCGGCGATCAACGGTCCTTCGCTGTGCGTGGCGTCGGGGCCGGCGCAGTCCATCGTCGCGATGGAGAAGGCGCTCGCCGAGAGAGAGGTGGAGTCCACGCGCGTTCACATCGCCGTGGCCGCGCACTCGGCGATGCTCGAGCCCATCCTCGGCGAGTTCGAGCGGTTCTGTCGCACCATCCACTTCAAGCCGCCCGAGATACCCTACGTCTCCAACCTGACGGGCACCTGGATCACCGCCGCCGAGGCCACCTCACCGCTCTACTGGGTCAAGCACCTCCGGAGCACGGTGCGCTTCGCCGACGGCATCGCCGCGCTGCTCCAGGATCCGGCCCGCGTGCTCGTCGAGCTGGGGCCGGGTCGGACGTTGAGCAGCCTCGCCCAGCAGCAGCCGGTGAAGGCGCGGGCCGCGCTCTCCACCCTGCGACACCCCAAGGCGGAAGGCTCGGACGTCGCGTTCTTGCTCACCGCGCTCGGCCGGATCTGGCTCGCTGGATCGAGCCCCGATTGGTCCCTCTTCCATGCTGCAGAAGAGCGGCGCCGCCTCCCGCTGCCAACGTACCCCTTCGAGCGCAAGCGCTACTGGATCGAGGCCGGGAATCCCATCACCGCCGCCGCGAAGCGCGACACTTCGCTCCGCAAGAGGCCAGACCTCGCCGACTGGTTCTATCTACCCTCCTGGAAGCGCTCCCTCCCTCCGGTACAGGCCGCGGAGCCGGGCTCGGCCAGGGGCGGTTGGCTCCTGTTCATCGACGCGTGCGGGATCGGCGCGGAGCTCGCGAAGCGGCTCCCTGGCGCGGTGACCGTGTCGGTGGGTGAGCGGTTCGCGCGGCTCGACGAGGACGCTTATATCCTCAGCCCTGGCAGCCGCGCCGATTACGACGCTCTCGCCGCAGATCTCCAGGCTCGTGGCCGCCTACCCCGGAAGATCGTCCACCTCTGGGCGGTGACCGCGGGCGGCGCGGTGGCCTTCGATCGAGCCCAGAAGCTCTATTTCGAGAGCCTGCTGTTCCTCGCGCAGTCCTTGTTGGCAGACGAGCAGCCAATCGAGCTCACGGTCATCTCCAATAACCTCCAGAGGGTGGCGGGCGAGGCCGAGCTCCATCCGGAGAAGGCGCTGCTGCTCGGCCCGTGCAAGGTCATCCCGCACGAGTTCCCCCATGTTCGCAGCCGCAGCGTCGACGTCGTCCTGCCCTGGGCCGGATCCTGGCACGAGACGCGGCTCCACGATCAGCTCTTTGCGGAGATCATGGCGAGCTCCGCGGAAGGCATCGTGGCCTATCGTGGGGCCGACCGCTGGGTACAAACGTTCGATCCCGTCCGGCTCACCGCAAAGGGGGGGAAAAGCTGGCTCCGCGAGGGCGGCGTTTACCTGATCACCGGCGGCCTCGGGGGGATTGGCCTCGAGCTCTGCGAGCACTTCGCGAGGAACGCGCGCGCCAGGCTGGTGCTGGTCGGACGGTCCGCGCTCCCTCCACGCGAAGAATGGGCCTCGTTCCTCGCGGCCCATGAACCCTCGAACACCACCAGCCGCAAGATCCGGCGGGTGGAGGCGATCGAGGCGCTCGGCGCGACGATCGTGGCCGAGAGCGCCGACGTCACCGATCACGAGCAGATGAAGGCTGTCGTGGCCCGAGCGCGCGCGCGCTTTGGCGCCCTCCACGGGGTCGTGCACGCGGCCGGCACCATTGATGACAGCCTGATCGTGCTCAAGACTCCTGAAGCGGCGCGGCGCGTGATCGCCCCGAAGGTCCAGGGCGCGCTGGTGCTCGACTCGGTGGTGCAGGGATCGCCGCTCGATTTCTTCGTTCTCTTCTCCTCGGTGAGCTCCATCCTCGGCTTGCAAGGGCAGGCCGACTACACCGCTGGGAATGCCTTCCTCGATGCCTTCGCGCAGCAGCGGACCCAGCGCGAGCAGTCGCGCACGGTGGCGATCAACTGGAGCGCCTGGCAGGACGTCGGCATGGTCGTGGCGATCACCGCGCAGGCGGCCGAGCGGGCCAATCCAGCGCCGACCGGCGCGACCAAGGAGACTGGCCACCCGCTGCTCGATCGCCACGTCGCCGGGAGCAAGGAGAGCGTCTTCATCACCGACTTCAACCGGAGCAATCAATGGCTCCTGTCAGAGCACGTCATCCGGGGAGCCGAGGCGCTGATCCCGGGGACGGGGCACCTCGAGCTCGCGCGCGCCGCCCTGGAAGAGATCTCCGCACCTGCGCTCGCGATGGGATCGAGCGGCGCTCTACGGCCCCGCGCGGTCGAGATCCGCGACGTCTTCTTCCTCGCTCCGTTCGCGGTCAAACCCGGTGAGACCCGGGAGCTACGCCTCACGATCCACCGGCTCACGTCGGAGATCACCATCACCAGCACGCCGCCCGGCGGCCCCGCTCAGACCGTGACACACGTTACATGCAGAGCGTCGCACATCGATATGCCTCCTCCTCGGCGGCTCGATCTCCAGGAGATCCGCCTGCGTTGCCGCGACCGAGAAGAGATCCTCAATGGCTTCATGAAGCAGGAGTTCCTCGATTTCGGCCGGCGCTGGGCCAACCTCGAGAGCATCCGCTATGGCCGCGCCGAAGCCCTCGTCGCCCTCGAGCTCCCCGCGGATCTCGCGGAGGATCTCGACATCTACCACCTGCACCCGGCGCTGCTCGACATGGCCACTGGATCCGCGCAAGGCCTCATTCCCGGCTTCAACCCGCGCGAGGACTTCTTCGTCCCGTTCTCGTACGGGCGCCTGCTCCTCCGGGGCGCGCTGCCGCGGAGGCTCTTCAGCCACGTGCGCCTGGCGGAGGGCGGCAAAAAGGACCTGGCGATATTCAACGTCACGCTGCTGGACGAGCGCGGCTTCGAGGTCGCCGAGATCACCGATTTCGTGATGAAGCGCGTCGTTGACCGGGCCGTCATGGTAGGGTCGTCGGCGCCCCCGCAGCATGCCTCTGCCAACGCCCTCACCGTGTTCCGGGAAGGCATGCTCTCGGCCGAGGGGTTGAACGTGCTCGATCGTATCCTCGGGAGCGGCATAGCGCCCTCGATCGTGGCGACATCCATCGACCTCCACGACTGGATGGCGCAGATCGAGGCGATTACTCAGCTCACGAGCGGGGCGAAGACCGAGGCTCAGGCGAGCGCGCCCAGGGCCACTCGCCCCAGCCTGAGCACCCCCTACGTGGCCCCGCGGGACGAGCTGGAGCAGCGCATCGCCGCCGTCTGGCAAACGATGCTCGGGATCGAATCGGTGGGCATCCACGACGATTTCTTCGAGATCGGCGGCCACTCGCTGCTCCTCACCCAGACCGTCACCCGCATACGGAAGATGGCGCAGGTGGAGATCTCGCTGCGCAGCCTCTTCGCGAAGCCCACTATCGCCGAGATCGCCGAGGGGATCCAGAAGGCCAAGGCGAGCCCCGATTCCCGCGCGTCGTCGGGGATGATGGCCGTCTCGCGCGACTCCTATCGCGTCAAGCGATCGACCCTCTTCCCTCCTCCGATCTCGGACAAGAAACCCCCTACGGCATGAGTCGCATGGCCTCCACAATCAGCTGCTACCTCCTCGGCGAAGGCACCCTGCTCGTTCACTGCGCCGAGGCGCTCCTGCGCGGAGGCCACACGATTCATGGCGTCCTCTCGTCGGAGCCCTCGGTGGTGCGCTGGGCCAGCGCGAAGGGTATCCCCCGGATCGCCGCGTCGGAGGACCAGGCGGCCTTCCTCGGTCGCCAGCCGTTCGACTACCTCTTCAGCATCATCAACCACTCCATCACCAAAGGAGAGGTCCTGAGGCTGCCGCGCCGGGGCGCCATCAATTACCACGACGCCCCCCTGCCCCGGTACGCCGGGTTCAACGCGACCTCGTGGGCCATCCTCGGCGGCGAGGCCGCTCACGGCGTCACCTGGCACGAGATGACCGAGCACGTGGACGGCGGCAGGATCCTCGAGCAGCGCCGGGTCGAGATCGCGCCCGACGACACCGCCTTCACGCTCAGCGCCAAGTGCTACGAGGCCGCCATTCAGTCCTTCGTGGAGCTGATCGGCAAGCTCGCTTCAGACTCCGTATCACCGCGGGACCAGGAGGGCTCCGAGCGCACCTATTTCACGCGGCAGCAGCGGCCCGACGCCGCCGGCGTGATCGCCTGGGACCGCCCGGCGGAGGAGATTGACGCCCTGGTCCGTGGGCTCTCTTTCGGGCCCGAGCCGAACCCGCTCGGCGTGGCGAAGTGCCTCTTTGGCGACGAGTGCCTGATCGTCTCCGAGCTCACCGTGCTCGACTCCGCCTCATCAGCGCCGCCGGGCACGATTACGAGCATCGACGCGCGCGGGCTCACCATCTGCACGGCCACGCGAGAGGTCCTCCTGCGCAGCGTGCAGCGCCTCGACGGAACGTCGCTGGCAATTGAAGCCCTCGCGACGCAAACCCGGCTCGAGCCGGGAGCGCGGCTGCCCGCGCTCGACGACGCTGCTCGAAAGCACCTCACCGACTACAACGCATCGATCGCCAAGCACGAGCCGTTCTGGGTAAAGCGGCTCTCGACTTGCGCTCCGTATCCCTTCCCGTACGCCCTGAAGCCCGGCGACGCGAAGGGGCGGATTGGCACCCGGAGCGCGGTCCTTTCGCCCGGGATCACAGCATATCTCCAGAGCTTCGATTCCCCGGGGAACCCCTCGCGCTCCGCGGACGTGCTCGTCGCGCTCTTCGGCGCGTTCCTCGGCCGGCTCGGCGAAGAGGGTGCCTTCGACGTGGGCTATCACGAGGCGCGGCCGGCGGCCGAAGCCGAGGCGGCCGAGCATTTCCCCCGGCTGTTCGCGACGCAGGTACCGCTTCGTTTCCAGCTCGAGAATGCGAAGAGCCTCCCCGAGGTCATCGCGGTCGTCCGCGAAGAGCTCCTCGCCGTGCGCAAGCGCTCGACGTACCTGCACGACGTTGTCGCGCGCACGCCCGCGCTGCGAGCGCTCCCTGCGGCCTTGTTTCCGGTCCGGATTGCCGTGCTCCCGCGCCTCGCGGATCACCGGGCGTTGCCCGGCGAAAAGCTCGCCTTCAGCCTCACCGAGGGCGGCTCCGAGTGCCGGTGGGACTACGACGCTGACGCCCTGGGAGAGGCCTCGATCGCCGCGATGATCGATCAGTTCAGCGCGTTCCTCGAGGGCGCCGCGGCCGCTCCGGATCGCCCGGTGGCGGAGCTGCCCCTGATCACCGAGGACGAGCGGCGGCGGCTGACCATCGAATGGAACAGCACCCAGACAGAGTACGAGAAGAGCCGTTGCATCCACGAGCTCATCGAGGCGCAGGCCGCGCGCACCCCCGACGCGACAGCGGTGGTGTTCCGGGATCAACCGCTGACCTACCGAGAGCTCGATCGCCGCGCGACCGAGCTCTCCCTCGAGCTGCGTGGGCTCGGCGTCGGGCCCGAGGTGATGGTCGGGATCTGCGCTGAGCGCTCGCTCGAGATGGTGGTCGGCCTGCTCGCCATCCTCAAGGCCGGCGGCGCCTACGTGCCCATGGATCCGCTCTACCCCCAGGAGCGGCTGGCGATGATGCTCGAAGACACCCGAGCGACGGTGTTGCTCACGCAGCAAAAGCTCGTAGCGAGCTTACCGCCCCACCAGGCCAGCGTGGTGATCCTGGACGCCCCGCGCGCCGCGCCGCACAGCCGCGCCAACGCCCCCATCACCACGGCTGTGACCCCCGACAACCTCGCTTACGTGATCTTCACGTCAGGCTCCACCGGGCGGCCCAAAGGGGTGATGATCCAGCACCGGAACGTCACCAATTTCTTCGCTGGAATGGACGCCAGCCTGAAGCACGAGGAGGCCGGCACCTGGCTGGCGGTCACCAGCATCTCGTTCGACATCTCGGTGCTCGAGCTCTTCTGGACCCTGGCGCGCGGGTTCAAGGTGGTCATCCAGGAAGAGGGCGACAGAGCCACGCTCACGGCAAAAGAGCCTCGTCCCGCCGTCTCCGCGCGGAAGATGGACTTCAGCCTGTTCTATTTCTCGGCCGACGTCGGCGAGGACTCGACCTACAAATACCGCCTGCTCCTCGAGGGCGCCCGCTACGCTGACCAGCACGGGTTCTCCGCCGTGTGGACGCCGGAGCGCCATTTCCACGCGTTCGGCGGGCTCTACCCCAACCCTTCGGTCACCAGCGCGGCCATCGCGGTGATCACCGATCGTATCCAGATCCGCGCCGGGAGCGTGGTGCTCCCGCTCCACAATCCGATCCGCGTCGCGGAGGAGTGGTCGGTAGTCGACAACCTCTCTCGCGGGCGCGTCGGGCTCTCCTTTGCCTCCGGCTGGCACGCCAACGATTTCGTCTTTGCGCCCGAGAGCTTCGCGGATCGCAAGGAGATCATGCTCCGCGGCATCGCGACGGTGATGAAGCTGTGGCGCGGCGAGTCCGTGGCGGCGCAGAGCGGCAATGGCAGCGAGATCATGGTGCGGATCCTTCCTCCGCCGGTGCAGGCAGCGCCGCCGATCTGGGTCACCGCGGCGGGCAACCCGGAGACGTTCCGGATGGCCGGTCAGCTCGGCGCCAATTGCCTGACCAACATGCTCGGGCAAAAGCTCGAAGACCTCGCCAAGAAGATCGCAATCTACCGCGCTGCGCGCCGGGAGCACGGGCACCCGGGCGAAGGCTGCGTGAGCCTGATGCTGCACGCCTTCGTCGGCCCGGACCAGGGCGCGGTGCGCGAGAAGGTTCGCACGCCCTTCACCAATTATCTCAAGACCTCGACGGATCTGATCAAGCAGGCACGCTGGGAGTTCCCTGCGTTCGCCCAGCCCGGCAAGAGCGCCGAGGGCGGGAGCGCCCCGACCGAGCAAGTCGACCTCACCCCCGAAGAGACCGACGCGCTGATGGCGCACGCCTTCGAGCGGTATTTCCAGACCAGCGGGCTGTTCGGCACGCCGGAGGTCTGTCTCTCGATGGTCGAGCAGCTCAAGGCCATCGGCGTGGACGAGATCGCTTGCCTGGTGGATTTCGGCGTCGACTCGGAGTCTGTGCTCCAGAGCCTCGTGTACCTGAACGAGGTGCGCGAGCGCAGCAATCCGGCAGCGGTCGCGAGCACCGCTGACTACTCGATCCCCGCGCAGATCAAGAGGCATGGTGTCACGCATCTCCAGGGCACGCCGTCGATGGTGCGAATGCTCGCCGCCGAAGCGGACGGCATCGACGCTCTACGGTCCTTGAAGAAGCTGATGCTCGGGGGCGAGGCGCTCCCGCCGGCGCTGGTCGCCGAGCTCGCGCCGCTCGTGGAGGGCGATATCCTCAACATGTACGGGCCGACCGAGACCACCGTCTGGTCCACGACAGCGCCCGTGGGCAAGCGCGCCGAGCCCCTCACCATCGGTCGGCCGATCGCCAACACGGAGATCTACATCCTCGATCGGCACTTGCAGCTCACCCCGATCGGCATACCGGGTGAGCTCTTCATCGGCGGAGCCGGCGTGGTGCGCGGTTACCTCGACCGCCCCGAGCTGACCGCCGAGAAGTTCGTCCAGAGTCCGTTCGGCCCTGATCGGCAGGCGCGGCTCTACAGGACCGGCGACGTCGCGCGGTATCGACCCGACGGAGACATCGAGTTCCTCGGTCGCATCGATCATCAGGTCAAGCTCCGCGGCTACCGGATCGAGCTCGGCGAGATCGAGGCGGTGCTCGGCAAGCACCCGGGCGTGCGGGAGAGCGTCACGATCGCCCGGGAAGACGCGCCCGGCGATCAGCGGCTGGTGGCTTACGTGGTGGCGAACGACGCCTATCGAGGCGACGGCGAGGCGACGACCGACGCCTCCGCCCACTGGCAGACGATCTGGGACGAGACGTACAAGCAGACCGAGGCCAAGGCCGCTGACCTGGGCGCCACGGCCGCCGATCCGACGTTCAACATCATCGGGTGGAACAGCAGCTACACCGGGGAGCCGATCCCCGAGGCGGAGATGCGCGAGTGGGTGGAGCGCACGACCGAGCGCATCCTCTCGCTCTCCCCGAAGCGCGTGCTCGAGATCGGCTGTGGGACAGGGATGTTCCTCTACCGCGTCGCGCCGCGCTGCGAGCAGTACTGCGGGATTGATTTCTCGGCCGCGGCGCTGCGCCAGATCGAGCATCACCTGCCGTCGCTCGGCCTCTCCAACGTCACGCTCCAGCAGCGCGTGGCGGATGATTTCTCCGGCGTGGAGCCCGGCGCCTTCGATCTGATCATCATCAACTCGGTGGTGCAATATTTCCCGAGCATCGAGTACCTGGTGCGCGTGCTCGAGCAAGCAGCCTCGGCGCTGGCGCCGGGCGGGTCGATCTTCGTCGGCGACGTGCGCAGCCTGCCGCTCCTCGAGGCCTTCCATACCTCGATCGTGCTCCACCAGGCCTCGGCAGAGCTCGGCGCGGCAGAGCTCCAGGAGCGCGTGGAGAAGAGGATCGCCCAGGAGAGCGAGCTGGTCATCGATCCGGCATTTTTCCAGGCGCTCAGCGCCCAGGTGCCCGACTTCGGCGAGGTGGAAATCAAGCTCAAGGAGGGGAGTTACCAGAACGAGCTGACGCGCTTTCGCTACGATGTCGTCCTGCGCAAGACGGCGCAGAGCCCGCTCGTGAGCGCCGGGCCGTCCGGCGAGCGCAAGCCCTGGAGCGCGTACGTCAACACCAGAGCGCGCAAGGCGTCGCGCGAGGATCTGGTGCCGCAGCTCAGGACCTACCTGAGGGCGAAGCTGCCCGACTACATGGTACCGAGCACATTTGTGCTGCTCGACGCGCTACCGCTCACGCCCAACGGGAAGATCAACCGCAAGGCGCTGCCCGCCCCCGAGCGGAGCCGCGGGGGATCCGCCGCGACCTACACAACACCGCAGAACGAGGTGGAGCGCGTCATCGCCTCGATCTGGGGGGAGCTGCTCAACCTCGATCAGGTGGGTACGCACGACAATTTCTTCGATATCGGGGGAAACTCGCTGCTGATGGTGCAGGCCAATGGCAAGCTGCGCAGGGCGCTGGAGACCACCGTCTCTCTGGTCGATATGTTCCGGTTTCCCACGGTGAGCTTGCTCGCCAAGCACCTGAGCCAGGGTTCAGATGGGGACGCAGCGCTCCAGCAGGGCCAGGATCGCGCGCAGGTGCGCAAGGACGCGATGGCGCGCAGGCGTCAGGCGCGACAACACGTGGGGACCCCGCCGAAGCGGTGACCCGAGATCTCCTGCAGAGAGATGATCATGAAAGAAAAGGCGTTCCTCTTCGGCAAATTCAAATCGCTGATCGGCATCTGGACAGAGCCGCTGGCGCCGGCGCTCGCCGCCGGTCGACCCGCGGTCATCCTCCTCAACGCCGGGGTCGTGCACCGCATTGGCCCGCACCGCGAGTCGGTGAAGATCGCCCGCCGGCTCGCCGCCGAGAGCTTCCTGGTGATGCGCTTCGATCTCGCCGGCCTCGGCGACAGCGAGCCTCGGCGCGACGCGCTCTCCTTCCAGGGGGGGGCCGTGAGCGACGTGAAAGAGGCGATGGACCACCTCCAGAAGACGAGGAACATCGACGAGTTCGTGCTGATGGGGCTCTGCTCGGGCGCCGACAACTCCTATCAGACGGCGTGCCGGGATCCGCGCGTGGTGGGCGCGCTGATGATGGATGGCTACTCGTATCAAACGCCGGAGTTCCACGTGCGGCGCCTCCTGAAGCGGATGCGCCACGTGGGCTCGTGGACGGCCCTGGCCAGGCGCAAGCTCGAAGTGCTGGAGCGTCGAGTGCGCGATTCTCTCGGGGAAAAGAGGGAAGGCGTGGAGACGGCCCCTCCCCCCCTCGTTACGCCGGGCGAGCCGATCCGGCAATACGTGCGAGAGTTTCCGCCCAAAGAGCAGCTCGTGTCCGAGATGATCGCGCTCGTGGCGCGGGGGGTGCGGCTACACTTCGTCTACTCTTGTGGCATGCCGCAGTATTACAACTATGCGGGGCAATTCATGGATTCGTTTCGAGGGGTCGACTTCCAGGGGAGGGTGACCACCGAGTTCTTTGCGGAGGCGGACCACACCTTCACCGAGCTCAGGAATCAGGAGGCGCTGGTCGCCGCCATCGTTCGCTGGATGCAGAGCTCGTTCCCGACCGCGGGCACGTCGAGCGCGCGCCTCCCCGGGGTCGCCGATCAGGATCCCGGCCACGACAGAACAGATGGTCGCGCGTGTGGACACATGGCACGCGTTAGCGCAAGATGACGCTTGCTCCCCTCGGACGGTACGTGTTATGTGAGTGGAAGATGGCTCTTCATCGACTGTCCATCAATGGCGCTGCGCGAGACATCGAAGCACCGAGCGATATGCCGCTGCTCTGGGTGTTGCGCGACCTGCTCGGCCTGACGGGGACCAAGTTCGGGTGCGGCGTCGCCCAGTGCCGCGCCTGCACGGTGCACCTCGACGGCGAGGCGGCCATCTCGTGTCAAATCCGCGTCGCCGACGCGGTCGGCAAGCAGATCACCACGATCGAGGGGCTGTCGCCGTCGGCGTCGCACCCGCTGCAGAAGGCCTGGCTGAAGGAGCAGGTCCCGCAGTGTGGATACTGCCAATCGGGGCAGCTCATGTCCGCTGCAGCGCTCCTGACCAAGAGGCCTGCCCCCACCGACGAGGAGATCGACGAGGCCATGTGGGGGAACCTCTGCCGCTGCGGCACCTACAACCGTGTTCGCCGCGCCATCCACCGCGCGGCCCGGGAAGGCTAGCCATCATGGCCTTGACCCGGCGCGCGTTCCTGATCGCCAGCGCCGCCGGCGGCGGCGGGCTGCTGCTCGGCTTCGGGCTGTGGCGGCGCCGGCGCGGTCAGAAGAATGACCCGCGGCCTGACGCCTACATTCACGTCGGCACCGACGGTGTCATCGTGCTGATGGTCGACGAGAGCGAGATGGGTCAGGGCGTGTCCACCGCGCTGCCAATGATCCTCGCGGAGGAGCTCGACGCCGACTGGTCGACCGTGAAGTACGAGCAAGCGCCCGTCGATCCGGCGCGGTTCGGCGATCAGTGGACGTCGTCGAGCACGAGCGTTCGCATGGGCTACCTCAAGCTGCGTCGGGCCGGGGCCGCGGCGCGCGAGATGCTGGTCGCGACGGCGGCGGCGCTGTGGGGCGTGCCCGCGGGCGAGTGCGTCACCGAGAGCGGCGTGGTGGCGCACCGCGCTTCGGGGCGAACAGCGCGCTACGCCGAGCTCTCCGAAGCGGCGAGCCGACGCGAGATCCCGCAGCATCCGCGGCTCAAAGAGGCAAAGGACTTCCGGATCATCGGCACGCCGAGGCCGCGGCTCGATCTGCCGACCAAGGTCGATGGCAGCGCGGTATTCGGCCTCGACGTGCGCGTGCCCGACATGCTGACAGCGCAGGTCGAGCGCTGTCCGGTGTTCGGTGGTCGACTGAAGAGCTACGACGCCACGGCGGCCAAGGCGGTGGAGGGCGTGCGGCTCGTCGTCCCGATCCCCTCCGGTATCGCGGTGATCGCCGATCATTACTATGCTGCGCAGCAGGGGCGCCGGGCGCTCCAGGTCGAGTGGGACGCGGGCGCGAACGGCGAGCTCTCGAGCGCGACCATCCAGGCCGAGCTGACCAGAGGCCTCGAGAACAGCAAGGTGTTGCGCGAGGCCGGAGACGCGAAGGCGGTAATCGCGGCGAGCCCAACCGCGGTGCGGGCTGACTACTTCGCACCCTACCTGGCGCACGCGGCGATGGAGCCTCTCAACTGCACGGCGCACGTGCGCGAAGGCTCGTGCGAGATCTGGGCGCCGACTCAGTCGCCGATCGGCGCGCGTGAGGTGGCGGCCGAATTGCTCGGGATCCCCGCCGATCGCGTGACGGTGCACACGACGCTGCTCGGCGGCGGGTTCGGGCGGCGCAGCGCGCAGGACTTCGTCGTCGAGGCGCTTCATGCGTCGAAGGCGGCGGGCAAGCCGGTGAAGGTCGTCTGGTCACGCGAGGACGACATTCGCGGCGGCGAGTACCGGCTCGCGGCGGTGAACCGCATGAGCGCGGCGCTGGACGAAGGTGGCTGGCCAGTGGCCTGGCGGCATTCGTTCGCGCACCCGACGCGTCGGGCCGAGCCCGAGGGCGCCGACGCGCTGCCGTACGAGATTGCCAATCTCCTCGTCGAGGCCGCGGCGGTCCCCATGCCGATCGCGACGCGCGCCTGGCGATCGGTGGCGCACTCCGTCAACGCCTGGGTGGCCGAGTGTTTCCTCGACGAGCTGGCGATCGCCGGCGGCAAGGATCCAGTCGAGCTGCGGTTACGACTCCTGGCAAAGCACCCGCGCCACCGCCGCGTCGTCGAGCTCGCGGCCGAGCGCGCCGGGTGGGGCAAGCCCCTTTTGCCCGGCCACGCGCGCGGCGTTGCCATGCACGAATCGTTTGGCACCATCGTGGCCGAGGTCGCCGAGGTCTCGTTGCGTGCGACGGGTGGAGTGCGCGTCCATCACGTCACCTGCGTCGTCGATTGCGGGCAGGTGATCAACCCTGACACCGTCGAGGCCCAGATGGAGGGTGGCATTGTCTTTGGCCTCTCGGCCGCGCTCTATGGTCAGGTGTCCATCGCCAAGGGCCGGGCAGAGCAGAGCAATTTCCACGATTACCGCGTGCTGCGCTTCCAGGACATGCCGAGCATCGACACGTACATCGTGCCGAGCCAGGAAGCGCCGGGCGGCATCGGCGAGCCCTCGACCCCGCCGATCGCGCCCGCCGTGTGCAATGCGCTGCGCGTGCTCAGCGGCAAGCCGATCCGATCCTTGCCGATCGAGAGCTGAACCCGCGCGAAATGCGGCGCGGGTGGATCCGAGGAGTTACCTCGAGTCCACCCGCTGCCGCAAAATCAACGGAGAGCCGTCACGCGCTCATCACGCACCGGGGGCCGGGACGCCGCAGTTCGCACAGAACTTCGCGGTGCCGGTCTCGGTGCCGCAGCCGGTGCAGAATTTCTTCGCCGGCGCCGCCGCGAGCGGGGTGCCGCACTCGGCGCAGAACTTCCCCATCGGGACCGCGGCGCTGCACTTCGGGCAGGTCACGCGCCCGCCGGCGGCGGTGGGCGCGCTCGGGTTCGGCGCGGACTGCGGCCCGCCCTGCGGCTGCTGGTGCTGCGGCATGAACTGCGGCGGGGCGCCCTGCGGCTGCTGCGCCCCGTGCATCATGTTGCCCATGCCCATGCCCACGGCCATCTGGGCGCCGAGGCCGGCCACGCCGGTGTTGGCGCCGCCCTTGGCCATGCCCTCGCCGGCGCCCATCACCGCCGCGCCGGCGGTGTAGTTGTTCCAGTTCCCCGCGAGCTGCTGGACGTAGCGCGCGTCCTGCTGGAACTTCTGGTCGAGCTTGAACTGCTCCGCGCGCGCCGTGTCCGACGCGATGCTGACGCCGCGCCGGGCCGCCCCGCGCTCCTTGTTGGCGTCACGCAGGAGCTGCTGATCCTCGGCGTTGAAGCTGATGTTGCCGAGGTTCACGTCGGTGATCTTGACGCCGATCTCTTCCAGGCTCGGGGCGCGCTGGATGATCGCCGCGGCGATGTCGCCGGTCATCCCGCCGAGGTTCAGCAGGCTCTTTTGCTGCTGGACGCAGACCTGGCCGATGACCGTCTTCACGCTCATGAAGAACTTGTCTTTGATCCACTTGAGCGTCTGGTCGTTGTCCATGCTCCCGGCGGCCTGGCCGAAGTAGCCGATGACGAACCGGACCGGATCCGTCACCACCATGGCGAACTCGCCGAAGACGCGCGGGGTGACGAACTCGAAGAGGATCGGGTCCTCCATCGACTCGAGGGGGCCGCCGAAGGTGACGCCGCGGATCGGCTGCATCTTGACGAAGAAGACCTCGGCGATGAAGACGTTCCCCCCGGTGAACGAGGTGATAAGGCCATTCAGGAAGGGGATGTTCTGCGACTGGAGCGTGTGCCGCCCGGGGGGCAGGTAGCCCTTGTACTGGCCGTCCTTGAAGAAGAGCGCGCACTCGTCGCTGTCGACGGTGAGCTGGGAGTACATCGGGATGTTCTGATCCGGGTGCTTGTAGACGACGAGGTGCTTTACGTTGTCCGGGCGCGCGATCATCATCTCGCGGACGCCACCCTTCACGAAATCCATGATGCCCATGTCGCGCTCCCTCTCGGTGCCCCGCGCTTGCGGTCGGCGCTCCGAACTTCGATCCTACGTTGCAGCCGCCGGCTCCCTGCGAGCACGCGGCGCCGGGAAGATAATCCCAGGCGTTCACATCAGCAATGGTGAACGAGGGGGAAAGGCCGACCAATGATCGCCCCGATCGAGCTCCTCTCCCTCTCCGGCCCCGCCCAGAAGATGGCCGCGGCCGCTGCGCCGCTCAAGCTCCAGGAAATGGCGGCGAAGGGCGTCGCCCCCGGGATCAAGCCCGGGGAAATGATCGCGCTCCTCGTCGTGTTCTCCGCGAGCGAGCGGCCCACCGTCCGGGAGGCCGCCGAGAAGACGCTCAACGCCTTGCCCGAGCCGCTGCTCGCCGGCGCCCTCGGCAGCGATCTTCCCCCCGCGGCGATCGACGTCCTCGCCCGGACTTATCCGGCGCGGATCGACGTCCTCGACAAGCTCCTCAGCATGCCGCGCACCGATCCCGAGACGGTCGAGAACCTCGCCCGCAACGGCTCGGAAGAGGTGACCGAGCTCGTCGCCGTGAACGAGGATCGGCTGCTCAAGCACCCCGCGATCATCGAGCGGCTCTACCTCAACAAGTACACCCGGATGTCGACGGCCGATCGCCTCATCGACCTCGCGGTGCGGAACGGGATCACGCTGAGCGGGATCGCCGCGTTCAAGGAAGCGGCGCTCGCCATCCAGGACGAGCTGATCCCGCTCCCTTCGCCGGAGCTCTCGCCCGACGATCTGCTCTTCCAGGAGACGAGCGCGATCTCGGAGCTGCTCCAGAACGAGAGCGACGAGGAGGAGGACACCCACGTCGAGACGCCCGAGGGCCAGGAGGTGATCAAGGACAAGTTCCTCCCGCTCTACCAGCGCATCGCCAACATGACCGTGTCGCAGAAGATCCGGCGCGCGATGCTTGGCTCCAAGGAGGAGCGGATGCTCCTCGTCCGCGACACCAACCGGCTCGTGGCCGCCGCCGTCGTCCGCAGCCCGATGATGCAGGAGAACGAGGCCGCGCTGATCAGCCGCAACCGCAACGTCAGCGAGGACGTGCTGCGGATCCTCGGGACCACGCCGGAGTGGGCGAAGAGCTACGGCGTGAAGAAGAACCTGGTCGAGAACCCGAAGACGCCGATCATGATCTCGCAGCGCCTCGTCCCGCACCTGCGCGAGTTCGATCTCAAGATGCTCGCGAAGAGCAAGAACATCACCGGGGCGGTGAAGGAAGCGGCGCGGCGGCACCTCGATCGGCGGAAGACGTGAGGGCGCGGAGTCGTGGCCCGCGCCGGAGCCTTTCTGCTAGCCTCCGGCCCCGATGAGCGATCTCGTCCGCTTCGGCGTCGCCATGGATCGGGCCCTCCTGGCCGAGTTTGACCGACGCATCGCCGCGCTGGGCTACGAGAACCGATCCGAGGCGCTCCGCGATTTGATCCGCGCCGATCTCACCCGGGAGGCTGGGGAGGCGGGGGCGCTCGTCGCGGCGACGGTGACGCTGGTCTACAGCAGCAAGGCGCGGGAGCTCGTCGCGCGCCTCGCCGACGCCGAGAGTGAGCAGCCCGGCCTCGTCGTCTCCAGCCTGCGCACGTCGGTCGACGCCGATCGCACGCTCGAGGCGCTGGTGGTGCGCGGCGCCGCCGATGTGATCACCGCCTTCGCGGGGCGCCTCGCGGGCACCAAGGGCGTGCTCTCGTGCGACGTCACCCTCGCCGCGGTGCTCGATCCGCGCGCTTCGCTTCGGCCGCTGCGCCCCGGCTCCCTGCCCGTCGTCGATCCGCGCGGAGACGAGCCGCGATGACCGACTCGTTGCGCTTCGGATCGGCGCCGCCGCCGCCGCCGCTCGAGCGCCCGCGCCGCGTCCTCGTGGTCGGCGCCACGGGGCGGCTCGGCCGTCGCAACGGCGCCGTCGTGGCCCTGGCCGACGCCGGGATCACGCGGCCCTTCATCAACCACGTCGCCTACCTGACGGCGAAGGGCGCCTTGCAGACCGGCCTCCGCGCGCTCGCCGTCGAGCTCGCCCCGCTCGTCCGCGTCAACATCGTCTCTCTCGGCATCGTCGCCGACCCCGAGGCCGACGCCGATCCGCTCCGCACTCATCGCCTCGCCGCGCGCTCGCCCCTCGGTCGCTTCGGCGCCCCGGCCGAGGTCGTGCACGCGGTCCTCGCGTTGCTGGACGCCACGTGGTCCACCGGCGAGATCTGGGGCATCGGCCGCTGACCGGAGCTACTCGACGCGCGCGGTGGTGACCCGCGCTCTTCCAAACTGCCCTTGGGTCCAGGCCACGATGGCCCGGTCCCCCGCCCCGATCGCGACCGCAGGATCGCCGGCCATTTCGCCCGCCGACGAGAGCGCCTCTTCGTGGCCCCAGGGCGTATCCCCCGCTCCGGTCCGGCGCGCGACGATCCGCATCTGGCCTTTCGTCTCCTCGGTGAACACCGCCACGACGCCGCCTCCCGGGCCCACCGCGAAGGCCGGCGCGTAGCCGAGCGCGTCCTTTGCCGAGAGGCGTGTCGGGTGCTTGCCGTCCTCGATCCAGCGGCCGGAGGCGTCGCGCCGCGCGGCGTACACCGCATCTCCGTCGCCCTGGTCTTGATACCAGATCACGTAGAGCTCGCCTCCCGGGCCGAAGGCGAGCTGAGCGCAGCGCGCCGTGCCCACCGCGGGAGAGAAGCTATCGTCGAGATCCTTCGGGCGGGTCCAGATACCGTCTCTCCCGCGCGTCGCCAGGAAGACAGTGATGGCGCCGGCGCCATTCTCCTGCGTCCACGCCACCGCCGCTTCGCCGGTCTCGGAGAGCGCGGGGCGCGGGTTGGCGAAAGGATGGCTGTCCACCGGCGCTCCGGGAGGCGAGAGGAAATCGTCCTTGGCGGGGTGAGAAAACGCCCCGTCCGCCGCGCTGCGCTCGCTCGCATAGACCATCAGCGAACCGCCGGTGGACTGGAACCAGACGACCAGCCCGGCGCCGCGGGAGTCCAGCGCGACCAAAGGAGCGTTGGAGAAGAAGATCGGCACCGAGAGGACGTCGTCTTCCTCCCTGGGCCGACTCCAGGCCTCGACGCCCGGCGCCCGGCGCGCGAGCGCCACGCCGAAGTTCACGTCGTACCACTGATTCCAGACCAGGATCCACTCCCCCTGGGGGCTCGTGGCCACGAACGGTTGAACCCCTTTGGGGAAGAACGAGAGCGAATCCGCCGCGCTGCCGGGATCACGCCACCTGCCCGCCGCGTCCCGCTCGCTCGCGAAGATGTAGCTCGTCTCGTTCCCGCCGCCCTGGGCCCACGTCACCACCGCTTCGCCGTTCGCGCCCGCGGCGACGTGCGTCTGAGATGCGTTGGCCACGACCACGTTGGTGACCACCTTGATCGTCGGTGATCGCAGCGCGAACTCCCCGGCGGCGCGCTCTTCGGCGACGGCGATCCCCGAGACACCAGGTGCGTCGACCTGCCACCCCAGAAGCGCCTTGCCGCGCCCGTCGATCGCCGCGCTCACCGCGCGCGCCCCCTCGGGCCCGAGCCCCGCGTCGGCGCCGGGGAGCACCCAGGCCCGCTCTTCGCAAACCCCGCTCGCGCCCGGGGCCGTCCACGCCGGGCATCCCGGCGACGAAGGAAGAGGCTCGAGATCGCCGCAGCCGAAGAGGAGGAACAACAGAGGAACGTAGAGGGAGCCGAGGCCCCTTCCAGCTCCGGCCCTCCCGCCGCTCACTGCGTCACCAGACGCGACGCCCTCGTCAGCGTCGTCAGCACGAGGCGCACAGCGCCCCTCTCCACGTCGCCGAGCTCGGCGTACCCGTCACGGGCCTTCTGCGCCTCGCCGGCGTGGAGGAGGATCGCGTCCTCGAGCTGCACCGCCCGCGCGTCGTGCAGATACGGCCGACTCCGCGCCACGCCCCAGAGCGGCGGTGTCAGGAACTGCGCCGCTGGGGCCCCGCGATCCGCCCTGGACTCGGCCAGATCCGGCCCGACGTCGTGCCGCTTGAGATCGCTGAAGAGGAACACGCGATACGCGCCGCTCTGCGCGTCCAGCGCGATCCGCGGATCGGCGCCGCTCCTGGCCAGATCGACCGTTACCGCTGCTCCGCCTCCGCGGCTCGGCAGCGTGAAGGTCGTGCTCGCGAGCGGGAGCGAGCTCACATGGCAGGACGCGCAGCCCAGCGTCTTCATCAGGGTACGCCCCTTGGCGGCGAGCACTGTCGACTCGGACCCTACCGGCGTGATCTCCACCGGCGCCTCCTGCATCGCCACGAAGAGCGTCAGCGCCGTCACCTGCCCTTCGGTGATCTCCGAGACGACGTGATCCCCGTCGGGATCGATCCCACCAAAGGGCCCTACTCGCGCTGGATCCCCTTGCGCGACGAGGTGATCGGACTCCATCCCATGGTGGAGCAAGAGCTCGTCTTCCACGACGTCGCGGACCTTTGCCGCGTTGCCCTTCCAGCCAAAGGGCTTGATCACCAGATCGACGTCGACGCCCGAGACCTCGCTCGAGTCGACGCCCCCGTCCGGCTTCACCGTCAGCCGACCGAACGAGATGCCTTTGGTGACGAGGACGCCTTGCGCGGCCTTCCCGCTCGACGAGGCCTGGAGGGTCAGCGACGCTCGCAGCGCGGCGAGCTCGGCGCTCATCTCCGCTGCGACGATCTCGAGGAGGCCGGCCCCCGCGAGGGCGCGCGGGTTCCGCGCGAGGCCGCTCGACTGGGAGTTCCCGTCGCCGCCGAGATAGGTATTGTCCGCCGCGTCCCCGGCGCCGGCCGGCCCGCCGCGCCAGTGGCAGGTCGCGCACCGCGGCGCGTCGGGCCCGCCGCGGCGGCCCCTCTGGAAGCGGCCATAGGCCGGCAGGTCCTTGCCGCCATAGCCCACCTCCTTCGTGAAGGTGAAGTTGAAGAGCTGCCCGCCGATCTGGTACAGCTCCTCGGGCGTCCACGCTCCGGCCTCGATCGCCGCCTCGTCCACGCGCGTCGCCCGGAACAGGTGCTCTGGATCGACCGCGTCGAGGAAGCGATGCTCCCGCCGGAAGGCGTCGCGCGCCAGCGCCGAGACCGCGTCCTCGCGCTGATCGGCGGACAGGCGCGGAGATATCGTGTGCAAGACCTCGGCGGTCCCCTTCCCTGCGGCGGCCCCGTCGAGTGGCGTTATCGCGTCGTCGTTGCAGGCCCCGAAGAAGAGCGTCAAGGCCACCACCGCGAGGCTCGGCGTACGCGCCTTCATCGCCCGACCCTCACCTTCGGCTCCCGCGTGAGCGAGAGCAGGAACACGTGCAGATCCGCCTGATCGTCGGGAGAGAGCGCCGCGAAGGCATCTCTGGGTTGCTGCGCCTCTCCCCCATGCGCGAGGATCGCCTCGGGGATCGTCGCCGCGCGCCCGTCGTGGAGGTACGGCGGCGTCTCGGCGAGCCCCCAGAGCGGCCGGGTCAGGAACACGCTGCGAGGCAGCTTGTGCTCGCTGTCGTGAGGATCAGCGAGGCCGGGCCCGAGGTCGTGACGCTTGAAATCGCTGAAGACCTCGACCAGGTTCGTGCCGCGGGGTTTGTCGCCGTCGGCGAAGAGCACAATCGCCACATCACCTTCGGTGGTGTCCGAGGTCTCGTGCCAGGTGGTGTACAGGAGCGGAACCTGGCGGACGTGACACCCTGCGCAGCCGATGGAATCGAAGAGCGCGTTCCCGCTGGCCCAGCGCTCCCGCAGCCCGGGATCGGCCGGTGGAAGCACGACGGGGACCTCGAGCATCGCCAGGTAGGAGGCCACCGTGGTCAGGATGCCTTCCTCGAGCTCGCGCTGGCGACCATCGTTGTCGGGATCCCACCAGTCTGGCCCTGGTCCGAGGTGGGGCACGTCGGGCTTGTCTTTGTAGCCGAGCGCGAGGACGTGCGACTGGACGCCGAAATGAAGGCGCGCCGCGTCCTCGACGAAGCGCCGGAGCCTTGCAGTCGTGCCCTTCCGGCCAAAGGGTTTTATGATCAGATCGAAGTCGACCCCCTCGAGCTGGGAGTAGTCGATCGACGCGTCGGGCTGGATCACGATCGTACCAAACGAGATGCCTTTGGTTGCGAGCGCGAGCGTGACCGCTTTGCCCGAGGCCTTGGCCTTCAAGAGCGCTTGCTCTCGCTCGTAGCGCAGATCCTGGCTCATCTCGGCGCCGAGGGCCTGCACCATCCCGAGGCCCAGCAGCGCGGGCGCGTTGCGCACCAGGGCCGAATCCGCGTGATCCCCGTCGCCCTCGGTCAGGGCGTTCTGCGTGGGCGATCCGGCCCCATCCGGGCCGCCGAGGGAGTGGCAGCCAGCGCAAGAGAAGGTGTCGAGCCCGCCGCGCACGCCGGCGTGGACACGCTTCAGGGTCTTGAACGAGGCGTCCCCATAGCCGTTGTGGTGCGTGAATTCGTGGGAGAAGAACTCATCCCCGAGCTGGAAGAGCAGCGCCTTGTCGTAGTACTTGGCGTCGATGTCTTCCTGGGTGATCGGGAGATGGTCGCTGTCTTCGTTGATCTCGGCGGCTGCCAGGAACTCTTCGAAGAGCTCACGTTCACCGAGGGAGTTGGCGTCATCGAGGAGACGGTCAAGCTCCGCCGCAGAGGGCGGAGCGCCGTGGGGCCAGGGAACTGGAGGAGGAGAAGACGAGGAATCGCCGCCCGGAGCGAGGGCGCCCGCGAGGAGGAGGATAACCGCGAGGCGGGGGGCAAGACGGCGAGGCACGGGCGAACCCTCGACGCCGGCGCGGGGCCGGCGTCAGCGGATCAGTCGCACTTGGCGTAACAGCACATGATGGCGCGGGACGCACCGTTGCAGTCGAGGCCAGGCTGATTGTGCGACCCAGGGATGTTGTCGTAAATGGTGTCGTTATCGAGGAAGAACGTCGGCGTACCGGTGGCGGTGAATTCACCGTATTCACCGTCGGAGATATGATTGGTGTCGTACTTCCAGTCGTTGCAGCGCCCGCCGGGCCCGGCCGCCGACGGGACACCCTTGATGTCCGCCATGGTGGTGCGCTGCACCCAGACCGTCGTCCCCGCCGGGATGGCCGCAAACGAAGGCTCCTTTGCGGCCTGGGCCTTGAGGACCTCTTCGTAGTCGCAGACGTGGTCCGCGCCGAAGCTGCCCTTCTGGCACATGTCATCCCCAGCCGCGAAGCTGGTGAGACCGCCGGAGACCCACACCGACTTGACGTTGGGGATCAAGCCCGCATAGAAAACGTGATCCGTGCAGCTCACGCCGGTGCTGCTCGACGCGCCGCTCGTGACGGTGGTCCCGGCGCAGTCCTTCGCGCAGTAGGTGTGCGTCTCGCTCGTCGGATCGCACTCACCGGCCTGCTGCACGCCGTCGCCGCAGGGATCCATCTGGGTCCCCGTCGAGCCGCCGCCGGCGCCGCCGGCGCCGCTGCCGCTGCTGCTGCCGCACTCGCAGGCGCTCAAGGTCCGCCCGTCGCTCGCGCACGTTTGAAAGCCCATCGTGCCGCCCGAGCAGGAGCAGGCCTTTTGCTCGTTCGGGACGCAGTTCGAGCTGCCGCCGGAAGTCGTCGCGTCTGAGGTGCCCGAGGAGCCACACGCCGCGAGGCCTGCGACGACAGAACCAAAAAGAGCTGCTCTCACCCAACCGAACATCGACCTGTTCATAAGAACTCCTGGAGGGACGTGGGACGCGAAACTCCCGACACTGTCCCGATAGGGCCCCAGTTCCGCTGCGGCGTCAACCGCGAAGCGTGGGACGGCGCGGGATAGCGGGCGCCGCCGCGCGCGAGCGGGGGCGGCGTGGGCCAGTGGCCGCGCCCGCGCCCGCGCCCGCGGGCAACGCGGCGCGGTAACCCGATGACGCGGCGTCGGTTCTGCATTTCCGAGGGTGAAGCGATGACCGCGGGCGAGATCGGCACAGCCGCCCTCACTTCGGGCGGTCGAGGCGCGGCGGAGCTTCGGAGTATCTCGCCCCCACAGGCCACCGCGGCATTTCGTGTCATGAAGAGAAGATCCCAATACTCGGCGGATCCACCCATGCTAGGATCGCCGTCCCTCGACCGTCCACCGGGAACCAGGGAAGGAGCGGCTCATGAATCACGTCTCCAGGCTTCATCTCGCATGGTCCATCACCGCAGGCGTCGCTCTCTTGTGCGGCTGCGACGCGGGAGGAGAAACGTCAGGAAAAACCAGCGCGAGCGGGTCGGGCGGCGGCGCCGCGCAGACCAGCTCGGGCAACGGCGGCGACCTCAACCTGACCAGCGTCGGGAGCACCGGCACCGGCAGCGGAAGCGGGAACGGCGGCGGCGCCGACTGCAACGGGGGGCTCACGGTCATCATCCGTGACTTCACCACGAGCAACCCCGACTTCGAACCAGGTGTCAGCGCCGACGACACGGGCATCGTCCTGCCCGACCTCGGCGCGGACGGAAAGCCGGTGTACGCGGGCAACCCCACGACGCCGACGACCCATGGCAAAGCCTCCTTCGATCAGTGGTTTCGCGACGTGGACGGGGTCAACCAGAACATCCCGATCAAGATCCAGCTCACGAAGGGCGCAGGAGATCTCTATACCTACGACAACCAGAAGTTCTTTCCGATCGACGGGAAGGGCTTCGGGAACGAAGGGAACCCGAACAACTTCCACTTCACGGACGAGGTCCACACCCAGTTCACGTACAAGGGCGGAGAGTCGTTCACCTTCAGTGGAGACGACGACCTCTTCGGCTACGTCAACAAGAAGCTGGTCATCAACCTCGGAGGCGTCCACTCCGCGGAGACCAAGACGCTCAACCTCGACGCGCTCGCCGCCGAGCTTGGCCTGAAGATCGGCGAGTCGTATCCGCTCGATCTCTTCGGCGCCGAGCGGCACGTCACCGAGTCGCATTATCGTATCGACACGACAATCGACTGCTTCGTCGACGTCCCGCCGCCGAAGTAGGCTGCCAGTCGACCACCTCGAAGAGCGTTATCTCTCTTCGAGGCGGCGCCTACTGGAGCTTGAACATGGCCATCGCCGAGCCGCCGCCGGCCACCGTCACGCTCTTCGACTTGGTCGCGCCCGTGGAGGGCTTGCAGGTGACCGAGTAGGAGCCTGGCTTCACCTGGAGCTTGAGGGTCGACATCGTGCCCTTCGAAGCGCCGTTGACGGAGAACGCGCAGGTGCCTCCGACAGCGACGGCGACGATGGTGCCCATATCGCCTCCACCTGCGGGCGGGGTCGGCGGGGTCGGCGCCGCCGTGACCGCCGTGACCGCCGTCGCGGTCGCCTTGCCGCCGGCCGCCTTGCTCGTGGGGAGCGGGCCGGGAGTGCGGGTGCCGGTGGTCGGCGGATCGTTGACGGCGACCTTGGCGCTCGGCGGGACGGCGGGATCGGTCGGCTGCGGAGGATCGTTGACGGCGACCGCGGTGGCCGAGGGGACCTGTGCGGTGCCGGCGCTGGCCACCGCCGAGGGGGCGGCGCTCGCGAGCGCGACCTCGGACCCGACCGGCGTCTCGGCGCTGGGGCGGCCCTTGATGATCACCAGCGCGGCGATCGCCGAGAGGACGACGACCGCGCCGCCGACCGCGAGCAACGCGATCTTCTGTCCGGCCGGCGGCGGCTTGACGTTCTGGCCGCCGAGCACCGTCTGGAGCCCGGCGCGGGGGACGACGGCCGGCATCCCCGATCCGGCGGAGACCTGCCCTGCGCCGGGCGCGCTGCCAGGGCCCGAGCTCCACGGCGCGACCGAGCCGCGGTTGCCTTCGAGATCCATCGACGGTCCGAGGAGCGAGCTCGGCCCCGCAGGCGGCGGCGGAATCTGCATGCCCGCGGCGGCGCCGCCGAACATCGGCGCCGTGCTCGGCGACGAGCGGGGCGGCGGCGCAGCCTGCCCGCCGTGCGCCATCGGGGAGGGAGGGACGAAGTCGGCTCCCATGAACATGGTGCGATCGAACGGGGCGTCCGCCTCGGCGTCCGCCGGCTGCGGGGCCTGCGGGATCTGCGGACGCGGGGGCGAGCCGCCCGCCGCCGGGCGCGGCTTGCCGCCTGCCATCGGCATCGGCGCGAGGTAGTCCGTGTGGACCATCGTCGGCTGATCGTCGGGATCGTCGTCGAGCTCGAGGAGCTCTTCGCCGTCCATCGTGATCGGGTGATCGCGATCGACATCGGGCTGCTTGCGGCGCTGCTTGGCGGCGTTGGTGATCTCCCCGATCCGATGGATGAGGACCTTGCCTTCGGGCGACGCGAACGGGGTGAGCGCGTGCGCGAACGCGTGGACGTTGGCGAAGCGGCCGTCTGGATCCTTCGCCATGGCCCAGCCGATGATCTGGTCGATTTCCGGGGGCAAATCGCGCCGGGATCGCGAGAGCGGGGCCGGATCATCGCGCGAGATCTGGAGCATGAGCGCGGCCATCTCGCCGTCGAAGGGCGGGCGGCCGGCGAGCATCTGGTAGAGGATCGCGCCGAGCGACCAGACGTCGGTGCGGACGTCGACGTGCTTGGCTTTGCGGACGAGCTCGGGCGAGGAGTAACAGGAGAGCCCGAACATCGACGTCGCCGTCATCTCGCCGCCGACGCCCGGGGCCGCCGCGTCCCGCAGGAGCTTCGCGGTGCCGAAGTCGATCAGCTTGAGCGCGGTCCCGCCGCCGAGGCGCGCAGCCAGGAAGAGATGCGACGGCTGCATCTCGCGCAGGATGATGTTGTGCGTGTGCGTCTCGGCGAGGGCCTCGGACGCCTGAAGGATCAGCCCGACCGCCTCGGCGAGGGGCATGGCGCCGCTCTTCTTGAGGTGCGATCCGAGATCGATGCCTTCGAGGTACGGCCGCGCGAAGAAAAAAGCGCCGTCCGGCAGCGTGCCGACGTCGAGGATGCGGGCCACGTGCTCGGATTCGAGCTTGGCGAGCGTCCGAGCCTCACGTCTGAATCGGTCGACTTCTTTCTCGTCGCACAACGCTGGTGAGAGGATCCGCACGACGACCCGCTGGTCGAACTCGGTGTGGAAGGCCTCAACAAGGAAGCCCCGCGTTCGGCTCAGGATAGCCCTGACGCGGTACTTTCCCCCAATGACGTCGCCCGGTCTGATCGCATCGGAGCGCATTCGTTCGAGGGCCGCATTGTTGCATTTCTCCACCCACGTGGCGCAACAATCTTGGGCCTTTTACAACGCTCCGAGAGCGGCCTGGCAACGAGGGGCGACGAGCGAGAGCTGGTCGCCGCGGAGCCACCCGAGGAGGCAGTCGTCGCCGGGCGTCCCTTGCGTGACGATGGTGCCGCCCTTGTGGCCTTCGACGCCGCGGGCCTTCTGAAGCACCAGCAGCTTCTCGGCGGACTGGCCGAAGTCTTGCGCGGCCTTGTCCATCTGCTCGGCGTCGACGTTGCAGACCGCGGTGTAGTTGGCGTCGATCTCGGCCGCCGTCGTCGGGGCGCCGCCGGTGACGTTGTGCTGCCCGGGATCGCGGAGGCCGAACTTGCCGAAGAGGCGCATCGGGCGGAGCGTGGCGCCGTGGCAGTCGAGGGTGCCGCAGCGGCGCTCCATGAACGCCGATACCGCGAGCACGTCAGCGCCGCCGTCCGCGGGCTCGCCCGAGAAGGCCTCGCGGCTCGGGCACTTGAACGTCTGCGTGGCGGTGGCGTCAGCGCCGAGGCAGCCCGACGTGACGGCCGCGAGCGCGGCGGCCATCACCGCGGCGATAGCGAATCGACTCTTCATTGCGGTGCACCACAGCCTTCGCTGGCGCCTTCGGCCAGCGGATCGGCGATGATCACACCCGGCGAGCCGTGACCGGCTCCGGTGATCGGATCTTCGCTGGTTTCGTCGGGGAGCTTGTGGCAGCTCGCGCAGGAGGCGTCGCGGCCGATCAGCGACGACATCCCGCGGCTGCCGGACTGCGCGTTGAGGGGATAGGTGATGTCCACCCAGTCTTCTCGCTTCACGAAGAAATTCCCCGCGGCGTTGGTGCACGCCTTGCGAAGGCCGGAGACGGAGTCGGAGATGATCACCTTCACGCCGACCGCGGGCACGATCAAGCCGTCTTTCAGGTTGAAGATGGTACCCGCCACCGCGAAGGGCGGCGCCGCGCCTTCGTAGTTGCTGTGGCAGACGATGCAGGGCTGGCCGGGCCGGTGCGTGGCGCTCGGCGCCCCCTGCTCCGGGCCGAGCGCGTCGATGATCTCCTGCGGGACCGGATCGTAGCGGCAGCCGGCGGCGAAGAGGATCGAGGAGGCAAACAGGAACGCGAAGGCGCGCATCATTCCACTCCGATCTCCAGCGTCGTGGCGGTGAACAGGCCCCAGCGATCGTAGACGTAAATGTGGTCGAGGAACTGGGTGTACACGCCGTCCACCTGGACGTTGATCGCGAAGATTTCACTCAGCGCGAAGCGGGCGGTGCCGCCGAGCGTGAGGCCGAAGAGCGGGCCGAGCTCGCGGTCACCGGCGCGGTACTTGGGCAGCGTCCAGCCGTCGCTCGTCTGCTCGGCGACGTAGGCGCGTTGCCAGAAATCGACGGGGCTCTGGATGTTGAAGCGCACGTGCGGGCCGACGCGGACCATCTTCGAAAGATCGACGAGGAAGCGCGCGTCGGTGGTGCTGGCCTTGAGGCCCCAGGAGTCGACGTAGACGCGCTCGTCGGCGCGGAGCGTCGACGCTTCGAAGCGGTGGGCCCAGCGGCCGAGGAGCGCGAAGCGCTGGCGGTTGTCGGGGAGCTGCTCGAAGGGCGCGGCGTTGAGGCGGACGCCGCCGATCAGGCTCGGCGCTGCGCCGCGCGGGATCTGTGGAGCGATCACGGAGCTGAACATCGGGACGTGGCGGTAGGGCTTCGACGTGTCCCCGCTCTGGAGCTCGGCCGAGGCGCCGAAGACGAGGATCGTGGTCGGGCTCTGCACGACGGAGACGCCGGCGTCGATCGCGTGCGTGAGGATGCTGCGCGAGAAGTCGTCGTACGAGGTGTGGGCGCGGCCGAGGGTGTCGAAGCCCAGGTGGTACGAGAGCGTCGGCGTGATCTGCTTGTTGAAGAGATCGGCGCTGACCGAGGCGCCGATGGTGCGCGCGAAGTAGTCCGGCTCGACCGAGAAGCCGCCGTCGAGGCCCACGCGCGCCGGGCCGAGCTTGACCTCGGCCGCGAGCGAGGCCGCGTTGCGCACCTCGTCGAAGCGGCGCGTGGCGGTGGCGACGATGTCCGGAGAGGCGTTGGTGACGACGTCGACGGTGTAGCTGCCGCCGAGGCGCCAGCCTGCGGTGGGGTTCTCCGCCGAGAGGAACAGCGTCGGTGAGAAGACGTCGACGTTGGTGTTGTCGTTGTACGACGCGACCTCGAGCCCACCGCGGATCGTGAGGCCGCGGCCCTTGCCGCCCGTCTCGATGCAGGTGCTGACGTCCGCGGGCGTGCGCGCGTTGAGGATGCACTGGAGGACGGCGCTGTTGTTCGACTTGTCGTCGGTCGCGTTGACGGTGATGCGCTCGCCGCGGTCGAACGACTCGGTCGACTTGAAGCTGTAGGGGTACGGCCCCTTCTTGCCCGAGACCTCGATCGTCGCCTTGCCCGGGTTGTGCTGGATCGGCTTGTCGGCCTTCTCCTTGGGGACGACGACGCCGTCGATCTTCACCTCGACTTCGTCGATCGTCTTCGGCACCACGACGACGATCGTCGGGGTGTCGTTGGCGAGGCGCGCGAGGAGATCGTCGGCCTTCTTCTTGACGTCGACGTTGATCTCTTCGTCGGCGTACTTCAGCGCCAGCTTGGCGTCGCCCACGGCCTCGAGGATCAGCCCGCCGGTGTCCTCGCACTGCGCGAGCGTGAGCTTGGCCGCGGCGAACTCGCCCTCGGCCATCGCGGCGACCGTGCCCATGCAGTCGCTCCAGTTCTTCTGGGCGAGCTGGGACTGCGCGGTAGAGAGCGCGTCGAGCTGCTGCTTGCTCGGCGCGGCCTTGGTCGGCGTGGGGCCGCCGCCGGACTTCTTCACGTTGACCTTCGCTTCGGCGAAGATCTTGTTCAAGTCCTTGGTCATGAACTGCCGATCGGGGGCGACCTTCGGATCCTCCCGGAGGGCGCTCTCGAACGAGAGGCGCGCCTTGCCCGGATCCTTCAGCCCGGCGCCTTGCACGACGCCGATCGAGACGAGGAGCTGCGCGCGGGAGCTCGCCTCGCACGCGGTGCCGGCGCAGGCCTTGAGCGCGTCCTCGAGCCTCTTCAGCGCGTTGGCGTTCTTGCCGTCGACGAAGTCGTTGAGCGACTCGGCCACGGCGACGAGCGCGTCGGTGTCCTTGTCGCCGGCCGCCGCGAGCGCGGGCGACAGGGCGAGCGTCGCCACGAGGACGGCGATGAGGCGCTTCAATTCTCGGGGGCGCCGCATGCGATCCACTCCGCTATTGTGTCGAGCTGCATCTTGGTCAGCTTCGTCGCCTGGGTGCCTAACGGCATCAGGGTGCCGCAGGGGCCGTAGGGGTTGGTGCCGTCGGAGAGCGCCGTGTTGCAGAGCAAGCGCGAGTTCTTCTTGTCGCACGGGACGATGTACGCACCGGCCGGCCCGGGCGTCTTCTTCAACTGGTAGTTGAGGAACTCCATGTAGGCGCCGTGAGCGTCGCCGGGCTTGAGGATCATGTCGCCCTGTGGGTCCTCGCCGCCGTGGCACAGCGCCATCCCGGTGCAGCCCGCGCTCTTGTCGATGATCGGGGTGTAGATGTCTTTCCCGAACTTCACCTTGCACGCCGGATCGACGTTGCAGGCGCCGCCCGAGGTCGCGCCGAAGTCGCCGCTGCCGCCGTCAGGCACGGCGAAGACGATCGATTCCTCCGATGCACACGAAGGGATCGTCAGGGCTGCGCCGACGAGGACCGCCGCGCCGACGAGGCGGGCCGCCACGTTAGAAAGCATCATTTCGCTTCGCCGGCTTGAGGTTCGAGCATCGGATCCATCCATCCTAGGATGGAAGCGGGTGCTGTTAAAAGCCCTTCGCGACCAGCCGCTCGATGGTGCGCGTAGACATGCGCCCAGAGAGCACCTCCGGATCGCGGAGGAGGGCCTGGTGGAGCGGGATGTTGGTGCGAATGCCGCCGATGATAAACTCGTCGAGGGCGCACCGCATCTTGGCGATGGCCTCGGCGCGCGTCTGCCCGTGGGTTATCACCTTGGCGATGAGCGCGTCGTAGCAGCTCGGCACGCGCCAGCCGCCGTAGACGCCGCTGTCGACGCGGACCCCGCCGCCGCCCGGCGGGTGGTACTCGGTGATGAGGCCGGGCCAGGGCGCGAAGGAGCGCGGGTCCTCGGCGTTGATGCGGCACTCGATGGCGTGGCCGCGGAAGCTCCACGGGCGCGTGTCGGGGAGGCTGAGCTTCTCTCCCGCGGCGGCGCGGATCTGCTGCTCGACGAGATCGACGCCGGTCACCATCTCCGTCACGGGGTGCTCGACCTGGACGCGGGTGTTCATCTCCATGAAATAGAGGTTCCCGTGCTCGTCCATGAGGAACTCGAGCGTGCCGAGCGTGGTGTAGCCGGTCTCGAGCACCGCGCGGCGGATCACCTCGCCGAGGCGGGCGCGCTGGTCCTCGTTGATCGAGGGGCTCGGGGACTCTTCCATCACCTTCTGGTGACGGCGCTGCAGCGAGCACTCGCGCTCGCCCAGCGTCCAGACGCCGCCGTGCTGGTCGGCGAGGACCTGGAACTCGATGTGCTTGGGCTCTTCGATGAAGCGCTCGAGGTAGACGTCCGGGTTCTTGAAGCCCGTCATCGCCTCGTGGCTTGCGGCCTCGTAGGCCCGCGCGACGTCTTCTACCTGGCGGACGATGCGCATCCCGCGCCCGCCGCCGCCGCCCGAGGCCTTGAGGATCACCGGGAAGCCGACGGCCGTGGCCTGCTCGACCGCGTCCTTGGCGTCGGCGAGGACGCCGGTGCCCGGGAGCAGCGGGAGCCCGTACGTCTTGGCGACGGCGCGCGAGGAGACCTTGTCTCCCCAGAGGCGCATCGCGTCCGGCGTCGGGCCGATGAACGAGAGGCGACACTTCTTGCAAACCTCGGCGAACTTCGCGTTCTCCGAGAGAAAGCCGTACCCGGGGTGGATGGCGTCCGCCCCGGTGATCTCCGCCGCGGCGATGATCTGGGGGATGTTGAGGTAGCTCTTCGACGCGTCGGCGGGGCCGATGCACACGGCCTCGTCGGCGAAGCGTACGTGCAGCGATCCCGCGTCGACGTCGGAGTGGATCGCGACCGATTTGATCCCGAGCAGGCGGCACGCGCGGATGACGCGCATCGCGATCTCGCCCCGGTTTGCGATGAGGACTTTGCTGAACAAGCGGAGCTCTCAGGCCTTTCGGACTTTGAAGAGCTTCTGCCCGAACTCGACGGATTTGCCGTTCTCCGCGAGGATTTCCACGATCGTTCCGGCGCAGTCGGCCTCGATCTCGTTCATCAGCTTCATCGCCTCCACGATGCAGAGCGCCTGCCCTTCGCGGATGGAGCTGCCCGGCTCGACGAACGGTGGAGCGTCCGGCGAGGGGGATCGGTAGAACGTGCCGACGAACGGCGAGGTCACGTACACCGTGCCCGCGTCGTCGACGAGCGCGGCCGGAGCCGCAGCAGCGGCCACGGCCACGGGAGCCGCGGCGACGGCGAAGTGCGCCGGGGCCGCGGAGACAACGCCGCCACGCACGAGGCGGAGACGCGTCTTGTCGTCCTCGAACTCGAACTCGGACACGTTGCGCTTTTCGAGGATGCGGAGGAGCTGCCGGAGATCGTTGAGGTCGAGGTTCATGGTCGTCGCGCCCCGAGGGGCGGCCCGCTTTCTAGCGAAGGGGATGGAAAGAAGGAAGCCTCATCGCCGTGGTGCAGAGCGTTAGAGGCGCGCACGGCGCTTCAGGGGTGCGACGCAGCCTTCGCTGTCGCTCGAATGTGGCCGACAAGCCCCACGAGGCCGAGTACGTACGAGGCCGCCCCGAACCCGGCGACGCGGCCGAGGCAGGCCGGCGCGATCCGCGAGCGGCGACGAAAGACCTCGCGGGCGTCGGGGTTCGACAGGTGGACCTCCACCGTCGGGACCGCGCTCGCCTTGATGGCGTCGAAGATCGCGATCGACGTGTGCGTGTAGGCCCCGGCGTTGAGCACCACCCCGGCGAAGCCGTCGTCGCCGGCGCGCCCGATCCAGGTCACCAGATCGCCCTCGTGGTTCGACTGGCGACACTCGACGTCGACGTGCTCGGCCCGCGCGGCGTCCTCCACGAGGTGGTGGACGTCGGAGAGCGTCGCCGTGCCGTAAATCCCAGGCTCACGCGTGCCCAACCGATCCAGGTTCGGCCCCGAAAGGACGAGGACGCGGAGCCGCACGTTTGGGCCTACGTCAGCTCTTTGAGCAGCGTCGGGACCCGGGTGCGCAGCATGTACCTGGCCTTCCCCAGGTTGGCGCCCGGCGTCATCGAGAAGGCGACGAAGTAGGTGGCGTTCACCACCCGGATCAGCGTCGTCATCTTCTCGGCCTGGATGGCGACCTCCGCCGTCTCGCCGGCCTCGAGCATCTGCGCGGCGCGCTGGATCGACTTGAGCACGACGCTGAACTCGGCGCCGATCGTGGTGATGTCGAAGGCCGCGCCGGGCTTCGAGTAGCTGTCCACCGCGATCCCTTCGAAGTCCATGAGCAGGGTTGCAATGCCGCCTTCGGTACCCTCGACAACTTCTTTGAGCACGGCCTGGAACATGGCTCGGCAGACTAGCCAACCTGATCCGATTCGAGAAAGAAAATCTCCGCGGCTCCGTAACTCCCGCCTTTAACCCTCTTGCTTCCTGGGTGCAGCCGGGCCATTCCCGCCCCTAAGGGCCCGCCCTAAAGCACGCCTTGACCCTCCTCGGTGCGAGCGGCTAACGTGCGCCTTGCTTTGCCCGTCCGTTCTCTGGACACCAGGAACGTGCGGCCCAATCCACGGCATAAAAAGGACGGCCCAACCACATGCGCGCACGAGCCGGGGATCCTCCCCGCACGATGCCCCAGAAGATTCTCGCTGGACGCGCCTCGGACCCGCAGCTCCGCGGGAATGTCGTCCAGGTGAAGGTCGATCAGGTGATCCTCTCGCGAGCGCCCTCACGCGCGCTCGCCGAGGCCCTCGCCGCGGGAATGAAGAAGACCTCGGTCGAGGCCGCCGTCGCTTACGATGGGACCTGCATCACCGACGCCGCCTCGCTCGCTGACGTCGACGAAGGCGGACACGCGTCGGTCTCGCCCGAGTTCCCGGCGCACAACGTGCCGATCGCTCGGCCCGGGATCGGATTCCCCGGGCCGGTTCACCTCGAGCGCTTCGCGGCGCCGGCGCGCCTCGCCCTCACGGACGATCCGCGCCTCGCCACGGTGGGCGGCATCGGCATGCTCTTGCTGGTGGTCTCGGCCGCGCAGCTCGGCCAGGCGCTCGCTACCGGCTCCGCCTGGGTCCGCCCGCCTCGCAGCGTGCAGATCCACCTGTCCGGCCGCGTCCGCCCGTTCGTCTGCGCGCGCGACGTCGCGCTCGAGCTGCTTCGCAAGAACCTCGACGAGATCGTCCGCCGCATCGAGACCGAGCACCGCGCTCCCGTGGTCCTCGAGTTCGCGGGGCCCAGCGCTCGCCTGCTCTCGGTCTCGGAGCGCGCGGTCCTCTGCGGCATCGCGCCGCAGGTCGGCGCGGCGGCGGCGCTCTTCGTGAGCGACGAGAAGACCGAGGTCTTCCTCCGCGATCAGCGGCGATCCAAGGCCCACCGCGCCCTCGTCCCCGACCCGGGCGCGCCGTGCGAAGAGGTCGTATCGATCGATCTCGCCGCCGTCGATCCCCTGCTCATGGACGAGATGGGCGTGGTGCGGCCGGTGCGCGATCTCGCCGGCAAGCCGGTGAGCCAGGTCGTCCTCGGCGGCGACTCGGGCGTCACGCTGCGCGACATGCTCGCCGCGGCGATGCTCCTGAAATCCAAGCGCGTCCCCTCGCGGCTCGATCTCCTTGTGGCCCCGCCCTCCCGCCAGGTGCTGGAGGTGCTCGCGCAGTCCGGCGCCCTCGTGGATCTGGTGGCCACGGGCGCGCGCATCCTCGAGCCGGATCGGCGCATCATCGGCGCGGAGATCTACCCTCCCCCGCCCGGCGGGCTCTCGATGCGCACGGCCGATCCCGAGCCGCGGGTCCCCGGAACCCCGGGCTTCGTCGTCGCCTCCGCCGAGACGCTGGCGTACGCCGTCGCCACCGGCGTCGTGGGCGATCCCCGCTCGTTCAAGCGCCCGGTACGCGTCACCGTGCCCCGCGCGCTGCCGACGGACGACGTGCTCATCCTTCGCGACAAGAAGGGTGAGCAGAACACGGCGAAGAAGCCGCTGGTCCTCCCCGCGCCCATCGCGTGGAAGGCGGCGCTCACCCTCGACGTACACGAGGGCCTCCTGGCCGGCAGCGGCGCCACGAAGCCCTCGGCGACAGGTCGGGCGCGCGCGGCCACCAGTGTCGCGGTTCCGACCCCGCCGCCCAGCGCGACGGAGGCCTCGGCCGGCGTCGCGCTGGTGCTCTCCACGCTCGACGAGGTCCGGTCCGCGGTGCAACACGCCACGGAGCTGCCCTCGCTGCGCGCGGTGCTGGCGCCGTTCATCCCGAGCAGCGCCGTCGCGACGCTGGCGAGCGAAGGCATCGCCGCGTTCTCGATCGACGCCGCGGGGCTCGAGGCATTGAAGGGCCAGAAGAGCCTCACGCTCCCCGCCCCGGCGCAGTGGGGCGACACCGTCGCCGCGACGGCCGGGAAATCGAAGATCGATCTGCGCTGGCTCGCTGTCGGGGCCGAGCGTGGGTGGACGCACGCAGGCACCTCTCGCGTCCCCTCCAAGACCACCAGTCGCTGAACGATCCGCGCTCACGGCGCTCGTTCCATTCGCCAAAAGTCTTCCAGACTTCTGGACCTGTTCGCCAAAAGTCTCCCAGACTTTTGGACCGCGAGCGCCCCACCGTGAAGCCAGAGGCGCGTCGCCGGGAGACCGACGACGCGCCTCGATCTGCGTTCGATCAGGGCACGGGGAGCGGCTTGACCATCTTGATCGGGCTGATCAGATCGCGAAAGCGGATCGACTGCTCGCTCACCTGCATGTCGAGCACGATCACCCGCTTGGTGATCTCATCGATCCGCGTCGACGCCGTCGCCAGCCTCGTCGTCAGCGTCTTGCGCAGCTCGTCGGCGAGCTTGTTCTTCTCGATCGCCCTCAGGCTCGAGTTGAGCTGATCAATCTGCGCGTCGAGCTGGCCCCGCTCCGCGCTGAGCTTGTCGCGCTCGTCGAGCGAGGCGCGGAGCTTGCCGCGCGCGTCCCACGCTTGGCGGAGCTGCGCGACCACCGCCTGATCGGCGCGAGGATCGGCGATGTACGCCTTCACCGCGTCGTCGGCGAGCGCGTCGAGCCAGTCGATCTGCCGACGCGTCTCCTTGCGCTCGTCCACATCGAGCACGGCGCTCGTGTGCTTGACGATCTCGAGCGGCACGAGCGCGCTGCCGGTCCCGGTGTTGTCCTCGGTCCCCTTCGGCGCGTTGTTGAGGCGCGTGCCCCACTGCCGCGCGTGCTTGATCAGCGTCTTCGCGTCGAGGTCGCTGCCGTTCTTCACGGTGTACTTGGTGTGCGTCACCCAGTCGCGGTTGATCTCCAGCCGGCCGCCCTCGATCGCCGCGATGCGCGCGCCCTCCTCGTTGGAGGTGCTGTTGCTCTCGACCGCGAGGCTGCGCTCCAGCGCGAAGGGGACCGTCGCGGTAGCGCCGGGCGGGAGCGGATCCACCATGCCCTGGCCGAGGAACGCGCCGTTCTCGAACACCGCGATCGGCCCGCGCTCGAGCAGGCCCTTGCCGTCGTTGGTGAACCGCACGACGCGGAACGGGTGCGCCGTCGATCCGGGCACGCCGCCGTCGGGCGCGAAGAGGAAGATCGACTCGCCCGGCACCGGGCGCGCGAGGAGCAGCACCATCGTCGCGCTGTTGTTGGGCACATCGACAGGGAACGGCAGATCGTAGTGCGTCGTCCCCGACTCCATCGCCACGGCGGCGAGCGCGCGCACGTCGCGCGGCGGCGAGGGGTTGTAGCGAGGCGGAGGCGGAGGCGGCGCAGGCGCAGGTGCCTGCCGCGGCATCATCGAAGGAGCGACAGTTCGCGTCGCGCTCGTCTTGGAGCTCGGCTTCGACGGTGCCTTCTTGTCCGCCGCCTTGCCGCCTCCTACGCCGCGATCATCCTTGCCCCCCTTGCGTCGGGGCGCGACGCCGCCGGGCGCGAAGTCTTCTTCGTCCGCGACACCGTCACCGTCGTAGTCCGCCTTCTCCATCAGCAGCCCGCCGAGCGTGTGACCTTGCGCCGCGGCGCTGCCCATCGGGGGCATCGCGTCCGCCATCGACTCCGGCGCCGGAGCGCGCCCCTCCGAGCTGAGGCTCGTCTCGCCCGTGGGCACCGAGTTGATCACCTCGCCCTGATCGGTGACGATCGGGCGCGTCGGGATCACGGCCTTCTCCAGCGTCGACTGGAACGCCAGCGGCGCGCCGGCGACGAGCGAGAGCGTCACGCCCTTCCAGTCCTCGCCCGAGAGGTTCTGCACGATGCCCCAGGCCTGCAGATCCGCCGTCGAGCTCGCCTTCGCGCCCGCCGCGGGCTGATTGATCACCAGGCGATACGACGGCCGCCAGACGGGCGTCTCGGCCACGTAGCCGACGATCAGATCGTGCTCGAGGCCGTCGAGCGTGAGCTTCACGGTCTCGAGCTTGTCCTTCTTCTCTTTCTTCTTCGCGGGCGGCGGCTTGAGCAGCACCTGGAAGCGCGCGTCTTGCGTGTCGTCGTCTTCCTCGTCGGCGTCGTCGTGCTTCTCGACATCCACGGGGAACGAGGCGCTGCGCACGCTGCTCCCGCCTTTCTCAATCACGGCGAGCGTGGCCAGAAAATCCCCGACCTTCTCGTTACGGACCTTGAAGGTCACCTTGTCGGACTCGACGTGACCTTCACGTTCGAAGTACCCGACGCCGTTGCGGTAGATGACCACCCGCTTCAGGCCGAGGCCGGTGGCCTCGATGTCAGGTCCGCGAGCGCAGCCGAGCGAGAGGCCAGCACCGGCGAACAGCGCGGCGATCGAGATGAAGCGAGCTTTCGTCGACATAGGCCGCGGAGAATACACAGGACCCGTCGGCGATCCCATCCCCTCCCGGGCCGTCGTGGGCGGTCAGGCCGTGCGCCAGTCAACCGGCAGATCGAGGAAGCCCTCATTGCAGAGGAACTCGTAGAGCCCCTCGCACACTTCGCCGAGGATCATGCTGAAGACGCGGGGATCGGTGATGAACTGCACCGTTTCTTCGCGTTCGGTGCCGGCGGTGTCGGCGAGGCGGGCGAGGAGCTGGTCCTCGGCGAAGCCGACGAGGCGCACCATCAGCCGCCGCTCGAAGGCGGCGCGGAAGCGCGGGAACGCCTCCGCCGTGATTTTGTACGCGAACGCTCGCCCCTCGAACGTCCCCGCCTGGTGGATGACCTCGCGCGAAAGCTCCGGCGCGGCGGCCACAAACTGGGTGCAGAAGAAATCCACGAGCACGGCGTGGAAGGCTGACACGATGCGCTTCAGCTCGCTCGATCGGCGAGAAAGGAAGGCATCCTGCATGTCCTTCTCGATCTTGGCGAGCAGGTCGAAGGCGCGCTCTTTGGCCTCGACGGAGGCGTAGTCGAAGCCGCCGAGCTCGTTCTTGAGCCGGTTCTCGTAGCGGGCGAGCAGGTAGAAGATCGCCTGCTCGCCGTGCTGGATGACCTTGGTCCCGCCATCTTTCCCGCGCGTCTTCTCGTGGAGCTCGGACTGGAAGAACAGGCGCGCGAGCTTGCGGTGGATCTCCTTCAGCCTCTTCTCGACGAGGAGCGAAGGCGCCCCGGCGGGAAACACCCGCTCCAGCAGCGCGCGGAAGATCTTCTCGTGCGAGTCGCGCACCGCGTCCCGCGCCAACGCCCCATACGCTGCCGCCACCGACTGCGCCTGGATTTCTTTGAGCTGCGCCACCACCTGCGCGGTGATGGCGTCGAGCTCCGGGTTGGTCTCGAGCTCGGCTTTGTAGTGGACGATCCGCGCCTGGACTTGCTCTTCGAGCAGCCCGAGCGCCATCTCGCAGATCTGGTCCTTGATGGCCTGGCTGGCGTGCTCGCCATGGGCCGGCGTGCGCATCGGCGGACGCGGCGGAGGCGGAGGCGCGACGCCGGAAGAAGGCGGGATCCAGAGCGGCCCCGATCCGGATTCCTCGGCAGGTCCGAGGGGCGGAGGAGGCGGTGGCCTGCGAGTCGGCCCAGGAGGTCCGCTGGTCATGGGGGCGAAGCCGAGCACACTCGAAGCCGCCGCGCCAGGTGCAGTTTTGACGCACAATACCCGCGTTTGAGGGTAAAGAGCGCGCTCCTATGCAGATCGGCATCCCCCCCTACGCGCTCGCCGCTGCGGCCCTCCTCGCTTGCTCTGCCTGCGCCGGCGATCCAGCGCAAACGCCGGCCGCCGCGCCGCTTCTCTCCGCGATCCCGCCCGTCGCCACGGCGGCCCCACCGTCCACGGCGGTACCTGCAGCGTCGGCGATCACCGCGCCCAGCGTCCGCGCCAGCGCGAGCGCGGCCCCGACGGCCGGCCCCGCCGAGGCGCCGCCGGGCAAGCTCAACGTCCTGCTCATCACCATCGACAGCCTGCGCGCCGACATGCCCTGGAACGGGTACGGGCGCGACATCGCTCCGGTGCTCACCGCGTTCGAAAAGAAGGCTGTGAGCTACACCCGCGCTTACTCCATCTCTTCCTACACCGCGATGAGCCTGGGCGGCTTCCTCGGCGGCCGTTACCCCGGCGAGCTGGCGCGAAGCGGCTACTTCTTCTCCAGCTACCCCGACAGCGTGGTGATGTTCCCGGAGCTGCTCCAGAAGGCCGGCGTGCGCACGATGGCTGGCCACGCGCACTTCTATTTCGACCAGAAGGCCGGCTTCCGCCAGGGCTTCGACGACTATCAGCTCGTCCCCGGCCTCGTGGCCGACAACAAGACCGACAAGAACATCACCAGCCCGCAGCACGTCGAGATGGCCAAGAAGATGCTCTCCGACAAGGCCAACGTCGGAAAGACGTTCTTCGCCTGGTTCCATTTCCTCGATCCCCACGACCAGTACATGCCCCACGAGGGCATCGGGCCTTACGGCAAATCGTCGCGCGACAAGTACGACGCCGAGGTGACCTTCGTCGATCAGCACGTGGGCAAGCTGCTGGAGTTCGTCGATCAGCAGCCCTGGGGCAAAGACACCGCGGTGATCGTCTCCAGCGATCATGGAGAGGCCTTCGGCGAGCACAAGATGCATCGCCACGGCTTCGAAATCTACGAGATGCTGGTCCGCGTCCCTCTGATGATCCGCGCGCCTGGCATCACCCCGCGGCGGATCGACACACCCCGCAGCGCGATAGACCTACCCAGGACGATCCTCGAGCTCACCGGAGCTCCGCCGGAGCCGAGTTTCCAGGGTACGAGCCTGGTACCCGAGATGTATGGCAAGCCCGCCGAGGAGCGCGACGTGATCGTCGACCTCCCGCGGACGAGCGACAACGATCGACGCCGCGCGCTGATCCACGGAAAGTACAAGATCCTCAGCTTCGGGGACGATGACGCCTATGGCCTGTACGACGTGGTTGCCGATCCGCTGGAGAAGGACGATCTCAAGCGAAAGGACCAGGCGCTCTTCGAGGAGATGAAGAAGCGTTACAAGGGCGCCGCGCTCAAGGACATTTGCCCGAAGCACACCGAAAAGCTCAAGGACAAGAAAAAGGGCAAGAGGTGCTGAAGCGCGGAGAGCGCGGGTGCGCGGCGCGCCTGGACGTGATCGCGCGCGACGTCCGCCTGGCGTGAGGCCTTCGAGGCGCGCGTCGCGAAGAAGCCGGCCTACGCGGCGAGCAGCGCGACGGTGCTGTTGTGCCAGTCGACCAGGTAGCGCGACGTCGCGTCTTTGTAGCCGAGGTCGCGGTAAAACCGTGCCCCATAGCGCTTGAGGCGCTGCATGGCCCCGATGCCCCGAAACGCGGCCGGCACCATCTTCGCGGCGACGATATTGGTGCCCGGGAGGCGGACGAACCACGAGCTGCCGTGGAGCGGAAAGAGATCGTCGAAAGCGTGGAGCGCGGTGCGCACCTCGTCGAAGGGCACGCCGGTCTGCTCGGAGAGCCAGGAGAGCTCCTGGTCGGCGCGGTCGGCGAGGTAAAAGCCGCCGAAGCCCCAGAGAAAGACCTGCCACACCAGCGCGTAGCGCTGGAAGCTCGGCCGGCTCTGAAGGACGCGCAGACCTTCGCGAAACGTCGCGGGCAGCTGGTGGCGCGATGGCTCGCTGTCGTGACAGAGAAGATCGATCGCGGCCTTGAGGATTGACAAGCGGCCTCGGTGCTCGACGTAGAACGATGCTTGCACCGGCGCGTGCTTCCCGTCACGCAGGGCCTCGGCCAGGATCGCGCTCCGGGACGGCGGCGCGCTCGGCGCGAACGGGGCGCCCCCGAGCTCGCCCGCGAGCGCGAGGGAGAGCTTCGGATGATCGCGGTATGCCTTGTAAAGCAGCGCGAGCCGCTCGCTCCGATCCTTGATGAAGAACACGTGATCGTGGACGAGATCGTGGTAGCCGAGGACTGTAGCTGGGCCCTTCATCCGCGGCGAGGCGCGCTTGAGGGCGCGGAGCCGGTCGAGCAGGACCCGCTCCACCCAGAACGAGTACCGCCACAGATCGGGCAGGAACATGTCGTGGATTGCCCCGAAGCCTCCGGCCTCGAAGCGGACGTGCGAATCGCGAAAATCCGCGAGATCCACCAGCGAAATGCCGAGAGGGGCGACCTTGTCGTGGACGCGGGGCACGTCGCGCGGTGTGTTGTCGCGGGCGATGAAGAAGCCGCCGTGCGCGATGTCGAGGTACCGCATCCACCCGACAACTTTGAAGAGGTCCGGGAAACCCCAATGACCCCCCTTGGCTTCGACAAGCACCGCCGTTGGTTTGCCGCTGTCGTAGCGCGTCGCGACCACGTCGAGCTCGAGCACGTCGGTGAACGCACGCTCGTGGATACCGCGCTCCACGAAGTATCCCGCCGCCTGAAACAGGCCGGCCACGTAGTCTTCCAGATCCCTGCCGGAACCAGGAACCTCGGTCAATCCGATGCGGGCCATGTCACCTCCCCTGAGTCGACGCACGCTCGAGCGCGTCAGGACGGGAGCCTACACGGCTTTGAAGAAGAAGGTGGAGCGGGAGACCGGATTCGAACCGGCGACGTCAACCTTGGCAAGGTTGCACTCTACCACTGAGTTACTCCCGCAAGCATGACGTGCCGGGCAGGGGCCCATTACGTCCAGGCTCGCTGTCAGGTTCCGAATTCCCCGACAAGCGACGGGGACTAGGTATCCCCCGCGTCAGGAACTGTCAAGGGCTCCCGTCAAAAAGTTTGGAAGCCGGTGTTTTCTACTAGTCCTGAACGGTTGCCACGCCGCTCTGGTCGAGTATGCTTGACCGAACGCGAACAGCACGCCGCGGCGTCAGCCCCGGGCAGCTCTCAAGTGGGAGAGAGTTGCCCTGCTCGTTCGGGAGGGGAGGCGGTCGACCTCCGGGGCCGACGCCGCGCGGCATTCTGCGATTGGGGGGAAAAATGAACGAGCATCAGGCGCTGAGAATCAGTGGCGTAGAGTCGAGCGCGTCCGCACCGCAACAAACCAAGGAGTATCGGTCCGGCGTCTTCGCCAAGGCCCGGCGAGAAGGGGGTGGAGGGTGGGGCCTCGTGGCGATCGATCTGATCGAGCCGCCCAACCCGGTGACGCTGGGCGACGGCGCCGTCGTCGGCTCCGCCTCAAGAGAGGCTCGGATCGATGGGCCCGGCGTCGCTGCCGAGCACGTGCGCGTCACGGTTCGATCCGATGGCTGCTACTTCGAGGATCTGGGCGCCGCCGAGGGCACCTTCGTCGGCGGCGTGCGCGCGCGACGCATCGGGGTCATGCACGGCGACGTCGTCCGGCTCGGGCGCCGGCTGGCGATCTTCGTCGAGAGAGATCTCGCCTCGTACGCGGGCGCGATCGAGCGCTCGGGGGAGCTCGTGCATGGACCGAAGCAGCGCCGCGACTGGATCGATCCGGTGCTCGATCTGGTGCGGTCGGGATCGTCTGTATGTATCGAAGGGCCGCCGGGCGTCGGCAAGCGCACCTTGGCCAAGCTTGCCGCCGCCTTGCGCGAGAGCGCCGGTGAAATCGTCACCATCGACGGCTCCGCAGAGGTGAAGCCGACGACGGCCGCAGCCCCGGGCGCCCGACCGACGACGTGGGTGGTGTTCGACGCCGACCGCCTCCCGCGCCCGCTCCAGCTGGAGATCGCGCACTCCGTCGGCCGATCCAGCGGCGTGGTGATCATCGCAACCACCAGCCAGCCGCTCGACCGCGCCACGGGCGATGGGCACGTGGCGCCGTGGTTCGCCTCGCTGTTCTCGGGCAAGCGAGTGACGATCCCGGCCCTGGAAGCTCGTCGGGAAGACGTGCCGTCCATCGTGCGCGACATCGCAGACCGCCGCGGCATCGCGCTGGAGCGGGTCTCTCCGGAGTTCCTCGAAGCGCTGGTGCGCGCCGGGTGGCCCGGCGGCGTGCCCCAGCTCGAGGCGACGCTGCTTGCCGCTGCCGAGGCGTCGCCCGACGGGCCGCTGTCGGTCGCCGCCATCGCGGGGTCGCTCGCGCGCGCCACGCGACTCAAGCCTTCCTTGCCCCCTTCGGCCGATCCGGCGCTGGCCCGGGCTCGCCTCGAAGACGCGCTCGCCCGCGCCAACGGATCGGTGGCGTCGGCGGCGCGCTCGCTCGGCATGTCGCGTCAGGCGATCTACCGCGAAGCAGAGCGCCTCGGGCTCGACATCGCCCGCCGCAAGCTCCCCCGCGGCTGAGCTTCACGCGTAGTAAGCGAGCGACGCGTGGCTCACGATCGATCCCTCGTGGGGATCGACATGCTGCGCGTAGTGCAGCTTTGCTCCCTTCGCCGTCGGCAGCACCCGCAACATCGTGTAAATCGGCCCGAGACCGCAGACACGGCGGGTGTCCAGATCCTCTTGCACCTGGGTGAAGAAGCCCCGCGCGTCGCGATCCACCGCCAGGTTGATTGACTCGCCGTCACGCGCCGCGAGCCGCTCGCGGCCGCGAGCGTCGAGCGGCGATCCATCCCCGAACCGCGGCCCGACGTGCGCGAGATCGGCCCCCGCGACGACGAGCACCCGCCCACGACGGCTCTCGACCAGCTCCGCCAGGGCGACCAGGAACGACTCGGCGTCAGCGTCGAGCGCGGGATCGCGACCGCTGGACTGGGCGTCACCGAGCCCGCAGAGGATGGGCACGATGCGCGGCTCCGGCGCCGTCGTCCCCGAGAAGCGGGCGCGGAGCGCATGGCGCAGGAAGACCGCCTGGAACTCGAGCGAGTGCTCGCCTTTGTGGAGGTACTCGTCCGCGCGCACGTCGAAGCGACTCGCCTTCCCGAGCTGCGTCATCGCCTCGCGATCAGGCTCGAGCGCGCCGAGCGGCGTCGCGAAGGCCTTGGGGCAGACGGCGAAGGGGCGGCGCATCAGCGCGTGGGACGTCCCGAGGAGGATCAGCGTGTCGACGCCGTCGGGGAGCGCGTCGGCGAGGGCGCGGTACGCGTGCCCGTAGCCCGCGGCAGCGCGCCAGAGATCCATGTGCGGCGCGGTGAGGCCCACGATCGCCGACGGCGCTTTGCGCGCAGGCGCCTGGAGCAGGCACTCGTCTTCGATGTACCGGGACAGCACCTCAGCGTCGCCGGGGTAGGCGCCACCAGCGTGGTGAGCCGGCCGGATCTCGGCCGCGACGAACGCCTCGACCACCGCGCGACGGCGCTCACGAAAGGCGGCCGAGTCGAGCATGCCGGCGGCGTCGAGCTCGGCGGCGAGCCTCTCGACGAGGCTCACGTCGACGAGGCGCCCGTGAGCGCGGGTCACCTCGGCGGCGATCATCGCGATCGATCGCACGCCGTCGAAGCGAGCGAGGATCGGGGCGAACTCCTGCGACAGGACGACCGGGTTCGAGGCGATCCCTTCGGTGTCACGGAGCATCAGCGCGCGACCGCCGCCCTTTTCCGGGACGTAGATGCACTCGACCTGGCGGAGCTTGGGACGGAGCACAGGGGCGTTCGCCATCGGCAGCGGTGAAGCAGCGCCTCGAAGGAGGGCTGCTTGATCGTTTGGCGCACGCCGCTTTTCTTGGCAAGCTCCCCCGATGGCCCGACGCCCGCTTGTTTCCAGGACGATCGAGCCAACGAACGACCTCCTGGGTGCGCTCGAGAGCGTCCTCGAGTCGGCGGATCAGGCCTTTTCGGGCTGGAGCTGCCCCGCGTCGACCGAGTGCTGCCGCTTCGGTGTCACCGGGCGCGAGCCCTACGTCACCTCGATCGAAATCGCCTTGATTCGCCGCGCGATCGCCGCGCGCGGGGGCGCCAGGAGCTGGAAGCGGGCGGGCGCGCTGGTGCCGGTTGGCCAGGCGGCGGACAAGCGCTCGCTGCCGATCGCGGAAGGCGAGCGCCGCTGCCCGATGCTGACGGACGCCGGCCGCTGCGCGATCTATGCGGCGCGGCCGCTGGGCTGCCGCACGTTCTTCTGCGATCGCGCCTCCGCGGCCGGGAAGGTGCGCCACCGCGAGATCGGCGCGCTCGTCCGCCAGGTGCAAGAGATCGCCGCGCAGCACGAGCCCGCGGGCGATCAAGGAAGGCCGCTGACGCGCGCCCTCGCCGATCGGATCGGCAAGGGCTAGCGAGCGGCCGCTACGTTCGCTCCACGGCCATGACGCCGGGGATCCGCTGGAGCTGACGGATCACGTTCTTGAGCTGGGCGAGGTCCGAGCAGAGGAACGTGAAGGTGTTCGTGGCGCGCCCGTCGTCGCTCGCTCGGCACGTCGCCTCGCTGATGTTGATGCCTTGCTCGTGGAACGTGTGCCCCACGGTGGCGAGGATGCCCGGCCGGTTCGCGGTCATCACCTTGACCTGGACCGGGCGGTTGATCTTGGCGCGCGCGTCCCACGAGATCTCCACGCGGCGCTCCGGATCCGTGTCGAAGGCCTTGGGGCAGTTACGCCGGTGCACCGTGATGCCGCGACCTCGGGTGATGAAGCCGATGATCTCGTCGCCCGGCAGCGGGTTGCAGCACTTGGTGTAGCGAACGAGCACGTCGTCGATGCCGTTGAGGCGGATCCCGTGCGTGTCGCGGCCCGTGACCTTGCGGACGAGGGACTCGATCCGGCCCTCGCGGATCGAGCTCGGCGGCTCCGACTCTTTCTCGCCCTCCTTCGAGGGCGGGACGAGGAACTCCGTCACCGCGCGCGGCGCGAGCTTCCCGTAGCCGAGGGAGACGTAGAGCTCGTCCGCCGAAGAGACGCCGAACTTCTCCGTCACCTTGCGCATCTCGGCTTCGTTCTTGCCGAGCTTGGCGAAGCTGAGGCCGCGCTGGTGCATCTCTTTTTCGAGGAGCTCGCGGCCGAGCTTCAACGATTTATCGCGCTGCTCTGCCCGGAGAAAATTGCGGATCTTCGAGCGGGCGCGGCCGGTGACGGCGTAGTCGAGCCAGTCCTTCGACGGGTGCTGCGTCGGGGTCGTCATCACCTCCACCACGTCGCCGTTGCGCAGCTTGGAGCGCAGCGGAGCGATGGCGCCGTTCACCCGGGAGCCGGAGCAGTGGTCGCCGACCTGGGTGTGGATGGCGTAGGCGAAATCGATCGGCGTCGAGCCGCGCGGGAAGACGCGCACGTCCCCCTTCGGGGTGAAGACGTAGACCTCGTCCTGGAAGAGGTCGACCTTCACGCTCTCGAGGAACTCGGCCGGATCCTTGAGATCCTTCTGGAACTCCATCAGCTGACGCAGCCAGCCGAACTTTGCGGCGTCCTTGGGATCGACGCCGCCGGAGTTGTTCTCCTTGTATTTCCAGTGCGCGGCGATGCCCTGCTCGGCGACACGGTGCATGTCGTGCGTCCGGATCTGGACCTCGATCCGCTCGCGCCCGGGGCCGATCACCGTCGTGTGGAGCGACTGGTACATGTTCGGCTTGGGCAGCGCGACGTAGTCCTTGAAGCGACCGGGCACCGGCGTCCATTGCGAGTGGATGACGCCGAGGCTCGCGTAGCAATCGGCGACCGACTCGACGAGCACGCGGAAGGCGATCACGTCGTAGACCTGATCGAACTCGCACTGCTGCGCCTGCATCTTGCGCCAGATTGAGTAGAGGTGCTTCGCGCGGCCGGTCACGTCGGCAGCGAAGCCCTGCTCGGCCAGCTTGCCCGCGAGGATCTTGTTGACCTCGGAGATGTACTTGTCGCGCTCGGCCGACGTGGTCTGGATCTTCTTCTCGAGGTCCCCGTAGGCCTGCGGCTCGACGTAGCGGAACGAGAGATCTTCGAGCTCGCTCTTGAAGCGGGCGATGCCGAGGCGGTTCGCCAGCGGCGCGTAGATCTCCATCGTCTCGCGGGCGATGCGCTCCTGCGCCTCGGGCTTCATGAACTCGAGCGAGCGCATGTTGTCGAGGCGGTCGCAGAGCTTGACGAGGAGCACGCGGATGTCGCGCGCCATCGCCACCAGCATCTTCCGGAAGTTCTCCGCCTGGCGGTCTTCCTTGGAAGCGAAGTTGATCTTCGAGAGCTTGGTGACGCCGTCGACGAGGAAGGCGACCTCTTGCCCGAAGTCGCGCTCGATGTCGTCCGTGGTCGCGAGGGTGTCTTCGACGACGTCGTGGAGGAGGCCAGCGCAGACGCTGGCTGTGTCCAGCTTCAGCTCGGTGATGATCCCCGCAACGCTGGCGGGATGGGAGAAGTAGGCGTCTCCGCTCTTCCGCATCTGCCCTTCGTGGTACTTTTCGCCATAAGCGTACGCCCTGGCGATGAGGTCCACGTCGGCGCCGGGCTGATAAGTCCGAACCCGATCGACGAGATCATTGATCGTGAGCATGCACCCGGTCCGTGGGATCGGGACGACCCCGCAGCATTTACGCTAACACCGCGATCTTCAGGCGGCAATTCCGTGACCATGACGGCGAGCCTGAGCAGCGCTAGAGCACCGAACAGGTTGAAATGCCCAGATTTCAACGCAAAGGCGCGGAGACGCAAAGGCGCAAAAAATCGGATTTCTTTTTTTGCGTCCCTGCGTCTCTGCGCCTTCGCGTTAAAATCC
>Ga0105048_10000217_pt1 | contig 83230 bp, 71 predicted proteins | sample MAT05_FD_78382 | JGI IMG/M metagenome (GOLD analysis project Ga0105048, IMG submission 78382) | Freshwater microbial communities from Lake Fryxell liftoff mats and glacier meltwater in Antarctica - MAT-05 | ecosystem: Environmental > Aquatic > Freshwater > Ice > Liftoff microbial mat | place...
GACTGAATCTCGCATGGTTATGTCTTTGGTTTCTCAATTTGTTGATGTTTTGAGTGGAATTGTATTGCATGCCCTAATATGCCCATTCAATGCATCAGAAAGAGATTTAGCAATAACGCATGTAAATTATTTTATATCCTCAAGAAAAAACATTTCTTTTTTATCAAATAGTATTCTATTGTTTGATCGTGGGTATCCAAGTGTCTTATTATTTTTCAAATTAATATATAACAATATTCATTTTTTTTTGCGATGCAATACCGCTTTTTTAAAAGAAATTAATGATTTTGTAAATTCTGGTAAAAAAGATGGAATTGTTAAGATTAATCTTAAAAAACGGTCCAAAGCAGATAGAGATCAAATATTAGCAGAATGTCCTGGTTTGGATTTAAATTCCAAAATCACAATAAGAGTTATTATTGTTGTCTTAAATACAGGAGCGATAGAAATATTTTTGACATCTCTTTTAGATAAAAAGAAATATTTTTACGGTAAATTTAAACAATTTTATTTTTTACGCTGGGGAATTGAAACTAAATATGGAATTGAAAAAGTTAGAGCAGAAATCGAGAATTTTAGTGGAAAATCTCAGATTGCAGTAGAACAAGATTTTCATGCAGCGCTACTAAATATTAATATGACTACAATTTTATCTCTGGAAGCTAAAAAGGAGTTAGATAAAGAACCAAATATTAAAAAACGAAAATATGAATATGACGTTAACAATAGTATTGCTTAAGCGTACATGAAGAATAGATTTATGAAAGCTTTATTGAATTTGAACATTACTGCAAAAATTTTCTGTCTAGAAATCAAAAAATTAATGAAACGAAATTTAGAACCGATAAGGCCAGATAGACAATTTAAGCATCATTGCAAATATCCAAATAAGCGATTTCCAACTAATACTCGAGCGGTGATATAATGAGAAAAAGTGTTCTAAATTATATTCAGAGTGGTGAAATTGTAAATATATTATTTTAATTCAATGACATTGGGCTAAAGCCTACGCTACAAACGCCGCAGGCTAAAGCCTACGCTACGAGGAACTTAGGCTAACCCTTAAGCTACAAACACCGCATGCTAACCCTTAAGCTACAGAGGACGCAGGCTAAGCCTTAAGCTACAGAGGACGCAGGCTAAAGCTTAAGCTACGAGGGACGCAGGCTAACCCTTAAGCTACAGAGGACGCAGGCTAAAGCCTACGCTACGAGGAACTTAGGCTAAGCCTTAAGCCACGAGGAACGCAGGCTAAGCCTTAAGCTACAGAGGACGCAGGCTAAAGCCTACGCTACGAGGAATGCAGGCTAAAGCCTACTCTTCAGAGAACTTAGGCTAAAGCTTAAGCTACAGAGGACGCAGGCTAACCCTTAAGCTACAGAGGACGCAGGCTAAAGCCTACGCTACGAACACCGCAGGCTAAAGCCTACGCTACAAACACCGCAGGCTAACCCTTAAGCTACAAACGCCGCAGGCTAAAGCCTACGCTACGAGGGACTTAGGCTAAACCTTAAGCTACAAAGGCCGCTGGCTAGCCCTTAAGCTACAAATCAGAATTTTTTGTTTTTTAATAAATTTAAAAAATCTTCATAGCTATTGAACAACTGTCTTGCGACAACCTCAGCTTTTGCCATCATTAGATAGTGATGTAAATCAGCATATTCAGGGGTATTTTTTAACACTGCAAGCACGTAAGATGAAAGGCGCGTCACGTCACCATTACTGATCACACAGCCACCAAAAGCTTTTGAATAACTTCAGTTGTTGGATATATTGAACCATAAAATTCTTTAATATACTCTCTATCTTCTCGTGATTAGATATCGTTTGAGAATTCAACCAACATTCTTTTGATTTCTGCCAAAGAAAGTGAATCGCCATTTAATAACCCCAAACCCAGAATAAATGCCTTTTTGACGTCTGACTTAAAGTATGCGTATATCTGGAATTTTTTGGTTGAAAGAATGATTGTCTAGAAGAGTGACTAACAGTGTGTAAAGATAACACCTAAACTCCTATTAATTTTAATAATTTATAAAAAATCTATATTTTTTAACTATTATCAGACACAAAATTTTTAAAAATCAACAAAAAAAAACTTAGAAAAGTTTATTAAAAATATTCTTGACAAACATTCTCTGGATCATTTATCTCATAATGATTTTAATAATTTACACAACACGAAAGGACTTATATGAATTCATACTTTCAACAAGAAAATACTCTTCTTAATCCTTTTCCTATATTTTCTATCCCTGAAAATCTAAATTTGGCTTCAATAGATCCTATCACCAAGAAATCATATAAAAAATTAATAGATGCAAAAAATGGTTTACCTTATGTCTTGGCTTTGACTCAAGATCCTGATGGTATGAATACATTTACCTTTGACAGCTTAAATTTACGCCGTTGGATTCAAATTAATCCTGAAACCCCAATGAACCCTCTCACTCTGCAAAAATTAGGTACAATTTTCTTTTTTATAATTACACAGACTGAACAACCTAAACACTCTTCTCGTTACCTTGGTAATTCAGAAGAAACTGGCGATAGAAAACTGTTTATCGATTTATTTTTAAAAGCATCTGATAATGATGCTAAAAGCATGTATGATCTCAGTAAATATCACGAAACAAGATCTGATCGAAAAGAAGCTATGAAATGGTTGAAATCAGCAGCTGAAGCTGGTTTTAGTCAAGCTCAATTTGAACTTGGTTATCATTATGATTTAGGTTTAGAAATAGATAAAAACCCTGAAATTGCTTGTCAATGGTTTAAGTTATCTGCAGAACAAGGTCATCCAGAGGCTCAATATTATTACGCTTTTTGTTTTTTTAATGGCGAGGTGGTTGTTGCAGATTTTGATGAAGCACATAAATGGTGGCAACTATCTGCGGATCTTGGTGATTTAGACGCCTTAGAAGCTCTTTATGTGTGTACTAAAAAAGATTTTGATGAAACTCATAATCAAAGAGCAATGTTAGATAATGTTATTTCCTTTAATAATAAAGATGATGATTCTTTAAACTTTAGCCCAGATCTGGATGTAAAAGATCTGTTGCTTTCTGCTAAAAAAGGAGACCCTGATGCTCAATATGAACTTGGTTGTCATTTTTATAGTTATGACTTGAGAAAAGGCTTCCATGAAATTTTCTTTTGGATGAGGCTATCAGCTAATCAAGGAAATCTCAAAGCACAACATTTCTTAAGTTCTTTTGAATTTAGAGAATATTGGCTTAAAGAAATTAAGAATGAAAGTGATCGTTTAGATAATTTTGAAGCTGATGCAGAAGCTCAGTTTCAACTTGGTAACTATTATCAGGATCATTATCAGGAATGGGATAAGGATATCAAAGTATTTAACTGCTGGTTGCTGAGTGCTGAACAAGGTCATCCGACTAGTCAATACAATCTTGGAATATATTATCTAGATGGTATTGGTGTAGATAAGGATTTAGAAAAATCATTCGATTGGTTTTTGTTAGCTGCTGCCCAAGGTGATGTAGATGCTCAATTTAATGTCGCCAAATTGTATGAAACCCAGGTTAAAAATTATCCTGAAGCTGCCAAATGGTATCTGAGAGCCGCAAAACAAGGTGATCCTCTTGCTCAGTACAACATCGGCTCTTATTATTACGAGGGTAAAGGCTTAAAAAAAGATTTAAGCGAAGCTATTAATTGGTGGAAACTTGCAGCAGAACAAGGTGATATTGATGCTGTCCATAATCTTAACCTTCTATCTAAACAATAAGCAGCACACATTTTATTTAAGACCTTGAGTAAAGTGTTGATTTAATCAATAATGGACGTTCTTTTATTGTGTCAAATTGGGGAGCAAATGATCACAATGTCATTCCAGACCCCAATAAGGTGACGCTAAAATGTTTACCCCCTCTTTTAATACCTTTTAAACAGGGATAAATTGGGGCCTGGAGTGGGGTAGCACGAATAAGTTAAATACCATGGAAATTCACTGTAATATTCCAAAAAAATTTTCTTCCATTAAACCTATAAAGCCAATTATAAAGCCGGCCGCGTAAGCATCAAACCTACCCATCTTTAAATCTTTAATTTCTTTACTATTCCCAGGACTATCGGGGCCCTAGCTTGACAGATTGACAGTTTCTTTTAAATTGCCTCGATATGCCTATAGAAACTTTCAAGCTTTCAAGCTAGGACCCCGAATTGGCTTTGCCATGTCTTATTGAGAAGTGGTCATTAATAGAGAAGCTAAGACTACTCTTGATAAACTTTTTGAAGGCTTTAACCTCAAATTTGATGATATACCTCTTTATCCATCTATTCTTACAAAAAATGATTGCCTTCCCAGAAGAACAGAAATGAAAGATTCTATTATGAAAGGAAGAAACGAAGAGGGTAAGCCATTCATCATCATTAAATTAAACCATACCATCGGTGACAAAGAACTTAAGCAGATGGACGAATACGAAAAAGAGTTTAGTACCTCAGACCGTTTTTTTCACAAGCGATTTTACATCTGAAAATGGCACTTTGACAACTATTTCAAGTGTAGACGACTTTAAGGGCCTTCAACTGCTTTTAAGATTAGGGTCTGGTCAGGATAAAAATGGGGTTCTTTGGAGCTTAGCTTTAAAATAGATAGACAGGAATATCATTGAGTGTTGATTTAAATCATCGATGCAGAATTTTAAAAAGTTTACGTTTAATTTGTAGTAAATGAAATGGCATATTGCCATTTCATTTATTTTAAGTTAGATTATTTTTTAGCAAAGCCAAGAACAGCAATGCATTTGATGATTTCACCCGGAATAAAGGGATAAAAACCTACAATTAAAGCCTGATTCCAGCCAATAAAATTTCCGAGCCACAAAGCGCCAATAGATAGCTGTAACGACGAAATCAAGACTAAAGAAACAAGCAGTATCGAATAGGAAAGCTTAGAAAACTTCTCAAATAAAGATCCGCATAGGTAAGCTTGAATCACAAAACCTAATAAATAACCGCCTTTTATTCCAATAATTGCAAGTGGTGCAATCGATGCGTTTGATAACACAGGAAAGCCCATCATCGATTCGATGATATAAGCAATCACGCTCAAAGTCCCTTTAACTTTTCCGAGTGTCAAAGCTAATAACATGACTGCAAATGTTTGCATCGTTAACTCAACAGGCGTTAATGGAATTGCAATCTGAGCTGCAAAAGCTAAAAAAAGAGATCCGCCGATTACCTGAAATGCATCTTTTAAATAGCGCAGAATCGGTTTATCAGAAACTGATGTAATTGTTTGTATGTAACTTTGCATAAAAATATCCTTAAATAATTTTCAATCAAATTTGTAAAGAGTTTAATATTTCAATAACCTGTTTGCAAACGGCTTTAGCTTCAGGGTATGTGATTAAATTTGGAGCATCAACAAGTTTTACCCACTTAGCTGATAAAATTTCTTCTTGCTGTAATTTCAAATCTCCCTCAACTAGCGCCAAAAAATAGGAGACTGATTTTTGGATCTTTGTCTTATTATGAGAAAAAACATACTGCTCTTGAATTGGCTCATTATAAACAAATTTTAAAATATTTAAACCAGTTTCTTCTTTTAATTCGCGGGTAGCTGTTTCGAGGTGAGTTTCAATTTCTTCCGGATGCCCTTTTGGAAATGTCCAGTAGCCTTGATGTTGCTGAATCAGCAAAACAACAAACTCCCCTTCGATTTTTTGCAAAGGTATCACGCCGTAAGAATAATCATGAATGATCAAAATATTGTCCTATTCCGCTTTAGGTATAAATGGTGCAAAAACAAGTGTTGCATTATGACCGCCAAATCCAAACGAGTTGGAAACAGCAACTTTAACCTTCAAGCTTTCAGCTTTTGTTGGAATATTAAACCCAAGATCGGGCTCTGGATTTTCTAAATTGATCGTCGGGTGTACCATATTTTTAATAATTGCCATGACTACGACAACAGCCTCAAGACCGCCGGCAGCACCAAGAGCGTGACCGACCATGGATTTTGTCGAGTTTAAAGTAATTTTAGATGGGTCTTTAAAAACTTTTTTCATCGAACCGATTTCAACCAAGTCACCAACAGGTGTGGATGTACCGTGAGCGCTAATGTAATTGACATCATCAGGAGATACGTTCGCATTTTTAAGAGCATTTTCAATGCAATTTTTTTGTCCATCGATACCAGGCTCTGTAATATGATGAGCATCGCATGAAACCCCGCCACCTAAGTACTCTGCAAGTATTGTAGCGCCCCTTGCCTCTGCATGCTCTAATGTCTCAAGAACAAGAACACCAGCACCCTCTCCCATTAAAAAGCCATCGCGGTTTTTATCCCAGGGTCTAGAAGCTTTAGTTGGATCATCATTTCGTTGAGACAATGCTTTACAAGCAGAAAAACCTGCAATACCCATAGGAATGACGGGTGCTTCTGTCCCACCACAAATCATGAGATCAGCATCACCATTTTGCAAATGATTTGCAGCTGCAATAATAGAATTATTAGCTGTTGCGCATGCAGTAGATATGGAATAATTAGGACCCATAAAACCAATATCCATCGCAAGCATAGCGCCCGGCATATTGGTCAGGATATAAGGTACAAAAAATGGAGATACGCGTTTCGCGCCCTTTTCAAGCATTGTTTGGACGCCTTCACAATACATATTCATTCCGCCCATGCCGGATCCAATAATGATTCCACAGCGCGTTTTATCCAAAGGCTCTAAATCTAATTTAGCAGACTCCAAAGCTTTTTTCCCTGCAACAACGGCATAAGCGATACATTTATCAACACGGCGTGCATTTTTTTTGTCCATATACTCACCCGCATCAAAATCTTGTATGGATGCAGCAATACGTGTCGGAAAATCGTCCGTATTAAACTGAGTAATGACAGATGCACCACTGACACCTTGAAGAAGTTTTTCATAAAATGATTCGACATCATTCCCAAAACAAGAAACAACACCTAAACCAGTTACAACGATTCGCTTTTTTGTCATAATTACCTTATTTGCTTTCTGTCACAATTTCCAAATCAACAATTTTTGCATCTTTCCAAAGAAACTCAATGCCGTATTTTTCTCTTAATTCAGGTGTCATTAAATGGATGATTACATCACCTGCATCAATAACTAACCAATCTCCAACCTTGTCACCTTCAATGTGCCAAGCAGGATTTTTTATTTCATCTAAAGTTTTAACAACAGATGATCCGATTGCCTTCACATGACGATCAATATTTCCTTCTGCGATGACTAAAAAATCAGTTAAAGATGACAAGCCTGTAACATCAAGTGCTATGATATTAAAACCTTTTTTATCAAAAATAGTTTGCGCAATGGCGTTTAAATTTTTTTTCACAGTATTCTTTTCGTTTATAACCTGATTTTTTTTAATCTTAGGTTTAGTTAAGTTTCGTTTTTATAATGAATTCAAGTATAAACCATTATCATATATGTAGTCTACCACTTTTGCAGGTAAAAGATGTCCAATATATTTTTTTTCTTGAATGCGCTTTCTAATTTCTGTACTACTGATATCAAACATCTGAGTCTTGGTCATCCCTTTTTTAAAATCATCGAAATATTTTAAATGTGGATCTAATTGTATAAAATCTCTTGCACCTATTAGAGGATCTGCAAGTTTTAAGATTTCATCCGGGTTTTTCCAAGTTGAAAAATCTTTAAAGGTATCGAGTCCTAAGATTAAAAAAAAATGATCCTCCGGATAGATCTTTTTTAATTCATTTAATGTATCTGCTGTATAAGAAATGCCAGCTCGCTTTATTTCGTTATCAATTAATTGAAAATCTTTGATATCTTCAATGGCAAGTGCTGTCATTTTTAATCTGTGATCTTTAGAAACGGGGGGAGAATCTCTTTTTTTATTGGGACTAATATTTGCAGGGCAAATTAAAACTTTGTCTAATTGATGCTTTTCAGCAATTTCCAAACATAAATTAATGTGTCCAAAATGAATAGGGTCGAAAGACCCTCCATAAAAACCAATTTTTTTCATTGATATAGCCACCGTTTTAAATAATTTCCCAATTATTTTTGAGGGAATATTTTTTTAACTTTCTATCAGGATTTACTGCAACCGCAATACCAGCTTGCTTTAAAAAGGGTAAGTCTAAAAAACTATCTGAATAAGCAATTACATGATCTTTTGCAATATTATAGCGATCACATTTAACATTTAAATAGTCAGCTTTTTCCTTTGCTTCAAAAAAAATTGATATTTTAGAAAATCTTCCTTCCTTGTCAATATCATATACGGTAGCTTTACAATCATCAACTCCTAAATATTCCGCGATTGGTTCTACTAGAAAATCTGGTGAATTAGAAACAATCGAAATTAAATGATCATTTTTTTTCGCCATTTTTAATTTTTTAATCGCAGGTACATAAAGAGATTTTTTTAGAGACTGATGAATAAACGGTTTTATATGCTGCTTGATAGAGTTTAATTTTCGCCCTAAAAAGAGTTGCTTGAAAATATCTTGATGAAGTTCTTTAAGGGTTAAAAAACCTAAACAGTGGAGAAAATAAGAAGAGCTGATTTTTAGCATCAAAAACTTTGAAAATACTTTTTTTTTGTAGAGGTATTTGCCAAATGCGAAACTGCAATTAACTGAGAATAGTGTGTGATCTAAATCAAAAAGGCTGATGTTCTTCAATTTAAGACTCCACTATATTTGGTTTAGTCGCGGCTTTTTGAAACTTGAGAAAGCGACAAGAGAAGAAGAGAGCAACAAGAAATCGTCTAAATAACAAATTTTATTTAACAGTAATTTAAATTTTTTACTACCACAGAGCAAACAGAGAACAGGGAGATTTTTTTAATTAAAAATCTCTCTGTTCTCTGTTTGCTCTGTGGTAGTAAAAAAAATTGTTATTTCCCGGTATGGGTAGGCAAAAGACTGCCTCGCTCTGTGTTTCCAAAAAAAGAATCACCTACGCTGACAACACTTGTTGCTCTCTCAATATCTCTATTAAACTTTTACTTTTTTCTTGAGGTCAGAAATTAATTGCTCGATTTCCTTAACTCCAATATCCATCTTCTGAAGACGTTCTTTTTCTTCGTTGATAAGTTCATTATTTTTCATCGCCTGTTCAAAGTCAAAACCTGATGATCGATTAGATTTACGAAGAACTTCAAGTTGATTTTTGATTTCTTGACGACGTTCTTTTCTTTGATTTAAAACTGTAGTTAATTGTGTAAGTGCCTGCTTATCATCATCAGAAAGAGACATCATAGCTTGTTCTTTCTTGTCGCTAATGATATCTTTTAAAGCTTTAAGACGCTTTTCAAGGTCATTTTTTTCGAGCTTATTTAGTCTTGAGCTGTTAATTTTTTCAACAATAGAGGCTTGCTCCGTTACAATCTGCTCTGCATCAAAAGATAGAGTATTGTTTAACAGATTTTCAATATCTAATTTAAGGTCTTCAAAGACTTTTTTCTTTTGTAATTCTTTTTCAATTTCTAATGAAAGCTTCTCATCTTCTACTGCTTTAATTTTATCTAATAATGGCTTTCTTGCATGCAGGATTTCTTCTCTTAAAAACTTTACTTCATCTCTGCCAAGCTCAACGCTGCGCATAAACATCGAAAGTTCGTCGATTGCAGTATTTGCCTCATTCATAGACATTTCACCAAGTGCAAAAGTATCGCTAAATTCTTTAATCTTTTCTAATACGCTATCAACATTTTGCTTGTAGTAAACTTTTTGCTGAGCTCTTTCTTTTTTACGATCTTTTTCGACACTTTTAAGTTTATCCCAGCAGTCGCTAAGGCGCATACGTGTATGAGTAAATGAATGAGTGTTTAGTGTCAAAAGTTTAGCTAAACCTTGCAGAGCTTTAATTTCTTCTCTTAAGAAGAACAGAGCATCTTCAATTTTATTTTCAGCAAAATATTCAGCGATGAAAGAATCAATATCAGTTGAAAACTGATCACTCACATCTCTAATTAATTCTTTTCTGCGAGGAAATACTTTATCGCCAATAGCTGATAATCTTTGGAAAAATTTATTCTTAACTTTAATGCGCATTTCTGTCCGGATCAATTCTTTTCTTAAAGCATTAATACGGGAAGCTTGAGTATTTAATAGGTTAAGTTCGCGCTGCATTTGATCGTAGAATGTATATTTATCACCGAATGACTGTGCGTTAATACCAAAATTAACAGGATTTGATTTCTCTAGATTTTGTTCAATCTGTTCAAGATCTGTTTCTAATGCTTTGATAGCAATTTCAATTTGTTCTGCTGCAAAAGAGCTTTGCTCATCAAGTATTTCTTTTAATCGGCGTGCTTCCTTAGATAGCTCTGTATACTTACCCCACATTTGAGCGCGGAGATTTTGTGAAATATTTTCTTTAAATAGTTCTAAACAAATATTTCTTGCATCCCAAAAAGATTTAAAATGAGGGCTTCCGGCTTGAGCTAATGAAAGCTCCATAAAATCCATTGTCATTTGTAATTTTGCCTCTGATCCGTCAACTTTTTCATACTCACGTAAGAATAAGTCATAATGAGAGCTATTTTTCTTTTCTTTTTTAGGCTCTTCTTTAGATTCTTTAGATTCTTTAGAAACTTCTACTTCACAAACCTCAGACGCAGGAGCGTCTAACTCGCAAACCTCAGAAACATGAGCATCTAACCCACAAGATGAATCAAGTTGAAGAGTTTCCTCGCAATGCAAAACTTCCTCGAATTGAATTTCTTCCGGGTGATTTTCCATTACTGCCGAGTCACTAGATAGGACTTCGGATTCATTTGTGCTTAAACTCATGTTTTCAAACTGCTTCATTGTTACAACTTTGTGATATATATTAAATCTTGATGTTTTAGACTGCTATGATACTAAATTTTGAATTTCTTAGGAAGAAAAAAATTAGGAACTTTCATACTCTAATCTTATCATGTCTATAATGACTTCATAATCATGTAATTCCATGTCTATTTTTTTAAAAAGGGGTTCTTTATTAAACCATGTCGCTTGTCTTTTTGCATAATTACGAGAGGCTTGCTTAAATTTTTCGTCCAATTTCTTATAATCGGCATCTGTTCTTTCTGTATTCAAATACTCTAAAACTTGACGATAACCAATCGCTTGCGCAGCTGATGTATTAGATGAGAGTCCTTCCTTTTCCATACGAATGACTTCATCAATAAACCCCTCAGCCATCATTTTATCGCATCTTTTTTCGATGCGCTGATAAAGATGTTGTCTCGGTCGGTCAAGCAACCAGCAATGAAAATCATAATTCAAAGGTTTTTGCCTACCTTTCCAAGATAATTTACTGACAAGCTTTCCTGTTAATGTGATAATTTCAAGGGCTCTCACAATTTTTTGCTTATCATTTTTTGTAATAGTACTTGCGTATTGAGGGTCGAGTTTTTGAAGACGATCAAATAGGGCCTCTGATCCAAAATCTTCCATTTCTTTTTCTAATGATTTTCTAAGTTCTGGAATAGATGGTGGTCCGCTTGGAGGACCGTAAATTAATGAGTGAATATAAAAGCCTGCTCCCCCGACAATAATAGGAACATTATCACGAGCTAGTACTAATTGGCAACAGTGACGCGCTTCATAGTAAAAATCAACGACGTTAAACGGATCTTTAACATTTCGAATGTCAATTAAATGATGAGGAATATGCATCCTATCTTGAACAGATGGCTTGGCAGTTCCGATATCCATGCCTTTATAAACCTGCATGGAATCAGCCGAGATGATTTCTCCTCCGATTGTTTGAGCAAGCTTTATAGCAAAATCGCTTTTCCCACAGCCAGTAGCTCCTGCAAGAATAATGACCTTCTTTTTATTCTTCGACAAACTAGTAGGGGCTCTTTTTTGAGCCTCTATTGCAAGACCTGAGAAAATTCTTTGTATCTCATCTTTTTCTAGCACATCTTTTTCTATTGTCATTCCACTTGGCACTCTTACACCTCAATTATAAAAACAGTCTATCATATATTATAAAAGTTGCCAATTATAAATAAAAAGAAAAGTCTATTGCATTAAACAATTTTCAGGTTTTTTAACGCAAAGCGAGATAATATATTGTGTACCCATTCAGGGAAATAACATTTTTTTTACTACTTTGAGAGAACAGAAAGATTTTTAGTTAAAAAAACTTTATGTTCTCTGTGGGCTCTATAGGGAGTAAAAAATTAAATTACAGTTAGATACAATTTTGTTATTTAGGAGATGCAAAGATGCGGGAATTGTTTATAGTTTAGCTACTAATAATTCTTCAAGAAGGTATATAATTTGTTTTTTTACATCTTCTAAATTTCCCTTTATAGAAACTCCTGCAGCGTTTCGATGTCCACCTCCCCCTAAGCCCTCCATAATTTTACGAATATCTAAATTCGGTGCAGATCTTACAGAAACTCTGACTAAAGAGCCCGGTAATTCTCGAAGTAGTACAGTGCATTCTACATCTTCAATAAGTTTGTTAAAATCATGAATATAATCTAAATCTACATTTTCAATTTCTAAAGGATGAACTCCAATTTTTTTGCACTCTTCAAGGCTTAAAGTTTGAATAAGCACTTTGTTATTAAGGAAGGTTTCCATTCCTTGAAGGGCATTTACAAGAATACGAATTTGAGGAATTGAAACATGTTGAAAAAGCCTTGAATACATAAGATCTGGATCTACTCCAAGTTTCATGCATTCATCAGCGATTTTATGTGCTTTTCGATCTGTGGAGGAATAAGAAAAGCGACCTGTATCACAAATGACACTTGTATAAATCCCGGATGCTGCCTGAAAATCTAACTCGTATCCGCATTCTTTATAAAGTGTGTAAATCATGGCACCAGCTGAGCATGCGCTCGGATTGATTGCAGAATAATCTGCAAAAGTATCTATTGCTTCATGATGATCAATGCAAATCTTAATGACATTTGGTATTTGAAAAAGATCTGCAATCCGTCCAATTCTTTCTTTTTTATGAGTGTCTAAAACGATAATGACTTCGATATTTTGATAGTCATTTGAGGGGTCGTAAACTTCTTGAACTTTATGGTAATCAAGAAAGGAAAATTTGGAGGGTATCTTTCCATCACATACAAATCGAACGTTTTTACCCATTAAGACCAAAAGCTCCGTGAGTGCTGTTGCAGCGCCTACACCATCACCATCAGGGTTTACGTGTGTTGTCAGCAGGAAATTATGATGCTGATGAATGATTTTTTTAATTTCACGCCACATAAAAATTACCTTGAAATATTAACAACAAAAATTATTCAACATTTGCAAGATCGATAGTTTTTTCGGTATGATATTTTTTTTCAATAAATTGAACTCTTTCTGCTGCAACTCTAAGTTTACAACGTTTTTCACCATCTTTTGCATGCCAAACATCGAGTTGTAATCGTCCTTCAATGAGTACAGGCGATGAACAATCAAGAGAATTCACACAAGTTTCAGCTTGCTTACCCCAAACAACCACATCAACAAAACAAACTTCCTGCTGACGATCGCCACCAAGTGTTGTAAACTCACGATTAAGTGCTATCAAAAGATCCGTAACACATATCCCATTTGGAGTTTTTCTAAGCTCCGGCTTTCGGGTTAAGCGCCCGGCAATTAAGACCCTATTTAATGCGACCATAAAAAAACTTCCTTTTTTTAAAAATAAAGCCTAACCAATCCAATTAGACATAAATCACAGAATAGGGAATTGGAAATAAATTTCAAGAAAATTAAAATATTTTTTTTACTTTTTTGCAATTATTTAGCTAATCCTCCTGAAACATTTGTATTTTCTAATATCCAATCTAGGTAGGCTTTATTTCCACCTTCAATTTTACGAAAGGTTATTTCAGGAATTTCGTAATTACAATTGTCTTCAATAAATTGTTTAACCTCTACAAACTTTTCAATTTGTGTTTGAAGCAAAATTTTACTTTCTTGTACTGTTTCTAACTTGTTATCCCACATATAAACAGATTCTACCCAAGGTATAATCTGTGCTGAGGCAACAAGCTTTTTTTGCACCAAACGTCTTGAAATTTTACGAGCTTCATCTAAACTTGCGCTTGTCCATGTAATTTCTATAAATTCTGTCATTGATAATCCTTGATTCATCCCTCTGTTTTTATAAAGCCAAGTTCTGGAATCCTTAAGTCAATGACTTTCGATTCTCTTAATTTTGATTGATTTTCCATAGTTTCCTTTTCCACAAGATACTTACGCAGTTTTAAATAATTGCCAAGTTCTTGGCTGTATCCAGTACTACTTAATCGCAAAATTCTTGATTGATGACATACTACAGATAGCCCATTTTTAACTTTTTCAATTTTATCTTCCATCACCACAACAATCTGCTTTTGCCCGTAGCTTTGTGCAAAACTTTGTGAAACATCTATTCTTTTTAAGACAGAACTTTCAGTTACCAAATGAGTTGATAATTCTTTTAGTAATTTAAGAGCTAATGTCACACGTTTATTTTTGATCGGTTTACCAAGAAAATTATCGTCAATTTTTTCATCCATCCCTAAATAAATTTCGGGAAGAATTTTTGGTGTAAAAAATGGTTTGAAGGGTAAGGGAACACCCTCTTTATCAATTGCCGTGTTTGTAAAATCAGCTAAAAATGCAATAGGCACACGAGAAACATAATGAATGTAAATGATTCCCGGATAATTTTTTTGTATTTTAGCTTTTTTAATTAAAGGGCTTGAGAGCAATTGACGTTCAGCATTTTCCAAATTAAAACGATATATATTTGTTGGTTGATCAACTGATAAATTTAGGAGTTCGCTTAAATAAACAGTTTTTAAAGGCTCATTATCAGGCGTAACCTGAACAATTGCTAAGATATCATATTTCGGATCATGAATGCGCCAAGACTTAATATATTTAAAACAAACAAAACAAAGCGCTGCAGTACCGCAAACAAGCATCGTAACCCCTAAAATAATTCCAATTGCTTTTTTTACTGGTATTACCATGCTTTAAAACTCGTATGTTTGTTTTGTACGTTTTTTTTCCAGACTTAAGATAATGAGGCGATCTATCAAATCCATCCCTTTCAAACCGTTTGCTGCGCATATTTCAGGATAAAGACTTATGCTTGTAAATCCTGGTAGCGGGTTGATTTCATTAAACCAATATTTACCCTGATCATCTAAAAAGAAGTCAACCCTTGCAAGACCTTGGCAGCCGGCTATTTTGTAGGCACTTTTTGCTAATGCCATTCCTTCATGAAGAGATTCATCAGAAATCGCAGCTTTTGTTTTCGTTTGAATTTCTTTAGATAGGTACTTACCCTCGTACGTATAGACTTTTCCGTTTGTAACTATTTCTCCCGGCGGAAAAACATGCACATGATCATTACCTAAAGTAGCAAATTCGATTTCACGCCCCTTAACTTCCATTTCAACAAGAATTTTAAAATCATGCTTAAACGCTAGTTCTATTGCATCATGGATTTCATCTAATTGGCTAACACGGCTAACACCTATGCTTGAGCCTAAGTGTGTCGGTTTTACATAGACCGGAAAATTTAGTTGATCTACAATATTTTCGATTATACTAGCAGGATTAAGTTTCCACTCATGATGTGTAAATGAAAAAAAGGCAGATGTTGAAATGTTATTTAATATCATCAATTGTTTAGTAATAATTTTATCCATGCAAATAGCAGAAGCTCGATAATCACATCCAACATATGGTTTGTTGATCATTTCAAAAAAACCCTGGATTGTTCCATCCTCTCCAAAAGAGCCATGTAATATAGGAAAAAAGAGATCGCATTCATCGATTTGCTGCATAACTTCTGTTGAAATCGAATTTTTAGCTGTAGTGTTAATAGCATTTAAGGATAATAAATCAACTCCTGTACTCCACACACCAGTTTTGGAAATACCAAATAATGTAATGTCGTAAATTATTGGATTTAAAGAATTTGCAATATTTCTTGCAGAACGAATCGAAATTTCATGCTCGGATGATCTTCCGCCAAAGACAAGACCTACCTTCAATTTTTTTTGAAGTTTATCTTGCGATTCATTCAAAATTTCTTGGGCTAAATTTGTAATGTCGCCGGCGCCAAGAGAAATTAAAACATCGTGCGGGCGAAGATGCTGCTGAAGAGTTTTTGCCAAATCTTTTCTTGGGACGTAGGAAACAGGGATCTTCAAATCTTTTAGTTCTACTAAGATATTTTCATGCGAAATGCCAGGAATTGGAGTTTCACCTGCAGCATAAATATCAGTAATAATTAATTCTGATGATTCATTAAAAACGTTTTTAAAACTTCCTAAAGTGCTTTCTGTTCTTGAGTAACGGTGTGGCTGATAAACAGTAATCAATCGTTTTTCCAAAACTGCTGATCTAACACCTTTTAAAGTAGCTTCTATCTCTGTTGGATGATGTGCATAATCATCTACCATTAAAATACCGTTAGCCTCGCTCTTTTTCTCGACACGCCTACCAACACCCTTAAAAGATTGAAAAGCCTTTCTAATAATTTGATGCTCGATTCCAAGCTTTAAACATAAACCAAAAACAGCCAAAGCATTTAAGGCGTTATGCTCCCCTATCAACGAAAGTTCAACATTTTCATAAATTTTACCTTCAAATTTGATATCAAAAAAAGAGTGCCATCCTTTTTGTTTAAAGTTTGAAAGCCTTAAAAGATTACTTTCCAATAAACCGTAGCTTATCCCTTGGGTCCCCGTTTGCTCATTAATTTTAGAAAGCTCGCTGTCATCACCACAAAAAAAGAGATATTTTGAAGACTTTGAAAAAAATGTTTTGAAAGAATCAAACAAATTTTCTTTAGTTTTAAAAAAATCCATATGATCAAAATCAATATTTGTGACAATAGCCCCAAATGGCAAATATTTTAAAAAAGTGCCATCACTTTCATCAGCTTCTGCAACAAAATACTCTCCCTTACCATGCGCCCCATTTGTTTTTAGCCCGAGCGTGATACCTCCAACAGCAAAAGATGGTTCCATGTTAGCTTCATTTAAAACTGTTGTTAAAAGAGCTGTCGTTGTTGTTTTGCCGTGAGTGCCTGTTACTGCTAATGTTTTAGAATGTTGCATCAATTCATTTAAGAGGTCCGATCTGTGCAAAACCCTGCATCCATTCTTTAAGGCAAATTTGTATTCGGGATTATCTAAAGTAACGCTTGAACTATAAATAACGGTTGATTCAGGCGTTATATGCGTTTCAGAGTGACCAATAAAAACATGAGCTCCTTTTACAGATAAATTTTTTGTCGTTTCACTTGGCGCTATATCGCTGCCTGTCACTTTAATGTTTTTTTCAAGGCAAATTCTTGCAAGAGCGCTCATTCCAATGCCGCCAATCCCGATGAAATGATAGGGTGCGTTGTTCATGATTTCTCCACTAAATTATCTAATACTAATGTCGACAAATCTTTTCGATTAGATTTCATTTTATATTGATGTATCGCATCTTTCATCGATCTAATTAATATTTGATCGTGATTAAAAAGGGTGCTCATTTTTTTCCCAAGTATTTCAGGGGTTAAATCTTTTTCCATAAAACTAATAGCTCCACCCACCTTCTGAGCCATAAAAGCTGCATTTTTGTCTTGATGGCCATCGCTTGAAAAAGGATAAGGTATTAAAATACCTGGCACTTCAAATTCCATCTGTTCTGCAATAGAGGAGGCTCCAGATCTTGAAATTACGCAGTCAGCAGCAGCCCACGCATAATCCATCCGCTTTTCAAATTTTTTAACGCAGGCCTTTATTCCATTTACGGCATACATCTCCTCGATTAATTTTTCTGAAGGTTCACAGCCTGTAAAATGAAGAATTTGAAATAACTCTTTATCGCAAGTAAAATATCGACAGATAGCCTCTGAAACTAATTCATTAATTTTTTTAGCTCCCTGAGAGCCACCAAAGACTAATAATGTTAATTTGTTCTTATTTAAGAAAAAATAATCCTGAGCAAATCTTTTTGTAACAGCTCCATGGGTGTAGCCAGGTCTTAATGGCATTTCAACCTCTACAGTATCGCCTTTTAAATGGAAAGCTGTTTCCGGAAAATAAATACCTGTTGTTAATGCGTGTTTCGATAATAATCGATTGACTTTGCCTGGGATGCTATTTGCTTCATGGAGAATAATTGGCACTTTTGAAAGCTTTGCAGCAACTAAAGCAGGAAACGTATGGTAGCTACCAAACCCGACAATTAAATCTGGTTTAAATGATTTAATAATGGATCTACTTTGCCAAATGCCTTTAAGAATATTTTTTAAGCTTTTTAAAAGCTTAAATGGGTTTTTACTGCTGACTTTACCGCAATCTACGCTCTTATGCAAAAATTCATGATGCTCAAAAAAGCGATTATTTTTTAAGTCTCCACCGACAAACATCAATTTAATACCGGGTTCTGCCTTATGGAGCTGGCGCGCAAGAGATATACTTGGGAATACATGGCCGCCTGTACCGCCAACAACTATCATGACTTTTTTTTTCATTTACACCTTAATCGCATTCAGAGATTTACAATACAACTCTGTTACACTAAACAAACCATTATATTCAAGCACAATTTAAAAAGGCATTAAGCGCAGACGATAATCTTACACATTATAAACTTCCTTCAACCTTTCAATGAACGATTCGGGAAAAAAAATGTGGGTTAGATGATTTAAATATACCAAACCACAAAACAGTCAGGAGCGATGCGCAATGTCATCAACTTAAGAAATATCCAGCTGAAGATTGTTTTGTTTTACATTTTTTTGAGAGGCTTAATAAAGTTAAAACCAAGTCTTAAGTTGATGACATTGAGCGATGCGAAGAACCATTAAATTATATTCTGTTTATTCTCATTTTTCGTAATTCGAATGGGGAGAATCAAGGGTTTTGAGGTTGGCGACTTTAAGCTTTTGCTTGGTTGACTGAGATGTTAAGGAGGAGACCAAGAGCTGTGATGTTAGCCATTAAGGATGTGCCTCCCTGGCTAAAAAGAGGCAAATTAAGACCTGTACTTGGAAGAAGACCTGAAACGACACCAAGATTTAAAAAAGCTTGAAAGCAAATAAGAAATGTAATGGAGGCGGCCAAGTAAAAGCCTTCTAAATCTTGCGCCTGAAAGGCGATATAAAACCCGCAGTATCCAACTATCATATACAAAAAAATTAGAAGGGAAATACCCAAAAATCCAAATTCTTCTGCATAAATTGCTGCTATATAATCATTTTGAGCCTCTGGCAAATAACTCAATTTCTGAAGGCTGTTACCCGGGCCTTTTCCAAAAAGTTTCCCCGAGCCTGCCGCAATCTTTGCCTGATAGGGTTGGTGACCCTTGCCCCTTAAATCAAGTTCCGGATGAAGATAGACTTTTAGTCTTGCTGTCACATATGGGAGATTGTAAGCAAAGATACCACCTACAAGTGTAAACACAAGTAAAGGTAACGCCCAGTATTTGTATGAAACACGAGCAAGCATGCAAAGCACAATGACAACCATCCCGATAACTGCAAAGGTGCCATTATTTGGCTCAATCAGAATGAGTAACATGGGGACTGCAACAATGCCCAATATTTTAAAAAAATCCTTAGCTCCCATTACCTCTTCTTTAAAACTTAAAAATCGACTGATGAGATAAGAAGGTATCAAATATTTTACAAATTCTGAGGGCTGAAATGAAAGCCCAGCTAAGCTGATCCACCTTTTAGACCCATTAACCTCACGGCCAATGCCGGGTATTAAGGCTAGAATCAACAAAAATGTAAACAGGAGAAGAAGAGAGGGGCTTATATGAATTAAATTTCGATAACCAAGCTTCCAGACAGCTGCTGCTAAACCTGCACCAACTAATGCAAATAACATTTGTCTAACAAGACTTGAATGTGTGCTTCTACTCAAATCGTGATCGAGCACTTCTGCAGACGTGGTGCTAAAAATCATGATGAGGCCGATTGCAAATATCGATGTCACAGTAATTAATAGAATCAGTCTAACCATCTTATTTCACACGGATTCTATCGCCAATTTTTAAATTACGCGCCTTTTCTTCATCCAGGTTATTAAGTCTTAATAAATCATCAAATTTAACTTTATATTGCTTAGCTATTTTCCAAGGGTTATCACCGCTTTTAATGACATAGTATTCTACTTCATCAACAGTTGGGCTTTTTGCAACAGATGCAGATTCAACCTTTGCTTGAGTAGTAACAACTTTTCCTGTATTAGTAGCAGGGACTAAAAGTATTTGTCCAACAGACAAACGATCATTCTTCAATTGGTTCAACAGTCTGATTTCTTCTATGGTTGTCCCATTAGCCCGGGCTATTTTCTCAAGAGCATCACCGCGTTTTACAGTTATCTCTACACTCTTTTTGTCTTTATTAATAACTAGTGGTTGAAAAGGCTTTGTTTCTTTAATAGCCGGTTGGACTATAGGCTTTGTGACGATAACTTTAGGGACTTCTTTAACGACTTTCTTTGGCTCTTCGATTTCTTTTTCAAATTCTTCCGGTTGATCTTCATCCTGCAAATTCATGTGGGATGAGCCTGAATTTACGTAATCTTTTAAAACACTGTCCCATTCATCTGTTGCAATTGTTGTGTTTTGTGCGATTAAAACAGATTCTTTTTCATATGGCGATTCAGGAGATGTTTTATCGACAAGCAGTTGATTAAATTCACCTGGTGCAAGGTAGCCTTGATCATCTGTATTAATTGCCATCATTACAAGAGCTGATAATAACCCTGTATTGATCAAAACTGCTATGATTATAATATCTCTTCTATTCATCTTAAATACCTTTTTTCCTTAAAAGATTGACGATTTTCTTAAATTCGTCCCCTCTTTCTTTATAATCTTTAAACATATCAAAACTTGAGCAACCAGGAGATAATAAAATAGATTCACCGGCTTTTGCCTGATTAGCTGCACTTTTAACTGCAGCCTCAAGAGTTTCATAAATTTCGACTTTTATCTCAGGCGATAAATCATCTTTTATTTTTTTAGCAGCTTGTCCTATAGCTAACACACGCTTAACTTTTTCCTTAAACAACTTTTTCCAAGGATTATAACTTGATCCCTTATCAACACCACCTGCAATTAAATAAAGGGGTCCTTTTAATGAAGTGACAGCTTGTATCACAGCATCTATATTAGTACCCTTACTATCATCGTAATAATTTACAGAATCGATTTCTCTTACAAACTCGATTCGGTGAGCAGGTTTTTTAAACAATACAAATGCATCTAAAAACTTTGCTGCTGTTACACCAAATTCTTTAACAATTGCATATGCTGCCATCATATTTTCAATTTCATGACTTAAAATACCTTTTAGATCAATAGGTAATTTATATTCGAAATTATCTTTTAAATATACATTTTCTAAATCAGTTCGTATATCACATTCAGAACTAGACCCAAACAACTTAATATGAGTTGTTTGAAACAAAGATTTGAATTCATGATAGCATTTTTCATTTACAAAAAGCTTTTCAATTTTAATACAATGTTCCAATTTAATTTTGGCAATTGCATATTGCCGCATCCCAAGATATCGATCCAGATGATCTGGCGTTATGTTTAAAATAACAGCTAAATCAAAAACTTTCGATGTTAACGTCTCGATTTGATAAGAGCTTAGCTCAACTATCAAAATTTCATTTTCATCATGATTACTTGAAAGATAAGATGTTATAGGTTTTCCTATATTTCCAACAGCAATAGCTTTAATTCCTGAATAATTTAATACATGCTGGACTAAAAGAGTAACAGTTGTTTTTCCATTTGTACCTGTGATACCTACACATCTGTTTTTAACAGACCTAAACCCAAGTTCCATCTCACCAATGAGTTCGATTTGAGCCTTTTTAGCTTCCATGTAGAGGGGTTCAGACTGTGGCACACCTGGCGAAACGACAATTAAACTAAATTGATGGATATCATAAGTATCGGGCTTTGTAAAAGTTACAAGGCCTTTACTCTTTAGTAAAGCAATTTCTTCATTTTCATCAAGCAAGGTTTTATTTTGGTCATGTCCAAAGACGCTAAAACCTTGTTTGAGCAACAAATTTGCAGAAGATCTTCCGCTTAGACCCATGCCAAGTACTAACGCTTTTTGTTTATCCATTACAATACCCGTAATTTATTATTTCGTGCTATTTTTTTGGTGCGTGCTGTTTTTTTGAAACTTGAGAGAGCAACAAGAGAAAGAAAAGCAACAAGAGGATAACATCCATTTATTAACTCAAGTTTTCGCTTTTTTAAACACAAAGATACAAAGTTACAAAGACACAAAGAGTAAGCAAAAAAACTCCCTCATCTTTGTGCCTTAGTGTCTTTTGGTCTTTGTGTTTAAAAAGGGGCATAGCTGTTTCAGCACAAATAATTTTTCCTATTGTTGGTTTTCTTTCTCATGTTGCTCTCTTAAGTTTCAAAAAAATACCCGACGGATATATAAAAAATTCCCGACGAACCTCTCCACTACTGGAATTTGAGGGATGCAATACCTATGATAGCAAGCAACAACCCAACTATCCAAAACCGTATCACAACCTTTGTTTCCGGCCACCCCAAATATTCAAAATGATGATGAAGAGGTGCGCAAAGAAAAATACGTTTTTTATTCCGCAGTTTAAAACTTCCTACCTGCAAAATAACTGAAAGTGCCTCAGCCAAAAATATTCCACCTACAAGGCCAAGCAGCAGCTCTTTTTTTAAAAGTACAGAGCAAACACCTATGATACCACCAAGCGCTAAAGAGCCTGTATCACCCATGATAATTTGAGCCGGATGACTATTATACCATAAAAACCCGATGCAAGCGCCAGATAGTGCTGCCAAATAAATTGCAATTTCCCCGCTTCCCTCAATATACAAAATGTTCAGATATGCAGCTAAATCAATATTGTTTGATACAAAAGCTATGAAACTAAATGTGAAAGCAACCATGATCAAACAGCCGGCTGCAAGCCCATCTAATCCATCTGTTAAATTGACAGCATTAGAGCAGCCCGTGATCACAAACATCATAAAAAAAGCTGCCAATATAACAAAAGAGCCTGTAAAAACTAAGAGAGGATCTTTCATAAAAGGTAAATAAAATCGAGCGGCATAATTTTGTAAACTCATGATTCCCGTATTCATCTGCTCCTTAATTAGAGGTGGAGAATACCAGTTTCCCATATGAATCAATTCTTGAAAGTTTGGGCTTATAAGATATAGGACGATGACTCCCGAAAAAAGAAATTGAAAGGTTAGTTTTTGCTTTGCGGTGAGCCCTTTTGTATTCTTGTATTTTATCTTCAAGTAATCATCAACAGCTCCAAGACTGCCTAAAGTGATTGTCGTTAAAAATAGAATCAATGTAAAAACATGAGACAAATCCATCCAAAGAAACATCGATACTAACATCGAAAATAAAATCAAGAGGCCGCCCATTGTCGGGGTGTTTTTCTTTTTACTATGAAGTTTGCCAAGGAGTGGTGCTTCATCTGTCCGTATCAATTGACCACATTTAAATTCGGTTAATTTTCTAATCACAAAGGGTCCTAAAAAAAGTGTGATCATGAGAGATGTCAAAGCAGCTAAAATCATGCGTGTAGAATAATAAGAAAACACAGAAGGTATTCTAAAATCGCTATGGTTTTTTAAAAATTCTATGATTAATAATATCATTTAAAATGCCTCTACTATTTAAACTTCTTCTAGTATTTTCCATAACTGATTAGAATTTGATCCTTTTAAAAGAACAACATCGCCCTGATTCAATTTCATTTTTAATGATTCAACAAGCTCATGTCTAGTTAAAAAGAGCTCAACCGGTTTTTTATTTGTTTTCCAATAATCATAAATTGGAAGACAGCCTTTGCCAAGCAGCATCATGGAGTCCACATGCTGCAAAGCTTTTATTCCTACATTCAGGTGACATTGATCTGAATATTTTCCAAGTTCTAATAGCTCACCAATTACAGCTATCTTTTTGCCATTTTTTTTGGGTTCCGGTAGTGATTCTAAAGCAGCTTTCACCGAAATTTCAGAAGCATTATAAGAATCATTTACGAACACAACCCCCTTTTTTTCCACAACTTCAAATCGCTTTTCAGGAAGAACAAGCAAAGGTTCTGCTCTTTTAATTTCTTCAAAAGAAACATCTAAATATCTAGCTGCAGCAATTGCTGCCATTAGGTTTTGATAATGATGTTTTCCAAAATAGGGGTGAAGGGCTGGGTCCAATTTAAAAATTTCGCCTTTTCTAGTTTGGATATTATAATCGTCGAAATAAAAGTCTGAACCTTTAGAAAGTAGCGAAAAAGAGACTTTTGAACAAGTACCAAATTTCATAAGCTCCTCAATATTTTCTATATCGTAGTTGATCATTCCAATTTTTGTTTTTGGATGATTAAAAATCTCACCCTTTTCAAAAGCAATATTTTTTAGGCTTTTAAAATTTGAGGCATGTGTGAGAGCTACATGTGTTAATATGGCTATGTCAGGGGGTGCAATTTTAACAAGTTTTGCAATTTGACCAGGCTTATTCATCCCCATTTCGATGACTAAAACATCTTCTTGCCCGTCGGTATGATTTAAAATTGTTAGGGGTACGCCAATTTGTGAATTGGCATTTCCAATTGTTTTGGAAACTTTATACTTTTGCTCTAAAATAGTTGTCAAAAAATCTTTTGTGGTTGTTTTTCCGACAGAGCCTGTAATAGCTACAATTTTTGATGTTCTTAACGACAATAATTTTTGAGCTAAAAGCTGCAACGAAATCGTGGTATCATCAACATATATGATAGGTAAACCGAAATGATCCCCTTTATAGCTTTTATTTACGACAAAGCAAGAAGCTTTGGCTTTTGCAGCTTGAGCCAAAAATGCGTGCCCATCGACTTTTTCTCCAATAAGTGCAAAAAAAACGTTGCCTGGGGTGACAAGCCTGCTATCGACTGCGACACCATTAATAGGACAATCATTTAATATTTCGATGCCAAGAAGTTGAGCAATTTGCTTCAAAGAAGTCAATTTCATAAGTTATTTAAACTCCAAATATTAATAATTAGATTGCCAAAAAATGATTTTTAAAATAAGATTACCATTAAAACTTAAACACATAAGGGATTTAGTCTATGAAGTTTAAAAAAAATATCAACTGGGTTCCTGTTCTATTTCTATCCATTTATCAAACACTATTGCTTGTAACACTCCCAATCTATTTCTACTACTACACACCATCTTATGCATTACTCGGTATTTCATTTGTGTTACTCTACCTAACAGGTTTTAGTATTACTGCTGGTTATCATCGCTATTATGCTCATAAAAGTTATAAAACAAACACATTTATGGAAACCATTTTATTATTTTTCGGAGCTATGACTGCACAAGGCAGCGCTCTTCGCTGGGCTTTTGATCACAGGATTCATCACGCACATGTCGATACGGAAAATGATCCTTATAACATTAATCGCGGTTTTTTGTATGCACATTGCCTTTGGATTATTGATAAACCAGCTCCAATCGAGTCTAGAATAGTCCCTGATTTGCTAAAAAATAAACTTGTTACATTTCAGCATAATCACATCGGTAAGCTTATCGTTATAACCAATTTCATCGCTTTTTATTCAGTAGGCTGGATGCTAAATGATTTTATGGGAGCCTTCTTTATTGCCCTTTGGCTAAGAATGTTTGCTCTTCACCATTTTACTTGGTTTATCAATTCGCTTGCCCATATTTGGGGAGAAAAGCCATTCTCACAAGAACAGACAGCAGTAGACAATTACTTTTTAGCGATGCTTACATTTGGGGAGGGTTACCACAACTATCATCATACATATGCTAATGACTATAGAAACGGTATTCGCTGGTTTCAGTTTGACCCAACTAAATGGTTGATCTGGTCTCTTCATAAACTTGGGCTTGTTCATAGCTTAAGAAGAACTGACGCTGCAACAATAAAAAAAAGAATGGTTATTGAACATAAGAATCTACTTTTAGACAAATTGAAGGAAGCTTGGCATCTTAGAAAAGAAGAGTTTGAAGAACAAGTCAACGAGATTTCGGATCAGATCCTTGAAAAAATCAATCAATTTAATCAACTTAAAGCTAAATACAACGAAATGAAGAAGGAAACTGAATCCTACGATCTCGTTCAACAGCTAAAAGATGAGATTAAAAGCCTGAAAAAAAGCATGAAAGCTGACTTTAAATTAATGAAGGAACTTACATATCAGATTATGAATCCTCCGAAAGCTTCTTTAGCTTAAAAATTTAAATAAATTCTATACGATTTTAGCGTGATCCTGGTTTTTTAGGTTCACGCTTTTTTTTTGCCCAAGTGGGGTAGGTCAGAAGTTCGTCATTTTTAAACACAAAGACACGAAGACACTAAGTCACAAAGAAAAGAAAGTTACCGAAACATCTTTCTTTTCATTGTCACTTATTGTCTTTTGTGTCTTTGTGTTTAAAAAAGCGAAAACCTGATTCAACATTAATTATAAAAAAATCTTTATAATATCTTAATATTAATAAACTATAATTAGTTAAAATTTAATTATAGAGAACAACAATACATGCCAGGAATATCAACTTCTCCATCTCACTCAGCATCTAAACCTCAACATACCTCCCCTTCATCTTCATCTAAAAAACCAACAAACAACTCCATTATCAATGAAATTGCTTTAGACAGCTTAAAAGAATTGGCTGTTAGTCTAACCATGACCGGCGTTACCTGCTTTTTTGTTGCAACTCCTGCTATCCCCTCTTTAGTACTTTTTGCAATTGGTACTGCAGCTCTTAACACTTTAGTTAGAGCTTCAATTATATGGTTTAAGCAAGGTGAAATTTTTTCTAAACTTACACCTGAATCGCAAAAACAAGAATTAGTTTTATTAGGTTGTATAGCTCCTTATATTTATACGGTTCTTGATGTCATGACTCGCCAAGTTTTGGTTCATGAAGCTGGGCACGCTCTTGCAGCAAACGCTGTATATAAATACGCAAATCCATCGATAGAAATATTCCCTTTTAGTAATAATGCCGGTGTAACAAGGTTCTCACCTGGCGCTCTAACAAAAATAGGAAGTTATTTAGGTCAGAAAAATTCAAGACTTTTTGTTACCATGGCAGGGCCTATGGCAGGAATATTCCTTGCCTTAGTCGATCTTGGAATTGCGCATAAAGTAAGAGATTCACACCCTCAATTACATCGCTATCTTGTGTGTACAGCCATATGTAATGTGGCAAACCACGCACTTTATGCAATTTCTGCACTTTTTTCACCAAACGAACAAGGCCATGATTTTGCGATGCTTTGGAAAGTTGGAAACATTCATCCGATCGTTTCTGTAATTTGCATAATAGCCGTCCCTGTTATTTTTCAGGCAGGATTACTTTTAAGCGAACATCTTCTAAAATAATTTTTTTTTCACATTTGTATTTTTTTTCTTGACTCCATTACCCTTTTTTTTGTATAAACCTGCACTTATCACACACAAGGTGGCATCGCCAAGTGGTAAGGCAGAAGCCTGCAAAGCTTCCATCCCCAGTTCGAATCTGGGTGCCACCTTATTCTCTCTTTCAATCTTAGGTAATTTCCTTGTTATATCTCGTAGCCACACCCATCGGAAATCTTAGCGACATGACATTTCGTGCTATCGAAATTTTGAAATCATCTGATTTAATCCTGTGCGAAGATACAAGACACAGCCTTCATTTGCTAAAACACTACGACATCCAAAAACCCTTAAAAAGTTTTCACAAGTTTAGCGAAGCTTCAAAAGAAGATGAAATCATTGAAAAGCTTAAAAATTCTCAAATTATTGCTTTAATTTCTGATGCTGGCACTCCTGGTATTTCAGACCCTGGTCAAAGACTTGTTAAAAGATGCAGAGACGAAAATATTTCTGTTCAATCAATTCCTGGTGCGTGTGCTGCAATTGTAGCTCTTTCAGCTTCAGGACTCAATACCGATCGTTTTCAGTTTGCTGGGTTTCTACCTAAAAAAGAAAGGGAAATTAAAACTGCCCTGCAAGAAATTTTAGCATATAAGGGTACAACCATTTGTTATGAATCCCCCAAAAGACTTTTGAATATTTTAGAAAAGATCCAAGAGCTTTCTCCTGATCGCGAAGTAGTTATTGCAAGAGAGCTAACAAAAAAATTCGAAGAAATTAAAAAAGCAAAAGTATCAGAACAGGTAACTTATTGGAGTCAAAGCGAAATCAAAGGTGAAATTGTTTTAATGATTTCAGGTAACGAAGATGATCAAACGATCGATTTTGAAAGCTTAAATCCAGAGGAGCATGTCATCATGCTTCAAGAAACATATTCTCTTACCAAAATTGAAGCGATCAAAATGGCTGCCACCTTAAGAGGTGTGCCAAAACGCGATATTTACAACCAGCTTCATCACCTTTAGCAATCGCATCTTTTATCTGCTAAAAACAAAAAAAAACCTTGCCTGTTTCCTTTCATTTTCATATAATTTAGCTTCTTAAACAAGGGAGACCAACACTTATGACATCAACACCAAAAGAAATTATTTTCGACGAAGAAGCAAGACAACTACTATCAAAGGGTATAAAAACGCTTGCTGATATCGTAGCATTTACGCTTGGACCAAAAGGGCGTAATGTCGGTTTAGAAAAATCCTGGGGTACTCCAACTATCACAAATGATGGTAGCAGTATTGTCAAAGACATCACATTAAAAAACCAGTATGAAAATATGGGCGTTTCAATGGCGAAAGAAGTCGTCCAGAAAATTAAAGAAAAATGCGGCGATGGCACAACAACAGCTACACTGCTTCTTAATGCTATGGTAGAAAACGGCATTAAATACATTGCGGCAGGTGCAAGCCCAATCAGCTTAAAGCGTGGTATGGATAAGGCAGTTGATGCTGTAATTAAAGAGATTGAAAAAATTTCAATCCCAGTTAGTGGCGCATCTGAAATAAGAAATATCGCAACAGTATCAGCGTCCGGAAATGAAGAAGTAGGTAAAATGATTGCTGACGCCATGGAAAAAGTAGGCAAAACAGGTGTTATCACAATTGAAGAGGCAAAAGGCACTGAAACTACAATTGAAATTGTTGAAGGCATGCAGTTTGATCGTGGCTACCTAAGCGCCTACTTTTGCACTAATCAAGAGCGTCTATCTGTTGAAATGCATCAACCTCAAATCCTTATCGTCGACCGCAAAATCTCTAATATTCACGAGCTTCTACCTGTTTTACAAGCTGTTGCAACAACAGGAAAAGAGCTTTTAATTATTGCTGAAGATATTGAAGGAGACGCTCTTTCTACTCTCGTTGTAAATAAATTGCGCGGATCATTAAAAGTAGCTGCCGTTAAATCTCCAGGCTTTGGAGAGAGACGAAAAGCAATGCTTCAAGATATTGCAGCGTTAACTGGTGCTACTGTTGTTTCTGAAGATACAGGGATCTCTTTAAAAGAAATTCCTGCTGATACTTTAGGTTCAGCTGAAAAAATCACGATTACAAAAGAAAATACTGTCATTGTCAATGGTGCAGGTTCTCAAGAAGAAATACAATCTAGAATTAAGCAGCTTGAAAATGAGATTAGCACGACAAAAAGCTCCTATGACAAAGAGAAGTTAGAAGAGCGCAAAGCTAAACTCTCTGGTGGTGTTGCTGTTATTCGTGTTGGAGCTGCAACAGAGCCTGAACTTAAGCAGAAAAAGCAAATGTTTGAAGACAGCTTAAATTCCACGAAAGCAGCTCTTGAAGATGGTATTGTACCAGGGGGCGGTGTTGCGTTACTTAGAGCATCACAGGCTATCTCAGGATTAAAACTTGAAGGCGATGAACTTCTTGGCGCTAAAATTGTAATTTTGGCTTGCGAAACTCCCTTAAAGCAAATTGTTAATAATACAGGTCTTGATGGCTTTGTTTATCTTCATGAGGTTCGTTCCGGTAAACCAAACGAGGGCTTCAATGCTTTAACTGAAAAAGTTGAAGATCTCGTTGCAGCTGGAGTTGTTGACCCTGCTAAAGTTGTTAAATATGCTCTAACATATTCATCTTCTGTTGCAGGTATTGTGTTAATTTCAGAGGCTTTAATTGCAGATGCTCCTGAAGATGAAGCTTAAAATTTAAGCAAGTTTCTAGATTCTTATTTGTTAAAGCCCGGGAAATGTATATTTCCTGGGCTTTTTTTTTGTAGGTCTGAAGCGCAAGCAAAGGGCGACTGAATAACATAACATTTGAGGAAAAAAATGTCACATAGCTGCGTTGAAATATACGGTCATCTTATTTTTTCAACAAAAGATTGACGGCCATTCATAAACCCTGAAATGGAAAACCGATTATATTCATATCTTAGTGGAATTGCAAAAAGTAAAAAATCTACAATTTTAAATATTAATGGAATGAATGATCAGATCCATTTAGTCATACACATGCACCAAGACGTTGCCTTATCAACATCGGTGAAAGAAACGAAATCATACATTACGGGCTGGATAAAAAAAAGAGGTTACACTGAATTTAGTTGGGAAGAAGGTTATGGATCTTTTTCGTGCTCTAAATCTTTACTTGATCCTTTGTTAAAATATGTTGAAAATCAAAAACAACAGCATAAAAAATTTTCCTTCAAAGAGGAAATAGAGATGTTAGAAAATAAAATGGGTATAAAATGGTTTAAAAATTGAGAATAAAAGGAATATGATTCAGTCGCCCTTTGCTACGCTCCGAGCTCCAAATCTATTTACGTTTCTCCCGTAGTTCTTGGTCGTCATCGCAGGCTCGGACCTTAAGTCACTACTAAGCTCATATCAGTCGCCCTTTGCTTGCGCTTCAGGGCTATAGAAAATTATGCGAGACTCAAACTCTTGAATAACTTATTCCTTCAAGACTTTGATTGCTTCATCCAAAGCAGTAAAAATAATATGCTTATTTACTTGTGTAAGATTAATGCGGTTTTTAAAGGTACCTGCTGGAATTAAATATGTTTGCCACTCTTCAAGTTTGCCTCCCGAAATCAATTCATCACAAAAGCTCTGAAGCTTTTGTGGATTATCTATATTATCACTTACCAAAGCTTTTAGCCCATTATAAATTTTATTGAAAATATAGACTCTTGCATCTTTACATTGAGAATCCACTGTAAGCCCTGCAAACCAGAGTAAGTATTTGAAATTAGTTGGTATTCCGTTCGGGAATAACACATAATCCAAAAGCTCATTACTTAATTTCTTCAAATAATCAGATTCACAATTAGCAATTCTCTTTTCGACAATTTGTACAGTTTGAAGTTCGTCTGCCTTAAGACAATTAAGCTCTAATTTTGCATTCGTAGCTATGATATCAGCTCTGCAACTTTCTAATTTTGTTTGGTTACCGTTTGCAACTAAAATTACTTCTTCTTTTTTCAGACTTTCAATTTTAGCAGTTAACTTAACAAATTCATCTCTTTTTGCCACCAATTCCTTTTCGTAAGGAGATACATAAAGAATAGCCGAATGAAGTTTTGAGTCCAAAGCTAATTGTTTAAGAACTTCTTCTTCCAATTTTTTTGAATCGTTAGCCAATAGAATGCTTGTTAAATTAGAATATATATTATTCACGCTGTTTAAAGTGCTTGCTAAATTTATAACGACGCGGTCTTGTACCTTCTCAATTAGAGCCTTCATTTTAGCTTGATTTTTACCGCCTAAAACCTGCTCCCTTAAAAATTTTAAAGAATGATCAATTCCTGCAGAACTAAAAATCTCTGATACTTTTTTTCCCAAACGCGCCGAGAGCCCTGCAACAGCTAATGTGGCTTTCATATTATCAGTGTGCAATCTAATGCAATAATTTGTGGTCTCAACATCTAACGCCTCAATCATATCCTTAGTTGCTTCTTTAGTTGATTTATTAATCAATTCAACATCATTTTTTAAACGAGCATTTAATTTCACAAGCCCCTCTTTTAGGTTGCTTCTAGGTAATTTCATTACTTCATTAAGTCGCAAATCATGCTCTTTCCATATCTTGTCTACTTCGACTCTATTTATTTCTTTTAGAATATCTTCGTGGTAAATAATAGTTAGTTTATTAGAACGGTCTAATTGCGCTCTTTTCATTTGATCAGTCATCTGATTTACATGTTTTAAGAACGAAGTTTTAAACGATTCAACTCTCTCTTTTTTTGTAAAATCCTTACTCACTTTAGGTAGATTAAGGGCTATATTTTTAGCAACAGTGCTAAATTCATCTTTAATTAGGCTCTTAATTTCATCATTTTTTGCAAACTCGTCACTCGTTTCTAGGGTCTCAATTTGAGTTTGTAATTCCTTAATCTCTAATTTCAGTTTATCTTGTTCTTGTTTTTCCTGAGCAGACACTTTGAGGTTCGAAAACAAAACCTCGTGACGTATCGTTAAACATTCTTTTGCCGTATATAAATCGTAAATTTTTTGCATGATCTTGGCATCAGCATTAAACTTCTCTTCTAACTTCTTCTTCTCAGCTTCCATATTAAGATAGGCTTGACTTAGGGGTTTAGGCCCATTAATTAATCTTAATTTGATGGCAACAGCACGAAAAAAGCTAACAATAACACGAAAAACATATACAACTGCTTGTATGACCTTATGGATAACCGTATTGATCATTTCGATAATATAATGACTTCTTCTTGCGGGGGTCGCTTTAATGAGATTGAAAGGGATATATCTTCTTAATGGTTCCTCAGTGGAGAGTTTATTAAGTACCTCACCACTTTTTGCTTTTATTTGATCTTGAACAAAACCAGTACCAAGTCCGCTATTTAAAAATTCTTTAGAGCCACCAAATTTCACTCCGTTTCTAACGTTTGAAGCTCCTAAAGTCGGCTCAAACACCCATGAAAAAAAGTTCCAACCTTTTTCAAGGATCGATTCAGCATTTAAAAGTTGTCCGGCATCAGGAAATGCAATTCTTGCTAATTCAACTATTAACGAACGAAGCTTAGGATCCGCAATCACTTTTTCAGTTCGGGGCGCATTAATATATTCTTTTACAGCTTCTTTTGTTTCAGTTGCTTTTATTTTAATATCTTCAGCTACCTTAGACACTTTTGCTTTTAATCCGATGTTTTCTTTTTCAACAACAGGTTCACAAGGTCCGTACACAGCGCCATCGCCATAAACATATTCTTCATCCTCATACTGATTGCTCTCATACAAATTTTTAAAAAAACTCATTCCATAAGATGCAGCGCTACTAAGATAAGAGGTTAATGGAGATTTGTTAACATCTGGAATAGGCTGATTGTTTGATTTAGGATTTACATTCATAAAAGAGACCTTTTTTGATATTTTTTTTATTAATATCATGATATTAACATATAAATTATTAAAAGTGTATTAGAATTGATGGTGTAAAAAAAAGGCATTCAAAAGAATGCCTTTTTTTGTAAAAACTAAATTTTAAAAATCTTATTCTTTAAGATTTAAGCAGTCTTTTCTTTCAGGGTTTTAACTGCCTCATCTAAGACGCTAAATAAAATGTGTTTATTCACATGGCTCATACCTAGACGATCTTTAATAATTTGGGAATTTGAAGTCGGAAGCTTGATCAACAATTTATCAAGCATTAACTCTAACTTCTGAGGATTACCTAAATTATTGTTTATTGTATCAGCTAAAACTGTATTTAGCTGATTTAAGATATAAGCTCTTGCGTCTTTAAACTGAGGATCTACAGCAATTCCTGCAACCCAAAGTAAATTTTTGAAACTTGAAGGCATACCATTTGGAAACAGCACATGATCTACAAGCTGAACACTTAAAGAATTTATGTAATCAGATTCTTGTGTAGTTATTCTTTTTTCAAGTGCCTCTAAAGCTAAAATTTCGTTAATAAAGAGACTTTCATTGTTATTGAGTTCAGCAATTCTTAAAGGTTTTGCTGCCTTTGCTTGAGTAACCTTTAACTTCCATTCAGCTGATTTTGTAGGATTCCCATTAGCAATATGTACTTTTTCCTGTTTCTCAAGTTCTACAATTTCACGATCTAACTCTTTTAAAGCAATAAGTTTACCTGATTTATGCTCTGCAATCGCATTCACATAAAGTGTAGCTTCTTGTTTTTTTGCAAAGCCTGAAACTTTTAGTAACAGTATATCTTTTTTTGCCAAAAGAAGTTTCTCATCGGATGTTAAATAAGGCACTGCAGGATGAAGTTTTGATTTTTCAGATAATTTACGTAATAGTTCATCTTCTTTATCAAGTGATACTGCAAAAGGCGAATCATCAAAAACTGGAAGTAATAAATTATTCACTAAACTAAGCTCTTCTGTTAATTTCATAATCACGCTTTCTTGTACGGCATCTAAAATCGCTTCCATTTTTTGCTGATTTTGGGCCCCGAAAACATTTTCTCTTACAAGCTTCAAGGAATGATTAATGATTGCAGAGCTGAAAATACCTGAAACTTTTTGTGATGCTCTGACCCATAAATTTTTAACTGCTAAAGTAGTTTTAATATTGTCTGTAAACTTTCTTACAAGATCATTTGTTGCTTCCTCTGGAGTTTTAACAGTCTGTTTAGGAGCATTAATGATGCCTAATTTAAGAGCAACGGTATAAAAGAAATTTGCGATAGCACGAAAAACAAAAACTACAGCAGTTGCAACTTTTTTAATTATTCTAACAATAAAATTGCCTTGATCTCCTGCTACAGTAACTTTCAAAGGTACTGCATTTGATGGAATCAGAGATCTTAAAGTAGCTTCTCCATTTTCTAATTTATTAAGTAATATTTCTTTTTGCTCTTGAATAGATTTCTGGATAAAACCGGTCACTATCCCGCCATCTAATATATCTGTATAATATGATTTCCCAAATATTGGTTTAAAAACACCGGAAAGTGGACTCCAAACATGCTCAACAACTGTTTCTAATAAGCCTGCAGCAGAACCTGCTAACGGGAATGCTACCTTTAAAATTTCTTTTTCCAATGCCACTAGGTTTGGATCGCGTACAACTGTCGGCTCTTTGGGTGTGTTTATAATTACTTTTAAAATTTCTTGAGTCTTTACATGCGCATCGACCACTTTATCCTTTGCAACTGATAAAATTTCCTCTCCATTTACCATCACTTCTTTACACAAAGTCTCAACTGAAATTATACGATCTTTTAAACTAATTTCAGATTCACAATCATCATCTTCTGCTGAACCATACAAATCGCCACCGCCGGCACCGGCAAAAAAGATTGCAGCTTTTAAACCAAAGGAGCCGATACTTCCAGCACTTGCTGTGAATTTTGATAAAAGACTAGGAGGTACCGCTTCTTCTTCACTAAAACTTATATCCTCAAAATCATCATCTTCACTAAAACTTATATCCTCAAAATCATCATCTTCACTAAAACTTATATCCCCAAATCCATCATCTTCAACTTCATTTATAATCTCTTCTTCAGAATTTTCTTCTACATCAGAGAATTCTGCATACGGGTCATAATCATTAAGCATGCTAAATCCATACGATGCAATTGAGCTTACAATAGGGATAACAGAAGATAGGTAAGAAGTTTGAATTTCAGGGTTTTTTGGCTCTACTTCCGAATCAATTTTAGCTGATATCGGGGCTGAATCTTCAAAGCTATACGTTTTAAAAAATATGTTCATAAAATACCTCTATTGGGATTAACTCTTTTATTAATTAACCTAATATTAACAACTGATTATTATGGTTATATCAAATTACTGTTAAGATCCTGTTAAATTAATAGATTCCTATTTTTTTACCCATTTTGCCACTTGACAAAGAGGTAAAATTTAAATATTCTATAACCGTTTTTAGCTTAAAGGATATGGGGGTCATTTTTAATGGTTACGATAGTTGGTGCTGGTCTCTTTGTTGAAGCTGCAGTCGTTGGAATTGTTTGTGTTATTTTTCTTATTCTTTTTGTAGTTGCCGGAATAAGGCAAATTCTAAAGCAGGATAAAGATTAAGATGTCTAATTCTCTTCAGATAATTGATAAAAAAACTCCCTGGTATAAAGATGGTTTAAGCTTTAATTGCACCGAATGCGGCCATTGTTGCACAGGGTCACCAGGTTACGTATGGGTAACCGATGATGAAATTGCCCAAATGGCTGACCATTTAAAACTTCAAATTAACGATTTTATAAGACATTTTGTCCGCCGTATCGATGGGAAATTAGCATTAGTTGAAATGGCTAAAAAATATGATTGTATCTTTTTAAAAAACCGTAAATGTTCTATTTATTCTGTCCGCCCTAAGCAATGCAGGACTTTTCCTTGGTGGCCGCAAAACTTAAAATCTGAAAAAGATTGGGATAAGGCCGCTAAATATTGCGAAGGAATACAAAAAAATGCTCCCGTTTTGCCTTTAACGACTATTGAAAAGCAAATTTCCATTCATATTGGTGAAACTCCGTGAAAGCAAACACAAAAGTCTTTTTTGTAGCGTCCGGTAAAGGTGGCGTTGGTAAATCTACAGTGGCTGTCAATTTAAGCATTGCACTTGCTGCTAAGGGCCTTTCTGTTGGTCTTTTAGATGCTGATGTTTATGGCCCATCCATACCGATTATGCTTGGTTTAAGACGTCTAACTCCTAAGCATATACAAACTGCTGATGGCAAATCAAAAACACTCCCCTTTACAAAGTTTGGGATTAAATCGATGTCTATCGGTTTTTTTATTGAAGAGGCGCAAGCAGTCCTTTGGAGAGGCCCAATGCTTCATAATTGCCTCCAAAAAATGATTGAGGATATCGAGTGGGGCGACCTGGATGTTTTAATCATCGACTTACCACCTGGAACTGGTGATGTTCCGATCTCTTTATCGAAGCTTTTAAAAGTTAATGGCTCCTTAATTGTTTGCACCCCTCAAGAAGTTGCAATGCTTGATGCCATCAAAGCAATTAATGCTCTTTATTTACTCGATATCCCCCTCCTTGGCATTATAGAAAACATGGCCGGGTTTAAAGTGCCAGGAACAAATGAAATTCACGATATTTTTGGCACGGGTAAAGCTGAAGAGCTAAGTATTAATTTTAACACTCCCCTACTTGGCAGTATTCCACTTATTTCTGCTATTAGAAGAGGTGGTGATGAAGGATATCCGGCATCCTTTCATCGAGGAGATAATCAAGCCGGATTATATTTTAACGCAATCGCTGAAAAACTATGGGTACTATGCTAGATAATAAAGATACAATCGATCCGATAACAGAACAACATATCTCAGAGTGGCTTAATGGCCCGTATGATGATGAAACAAAAGCTACCATCAAAAAATTATTGATAGAAAATCCAAAAGAGATTATCGATGCTTTTTATACAACATTAAGTTTTGGGACAGGCGGGCTTCGCGGCTTAATGGGTGTTGGCACTAACAGAATGAATAGCTACACTGTTAGCAGAGCAACGCAAGGTCTTGCAAACTATTTAAAGAAAGAATCAAAAGCTGATACTCCACTATCAGTTTTTATTGGATATGATTCGCGTCACCATTCTAAATCGTTTGCAGAATCTGCAGCAAGAGTACTTGCTGCAAATGGTATTCATGTTTATCTTTGCCCCGAAATAAGACCGACACCGTTTGTTTCATTTGGATGCCGCTACAAACATTGCAGCGCAGCCATTATGGTGACAGCATCCCACAATCCAAAAGAATATAATGGCTATAAAGTCTACTGGAATGATGGGGCTCAAGTGCTGCCTCCTCACGATGTGGGTATTATTGACGAAGTCAACAAGATCACAAAATTAGAGCAAGTCAAGTTAGTTAGTACAATTCATAATTCCCATATCGAATATGTAGACTTAAGTTTAGATACTGCCTATTTAGAAGCCATTAAAAACCTTCAACTCTACCCCGAAAAAAATAAAACTCATGGAGACAAAATAAAAGTTGTTTACACAAGCTTACATGGTACAGGCATTACGCTTGCACCAAGAGCCTTTGCTGATTGCGGGTTTATAAATATCTCCTACGTTGAAAAACAATGCATACCAGATGGTGATTTTCCTACATTAAAATCTCCAAACCCAGAAGAAAAGCTTGCTTTAAAGCTTGGTATTGAGCTCTTAGAAAAAATTGAGGGTGACTTATTAATTGCAACAGATCCTGATGCTGATCGCGTGGGTGTTGCTGTCAGACACCTCGGAGAAGTTGTGATATTAAACGGCAATCAAGTGGCTTGTATTTTGCTCTATCATATTTGCGAGGCACTAATAGCGACAAATAAAATGGCTGAAAATGCTGCCTTCATCAAAACAATTGTGACGACAGAGCTTTTTAAAGAGATTGCAAACTCCTACAATAAGGAATGTTTTGATGTCTTAACGGGCTTTAAATACATTGCAGAAAAAATCAGGGAATGGGAGTCAACTGAAAATGGCCCTCAATATATTTTTGGCGGAGAAGAATCTTATGGGTATCTTTTTGGGACTATTGTCCGCGATAAAGACGCTATTTCAACTGCCACCTTAATTGTCGAGGCTGCCTTGCAAGCAAAACTCCAAGAAAAAACTCTCGTAGATCTGTTGCATGAAATCTATAAAAAATTTGGCGTCTTCGTTGAAAATCTTATTTCAGTAAAGTTTGATGAGACAAAGCTTGGCAAAGAGCAAATGCAAAAAGGGATGGAGAATATTGAAAAAAACCCTCCTAAAATTATCAATGGAATAGCAGTCATTTCTCTTGAAAACTATGCCAAATCAACCAAAACAGATTTAACAACAGGAAAAGTAGAAAAGCTTGTCTTGCCGCAATCTGATGTTTTAATTTTTAGGCTCGAAGATGGAAGCAAACTCATTGTTCGCCCATCTGGCACAGAACCAAAAATTAAAATATATGGGGGTGTTGTTGTGAAGGAATTTGAAAATATAGAATCAGCATTTAAGGAAGGGCAGAAAAAAGTCGAGACACTTTTAGATGCCCTTAAAAAATGCATGATATAGAGAGAGAAAGAGTCCTGAAACTCACAATTTCCGTAGAAAAAGTTGGTATTAGAATTTATTTTAAATAGGCTAAATAGGGTGCGATTGTACCCAACTTAGTCTCCTTTATAATGTTGTTTAAGCTAGTTGCCGCAATACCCTTCGGGTGTAAAAATTACTGTCAACAAAAAGATGTGTGTAACACTATGCATGAAATGGGTGCCGACAATTAACACATTTGTTGTAAAGAAATATTGTTAATTAGATCCAGATATTGCATTATCGATTTATCACACTTTAAATGTTTGGACGGCAGCAACACCTATATTACCCCGGCTATTTGGTGAAAAGGCCACGTGTGTTACAGACTTATAAGTACCAACACAGATTTGTGAATCATCAGATGCTACCTCTTGGCAACGGCTATAATTGTCACAAAAAAGCCTTTCTCCAAATTTAAAAAATGTTGAAGAAATACAAAGTATGACTTCGATTATTTTAGGAATTCTGTATTTCATTTCATTTGAAGAAATAATTTTGCTAATTTCATTTAGCTGCTCTTCAAATCTTCCGTGTGGGCTACCCGGTATATTATACTTTGTGATGACTACCCAAGATGATTTTTCAACAGGAATATCTCCATATTTTTTTATGATTTCTTCCCAAAATATAATGTTTAATAATGGTAGATTAACGAAATGTTTGAGCGTTAAACCTTTAGGAAGAAAGACAATAGCATGCGTTTGATACCATTTTTTTTGACGAAAGATCGGGCATGCATTTTCAAATAAACTGGCAATAGGTTTTGGAAAAGTATTAAAATCTTCATTTTCATAGATTGCTTTTAAGTCGACCGTACTAAAATGACGACTCCAATCAGTTGAGTTAAAAGCAAAATCTCGATAAATAATACATATTAATAAATCTAAATCTTTTGATAAAAGTTGCCATTCTTTGCTAACTGAACGGCAACCTAGTAGATTTTTCATGGGTAAATGACAAAAAATTTCTCGAGAAATTTCTTTAGGAAAGTCAAAAGGAATTATTCTACCTATAGTTTAGAGGAGGTTTCCCAATCCATTTTACATCGCGCTTAATATGATGCAGCACTTTCTTCAAATGAGAAAATTCCCTGTTTGTCACAAGTGTAATCACAGAGCCAATTCTTTCTTGTCTTCCTGTTCTACCCGAACGATGAACATAAATATCTGCATCATCAGATAACTGATAAATAAAGACATGTGTAATACCTGAAACATCAAGACCGCGCGCTGCAACATCTGTGCAGACAAGAAAACGAATACGTCCGCTTCTAAATTTGCCTGTGATACTTGTACGTGTATCTTGGCTTAAGCCAGCGTGTAATACATCTACCGCATCAAATTGCTTTTGTAAAAGCCTAGCTAATTTGTCACACTGAATCCTTGAGTGGCAAAAAATGATCGCTTGTTTTGGCTTTACATGTTTAAGCAGATCGATTAATGCTTCATCGCGTCTTGAATGATGGCAATATAGAAAATGATGTTGAACAGTCGATGGCATCGACACTTTTGAAATTAATGAAATCTCTTGTGGATCCTTCATATATTTTTTTGCAATGTCGCGAATCCCCTTTGGCATTGTAGCAGAAAAAAGCAATGTTTGATGTTCTTGTACTAAACATTGGATAATAAATTCCAAGTCATCACAAAAACCCATACTAAGCATTTCATCAGCTTCATCCAAAATAATCGTATCGACATTCGTAAGATCTATTGAACGAGAATAAATAAAATCGATCAAACGTCCAGGAGTTGCTACAAGAACATGAACACCATGCTTTAATTTAGCTTGTTGCATTTCCGGGTTTTCACCGCCATAAATAGCAAACGCTCTTACGCCTTTATAATGACCGATTTTTTGAGTTTCAGTAGCATATTGTAAAGCAAGTTCGCGAGTAGGAACAACAATCAACGCTTGTATCTGCGGAAGTTCAATATTTACTCGATTACATATAGGGATGGCACACGCAGCAGTTTTACCAGAACCAGTCTTGGCAAGAGCAATTAAATCTTTTTTTTGCTGAATGAGCGGCATCGTCTCAGCCTGAACAGGAGACGGTTCTTTAAACAGCATTTTATCTAATGCTTTTAATATGTTTGGATCTAGTCCGAATTCTTCAAAGGTGGGCATAGGTTGATGTTACACTAATTAATTTTTATTTGCCAGTTCTTTTTCTAATGTTTGAATAGAGTTTTTTTGCAACTATGGATTTGGGAAGTAAATAGCGTGTAAAAAATATGGCCAATCGGTAGCGCCAATTAAAAATATGAAGCGCTTTTCCGTTTAAAATTTGATTCCATATTTCTTTTGCTGCAAATGAAGCATCCATCACACCGATCTCGTCGCTTTTATCTGATTTTTTATCATTCCCAGAAGCTCTTGATCTAAAACCTGTTTTAACCATACCGGGGCATGATGTTAGGACGCGAATACCATGAGGTTTTGTTTCGTAATCGAGTGATTCAGAAAATTGGTTTACAAAAGCTTTTGATGCTGAATACATTGAAAATCCAGGAAATACCTGAAAAGATGCCACCGATGAGACGTTTAATATTGTCCCTTCGCTCTTTTTATGTAATAGAATTTTAGCAGATTCAAGTGTGATTTCAGCAACTGCGTTCCCATTTACCTTAAGAATTTCAAGCTGATCTTCTATCCGGTAATTCAAAGCATCACCATAAAGGCCAAACCCTGCATTATTAATCACAAGATCTGGTATTTTAACCTGTATAACTTCAATTATTTTTTTTAAACCTGATTGACAAGCTAAATTTGCAACAATCATTTCAACGCTTACTTTGTCCTTTAATTCAAGTGCAATCTTTTCAAGTTTTGATGCATCTCTTCCGCAAATAATCAGATTAATACCTTGATTTGCCAAAAGATAACAAAGAGCCTCCCCAATACCTGATGAGGCTCCTGTTATTAAGCTCAAATTAAATTTTGGTTTTTCCATTATTTACGCTGTTAAATGTTGAGATTCTGTTGGTCTCTCTCGCGAGGGATATTTCACTCTTGCATGAGCAAATGCGACAAGTGTTTTTACTAAAACACTCTTTACGATTGCAAGCTCTTCAAATGTGAGCAAACATTCATCAAACTGACCATCTTCTGCTTTATCTTGGATTAATCTTGAGGCTAAGCTCATTAATGTTTCCTCTGTCACAACATCCAAGGATCTGGAAGCTGCTTCCACAGAATCTGCAATCATAATGATAGCTGATTCCTTACTTCTTGGTTTTGGGCCAGCGTAGCGAAAATCATTTTCATCGACCAGGCTTTTATCCCCGCCCATCAAATCAAGTTGTTTTCTGTAGAAATAATAAACGAGGGTTGTACCGTGATGCTCTTTTATGATGTCAATAAATTGCTCTGGTAAGCCGGCTTTCCTTGCAAGGGAAACACCTTCACTAACATGTGCCATAATCACTTGAGCTGATTCTTTTGGAGTTAGCAATTGATGCATATTGACTTGGCCTAACTGATTTTCGGTAAAATATTCAGGTGTTGCCATCTTGCCGATATCATGATAGAGAGTAGCTACCCTGCAGAAAAGTCCATTTGCGCCGATTGCAGTAGCAGCAGATTCTGTCAAATTGCCGACAACAACAGAGTGTTGATATGTTCCTGGCGCTTCTATTGTTAAACGTCTTAGCAAGTCATTATTAGGATCCATATATTCCATCAATGTTACATCAGTCATGACTTTAAATGCTGATTCAAGCAATGGTAAAAGACCAACTACTAAAATGGCTGTTAGCAGCATCGAGATGCCGGCACTTAAGATATCGCTAAAAGTTGTAATTCCTAAATTAGTGTCATCATAAAAGTTTATTGCTAAAATCACGCCAACGCAGCAAAGCCAAGCCTTACCACACACAATGAAAACTTCTTTTCTTCGTCTTAGCGATCTTGTACTAAAAACTGCAACGAGAGCAGCTACAAAATTCAAAATCATAAAACCTCGACTATCAAAAGATAACGCCAAAGTCAATACCACAACTAAAAAGCTACCAATAAATGTTGCTATAGCCGGATTCATTAAACTACAAAGCAGGATTGCTGCAACAGGCACTAAAAGTGGATAACGCACAACATCTATCAAATTGTATTGTGAATTTAATATGACAAATTCGGTAGTTTTCGAAATACAAAAAGTCAAAATGACAAGTGTCACTAATAAGAATAGCTTTCGGTTGGAATATAAAATTTTAGGATGATTAATGCGGAAATAAGCAATCGCTATCCCTGTCAGGATTAATGTCAAAATTAAGCTACCAGCGACAGTTAAAGGATGAAGAAGATCTTGTTCATTAGATAATTTCTTTTTGATAGCTTGCATAATTGCAATGTGCCGCGCTGTAACTTTTTCGCCCTTATCAATGACTCTGTTACCAGCATTTAAATGGCTATATTGGTCTACAACAGTAGATTTAACTTTCTTGCGAAGTAATTTTAATGAGTGATAATCTTCTTTGATTGTCCAGGTTTTATCTTTTAAAAAACCTATAATAAAATTAACACCCTCAGATTCTGTTTCCCGGTTAGGAAATGCCATTTTTTTAACATAGACCCAAATTTTTTCAGGCAAAATCAAAGCACTGTCAATCTCATTTGGGGTATAAATCAGGTAATGAGTAACAGGTATATTGACATCTTTCATCTTTTGAATTGTTCGGGGGTCAGTAAACCGTATTTCAAGAAGTACTGATTCAACAGCGCTAAGCCCCTTAAACATGGTTTCAAAAGGATTGTTTTTTGCAGCTTTACGCCAATCTTGATTATAAATTAAATAATTTTCTAGCTCTATTCTTCGTTGCTGAATGGAATTTTCAGATATTTGGTAAATTTTTCCGATATCCCGACTCGTGTTCTGCTGCATGATTAACGTTTTTTCTTCATCGAAAAAATCAACGTCTGTCATTGCCACAATATAGTCAGGAGATATTGAGCCTAGTTCAAGAACCGGAACACGAACATCGCGAAAATGCAACATTCCAAATAAGGCTAGTGAGAATAAACAGCCAATCAGTATCCGAATACTGAGACTTTTATCAAAAAAACCTTGCTCGCGTGAAAATTTTAATTCGTTATAATTTTCAAATTCACTTACTTTGTCGCCCATAGTCCCTATCTTTAAGCAATTCGTGATAAGCAGTACTAGCTCAATACTGCTTCAAATTTTATCTTACCATATTAGGCAAAAAATTATCTGCTTTTTTTTATTATACTTTTTTTCAAGTATCGCTTTTTTGAATACTTGGGTTCTATTGTATTGAAAGAAATCTCATGAACATTTAATCTATCTTTCAAATCATAATCGGTAAAGCCACGATGAAAAGAGTTTTTCCAAAGCCTTTAAAACTATTAATTTTTTTAGTACTTTTACTTATTGTTTTTGTTGGAGCGTTTAAAATCTACTACGAATATAAAGCTGATTTTCGTTTAAGCAACATCCAGTACGAGGAAACATCCTTTAAACCAAAAGTTTTAGAAAACGGAAATATTGCCAATTTGGATCAGATAAAATCGATCCTTAATCAGCCCTTTCATTTTCTTGGCAAAGGTAATCAATCTTATGCATTTGAATCTACTGATTCAAAATACGTATTAAAATTTTTTAAATTTGGTCATCTGAAAAAAAGTATTGTATGGAACTTTCTTCCAACACTCCCCTTTTTAACTAGCTATCTGAATGAAAAAAATAAAAGTCAGGAAAAAAGATTTTTTAAAGTATTTGAAGGGTATAAAATTGCCTATATGGATGACCCTGAAAATACTGCGATGATTTATATTCATTTGAATAAAACAGATAACCTTAACCAATCAGTTCTCCTCACAGATAAATTTGGATTAATACACACAATTGATCTTGATTCTGTTGTTTTTGTCATACAAGAAAAAGTGAACCCGACCAAAGATGTCCTAACAGATCTTTTACAAAAAGGTGATGTTAATGCTGCAAAATTAAGAATCGGACAGCTTTTTAGCCTCTATTTTTCACAGTATGACAAAGGGATTTATGACAGAGATCATAACCTTATCTATAATACAGGTTTTAAGGATCATGTTGCGATTCGCCTCGATGTCGGTAAGTTAAGAAAAGATAGCCAAGTAAAAAGCTATGAATTTCAAAAACATGATATTGAAAAAATCGCGTTTAAGCGGATTGACCGCTTTATCAAACTCTATCACCCGACCTACCGTAACGAAATTGCTTTATTTATGAAAACAGAACTTCAAGCTCGCCTAAAATCAAAAGAAATAGATGAAAAATAAAACGATTCTTGTAGCCGGGGGGGCAGGTTACATTGGCTCTCATGTCAATAAAATGTTGCATAATGCTTCTTATGAAACCATTGTACTTGATAATTTGACAAGGGGTAACAAACAATCAGTGATTCATGGAAAATTTATTGAGGGGGATATTTCCGATAAATCCCTTTTAGCTAAACTTTTTTCTGAAAATAAAATTGATGCTGTTATGCATTTTGCAGCGTGCATTGATGTTGGTGAATCGACAACAAACCCTGCAAAATATTATCAGAACAATGTAGCTGCAACACTTAACCTCTTAGAATCGATGCAAGAGCATCAGGTTAAGACTTTTATTTTTTCATCCACAGCTGCAATTTTTGGTGTCCCGAAAGAAAATTTGATAAACGAATCCCATCCAAAAGAGCCAATCAATCCGTATGGCAATACAAAACTTATGATCGAGTGGATGTTATCTGACTTTGATAAGGCCTACCAAATAAAATCGAGCTCTCTTCGTTATTTTAATGCAGCAGGTGGCGATCCTGAGGGGCAAATTAAATATAGCGAGAAAAAGGAATCTAACCTTATCCCACTAATACTAAAAAGCTTAAAAAATGAAACAGGATTTATTACCTTATACGGGTCAGATTACGACACACGAGACGGTACATGTATTCGAGATTATATTCATGTTAATGATTTGGGTACAGCTCACATTTTGAGTATGGAAAAACTTTTTAAAACAGAAGAATCTTCAAAGTATAATCTTGGTAATGGTTTCGGCTTTAGCGTTAGCGAAGTTATAGCTGCTGCTGAAAAAGTCACCGGATTAAAAGTGAATGTAAAAATGGGCGAACGGCGTGCTGGTGACCCTCCCTTTTTAGTTGCCAATTCAGAAAAAGCAAGATTAGAGCTTGGATGGGTGCCAAAGTACCCTACCTTAGAGCAAATGATTGAGCATGCCTGGAAAGCCATGAACTGATAAGCCCGAGACCGAATCCCTCATTTTTTAGGAGCAAAGATGCAAAGACGATTTCCGAGTATTTTGGCTTCATTTACAATTGTTTTCTTGTTTTAACTGCGAAGCTCTAGGTTCGCATATTTAAATCTTTATTTAGGGGCCCAATATTACGAATGGCTAAGAAAGTAAAGATTTCTCTTTTAGCCAAATCTTTTATTTAATTACCGTATAAAGAACCTCTTTTTGCTCCCCTTTTTGTACGCTTTTTTTTATTTTCGGTAATCGAAAAATCACAATTGTCTTAAAGTAACTTTTTTAGTTATACTGGTAGAAAAAACAATAAAGATTACATATGTCAGAATACCAGGTATTAGCACGCAAGTATCGCCCTCAAACATTTGCTGAGGTTTTAGGTCAAGATGCCATTGTCACTACTTTAAAGAATGCGATTAAATATAAGCGATTAGCCCACGGCTATCTTTTTTGCGGATCTCGGGGAACCGGAAAAACAACATTGGCTCGTGTTTTTGCAAAAGCTCTAAATTGCCAAGCTCCGAGCGTTGATTTTGAACCTTGCAATACTTGCTCATCCTGTAGAGAAATTACATCCGGACATTCCTTGGATGTCATGGAAATTGATGGCGCCTCGCATCGAGGGATTGATGATATTCGTCAAATCAATGAAAATGTCGGCTATACGCCATCTTGCGGCCATTACAAAATTTACATCATCGATGAAGTACATATGTTGACAAAAGAGGCTTTTAATGCACTCCTTAAAACATTGGAAGAGCCACCTCCTAAAGTCAAATTCTTTTTTGCCACAACAGAGCCGCACAAAGTACTACCGACAATATTGAGTAGATGTCAACGTTTTAATCTTAACCGCATTCCTGTTGAAGAAATCATCAGAAAACTTAAATCAATTGCACAAGATTTAGATGTCACCATCGAAGATGATGCCGTGCGATTGCTTGCAATTCGTGCTGATGGCGGATTAAGAGATGCTGAATCACTCCTTGATCAGATTATAGCATTTAACGAAGGCGCAATTAGCGTAAAAACAATTGCCGATGTGCTTGGAATCATGCCAAAAGATCAGCTTTACAAGTTAGATCAAGCAGGAAAAGATGGAAACATCGCCTTTGCTTTTGAGCTAGCCCATCAAATATTTTCAGAGGGTAAAGATATCCTCCATTTTGTTGAAAATCTAAATGAACATATTCGAAATATTTTGATGGTTAAGTTATCTGGCAAAGAGGCGCCTTTTTTAAGTTTATCCGAAGCTGAAAGAAACCAGTATGAGCTTTCTGCTAAATTATACTCTCAAGAGCAATGTGTGAATATTTTGGAATTCTTAATCGAAGCACAAAATCAAATTCGCTATATGACATCTCCAAAAATCGCCCTGGAGGCCCTATTAATTCGCATCATCAGAACACATCAGCGGATTCCGGTTGATTTTCTGATTAAGCGACTTGTGGAGCTTGAAGAAAAAATTGGAAATAACACTTTTTCAGCCCCTACAGAAACAGTTGTAAATAAAGTAATTGAGCAGGCTCCCCTTTCACAAAAGTTGACCATAGAAAAGACTGAATCTCCACTACCCTCTCCCATTGTTTTAAAAGAAGTTGTTTTAAAAAAAATCGTCAGTGAAAAAGCCTCAATCACGGAAGATCCGACACCGACAGCTGCAGACCTTGGAATCAGGGTAAAAAAAGCTGTAGAAGTTAAGGCAGAAAAGTCGGAAACTACAGCTTCAAAAGCAGTTGCAGAAAAAAAAGTAGCAGAAAAAAAAGTAGTAGATAAAGTAGAGGAAGTAAAACCAATTACAGAGCCTCCTTTACAAAGCAGTAGATACGATACGATTCTCCAATTCGCAGCTGTCGAATTGGAAGGTGTTATTCAAAAGAAACAAATAATTAGGTAAATAATGGGAACAGGATTTTCAAAAAAAAAGAAAGAAGCTAGAATAATGCAAGAGCAGATTGGCAAAATGCAACAGCAAATGACTCAAACAGAAGTTACAGGTAGTGCTGCAAATGGTCTTGTGACACTTACTTTAAATGGTGAGCATGAGCTCAAATCAATTAAAATTAAACCTGAGTGCGTAGATGCTGATGACATTGAAGGGCTTGAAGATTTGATAAAAGCAGCTTTCAATGATGCCGCAACAAAATTAAAAAATCAATCGATGGAAGGAATGAGCGGTAAGGGCGGTATGCCTGATCTTAGCAAATTCGGGTTTTAATTAGACTTCACATATGTAGCTTAGAATTTATTCTAAGCTACATATTGTTCAATAAGTTAATACTTTAGACATATAGTTTTTGGCTTCGATTGAGGATGGATTTTCAAAAACTTCTTCAGTAGTACCATTTTCTAATACTTGACCATCAGATATAAATAAGACACGATCTGCAATTCGTTTTGCAAATTGCAATTGATGTGTCACTAAGATTAAATCTCTTTTTTCATTTTTCAGTTCTAGAATTAAATCAAGTACCTCTGATGTCATCAATGGGTCGAGTGCTGATGTTGGTTCATCAAGTAAAAGTAGCGTTGGCTGTATGGCAATTGCCCTTATGAGAGCAACCCTTTGAATTTGACCGCCTGATAAAGCGTAGGGCTTTTTATCGGCATGCTTATCTAATTCAAATTGCTTTAGAATTTTTAGACTAATTGCTCTTGCTTCTTCTTCTGATTTACCGTGCACATACTGTAAAGGTAAAACAATGTTTTCTAATGCCGTCAGATGCGGGAATAAATTCCACGACTGGAAGACGACACCTATCTTTCTTCGATGTTCTAAAAGCGCGTTTTCTTCAAAAATAATTTCTTTGTCATCAAGCTTAATAGTCCCAGAATCCGGGTAATGAAGCCCTGCTATTAATTTAAGTAACGTAGACTTTCCCCCACCTGATGGTCCTATGAAAACAAGGCTTTCAGCATCTTTAACAGCTAAATGACCAATTGCAATCACTTGCTGCTTTCCGAAGTATTTTTTTAGTTTCTTAATTTCAAGATTCATACTTAAACCTCTTCTCTAATTTTTTGCTCCATAAAGAGATGGGTAATGTGAGGAGAAGATAAGCCATACCTAGTGGTAGATAAACTTCTAAGGTTGTATATGTTGCGCTATTAATCTGCTGCGCACTATTTGTTAATTCATTGATTCCAATAATAGATAGAAGCGATGAATCTTTAATGATTGAGGCAAACTGACCTGTTAGCGCAGGAATGACCTGACGAAATGCTTGAGGAAAAATCACAAAGCGATAAGCTTGAGAGCGCGAGAGCCCAATTGCTTTAGCAGATTCGATTTGTGTTTTGCTTACAAATTCAATACCAGCACGGATCATTTCTGCGATGTAGGCACTATTAAAAATAGAGAGAATAATGACGCCTGCAACAAATCGATTTTGCAACCCGATATCGTTAGCTACGACATAATAAAAAAATAAAATTTGCACAAGTAAGGGCGTGCCTCTTATCATTTCCACATAAATTCTTGAAAGAGTTTTTAGAATAGGAATTTTTGTTTGAGAGGATAAAGCAACTAATAATCCAAAAATAGTGCTTAAAATAAGACTTGTAATAGATATAGCTATTGTAATGATCCAGCCTTTAAAAAAAAGTTCCCTATATTCAAAGACAGCTTGCCAATCTAGCTTTTGACTAAAAAAGACAAAAACAATATAAATAAAAGCACTAAGAATTAAAGCTTTAAGTAAAATAGAGCCTACCTTAAAAAACAAATGGTACCCCCATCGATTTTAAAGCTTTAGCTTCATCCAGTAGATACTTCTCCGCTAATTTTTCAAAGCCACCCTTAGAGCGAAAATCTTTGATAAATTCGTTAACTTTTACGAGCAATTCTTGATTGCCTTTTCTGATACCAAATGCCCAATGTTCAATTTGAAAAGGATTAAGATTCACTTTTGTGGTTGCCTCGTTTTTCTTCCAATTAATGTATACTGATAGCTGATCATAAATAAAAGCGTCTGCTTTACCTTGTGTGACTTCTAATACACACATGGCCTCCTTTTCTAAAACCCTTATCTTTGCAAGATTTAAATGTCGTTTGGCATAAATCTCACCGCTAGTCCCTGATTTTACGACAATCACAACATTTTTTTGATTAGCCTGTTCAATATCATTTAATTCTGAATTAATGTTTAGTAATAAAGAAAGTCCTGTAGTTGCATAAGGATCTGAAAAATCTATCACTCTTTTGCGCTGCTCTGTAACTGTCAGTGATGAAATTATCATATCTATTGAGCTATTTTTAAGTGAGGGTATCAATCCAACAAACGGGATGTTCACAATTTCTGTTTGACGATCTAAAAAATCCCCTAGAGCATAGGCAATATCGACGCTGATTCCGCATGGCTTCCCGTCATAACAAACCATTTCAAATGGCGGATAGGATAGCTCCATGCCAACACGTAGCGTCGAGGATTCTAAAGAAAACGTACAAAAAATAAGTATAAAGGTAAGTTTATTCATGAATCTATATATAACCTATACAGGAGAAAAATGACACAAAAAAAGCAAACCTAATCACTGGTTACCTAAAAACGATCATAGCCCCCTGATATAAGAAAGTATCGATCTTTAAAGGAGGGGAGCGTTAAAACGAGAGTTTACAAATAGGTTTATAGTGATCTTGGTAAATCTGTTTTCAGGTATAATATAATTAGGTACGAAAGTTTTTTGACAAGCGATTAATGGCTAAATTTTATCTAATTATCAGGTATTTTATGAAAGGAAATACTGTACGATTGAGGTTTGGTGCTTACCCGAGCCCGGGCTATAAAAAAATTCGTTACTAGTGCGCTAGTTGCCTTTTAGGATCTTAACGGCATCTTCAAAGGATTCTGTCTCCTCAGTTTTGTAGCTATATTTCTTTTCAGGATCGTTTGTGAAATATCGAATATTTCCTCTGGATGCAGTAACAACACACAAATTTGGATAATAATAAGTTCCATAATCTGGCGTGTCGATAAAGATCATAATCTCCACATGATTAGCATCAAAAGGATAAATTTCTAAATATTGACGGATTTTTTCATCTTGATTGATATCTGTCAAAAAATCCTGAACAGTATCTACTACCATAGATCTTGCTTCATTTTTGCTTAATAATCGATAAATCTGAAAACTAAACCCCATCATTTTGACACACCCCATCATTCCTTCATGTATGCCAATCAACCTCATGTTATGTTTTTTTTCTAATCGCTTTGAAGCTCTCGACATAATGTTATCGACAATTTTATTGTAAGGCGGTGCCTTATAAGGCACTGACATAAGGCTTATTGGTAATAAACAAATAGAGGCTAAAATTAAAATGCATATTATTTTCATTTTACATATCCATTTTATTAGGACGAATTTTTTATTAAATAACATTATACCACAGATTAATTTGGATTGCTAGTTACCTTTTAGGATTTTAACAGCATCTTCAAAGGATTCAGTCTCTTCAGTTTTGTAGCTATATTTCTTTTCAGGGTCATTTGTGGAATATCGAATATTTCCTCTGGATGCTGTAACAACACACAAATTTGGATAATAATAAGTTCCATAATCTGGCGTGTCGATAAAGATCATCATATCCACATGATTAAGATCAAACGGATAGACTTCTAAATATTGACGGATTTTTTCATCTTGATTGATATCTGCCAAAAAATCTTGAATACTGTCCACTACCATAGCTCTTGCTTCATCTTTACTTAATGGTCTGTAAACTTGAAACCGAAAACCCATCATTTTGACACACCCCATCATTCCTTCATGTATGCCAATCAACCTCATGCTATGTTTTTTTACTAATCGCTTTGAAGCTCTCGACATAATGTTATCGACAATTTTATTGTAAGGCGGTGCTTTATAGGGCACTGACATAAGGTTTATTGATAGTAAACAAATAGATGCTAAAATTAAAATGCATATTATTTTCATTTTACATATCCATTTTATTAGGGCGAATTTTTTATTAAACAACGTTATATCACACATTAATTTGGATTGCTAGTTACCTTTTAGGAGCTTAACTGCATCTGCAAAGGATTCTGTCTCCTCAGTTTTATACCGATTTTTATTTTCAGGATCGTTTGTGGAATATCGAATATTTCCCCTGGATGCTGTAACAACACACAAATTTGGATAATAATAAGTTCCAAAGTCAGGCGTTTTAATGAAAATCATAATTTCCACATGATTTGCATCAAAAGGATAGACTTCTAAATATTGACGGATTTTTTCATCTTGATTGATATCTGTCAAAAAATCCTGAACACTATCCACTACCATAGCCCTTGCTTCATTTTTACTTATAGGTCTAAAAACTTGAAAACTAAACCCCATCATTTTGACACAACCTATCATTCCTTCATGTATGCCAATCAACCTCAGGTTATGTTTTTTTACTAATCGCTTTGAAGCCCTCGACATAATGTTATCGACAATTTTATCATAAGGCTGTGCCTTATAAGGCTCTGACATAAGGCTTATTGATAGTAAACAAATAGACGTTAAAATTAAAATGCATATTACTTTCATTTTACTCCTCCATAATTAATTATAAAATCTCTTATATTTTGTTGTATAACATCCTTATAAGTAGGACTTGAAATACTGTGATCAAACCAAGGAGCGTCTTTATCTGGTTTCAGGGTAATTGTTGTATCTCGACAAGCTAGCCTACCAAAAAAATCAAATAATGGAACAAAGTCTCTTTCACTTACATAATGCTTAACAGAACCGCAAAGTCCTTTCGGGGTAAAAGATGCAGGGGCAATAGCCACTAAATGTATCCGATTGCGAAGTTCCGGAGGATAATCCATCAATGCATTTCTTACATGTATCGCTCCCTGACTATGGCACAATTGAAGCCATTGTCCATCTTTAGGTGCATTTTTGAAATAATTATTCCAAGTTTCATGCAAATTTCTTACTGGTGCTGTAGAGATGAAACAGTGATTTTTACAACATTCCCAAATATCCTTTAAACCATGTGTTTGATTAAAGCTTAATTCAATATGATAACCACCAGATAAGTCACTTAAATTTAATACAGTGGAGATAGCGTTTTTAAGTTGGTTAAATATTCCATTATTATATCCTATTCCGGCATTTGGAAGAATGGTTTTATTAAAGCGTGCTAGATCAACATTGAGCGACGGTTTGCAGCCATTTTCAAAATCATCGTCATAGTAAATAAGTTGGAGTGAAGTGAGGTTATTCATGAATTCAATAGTGCTACTTTTGAATTTCTGAGCGTAATAACTCGCCGATTTCTGTATAGATTTAGAAACACCATCACGAACATTTATCCTACCACAGTTGGTACACCTATAATCTCTGTTGCTATCATATCTACATTTCCCTCCACAGTAGACGCACTCAAGACCGTATAAGTCGCTATTGTTCAACGGGTTATTCATGACATAAGCGTAGAAATTGGGGCCTGCTTCAAAACCAATAGGGTCAGGGCTCATCCATGTAGCTGTTTTGCAATCGTAATATCTCCTGCCAAAATTGAGAAAGCCTGTCTCTTTATCCACTCTCTTACTTGAAAATCTCCAAGGATTTCCAATTGTTGAAATTTCTACCTTTTCATTATTAGCATCGTAAACTATCTCTTCGCCAAAGGCGCTGTAACGGTAGCTTTCAACTATTTTTGATGTTTTGTCCATCAGTGAGATAATATTTCCGTTATGGTCGTGATTTATGAAATAAAGCTCATTTCCTATTTCTATCCCGACCGTAGCGCCAATTTCAGCGCCCTTACCTGTTCCTAAAGTCCTAAATTCTTTCAAATTTCCTTTTTTATCGCATGATCCTACTTCATTTTGGCCAAAATATAGATAGCTTGTAGATTCTATAAGTTTGCCAAATTTGTTTTTCTTTGATTTAGATAATCTGCGGTTAAAGCTATCATAAGAATAATAAATATCTTCAGTCTCTGTAGAAACGGAAGTTAACCGATCAAGAACATCATATTTATAGTTTTTTGTTTGATCAGATATTCTGTTTCCATTTCCATCGTACGTAAATGTTTGATTGAATGTTTTAAGTAGTTGGTTTAGAGCGTTAGTGTCCTGGGAGTTCCCATCTTTTTCAACGCAGTTATTTAAAGAATCGTGGATATATTCTTGGTTAACTAAACCTTTTTCAGATTTTAATTGGTAAAGATCATCATAAGAAAATTTACTAACTGTATTTTGAGAAGTTTTTTTGATTTCTAAAGAAATTAGATTACGGCATGCATCATAGCGCATGGATTCTGAAAATAAATCAGAATCAATTTCGATTAATTGACCATTTAAATTATATTGGTAATGAATTTTACCGATGTTACTTTCTTCTTCAAGAAGATGTCCGCCTAAATCATAATCTACATAAGCATGTGAAAATAATTCATTTTTATCTTTAGAATGTCTTGTGACTTTTTTCAAATTCAGCGGATTATACTCATACGCAATAGTTGATCTATCAGGTAACGTGACATTGATTGGTCGTCCGATAAAGTCATAAGCATATGATACTTCTAAACCATTACCGATGACTTCTTTGATCATTCTGTCTTTATCATAAACACGAAATGTTGTTTGATTGTTTACTAGATCAATAGACTTTGTTAAATTACCGTTTCTATCGTATTCATAGAGATATGAAAATGAATTGTCAGAGCCTCTAAAAGTTCTTAAGTGTCCCAAAGCATCGTAAGAAAACCAAATTTCTTGTCCCTCTGGTTTAATCGTCCGGATTTTCTCTCCTACTTCGTTATAATAGTAGTGGCTGACTTTTTGCTGAAGGGTACCAGAGGCTTCGGTTAATGACTTTAAGCAGTCTTGTTCATTATATGTCCATTTTGTCAAAATCTCCCTAATTGGTTGATTAGGTCTCATCGCAGTTTCTAAAGTAAATGCAATATTTCCTGTTGCTGCGTAGCCAATTTCCTTTTTAGATAGAAGCTCACCTAAAGTATTTTTTTTGTAAATAGTTTCGGGACTTCCAAAAATATTCATGCAGACATAAGTTTGGATACCAAGAGCATCTTCTGTTTTTGTTTCTAATACTCTTTGACCATGTTTATTAAAGCAATTAGCATTATAGCTAATTCTTGTGACATGCCCTTCAGCATCTATAGTTTTTACAGGACGACCCTGAAAATCAAAACTTATTTTCGTAACCAAAAGACCAGCTTTTGAATGCTCAATCACCTCTATTTTATTTCCTGCCGCATCGTAGACAAATTGAACAAGACGTAAAATTTTTCCTGTTTCATCTTGGACCTTCTCTTCTGTCACCCTATTTAGAAAATCAAAGGTATTTGTTTTAAGATTATAACTTGTTTTATTTACCCATTCTTTTGTTTGGTAAGGCCTTTGTAATTCGTCATATTCATATTCGGTTAAAGATTCATTTTTTAAAACAGACTCTATTAAACCTGAATAGGTGTAGCTGAAATAAGTAGTAACTCCCATTGCATCAGTGTCTGTTAACTTATGAAAACTATTGTATGTAGAACTTGTAGCACTTAAAAAGCCTTCATGTGAATAAAGCTCTTTTTTTAAGAGCCTTCCAAAGCAATCATGAGTATATTGAGTTATTAATCCATTCTTCCCGATTGATCGCTTTAACGTTCCATCATCGTTAAATTCAAATATCTCTTTAGAACCTCCAGGGTAAGTAATTAAAGTTGGCTTCCCTCTAGAAGTATAGCTGGTTGTAGTTTTGTGCCCTGCTTGATCAACACTCTCTATAACATTTCCAAAAATATCATACCCTTTTGAAACTGAATATGTATGGCTATTACCCATTGGGTCTATGTAGGTTGGTGCTATTGTTTTGGTCAAACGTCCAAATTCATCAAATTCATAATTTGTTTGTTGACCAAAGGGATCAATTGTTGCTACAAGACAATTTAAATGGTCATAGATATTTGAAGTCACAAATATGCTACCATTATCATAAAGCTCTTTCACAGCAATGACTCTACCTGAAAAATCATATTCATACCGCTTTTCAGAGCCTGCCTCTACATTTCTTTCGAGTACTAATTCATTGTTTTTATTATATAACTTAGCTGTTTGCTTCTGAAGAGGGTTTTTCTCCGAGATGACATTACCAAACTTATCGTACTCAAAATGTTCTATATATTTTAAAGCAGCGTGACGATCATAAGTTTCTCGATGGAACAGATACCCTTGAGTCGAGTAATAGTTTTTTACTCTTTTAAAGAGGTTTTCACTACCGTTTAATGGATCCAGATAATATTCATCGACCTGTACAGGTAATCCTACAGGAATTTCATTCTGATTGATTGTTCGTGTGATTTTTCTTGTTGTGACACCATTTAAATCATTTAAATCCCTTGTGACACCATCATCTCTAATCAGGCAATTTATAAGAGCGTAATTATCGTAACTATAAAATTCTCTAATTTTAATCTGGCCATGATCCAATATCAATTTTGAAGCTACTAAATCCTTATCAGCATGATAAGAGTATTCTGTGCTTTTTCCATTAGGCTCTATCTCTTCTAAAAGAAGATTACGTCCATCTTGTGAATAACGATACTCAATTGTCCAGCTATTACACCCTTCTTGTCTTGGGTATTTGTGTTCATCAAGGGTTATTTTAGTAGGTCCGCCTTGCAAATTTCCGTAAAATGAGTCTTTAAGAATATTACCGTGGGTATCATATTTAAAGACACGCGCGGCCTGAATCACATTGTTTTGATCTTGGATATAATGACAGTTTAAACTCCCCTGATCACTCCAGACAAAATTTTCTTTACTGTAAATTTGATAGTTTTTAGTGCCCTGGTATTTTTCAATGCAGTCTATTCTAAGATCTTTTGTCTGCCAGTATTTTGTCAGATGTCTTTTGGCATCAAAGACGTATGTTACAGCTTTTGCTATCTCTCCAGCTCTATTTTTGTTACCGTCATAAGAAAACTCATGGGTCATCACAGGCTTATCATCAAATCCTACCGGCGAGAACAATTTGCTTACTTTATTTGCGTTAAAAGAATTCCTTCCTTCTTCATAATATTCAATTCCTAAAAAGCGGTTACCGGGCTTTCTTTTTTTAGAAATTTGTAAACCATTTGAACCACTCCTTTCTATGTACTCATACTTTTCATAAGGGGCATCTGGTTTAATGACTTCTTTTATCCGATACCTTTCTTTTCTAAATCTGTCTTTCTCAAATTTTTTTAGTTTATATACAACTTTCCTGCCGTCATTTGACTCCAGCTCGAAACTTAAATTTCTATCGAGTTCTTTTTTTGGGAGGTGGTTCAGTTTAATCCAGCTATACCAAACCTTCGTTGTCGAATCCATTGCTTTAATAAAATTCAGCAGGCCATTTTTATACTCGTAAGCAAAAATATTTCCATTTGAATTTTGCTCTTTGAATAATTTATAGAATACCCTCCCCTGATCACCGCCTATTAGATTGCTTTTACCAAAATAAGATTGAGTACCATTTCCATCTTTAACAACTAATAATCCTCCATCGCCTCGATACTCAACACGATTATTTTTAACGTGAGAGCGACCAGAGATAGAGCGGGAGCCAATATTTGTAAACCCTTTTCTTTCTGGTTCTTGATACTTCAAAACATGTGTTTTAGTTCCAACACAGAGTCCGTAATAGGTGGATGCCTTTCCTTGTTTATTTGTATAGAGAGCAGATATTTCGTTAGTTTGAGGTGGGAATGTCGAATGAATCGAGCTCTCATGGTTATGCCGCCAGCCATAAAACAGATCTTCATTATCTTTATCAGAGCTTGAATAAAATCTTTCAAAAACTAGCGGCTCTGGACCCTTTAAATATAAATCACAAGAGGCTTCTATGTAATCTCCTGAAATGACGCTTACACAATTGTTGACAATAGTGGGTGAACCCCCATCGGTATTTGTGAGAGGAAGATTGCTATCACCTTGTAAAGTTAGGTGAGAGATTATGAAGAAAAAGCAAACGAAAAAACAAGTTCTATACATAAGTGTCGTCTTTATTTAGCGAAGAGTTAGAGATAAATTTGTAGTCAAAAACGTATGTGTATAGTTGAGGTATTATTTTATAATCAAGATTATTTTAACAAACAATAAATTAAAATTTTATTTATATATTAAAAATTATTTAAAATTGAGCGGATTAAAAAAAGAGGCCTGAAAGGCCGGCCCATTATACCTCAGGTCGAGTAAGCGTCAAATCTACCCATTTTTAAAGATTTAAAGATGGGTAGATTTGACGCTTACGAGGTCGAAACCATACTTGTACCTACATCTTTTTATTGAGAAGAATATTTCCTAAGGGCGAAGGGTTAAGGGGGCGCTAGCGAGGTTACCCTCTTTTAGTTAGATTATAATTTCTTATAACCGCGAAGTTGGCGAGAGCATGTAGCCAGTAGCGTTAAGAGCTAATTCGGTAATTCGAAAAAAGTGGAGTTTTGAGAGATTTTTTAATTGAATTCAAAAAACATAAAAACGTTAAATGCCTTTGTATTAATTTTTTATATTTTTTTGAATGCAGTTGAAAAAGATCCAAAAGACCGCCTTTTCGAATTACCGAATTAGCTCTTAAGCGTGCGGCTACAAGCTTTTACCGCTTCGCGGTTATAAAAAAATAAATAATTATAGTGTACTAGCTATAAAAACGAAGAAACTAAGAGAATAGATTATACATTATAGAAGACATCATCCGGAACGTTCTGCTTATATTCTTCGTTAATTAAAAGTTGAATTTCGTAGGCAGTGCTTAACGAGAGTGCTTTTTCAGCAAGCTTATGAGCCTCAATGATGCTTATATTTCGGATCGCATTTTTAACAATAGGAAGATATCTGCAAGCTACCGATAATTCGTGCACCCCGAGACCTAAAAGTAAAGGCGTAAACCTTGGATCTGCAGCAATTTCACCGCAAACAGTCACAGGAATGCCCTGAATATTTGCTTCATGAACAATTAATTTGATCAAGCGAATTACACTTGGGTGTGTAGGTGTATAAAGACTACTCATCGAATGATTCCCTCGATCAACAGCGAGAGCATATTGGATAAGATCATTAGTACCAATAGATAAAAAATCGCAATTTTTCGCAAGAAGATCTGAAATGATAGCAGCTGATGGCACTTCAATCATGCAACCTACTTTAATAGATTCAGGTAGCTCTTCACCTCGATCTAATAATTCATTTTTGACTTCTGCAATCACGCTTTTAGCCTCTAAAAGCTCTTGCAGGCTAGAAACCATAGGAAACATGATACTGACATTTCCATAATTTGCAGCTCTTAAAATAGCCCTTAACTGGACTTTAAAAACATCACTTTCTTTTAGAAGAAAACGAATAGCTCTGCAGCCAAGATAGGGGTTACTCTCTGCTGCTATCAGGCGATTACCCAAAAATTTGTCGCCACCGACATCAAAAGTTCTTATTACAATAGGTAGCCCATTCATCTGCTGAACAATATTTTTGTAAAGTTGGAATTGCTCATCTTCTGCAGGAAAGCCTTTTTCAGATTCAAATGCATATTCTGATCGAAATAATCCAACACCATGGCCGCCAAATTTATGCAACATCTCAAGCTCACTTGATGTTTCAATGTTTGCAGAAAGTCTTACAGAATACCCATCATAAGTTTCGGCTTTTAAATTTTGGATTTGATCGAGTTTAATACGGTGTGAATTTAATTGATTTTTTAAAAGCTGATACATTTTAAGTGTTTCATTATCAGGGTTAACTATAATGTCACCCGTTCTTGCATCGAGGATTAAATCGCAATCTTTAAACGATTCCACAGATTCATATTCTACGCTTGTAATGTATGGGATGCCTTTTGCTTTTGCTACAATTGCAGCATGCGAGGTTGTCCCCCCGAAGTGGCTAACAAAAGCAATGACTGATGATTTATTAGCTTCTGCAATGTCTGAGGTTGTCAGTTCGCGCGCAAATACGATAGACCCTTTAGGAATATCAGAATTTGAAACCACATTGTCTAATAGATAACTCATCACCCGTCTTGATATATCTTGGATATCTTTAAAACGTTCGCTAAATATAGGATCTGAAAAAGTATCAAATTTTTCTTGGAATCTTGTAATAATCTCATGAAACACAATTTCAGCATTTCGGCTTGAATTTAAAATTTCTATTTCCACATTGTCTGTAATAAGAGGGTCTTGCATCATTTGAAGTTGAGCATCAAGAATTTGTGTACCTTCAATGATCTGCTCAATTTCTAGCTGTTTTTGCAGACGCCTGATATCATCGCGAGTTTTGGCAATCGCTTGATGAAACCTAGAAACTTCCTTTTCGATATCATTTTTTTCAATTTTATAATCTGGAATTTCATTTTCAACAACATGAAAAAAAAAGGGTTTACCTATTGCAATACCTCTACAAATAGGTAACCCTTTTAATCTAATTTCTTGTGTAAACACTTTATGTTTTTAACTCCCCGAAATGATTATTGAATCCATCGACTAATTTCTTCATAATTTCTGTTGCATCATCGCCATCTACAACGATATTAATTTTAGTATTTTTTCGTGCTGCTAACATCAAGATGCTCAAAATACTTTTAGCATTAATCGTCTCTTTTTTACAGGTAAATGTCACATCGCTTTTGCAACCTTGAAGAAGCTTAACAATTGTTGTGGCAGGTCTTGTATGTAATCCCATCGTATTTTTGATTTGAACATCACAAGTTAACTTCATCAATTCCGGCCTTTTTTTGTTTTTTATATTTTCTCTTACCAAGAATTTTTTCTAGCAATTTGCCGTTAAATTCTTTGGCTGAGTTGTAGCCCATACCCTTCAAACGATGGTTTAGAGCAATTGTTTCAAGAAGTAAAACAACATCTCTTCCTGGTTTTACAGGTAAAATATGAAAGGGCACTTTTATACCCAAAATTTCATCATATTTTTCTTCTAATCCTACCCGGTCATAAAAATGATTGTCATCCCATTGCTCAAGCTTTACAACAATGTCTATGCTCTTATTATCACGGACGCAGACAGCACCATAAAGGTTTGCTACATTGATGATGCCGATCCCTCTTATTTCCATATGATGCTTTGTCAGTTCAGCACCAGAGCCTTCCAAGTAGGAGCCTTCCCGTTTTTTAACTTTGACAGCATCATCAGATATTAGTCTATGACCTCTTTCAATTAACCCAAGAGCGGCTTCACTTTTACCAACTGATGAATCTCCCGTTATCAAAACACCAACCCCAAAAACTTCTACAAGAGTGCCATGATAAGTAACGGTGAGGGCAAAATCTTCATGTAACAGAACTGTAAGTTTACTCAACAAATTCATCGTGACCATGCTGGCACGAAGAAGAGGCATGTTTTTTGATTCACATAAGGTAACTAACTCTTTTGGGGGTGTATAGCCGCGTGCAATAATAACAGCCGGCGTTTTGCTCGTTAAAAGAGCCTCAAGCCTTGAAAGCCTAAGAGGGGCTGCCAAATCGCGTAAATATCCAATTTCTACCTTGCCAAAAATCAAGATACGCTTAAGCGCGTGACTTTTTAGATAGCCTGCAAGACCAAGCCCCGGACGATGAGCCTCTGGCACTTTAATAACTCGTTTAATCCCTGCTTTTCCTGCTATGATTTCAAGACCTAGCCTTTTGCCATGCCTTTTATAAAGATCTTCAACTAAATACATGATGCTCGACTTTTTAGAAATTCATGATAATCTAACATGTTCTAGCTGATTGTCTCAAGGTAAAATATTAACCATTCAGAAAAAGTTGCAAAAGCCATAGCCTCTGAGCCAGGATCCAGATTTTTAACATCCGAAATTAAGTTAGTATTTCCTGAATAATAGATATTACCCATTTCATTTTCAGGGTACCAATCCTTATAAAAACATTGGTAAAATGGCATGCCGAAAGATTCATAAAAAGGTATTAGCGACTTAGGGTTTGTGATTACCCCATTCGTATTAGTCACTTCCTTACCAAATTGTGAAATACTTGCCTGCAGCATTTCAAATTTATTTTTAATAATTTTCGAGCAGTAGATACCGGTACAATCTGTTGTTTTGCATAAACCATCATGTATTTGTAAAAACGATAAATAATCTGTTGGAAATATCACATCAGGAAAATCAAGTTCCATCTGAAGGATGCTAGCCTCTATTGCTGGAGGATGCCCTTTAAAAAAGCCCTCATTATTTTTTAGGCTATAAACCATATGAGATTCGTAAAAGTCATCAATTTTTTGCTGAACGAGAAAAACTTGTATATCATCTATAGAATTAAAAAAATTTACTAAAAAATCTCCCAAATGGGGGTTGTATGGAAGTTTTGCGATCCAAAAATCTCGAGTAAACTCGAGCCGATCAGAAATTTTTAGATGCGCAAGCTCAAACCAACCACGCGGAAGTGTAGGCACTTGGAGGTGTATCTGCTCCCAGGGTATATGTGGTGAATCATGCAATGCAATGACATTATGAAAATTTCCTTTTGGAGAGTCTTCAGAAAATTGTTTGTAAAAATCTTTTACATGGTGATTCATTTTAAACTCCGGTTTATCAGTCCAACTTTTACCAATTTTTCGAATAATATGTATAGCTATTTTAAAGGAATTTCAAAAATTTTTAAGATGATATTATCGTTTGAATTTTTTTTTGAAATAGCTTGTTATAGTATCTTAGGAAATTATATCATCACGAAAAAAATTTGCAATCCCTCTACACTCATGATTTCTTTTATCTTAAATTCTTTTCATAGCTTTTGGAAAAGGCACCCGGCTCTTCTTTATGGCTTTTCAATGCTGATTGGATTTAGTTTGATTTTAACAGAAAATGTTATCTTCTCTCTTCCTGCACTTTTGCTTTTACTGAGCGGTAAAAGAGCTTTATTTGCCTACCCCCTCATGATCACAAGTATGTTTTTTGCACATCATCACTTTATAGCATTTAAAACATCTCATGATGACTTAAAAGGAACGGCTCATTTTGAAATCAGATCGATTGCTACAAAAGCCACACATTTTGGAAAACATGTTGTTTATCGAGGTGTTATCAAATCACTTATTCCCCATGCAACAGTAAAAAACATCCCGGTTTCAATTTCTATCCCTCTAAAAAAAGAGATCACAAGACCTCCCGCAAATAAAGCTTATCTTCTGGAAGGACACTTAAAGGAACTAGGGGATGCACGCTATATTTTTGTATTAGAAAAAAATAAGCCTTGGGAAGCTATTGAAAACAGCTGGAGTTTTGCAGAAATCCGCTTTGCCTTAAAAAAACATGTGATGCAATATATCCATAAAAAAATTGATGATAGCGAAAGCGCAACTTTTTTATCTGGTATTGCTACCGGTGAATTTGATGATCAGTTGATGCTCTTTCATTTTTCAAGGTTTGGCTTGCAACATATTATGGCAATCTCAGGCTTTCATTTTGCGATCATCGCAGGTTTTTTAAGGTTGATGCTGCAACTTATTTTTTCAAAAAAAACTGCTACTTATTTACTTTTACTCCTTTTAACAACCTATTTTATGTTTTTAGGGTTCGGACCTTCTGTTTTAAGGGCGTGGCTCATGATCTTGATCGTCCTTATTGGCTATCTTTTACAAAAATCAAGCATTGCCCTAAATTCTATGGGGGTTGCACTCATTACCCTGCTGATCATCGACCCATTAATGATTCGTCATATTGGGTTTCAGTTTAGTTTTTTGACGACTGCTTCGATCCTGATGTTTTATTCGGGATCAGATAAACTATTACAACAACTTTTTTTTAAGCGACCTTTAAAAGAAACTGTAGAAATGAATAGCTTAAATCAACATGGATTTATCGTCTTAACAGCTATTCGTCAATCGATAGCGCTTTGTCTTGCTGTTAATTTGACAGCTCTCCCCCTCATGCTCTATCATTTTGAGCAATTCCCGTACCTTAGCATCATCTATAATTTTTTCTTTCCTTTCATGGTGAGTATTTCCATGCTCTTACTTATCTTAGGGCTTATGATCCCTATATTCCCTTTCATACATGGTCTTAATAGCGCCTTCACGCAATTTCTTTTAAGGTATACGTATAATATGCCGCAAACAGCTGATTATAAACTAGTATTTCAAAATTTTGCATTAGAGCCACTCATCATCTATTTGTGCCTTATTTTTTGTGCCGGCCTCTTTTTTAATTATTATCTAGAATTAAAAAAAGAAGAGCGCCTCGACTTCGAATATTTATAGCTAATAAAAAAAATTAGAGGCCTGAAAGATCGCCATAAAAATTAATAGTCTCTATTGTTTCTAAAAGCAAACATCATTATCTCACACACTTTACCTACACATCGAATTATCAATGATTTACGAAATTTCACACTCCCCTTTTAATTTTGCTGCTTGACTTAAATTCAAAAATCCATAAAGCTATACTCTTTAAAGTCAATTCATGGCGATCGTAGCTCAGTTGGTTAGAGCATTGGTTTGTGGTACCAAGGGTCGCGGGTTCGAGTCCCGTCGATCGCCCTCTTTTTTTTTATCCATAGTAGAATATTTTAGACAAAATAATTTAGACAAAGGCATTTAATCGTGTCAATATTTGAAGCTATCATTCTTGGAATTGTCCAAGGCATCACCGAATTCTTGCCCGTCAGTTCATCAGGACACCTAAAACTTGTACAAGTCCTTCTAAATCTTGAAAACCTAAATAGCTACATTATATTTGATTTAGTCTGCCACTTAGGCACATTGCTTGCCATTTTTATCATGTTTTGGACAGAAATTAAACAAAGTTTTACGACAAATAAAACAAGATTCCTCCAAATTGTTTTAGGGACTCTACCTCTATTCCCTCTCCTTTTGATCATGAAACCGATTAAAGCAATTTTTAATGACCCTCAATATTTAGGCTACTGCTTTATGCTGACAAGCCTTATTTTATATGTGGGGATTAAACTTCAAAACTGTAAACCAAAAATGTTGCTTACAAAACATAGATTTAGAGACCCTCTTGTCATCGGGGTTTTTCAGTCGGCTGCAATACTGCCTGGAATTTCAAGAAGCGGATCTACCATTACTGCCGCAAGAATTATGGGATGGTCACCAGATGAGGCTATTACTTTTTCATTTTTACTTGCCATTCCTGCCATTTTAGGTGGCACACTGATTGAGGTTTTACAGCTTTTTTTCAAAACTGAGCCCCAAACTTTACCAAATGTACCCATAAGTCACTACTTTATTGCTCTCTTAGCCTCATTCATTTGTGGGTATTTTGCACTTTCCTTACTTAAGAAACTGGCAAGTAAACAAAAATTCATGTATTTTGTGTGGTACTGCTTAATATTGGGCATTTTGACCACCTTATACATTTAAATCGTTTATGGCAAAAAAAAAACTAAAAAAAAATCCGGTAGCTAAAGCTCGATTCGAGATCCCGTCGGCTGTTTTTGGAACAGCTCTTCTTGGGTTATCCCTTGTTATTTTACTCAGCCTTTTAAGCTTTGCATACGGCAAAGAATCTCACAATTGGCTTGGGCTCACAGGTCATTCGATTGGTTGGTTATTTCATGCTCTTTTTGGACTCGGTAGCTACATCATTTGCGCTTTTGTCTTTGTAGTGGCTATCCACCTTATATTTTTTAAGCCACTTTCGCATTTACCTATAAAATTAAGCTACATGGGGCTTCTGATCGTTTCAATTTGTCTTCTTTTAAGCTTGATAGAAGCGCAATTTCCGACCGTCGGTAATTTTCTTGGTAGCACCCTTTACACCAATATGTGGACAGTCAAACTACGCTATCATTTGGGGGGCGCGCCTTTTTATTACATCTATCATGATTTACCAAACTACAATCTTCACCGCATGTTTAATACTGTCGGTATGGCAATTATTTTTACGAGCACGCTAATCTCAAGTATTTTGTTACTTACAGAAGTTAAACCAGCAGATGTGGCCTCTTTTCTTTTAGCGTGCCTAGTACGACTTAAAAACGCTATTGCCTCCATCCCTAAAGTAAGTATCATACAGTCAGAAAAAGTTAAAAAAGAAGTTGAAACCAAAAACTCAAGCGTAGATCTGAAAGTCGAAAGCGATTTTATGAGATATGTGAAACTCCGCATCCCGGGCGCACAAACTAATAGCGAAAACCCCATGAAAGAGCCACAAGAGCTTTTGGGGATTCAGCCTGAGACTAATTTAAAATCAAGACCTTCGATTTCTAAAAAAGAATCAAGTGAATTTGAAGAATTAGCGACTATAAAAGCAAAAACAATGAAAGATGTTGTTAAAGAAATCATGACTGATAAGCCACCTGAAAAAGCAGTTGAAAAAGCGCCTGAAAAAAGTAAACGCGAAAATGCAATCCAGTCTCAAAGGGTTTATAATGGCGACTTCACAAATTACACACTCCCCCCGCTTGCTTTATTGACATCTCCTAAAAAAGTAGATCAGAGCTCTCTTAAAAATGATTTAAAGAAACAGGCTGAAGTGCTTGAAGAAACGTTATCAAGTTTTGGCATTGAGGCAAAAGTTGGTCAAATCAATTGCGGGCCTACCATCACATCGTTTGAAGTGCACCCCGCAATTGGTGTTAAAGTACAGAAAATTAAGACTTTAGAAAACGATATCGCGCTAAACATGGAAGCTAAATCCATACGCATTATCGCACCCATACCTGGTAAGGCTGCCGTCGGTATCGAAGTTCCTAATGCAAAGCCGCAGGAAGTAGCTTTTAAAGATATGCTTGCCGCCTACAAACAAGGCCCTCATAAGTTTCATATTCCTGTGCTACTTGGTAAAGCTGTTAATGGCGATTATGTGATGAGTGATTTGAGCAAAATGCCACATTGCATTATTGCTGGTGCTACAGGCTCCGGCAAATCTGTCTGCATAAATACAATCGTGATGTCAATTGTGCATAATACAAAGCCTGATGAAGTTAAACTGATTATGGTAGACCCTAAAAAAGTGGAGCTAACATCCTACTCGAAACTTCCTCACATGCTAGCGCCCGTTATCACGGAGCCAAGAGGCGCATCTGCTGCACTAAACTTCCTTGTTAAAGAAATGGAAACCCGTTATGAAATTTTAAAGAATTTGGGTGTCCGTAACATAGAAGCTTTTAACGGCCGAAAAATCGATAAAGAATTTGAGGATTCGTTGCAACTAGAAATACCTGTTAAAATGCATTACATTGTAGGTATTATCGATGAGCTTGCAGACCTCATGATGGTTGCCTCAAGCGACATCGAAACACCGATTGCAAGAATTGCCCAAATGGCAAGGGCTGTCGGGATACACCTTATATTAGCTACCCAGCGCCCATCTCGTGAAGTGATTACGGGTCTTATAAAAGCAAACTTCCCGACACGTATTTCATTTAAAGTTGCAAGCCGTGTTAACTCTCAAATTATTTTGGATGAAATTGGCGCAGAGTCTCTACTTGGTAATGGAGATATGCTCTTTTTACCACCAGGAGCATCTCACCTTGTGCGCGCGCAAGGCGCTTTTATACGCGATGAAGACATAAACGCAACCATCAAATTCATCTGCGAGCAAGCACCGCCAAACTACGTCATTCAATCATTTGATGCGATCGGACAGATTAATGAATCTGAAATGCCAAACGAGGCTAATGCCCCATCAGATAGTCTTTATGCAGATGCTGTTGAGATTATCCTTAGCACAGGTAATGCCTCAACTACCTTTTTACAACGCAAACTTAAAATTGGCTATGCCAGAGCTGCAAGTTTAATGGATCAACTTGAAAGCCGTGGCATCGTCAGCCCACCAGATGGAAGCAAAGCAAGGAAAGTAACTGCAGGGAAACAAGCAGTAGCAGACACTACTCCTAATAACGAATTCGAACTAGATTTTTAACAGATAAATTGGAAAACACACATGAAAGGATTCTGCCCGCTTGCGTCAGGCTCAAAAGGAAACAGCGTCTTTTTTGGCACTGAAAATACTAAAATCTTAATTGATGCAGGCCTTAGCGCAAAAGCTACCAAAGAAAAACTTGCAGAAATTGGCGTTAATATTACAGATCTTGATGCTATCTTGATCACCCACGAACATTCTGACCACATCCAAGGCCTACGCGTGATGGCATTTAAACTTGGCATCCCTGTTTTTGCTAATAACGAAACTGCAAAAGGCATCGCTGATTATTTTCATGAATGCCCAAAATTTAAAATCTTTTCCACAGGTGAAACGTTCGAATTTAGAGATTTGGAAATTCACCCCTTTACAATCTCTCATGATACGATAGACCCGGTTGCCTTCACCATTAAACTAGGCGATTTAAAATTAGGTTTTTGCACTGATCTTGGCTTTGTGAGCTCTCTTGTTGAAGCGCAATTAAAAAATTGCGACTATCTGTACCTTGAATCTAATCACCAGCCATCCATGGTACATGCATCTTCTCGCCCCATGGTATATAAACAGCGCGTATTAAGTAGAAGCGGTCACCTCTCAAATGAAGCCTGCGCTAAACTACTCACTAAAATTTACCATCCCAATTTAAAACATGTACACCTAGCTCACCTTTCAAGCGAATGTAACTCCCCTGAAACTGCCTTAACTGTAGTCCGGGAGATTCTAAAAGAAAACAATTTGGAAATTGATATTTCTGTTGCACCTCAACACAAAATCAGCAAATCCATATTATTTTAAAATCTAAACAAAAGACTGCACCTTGATAAACTTATTCTTTGCATCCCTTTCTTTAATCTATTACGTCAACTCCCCTGTTATTAACATACGAGAAGAATCAAAATGCGAATCAGAAATTGTCTCTCAAGCCTACTTCTTTAAAGAAGTAAATATCATGGAAGAAACTGAAAACTTTGTGAAAAGTGAAACGACTATTGACCATCACCAAGGATGGATACAAAAAAGTTTACTTTGCCAAAGAAATGAAACCTTTTTATTAAAACCTTTAAAGATAACTGCAAAAGTCAACAGATGCGCAGCAGACCTTTACGCTATCCAAGATACTGTTTGCGGACTCATTTTAACTACCCTTTGATAGCAAACTTGAAGTTATAGAAGATATAAACAGCCGTTGGATCAAAGTACTGCTTGTCAACGGACGCGCAGGAATTACGGTAGATACCGTACATAGATTTAGAGCCGGAGCGTAGCAAAGAGCAACTGAATAGTTTGCTATATTATAACAGAAATCGTTTGGCCGACATTTTTCTTACATGAATCTTGAATGAAAAATCCTCCTGACGTTAAACACCTCAATTACCCAAACAACCGAGATTTTAATTAATGCCTAAACTCAATCAACATGAACAATCAATCACTCTTAAAACATTCACATCTGCAGACATCGATGACTTTATGGAATGGGCAACAGATGACAACGTAACAAAATTCATGATGTGGAACACCTATACTTCTCGCGAATCTGCTATCGATTTTTTTAAAACCATTGTTGAAAACCACCCGTGGTTTAAAGCCATCTGCCTCGATCAAAAAGTAATCGGCTCTATCACTCTTGACAAACGAAAAGGAGCATACAGTTGCACAGCAGAACTAGGCTACGTTTTATCTAGAAAATATTGGAACAATGGCTATGCTACAAAAGCAATTAACCTAGCCATACAAAATGGGTTTGAAGATTTGCAGATAGCACGAATCGAAGCATTTGTAGACCCAGCTAACATAGCTTCTCAACGTGTGTTAGAAAAAACAGGCTTCATAAAAGAAGGCTTATTAAAAAATTCAATTCTCCAAAAAGGTCTTCTAAAAGACCGCATAATCTACGCAATTCTTAAATCTTCTTAACAATAGGCAAGTCCAAACCAAAATAACAGTAATTTTAACACCTGAAGGGTGTTAGGGCAACTAGCTTAAACAACATTATAAAGCACACTAATTTGGATTGCAGGGACTTAGTCTAAGCTTTTTGCTCAAACGACAAAGTCGATTTGCAAGTTATTTAGTTACGAGTCTTTATAAAAAAACGTGCAAATCGACTTTGTCGTTTGAGGACAAAGCTTAGACTAAGTCACACACACTCCAAATTATCGCGCTTAAAATTACTGTCAATAAAAAGATGTGTGTAACACTTTGCATGAAATAAAGTGCTGGCAATTGTAAAGAAATATTGTTAAGTTGATGACATTTCCCCAAGTTTGACCCCCCCATAGCCTAACAAAAACACCTTTGCCCTTATTTCTATCCAAGAAATGTCTTAGAAAACTTATAAACTGTAAGTATATAAAACACAGATCCAGTCAACAAACCAAAAATCAAACACGCTAGTCTTGTAAATTCCGAATATTTACCTTCATATTTTTTATAATTGCCAATCACAAAGGCAAATACCCCTGACATAAGGGCTGTGTACACTCCGAATAATATAACTTCGAATGTTTTGTTATCCATAAATTCTCCTAATGATTTAAGCTTTAAAACATATTCTAATAACTTTTTTAAACCAAGATTTTCTTAATTTTATTTCAAGATTTATTTCTATTTTTTAGAAACCTTTCAGCCTAATCTAACCAAAACCCCTATTCAGCGTTCGCGACCGATAAATAGGGATGCTTAATTATTATTACCAAAACATAATCTACCTTGCATTAATCAGATCCATTCAAAGCCCGGTATAGATTAACTAAAAATTTTCCCTAATTTCTTATCAATGTCGACTATCATTCCTACACATATCCTTTTCTCTTTCACAACGTTGCCTACCATTTGAAGCGTTCTCTCTCCTGTCACGTTTCGAAGGCTCTCTATTATACCATTTATATGCTTCTTCATAGACCCTGCACAAGCCATGATACATAACACTAGCACCTACAGCTTGAGCTACAGGACATGGCGTTGCACACATTGCTACGCCAATACATGTCTCTATAACAGAACTTCGAAAGCTATCTTCATATCCGTAAAAGTCTTTATCCCTTGGATCATCATATACTTCTCTCGTCGATGGAGTGGCGCTTTTAGCAACACCTGCATAATATCTATCTTCAATCCTTTTTTGAATCCTTCTTTCAATATCTTTTTTTACTTCCTTCGGGACATGCGTACCATTCTCCTCCAAAACCTTATAACCTTTTTTAAGCGCTTTGCTAATTTTAAACTTTTTGCCATTTACTTCTTGAAATTTAAAACCAACATCAAGTAGCCTATCAATTTGATTAGCAACATTGTTGTCATTCATAAGTGCATGAGAATCAACTTCACATTGAGTTGATTCTACAAGTGGAATACAAGTTACGGCTTGTAAACCGCAAAAAAATAGGACTGCGAGTCTAACAGGACTCTTTAAATTAAACATATAAACCTCACGAGTTTTGAGTTTTTTTTATTTTTTTGTAATTGGCGATCATAAGCACAGACATTCCTGATTTGAATGCTGAATATATCGCAAAAAGTATAACTTCGACTGTTTAGTTAGTCATCGTTACCTCGCAAAATTTAAAGTAATTTTCGTACAAAAATTACTTTAAATTTTTTAGAGGTTCTATCTCCAAAAACCCTTAAGTTTTTTTCTCTACATTACCTTTTCATATTTTTCACCTTCACTTGTCTAAATATTTTGCCAATTCAAAAAATTCCTTTTTTATAAATTAGTCCTTAGGTAACCAACCCCTTGATTTATTCACCACTTAATGGTAAAATCAAGAAATCGAATACTACAGAAAAATTGCGTTTTTAATCAAGAAAAATTGTGAAAATAATCAAAGAAATTATGAAATTAAAAAAATATCTCGAGGAAAACGGAATAAAAAAATCTTTTTTTGCTAAAAAAATAGGTGTTGATCCAACTCATTTTTCGCGATGGTTGAACGGAAGTACGATTCCTCGTTTAGATTATATTTTAAAGATAGAAGAAGCCACTGATGGGCTAGTAACTTCCAAAGACTGGATGGACTAAAGGTACTAAATGGCTGGTACCGCCACATTGGCATTTCAGCAAATAATTGATCTTTCAGAATTTTCTTTGACTAATTTGTCTTCTCAAGCTGTCTCACATTGGCTAAGTCAAGATCGTAATCCCTCTCAATGGAGTGCTTTTATGCATTATTATGGAGCAACAAGAACTCTCCTTAAAGCGGGTGGGTTGCATATTGAAGATCATGATTTATCTCTGTTATAAGACTACTTACGGGGGGATAAAGAGTTTAGCGTTCCCTCATTGGGGTTTGGAATTTATTTTCGACTTAGCAACTCCGAGTATTTTTCCCATTCAGCTATATCACCTTCGATTTTATGGTGGTCATTCTCCCGGAAACGGTGGGAATGGCGGCAACGGCGGTAATGGCAGTCGTGACGGAAATGGTGCTGCTGGTGGAAATGGCGGTAATGGGGGGGGGACGGCTGATGATTAAAAATTTGATGAGAAAATTAAAATTCATAAAAGTGTTGCTTATTTTTATTCTTTGTTCACTAGCAAATATGCCATCGAGTGCCTATGCAGAGCCTGCTAATGTCTTTGCCGGAAATGGCGGACATGGTGGTTGCAGTAAGTTCGGTCGTGGAGGCGATGGTGGAGATGGCGGTAATAATGCCTCCGGCAAGGGCGGAAATGGAGGCAATGGTGGTCACAGTAACTCCGGTAAAGGCGGTAATGGAGGTAATGGAGGCAACGGACCTGATGGAGGAGGCGTGGGAGGACAGGGAGGTTTTGGTCCTGAAGGAAATGGAAGCGACGGACGAAATGGTAATAAAAGTAACTTTGAGGATTAAAAATGAAAAACAATGTAAGTTTAGTAATAATGGGACTGGCGCTTTTACAGTTTGGATTTGTCAGCGCATATAATTTTGATAAAATGGCTGAACCTCCACGCGCTCAAGACGGAGAGCATGGAGTGAATGGCGGCAACGGTGCTAATGGGCAAAATGGTGGCCCAGGTCAATCAGGTGGACATGGTGGAAACGGTTCTAACAATGAATGGGGAAACGGAGGAAATGGAGGAAACGGTGGCAATGGTGGAGCTGGATAACCAATACTAGTGCGTCGTTTTGCGTGGGCATAAAGATTGTAACTGCTTTTTAGCTTTTTAAAACAGTAATTCAGTTTATTCTAAACAAGTTAATTTGTTTAGAATAAACATAAAAAAAACGCAAAATATCAAATGAAAAGAAATTTTTTTACCTCTTACACACTTTTAAGCAAAGACTTTTCCTGTCTTTGGTTATTTCATTTAGAGTAAGCATTCATACCTGATAATTTTTGCAAAACATTGTCAATTAATTTAATTTCGTTAACTTTAAAAATAGATAAATCAGGCTCTCTGCAAGGCAAGTATTTTGTTTGAAGATGTTGGAAATGCTTACTTTCGATACCTTGAATTTCAAACTTTTGAAAGAAATTAATTAAAATACAGTAAGTCTAATATTTACAAAAAAAAGTTTTAAATGAAAAAAAATCGCTTCATTTAATATTTGCAATATTTCTTAAAAATATTTTTTATAATGCTATTTAAGTTTTCCGATTATTTATATAAACTTGACTTCAACATACAACTTAAATATAATGAAGCGCATGTTAAACATTTTCATCTGTTTCACAACGAAATAACAACTCATAATCAATAAATATTACCTATGGAGAGAATTTATTTATGTCATATGAAGATCAAATACCGTTTATTTTACCTGAATTAGTTTCAAATCCAGAGCCTAGATGCCCTTGTTTACTTTTATTAGATACTTCTGGTTCTATGCGAGGAGCTCCTATAGAGCAATTAAATCAAGGTCTGCAAACTTTTAAAACTGAACTCATGTCTGATAGAATGGCTACTCAAAGGGTAGAAATAGGAATTGTTACTTTTGGCCCTGTAGAAATTATATCACATTTTCAAACTGCAGATTATTTTATCCCTCCAAACTTATCTTCTAGCGGTAATACCCCAATGGGAGAAGCGATAGAAAAAGGTTTACAAATGTTAGTAGACCGTAAAAACAATTACAAGCAGGTTGGCATAAGCTATTACCGCCCTTGGATTTTTCTTATAACAGATGGCGCACCCACAGATAATTGGTACAGGGCAGCTGAGCTAGTGAGAGCTGGTGATAATAATGAAAAAAAACAGTTTAGCTTTTTTGCTGTTGGCGTTGAAGGCGCAAATATGTCCACACTTTCCGAAATTTGCAGTATCAACAGACCTCCAATGAAACTTCAAGGACTAAGTTTTCGAGAACTTTTTTCTTGGCTTTCAAGCTCTTTAAGCGGTGTATCACATTCTCAACCAGGCCAAGCTGTTGCACTTCCAGCACCAACTGGTTGGGCGTCTGTATAATGTTTACTAAATGGAATACAGCCTATGCTTCTGCTAAAGGCACTTCTCATGAAAAAACTAATATTCCATGTCAAGATGCATGTAAATGTCAAGTCAATGAAAATGAAATCTTTTTTGGGATAGCTTCAGATGGAGCTGGTAGCGCTTCAAGGTCTGAAGTATCCTCTAAACTTGTTGTAGGAATGTTTTTTGATTTTTTTTGTAAATATGTAAAATCAGAAACAGATATTCTTCTTATTGATAAATTATTGGTTCTGAAATGGCTTGAAGAAGTAAAAGCTCAAATTTTTCTTGAAGCACACAAAGAATCATTAAGTCCACGTGAATTTGCTTGCACAATTCTTGGCTCTATAGTTGGTTCTGAAAATTCTGTTTTTTTTCAAATAGGAGACGGCGCAATCGTTATTTCTGAATATCAATCAACAGAGTATGGCTACATTTTTTGGCCTCAACATGGGGAATTTGCTAATCAGACGAATTTTATTATACAATCTAACTTATCTGAAGTGCTTGAATTTGATCACTTAAAAGGTTTCATAAATCGAATAGCTATGTTTACAGATGGTATTGAACGTTTAGTTTTGGATTTTTCAGAAAAATCTGTCTATCCACCGGCTTTAAATTCTATTTTCGAATGGTTACAAAATGATTTATCTTTAAAATCTTCAGAAAGCCCTTCATCTGCATTAAACGCTTTTCTTAATTCATCTTTTATTAATAACAGAACTGATGACGATAAAAGTCTTGTAATGGCAGCTAGAATTTTCAATGAGAAATTTAATGTTACACACGAATCTGTTTGATAATTTTGGTAACCCACTTCTTCTTTTAAATGAAATTGGAAGGGGTGGTGAAGGGATTGTCTATAATATTCAAAATAACCCTTTATTAGTAGCGAAATTATATAATTCAATTGTCACTTCAGAAAAAGAAGAAAAAATTTCTACAATGATAAAAGTTGGTAACGAACGACTATTAAAACTGACTACATGGCCTATTAATTCATTACATACCTCAAAGTCTAAACTTGTCGGCTTTACAATGCCGAAACTAATGAATTATAAACCTATTTTTGAGCTATATAATCCTAAATTACGGCTTCAAGAATTCCCTAAAGCAGATTGGCGGTTTCTAATTTACGCTGCTATAAATACAGCAAAAGCATTTGCTGTTCTACATGAAGCTGGCCATGTTATTGGAGATGTAAATCATGGTAATTTATTCGTAGCATCTGATGCAACAGTTCAATTTATCGACACCGACTCTTTCCAAATATATTCCGAAAATAAATATTGGTTTTGCGAAGTGGGTGTATCAACACATCAACCCCCAGAAATGCAAAACAAAACTTCTTATAAAGGAATAATTAGAACACCTAATCATGACAACTTTGGCTTAGCCATCGTAATATTTCAATTATTATGTCTAGCCCGTCACCCTTTTTCAGGAAGATATTTAGGGGCAGGTGACATGCCAATTGAAAAGGCTATCGTAGAACATCGCTATGCTTATTCATCTAGCAGTATATCTAATATGAGACCTCCTCCTATTAGTCTATCAATACATGCTATTACTTCTGATCTAAGATTAAATTTTGAGCGTGCATTTTCTAAAGAAGGAGAACAATTTGGTTTTCGACCATCTCCTAACGATTGGGTAACAGCATTAACTGAACTCTCATTAAAGTTAAAGCATTGTCGGGTTAATTTATCACATTACTTTTTTCAAGAATTAACAAATTGCCCTTGGTGTGATATAGAAGCAAAAAGTAACACAACAATATATCCTAATATTGGCCTAAAATCAAATTTAGATTTTAATATAAATAGTCTTTGGCAACAATTTTTAAACATTAAAATACCTGTTCAACACATACTTCCCGATCCTGAAAACATTCGAGTATTAGCTTCAAATAGCGCATTGAAAATTAAAAAAAAACTTAGAAAAACAAAAATTATACTTTTTTTTTCGTATCTAGTTATTATTCCTGTTTATATTTTCTTTTCAATATCCACTATTTACTTTTTAAGCATTGGATGGATTGCTTTAATTTTATTAGTTGGTTTTATATTTTTCTACAGTGAACAAAAAAAGACTTTTAAAAAATCCATAAACCATCATTTAAAATCGACCAAATCTGATTGGCAATCATTAACTTTCCAACACGGAACCTTATCCAAAAATTATTCATTTGAAACTCTTCGTAATCAAATAACTGAGTTAAAAATCAAATATGATGGCGTAAGTAAAGATCGAGAAAAAAGATATAAAAATCTATTTGAAAATAGATTTCAGCAACAACTGAAAGAATACTTGGATAATTATAAAATTTCTAAAGCCGTTATTGAAGGAATAGGCCAAGGTCGTATTGCAACATTACAAAGCTATTCTATTGAAACAGCAGCGGATGTGGGTGATTTAAAATTAATGAATGTAAGCGGCTTTGGAGATGTACTTATATCTAGACTAATTGATTGGAAAAACAGTTGTGAAAAAAAATTTATATTTGATTCAACCAAAGGAATTGCCTTAAACGATCTTGCGAGGCTAGACACTGATATTAATGAAATACGTAGAAAAATTGAGGTTGAATTGTCTATTAAAATCTCACAATTGTCTTTTTTAAGTAAAGAAATAAGTGTTAACTGGCAGAATTTACAAAAACAAATTTATGAAGTTTTACCCCAATATGCTCAAGCAATTGCTGATGCTAGAACCTTTAAAATTTAAAAGGAGATAAAATGAACAAAGGAGGATTTTCTTGGAAACGTTTTTTTGGAATTTCAGCGGCACAAGCAAGAATATCAAGAAAAATAGGAATACCCCTTTCTAGGTCAGGTCGCCAAAGAAAACTTGGTGCATTTTTGGAAAAAATTATCCTCAAACTATTTGGGATTAAATAACATAAAAAAAGAATAGTGTAGGCATGCGCTTACCTATTAATCGAAAAATATTATAAGGAGAAATGTTAATGTTCGTTTTAAAATATGTAATTAATATCTTTAGGAAAATTCATTTAAAGATCAAAAAAATAAAAGGAAAAAAAAAGTTATTTGCGTCAATAATAAAAGATGCAGAAAAAGGTATCTTAACAGAAATTGAAAAAAATAATATTTTAATTCGTTGTAAAGAATTAAATCTAGTTTTGGAAGATTTAAAAAAAATTCGAAAAAAAGTTTATAACATAGCCTTTGAATCATTAACAGATAATGGTTTTTTGACACTTTATCAAGAAAGAGAACTTAATAAACTCCAAATTTTTTTAATAATTCCCGATGATGAAATATGTGATACAAAAAAAGAATTCAAAAAATTACGAATTTTTACAGAAATTATAAATGGAAACCCTCCAACACAATCGGTAAAAAATGTTATAAGGGAGTTGAGTATAACATTAAATGATTTAAAAGAAATAGTTATGGACATTTTTGATATGGGTTACCAATCAATAATAAAAAATGTCTTTTTAACGATTGAACATGAAAATGAACTAAAAAATCTCCAGTCTTTTTTAATGATTCCAGATCATAAAATAAGTGAAGAAAAATTTAAAATTAATCAATCACGAATTCTAGCAGAATTAAAAAATGGTAATCCGCCTGTGCAAACATTAAAAAATATTATACTGAAAAAAAATGAAAAAGCCTATTTGGAAGAATGTAGCAGGCTTTTAGAAGCTCGGGTAACAGGTCGATCTTATCATTATGGTGTCCAACATAGTGAAAAAAGTATTTTACCTATTGCATCTGGATATATTGTACTTACAAATCAAAGAATTATATTCATAAATTATGAAAAAAGTTTTGATTTTAGATTGGATAAATTAATTAATCTTGAATATGCAGATAATGGTTTTGTATTTAACACTTCAAACCGGCAAAAACCTTACAGTATCGATTGTACAGATCCAAAAAATGCAAAAATTATGAATGCAATTCTTGAATATAGCATAAGAAATTTTGCACTTTAATATGTTAAAATTTTATAATTCTCGTAAAAGGAAACAATTTAGGTTCATGGGAAGAATTGGGGGCGGAGAGAAGGCAAAACTTATGAATAAAATTATAGCTTGAATCAAAAAAAGAGAGGACATAAAGAAATACCTATGTAACCAAACAATAGGAGGTTTTTTATGTCCACATCTAAAGTCTTTTACGCACCAATCAATGATAAAAGTGCAATCTTTCAGTCAGTAAGATTTTATTATGATCATATTATTTTTCCTGGTCGACTTAAAAAAAACACAAAAAATGCCCATGCTCTCGGTCTTTTAACGTTCGAATCAAAGAGACTAAAGAGCTAACCTTCTGAATGATGAACCTTGGGAACAAAAGAACACACCTTAAAATCAAAGCCCATAAAGTTTGGTGCCAAAAATGCAATAAAAAAGAATGGATTGAACCACCTTTTACAGAGGGAAAACTCCCAATGTGTAAATTTTTTATAAAATATATTATCCAGTTATCGGCTATGCCAACTCTCCTTTGTGTAGCACTCTTCCTAGGTCTTCAATGGACAACTGTAAAAAAAATAGATAAAACCAACCTTAGCAAGCTTTCAAAGCAATTCTCTTTTAAAAAACTTCGTTATATTAGGATTGACGAAATTGCGATCAAGAAAGGACATAAATACATGACCATCTTACTGATATCACCACAAGCCAAATTATCCATGCAGTAGAAGGTCGAAATGAAGAAGCTCTCAGATTTTTTTTAAAATTACTTTCGATTAAAGCTAAAAGGCTTAGTGGCATAGGGATTGATATGAGGGATGCCTATGCCAGTTCAATAAAGAAACACCTTTCAAATGTATCAATTATTTAAATCGTTTTTTTCCTTTCAACAGAAACAATCTGCAAATTTACATCTTTGCACCACCTCAACACAAAATTAGTAGAGCAATATCGTTTAAAAAAAAATAAACGAATAAATTCTAAGCTGTATATTTAACGCGAATCGTAAATGAAAGGTCGGCATAAAGTTAAAAATATCAAATACGGTTGTATAAAAATTATAAAATTGATATAATCCTAGATCTTTGGCAACTTTTAATTGTAATTAAATCAAATAAATTTACTTCATTTATTAAATTTATCGAAGGTATCGTTAAATAAAAAAACATTATGTAAAAAATTTACGATTTAAAAAAAATAATTTTTAACACAAATAATATAAGTGATAATTATGAACTCTCACATTAAAAGATTTTACTACTCTGAAGAAATTAACCGTTTTTGTAACGAAGACAAAAGCTCAATTCTTGGTAAATTAGTTGAACGTCATGAATTTTCACTTGAAGAACAGCAAAGAAATTCCTGGGAATTTCAAATTAGAAATCTTCAAGTTTGGCTGAAAGACATTGAAGGTCAAGTCATATTTGAATACAGTATTCCTCGAATGGGAAAACGAATAGATTGTTTAGTTATTTCAGGAGCTGTCGTTTTCGCAATTGAATTTAAAGTTGGTGCGTCTAAATTTGAAAAACACGCAATAAATCAAGTTTTAGATTATGCTCTTGACCTTAAAAACTTTCATGAACAAAGCCATAATAAAATTGTTGTTCCTGTACTAATATGTACTGAAGCCGAGCAGGAATCTTTACAACTGAATCTGTATGAAGATGGTCTTGCAAAAGTGCTTCATTCTTCTGGTAAATCTATTGCCAGTCTTATACAAAATATAACAGATGAAATTCAGCAAAAATCAATAGTGATTTCGGAATGGATTGATTCTTCGTATAAACCTACGCCTACAATAATTGAAGCTGCCCAAGCACTTTTTCAAGGCCACAGCGTTGAAGAAATATCAAGATCGGATGCTGGTGCCATTAACCTATCAAGGACAGCAAAGGCTTTATCAGAGATAATTCAATACTCCAAAATAAAGAAAAAAAAAACCATCTGTTTTTTAACCGGTGTACCAGGAGCAGGAAAAACTTTGGCAGGTTTAAATTTGGCAAATTCTTGGCATAATGAAAAAGAATCAGAACATGCAGTTTTTTTATCAGGTAACGGCCCTCTTGTTGACGTACTTCGCGAAGCTCTTGCAAGAAATGAAGTTGAAGTAAAAAAAGAGAAAGGTGATAAAAGTAAGAAAAGTTTATCTCTTTCAAAAGCTAAAGCTTTTATACAAAACATACATCATTTTCGTGATGATGGTTTGGCAAATGAAGCCCCTCCTATCGAAAGAGTAGTTATATTTGATGAAGCTCAAAGAGCATGGTCCCTCAAACAAACAGCTGCCTTCATGAAGAAAAAAAAAGGTTTACCTAATTTTAACCAATCAGAGCCTGAATTTTTAATTAGCTTAATGGATCGCCATAGCGATTGGGCAACTATCATTTGTCTAATAGGCGGTGGACAAGAAATCAATACTGGTGAGGGAGGAATTCATGGATGGTTTGAAACACTTGAGCGATCATTCCCTGATTGGTCGATTTACACATCTTCAAATCTTACAGATCACGAATATACTCATGGTCGTATTTTATTTTCTCCGTTACTAAGTAATAAAATTCATTATAATGATAATCTTCACCTTTCTGTTTCAATCCGATCTTATCGATCAGAAAAGGTTGCGGCTTTTGTAAAAGCAACCCTTGACTGTAACCTCGCTGACGCACAACAGCTTTATTTAGAAATTAAACAAACATATCCTATTGTCCTTACTCGGAATCTATCAAAAGCAAAAGCATGGTTAAAAAATAAAGCACGTGGTTCTGAACGTTATGGTTTAACAGCATCTTCTGGGGGTATACGTTTAAAACCTTACGGCATTAACGTTAAGTCAACCATTGATCCTAAAAACTGGTTTTTGAATAACGATACCGACATTCGCTCTTCTTATTTTCTTGAGGATGTTGCAACCGAATTTGATATTCAAGGGCTCGAACTTGATTGGACCTGTCTTGCTTGGGATGCAGACTTTCGACATGATGGTTTAGGTTGGATTTCAAAAGCATTTCGCGGAACTGTCTGGCAAAACATAAATGACGGTAATTCGAAATTATACTTAAAAAATGCTTACAGGGTACTGCTTACGAGGGCTCGACAAGGTATGGTTTTGTTTATCCCCTACGGTGATGAATCTGACCAGACTAGATTACCAGCATACTATGATTCTACTTATAAATATCTCTGCTCTATTGGCATTAAAAGCCTAGATGATTAATATTAAGAAAATCAATTATTTATTATTAACTATTATAATTATATTTTAAGTATTAAAAAAATGATAAGATCAATAAAAAACATTTTAAAGAGTATCAAAATAAAATATGAAAAAGATATGACAAATAATAAAAGATTACCTAAATTTTACGAGACTTTTATCCCTATACTCCGAGTTTTAGATAACGGAGGGATGATGCATTATAATGAAATGGGTAAAAGAGTACGTGATTACTATTACTCAGATTTGCCAAACGAACTTCTTGATCAAAAAATACAAAATGGTGATTGATTGATCCTCAATTGCATTAGCTGGGGTAAATCTTTTCTAAAAAGAGCTAAATTTATCTTATTTCCTGAGCGTGGAACGGTGCAGATTACAGAAAAAGGAAAAAACATTCTTAAAAAAGTCACCTTTCAATGGAGGAAATGAAAAGAAATCCTGATTTTCAATCATACTCACCGAAAAAAATCAAGTTGAGATTGATGAAAATACCCCAGAAGATCTAATTGACAGTGGCGAAGCTGCAGCCATTATTCTTTCATTAGCCCAAACGCGTAGAGCTATGAATATTAATCCATATGAATATCTCGAAGATATTATGCGTCGTATAATGTCTCATCCCTTTCAAAATTTGAACGAATTATTGCCAGGAAATTGGCAAAAACTGAATTCTTAAAAACTTAGATTTATTACAATATTTCGACGCGAGTGTAAAATGAATTTATAGAAACATATTTAGCTAAATGTCATTTTGGCTTCGATTGTTATGTTATTCAGTCGCTCTTGGCTTTAGCTCCGAGCTCTAAATCTATTTACGTTTCTCCCGTATTTTTTGGTCGTCCTCGCAAAGCTCGCACTTTAAGTCACTACGGGGTAATTTCAGTCGCCCTTCGCAAGCTTCGGGCTATAGTAAAGTTTGTAATATTTGAAGAATTTAACCCTCTATTTTTTTAGACGAAGTATGAGTGAAAGGTCGAAATAAAAAAAGATGGGTAGATTTGACGCTGCCGGATAGGCAGCTTTGAAGGTTTTCCATCTGCATCATTATGGGGGATATACGTTCACTGCCGGATAGGCAGCTTTAAAGTGATCAAATATCATTTGACGGCGATGATTGAAGTTCACTGCCGCATAGGCAGCTTTAAAGAGTTTAGTAGATCCAGTTCGGAAAACTGAATCGTTCACTGCTGCAAGCAAATAGCCAGTACCGCCATGATTAGCTTTTAAGAATCTGAAGTGGCCTTTTCATACCTTATATAAACCCAAATACTGTCACCTTGAAGGGGGATTTTTTCAGGTTCAGGGATTACAAAACAATTTACTTTCCCTGTAGCCCCATCGAAGCTAGAAACAGTATTAAAATATGTCCTTGGTGGAAGATGCTCTTCATAAGGATCCTGCGAACTGTTTTGTCGTTTTTTATCATAATAGAAATTTATAGTCAGATCTTTTTCTATGAATGCGATTGACACTGCTCTTAAATTAGGTGTTACAGAACCTAGTAAAGCAAATTGCAAAGCGCATCTAACAGATTTTAATGTTATATCTTTAAATAGAGTTTGGATTTTAAATGGACGAGGGTTTCCTTCAAATCTTTGATAAATCCATTGATCTTTCTTTTTAACAGGAACCGGTTGCGGTTGTGGCAATAAAATCTGTTGC
>Ga0105048_10000218_pt1 | contig 83226 bp, 71 predicted proteins | sample MAT05_FD_78382 | JGI IMG/M metagenome (GOLD analysis project Ga0105048, IMG submission 78382) | Freshwater microbial communities from Lake Fryxell liftoff mats and glacier meltwater in Antarctica - MAT-05 | ecosystem: Environmental > Aquatic > Freshwater > Ice > Liftoff microbial mat | place...
CACCGTGCTTGTTGGTTCGGGGACTAATTATCGCCACCGTGCTTGTTGGTTCGGGGACTAATTATCGCCACCGTGCTTGTTGGTTCGGGGACTAATTATCGCCGAACAGACCGTTGATCTTCGAGTCGAGGGCGACGGCGATCTTGTAGAGGCTCGAGATGGAGGGGCTCGATTCGGCGCGCTCGATCTGCGACAGCAGCGAGATGCTGAGGCCGGTGCGGCGGCTCATTTGCTTGAGCGTCAGCTCCTGCTCTTTGCGCAGACCACGAATGGTGTCGCCGATGATCTTGTGGAGCTGCTCCTCGGGAGTGCGCGCCAAGCCCTTCTTCTTCATGACGCGCGCCAGGACTTCCCGGAACTCGTCGACGTTGAACGGCTTCTTGATGTAGTCGACGGCGTCGAGCTTCATCGAAGCCACGGCCGTTTCGAGGTTGGGGTGAGCCGTGAACATGACCACCGCGACGTCGCTGTCGATGGCGCGGATGCGCTTGAGCACCTCGATGCCGTCGAGTTCGGGCATCATCACGTCGAGAATGATGACGTGAAAGGAGCCCTGACGAACTTCGTCCTCGACGCGCGTCGAATCACTCTGCGTTCGTACCTCGAACCCGTCCTTTTCGAGGAGGGTCTGCATGTATTCGAGGATGGCTTGATCGTCGTCGACGATGAGAATGTTGACGTTGGGGACTTCGATGGCCACGGGATCGCTCACTCCGGATAATCCCTTACCCCGCGTTCTCCGGGTGTCGGAGGAGTAGGGGAAGGGCGCAGGGGGTGGTTTCGAAACCCAGCCTGGCGGCCGGACTTCGTTTTCAGTGAGGGCACAATACCCTGCGATGGTTACCGTGTCACTAGATCCACTCTGGAAAAATCGCCAGACCAAACCAACATAACGAAATCATTGAGTAAAGCTCGCTGCTTTTGTTGCGCGAGCGGAGCTACTTTTGGCGCAGACGAACAGGCTTCCAGTGTCGTTGCGCAAAGCAAAAAGCCGAGGTCGAAACCTCGGCTTTTCCTTTTGGCTGTCGGGGCGGGCAGATTCGAACTGCCGACCTCACGATCCCGAACCGTGCGCGCTACCAAACTGCGCTACGCCCCGCTGGCCGATTCGGTGAGGGCCACCGAGTCGGGGCGCGGAGAGTGAGGGACAGGGTGTCATCTGTCAAGGCCTCCGAAGACCTCAATCGAGTGCTTTGACGAGCGCCGGAACGGCAGTGAATAGGTCCTCCACCAAGCCGTAGTCCGCCAGCTGAAAGATGGGCGCGTCGGCGTCCTTGTTGATCGCCACGATGACCCTCGAACCCTTCATGCCGGCGATATGCTGAATGGCTCCTGACATGCCGATGGCCAGGTAGAGCTGCGGGGCGACGATCTTGCCGGTCTGACCGACCTGAAAGTCACCCGGGCAGTAGCCTGCGTCGCAGGCGGCGCGGCTCGCGCCGAGTGCAGCTCCCAACTTCGTGGCCAACGGCTCGAGGACTTCGAAGAATCGTTCCTTGAGCGCGCGACCGCCCGATACGATCACGCGTGCGTCACCGAGCTCGGGACGGTCAGACTTGACGGCATCGAGCGAGACGAATTCGACGCGCTCCGCGGCCTTGCCTGGCGCCTGCTTGGCGACGGCTTGGATCGGCGAAGCCGAGGTGCCAGGTACGTCGGCTTCGACTTCGCTCTGTCGGACCGTGACGACCGAGATGGCCGTCGATAGCTGGCAGTAACCAAAGGCGTTTCCAGCATACATCGGCCGCTTGTATGTCAGCTTGCCGTCGTCGATGGTGACGGCGGCGCAATCGCCTGCGTAAGCGGCGTCGAGGCTCGCGGCGACGCGCGGCAAGAGATCCTTGCCGAAGGTCGTGGCCGTGGCGACGAGCAGCGAGTAGGCCTTGCCCGCCTCTGCGACGCTCGGCGAAAACTGCTCGGCGGTGTAGTGGGCGAGGCTCGTGTCGTCGATCGTCAGGATCTTGCCGGCGCCGTGCCTGGCGAGGTCGGCTGCGGCTGCGCTGGTCGAGGCGCCGAGCACCAGCACGTCGAAGCTGCCACCGACGGCGGGGGCCGCTCTCTTCGCAAAAGTGATGGCCGAGAGGGTTGCGTTCTTGAGGGAACCGTCTTCGCCGAGTTCGGCGATCACGAGGACGTTGGACATGGTCTGAATTCCTTTCCGGTGCAGCCGAGCGTCAGAGGACGCGGGCCTCGCTTTTGAGCTTCTGGACGAGTTCGGCGACGTCCTTCACCTTCACGCCTGCTTTTCGCTTGCTGGGCGCTTCGAAGCGGACGTATGCGGTCGCCAGTGGCTTGTCGGTGACCTGAGCCAAGGGACGCACGTCGAGAGGCTTCTTCTTGGCTGCCATGATCGCTGGCAGAGGAGCGAAGCGGACGCCTTCGTTGTACTTGAAGCCGGGCTCGGTCTTGCTGGAAAACACGCTCTCGGATGCGACGACGCGCAAATCGACCGTGACGAGTGCCGGTAGGGTGAGGCGTAGCGTGAGCACACCGCCGTCCACTTCGCGGCCGACCAAAAGCTTGCCGCCGGCCTCTTCCTTCAAGGTGGCTGCGAAGGTCGCCATCGGGAAATCCAGCAGCTCGGCCAACATCTGACCCACCTGGTTCGAATCGCCGTCGACCGCTTGCTTGCCGAGTAGAATCAAATCGGGCCTTTCTTCCGCTGCGATCTTGGCCAGCGCGTGCGCGACGATGCGGCCGTCCAGCTGAATGTCGTCGGCTTCGATGCGAATGGCGCGGTCCGCGCCAGTGGCGAGCGCCGAGCGCAAGGTCGTCTCGGCCTCCTTGGGACCGATCGTCACGACGACGACTTCACCTTCCCGCTGCTTGGGGGTCTTGCCGTTCTCGGTCAGGCGCAGCGCCGTTTCGAGTGCATACTCGTCGAAGGGATTGACCTTGTACTCGAGGCCAGTGGTGTCGATCCGGTCCCCAGGGACCTTGATCTTGTTGGCGTTGTCGGGGTCACTCACCCGCTTCAGTGCAACCAGAATCTTCACGCGTTCCTCCAGAATTGTGGGAGCCAAGCGCGTCCGGGGCACCGAAACGGTGCGCGCCTTCGGGCTGGCGGCATTGAGCCTAGCCTGAGATCCTCCAGGTGTCCTCGGTGTAATATTCACTGCAAACCCGAGTGGTGCTTCTGGAACTCCGAGCGGCTATGACCTGGACACATGTCCCAAAAGACGGACTTTCTCGTGCTCGGCAGCGGCGTCGCGGGCCTTTCGTTCGCTCTTCGCGCGGCCGAATTCGGCGAAGTTCTCGTGGTCACCAAACGGAGTCTGAACCAGTCGGCCACTGAGTGGGCGCAGGGCGGTGTCGCCGCCGTGCTCGATCCGACCGATAGCTACGCCGAACATGCCAAAGACACGCACGTCGCAGGCGCAGGTCTCTGTCGGGATGCGACCGTGGATTTGTGCGTGCGACGTGGGCCCGACGTCATGCGTTGGCTGATGGGCATCGGCGCGGCGTTCTCCGTCAACGCCTCGGGTGAATTGGATCTGGGGCGCGAAGGTGGCCACAACGCACGTCGGGTGGCCCATGCAGGTGACGTCACGGGCGCCGAGATCTCGCGAGCCCTCGTGGCTGCCGTCCTGGCGCACGGGAACATCCAGGTTCGCGAGTGGCAGATGGGCGTCGACCTCATCGTGCAGAGCCGCTTGGGCAAGCCCGACCAATGCGTTGGCGCTTACGTGTTGGACGAGAAAACCGGCTTGGTTGAGACGATATTGGCGCGCGCGACCGTGTTGGCTACGGGTGGCGCGGGCAAGGTTTACCTTTACACGTCCAATCCAGACGTTGCGACGGGCGACGGCGTGGCCATGGCCTATCGGGCCGGCGCCGAAGTCGCGAACATGGAGTTCTTCCAGTTCCATCCGACGGTGCTCTACGAGCCGCGCGCGAAGAGTTTCTTGATAAGCGAGGCCTTGCGCGGCGAGGGAGCAATTCTGCGCTTGCCGGACGGCGACGCGTTCATGACCCGCCACCACGACATGGCGGATCTCGGTCCGCGCGACGTCGTGGCTCGTGCCATCGACTACGAGATGAAGCGCACGGGCAGCGAGCACGTCGTGCTCGACATCACCCACAAGCCGGCGAGCTTCGTGCGTGACCGCTTCCCGACCATTTACGAACGCTGCAAGCAGTACGGCATCGACATCACGAGCGAACCCATTCCGGTCGTCCCTGCAGCCCATTTCATGTGTGGGGGTGTGACGAGCGACGAGTGGGGACGCAGCAGTCTGCCGGATCTGTGGGTCATCGGTGAAACGGCCTGCACTGGGCTGCACGGCGCCAACCGCTTGGCGAGCAACTCGTTGCTCGAGGGCTTGGTGTTCGCGGAACGCGCCGCCGAAAAGCTCCAGACCCAAATCGACGAGCTGCGCTCACGTCCTTGGCCCGAGGTGGGCGAGTGGCAGACCGGTTCGGCCATCCCGAGCGACGAAGCGGTCATCGTCACCCAGAATTGGGACGAGGTGCGGCGTTTGATGTGGAACTACGTCGGCATCGTGCGGAGCGACACGCGACTCGAGCGCGCACACCGGCGCGTGCGGCTCCTGGAGCAGGAAATTCTCGATTACTACTGGAAACACCTGGTGACCCGCGACTTGCTCGAGCTCCGCAACATCCAGTGCGTGGCCGATCTGGTGATCTCGGCGGCGGCCAGCCGCAAGGAGAGCCGCGGCCTCCATTTCACCATCAATCACCCCGACAAGAGCGACGCCTGGGCTCGCGACACCGTGCTCAAGCGTGGTGTGCCAGCGCAGCTGCGCGCCAGCTGAGCGCCGATGGACGACGAGCCGAGAGAACAGCTTCCGGACCGGGCTCCTTACCCCGAGTTCACGCCTGCCCACGCGCTTGCGTGGATTGCGGGCGCGTTCGTGATGATGGGCGTCTCGGCGATGCTCTTGTTCGCCGTCCGCCCCCATTCCAAGGAAGATGCGGTCATGCTGGCCGGCTTGAGCGCCATCGTGTTCCTGCTCGCCTCGTCGTTCCTGCTGAGCAGCTATCCAGGCGGCAGCCGCGCTTCAGCGGCGCTCGGCGTGCGCCCGACCTCACCCCTCCTGCTCGGTCTCGGGCTGCTGCTCGGCCTCGTGAGCCAACTACCAGCGGACCGCTTGCGCCGCGTCGTCGAGCATTTTTTCCCCGTTTCCGAGGCGGAAGCAGCGGCCCGCGCACACCTCCTCGAGCCGTCGAGCACCTTGCACGCCGTGGCGCTGGTTGTCTCTCTGGCAGTGCTCGTGCCGCTGGCGGAAGAGACCTTTTTTCGTGGGGCGGTGTTCGGTGCGCTGCGGCGCAGCGGTCGAAGTGGGTTCGTCGCGGCCATCGTCACCGGTCTCGGTTTTACGCTGAGCCACTTCGATCAGCGCTTGTGGCTGGCGATCGCCTTCATGGCCTGCATCTTGGGCTTCGTACGCGCAACCTCGGGCTCGCTCTTGCCCGGTCTCGCGCTCCACGTCGGCTTCAACGGCTTGGCTGCGGTCGGCGCGGTGACGGGTCTCACGACCTCGGACAGCGCCGAGATTCCGCTGCGTTTCGAACTCGCGGTTTGGGGTCTGCTCGTCGTGCTTCTGTTGATTTTCGCCTGGTCGACGCGTGGTCGGGGGGCCTGGTCGAATCGTCGCGCCGAGGAGTTCGTCGGTGTTTGAACCACTCGATCGTCGGGGTTGGCTCATGGGAAACGCGAGCTTGGCGGTTCTGCTCGTTACGGGCTGCAGTCGACCTTTTCGCGTCGGCGACTACGTGCTGGTCGAGTGGGGCGAAGAGGGGCTGCTCTACCCAGCGTACATTCTCCAGAAGAAGAGCAGCGCGCGCTTTCGCGTTCACTACGAAGGCTATCCGTCGCGTTGGGACGAAGACGTCACGCTCGAACGCATCAAAGGCTTGGTTCAGGGCCAGGCGCCGGCGCCGCCCCCCCCCCACCACGTGCAGATCGTGAGCGGCCTCGACAAGAACAAGACCGGCCCCGCCGCCCCGATGAGCCGCTACAAACCCGAAGATCGCATCCGCGTCCGCTGGCGTGGCTCGATTTACCGCGCCACGGTGCTCGAAGTCGTCTCGGCCGAGAAGCTCAAGGTCCGTTACGACGGCCACGAAGCCGCGTGGGACGAGGTAATCGACGTGACCCGCATCGCCACAGGCCCCTGATTCGTGTTATTCTATCGTCGTGACGGACGATAGCTCGACACATCTGGCGCAAAACCTGAAGCGCATGCGCGAGGCACGAGGCCTGAGCCAGGCGTCGCTCGCCGAGCATTCCGGCGTGCCGCGTCCGACCATCGCGCACCTCGAGTCGGGGCAGGCCAACCCCACGCTGCACGTGGTGCTCCGCGTGGCGCGGGCTCTCGGCATTTCGGTCGACGGACTGGTCGACGCCGGCGAGGCTGCGGTGGTGATCGCATCCCCGCGCCAACTGCCGACCAAGAAGAGCGGACGCGTCAAGCGCGTCCAGGTGGCCGGAGGCGCGGTGTTTCGCGACGGCGAAGTCGAACGCATCGTCGTGCGCGAGGGTGGGCGCTTCACCATTACCCCGGAAGCCGCGCCTGAAATTCTGGTCTGCGAGCGTGGCGTGTTTCACTTGGAAGCTGGCGGACTCGAAGTTGAGCTCGAAGAAGAACAGGTGGCCATCGTGCGCGAGTCCTGTGACGTCTCGAGCGCCCCGGGCGGCGTCATCTACCGCGTCAGCGGACGTTCGTCCTGAGTCGGGACGCCCGTTTGCACGCCGATTGCAGCTCGGCGGGTGATTTCGAGGCTGTTTTCCTTGCCGACTCGCACAAGCCGAGCTACGGGCGGCTCTCCCATGGCTCCCTCAATGCGCAACGTCGCCATCATCGCCCACGTCGATCACGGTAAAACCACCCTGGTCGACAACATGCTCAAACAGACCGGCGTGTTCCGCGTCAATGAGGCTGTCGCCGATCGAGTCATGGACTCGAACGATCTGGAGCGTGAACGCGGCATCACCATTCTGGCGAAGCACTGCAGCGTCCAATACAAGGACACCGTCATCAACATCATCGATACGCCCGGCCACGCCGACTTCGGCGGTGAGGTCGAGCGCATCTTGAAGATGGCCGATGGTGTGCTGCTGTTGGTCGACGCCGCCGAGGGCCCCTTGCCCCAGACGCGCTTCGTGCTCGGCAAGGCCATCGAGCTCGGTCTGCCGGTCATCGTCGTCATCAACAAGATCGACCGCGGCGATGCCCGTCCCGAAGACGTGCTGACCGAGACCTTCGGTTTGTTCTGCGAAATGGGCGCGTCGGACAAGCAGGCGGACTTCCCCACCATCTACGCCATCGGCAAGCTGGGCATCGCCAAGAACACCCTGGCCGAAGAGGGCAAGGACTTGTCGCCGCTGTTCGACTCCATTCTCGAGAACATTCACCCGCCCAAGCTCGACGTCGACGCGCCCCTGCAGTTCTTGGTGCACAACATCGAGCACGACGAGTACGTCGGCCGTTTGGCCGTAGGCCGCGTTTGGCGTGGGAAGATCAAGGTCAACTCGACCATCGCCTGGATCGGCGAGAACAAGACGAGCAGCGCGCGCCTCAGCGCCGTCTACCGCTACGAGGGCACGAGCCGCATCAAGGTCGAAGAAGCACTGGCAGGCGACATCGTGGCCGTGTCCGGACTCGAAGACGTGCAGATCGGCGACACCTTGGCCGATCCGTCCAAGCCCGAAGCGCTCGAGCGCATCTCGGTCGAGGAACCGACCATCAAGATCCGGTTCATCGTTTCGAACTCGCCGTTCGCTGGAAGGGTTGGCAAATGGGTGACGTCGCGCCACATCAAGGAGCGGCTCGAAAAAGAGGGCAAGCGAAACTTGGCTCTGCGCATCGAGATGACGGACGAGCCCGACACCTTCATCGTCTACGGTCGTGGCGAGCTCATGCTGGCCATCTTGGCCGAGACCATGCGCCGCGAGGGCTACGAGTTCTCACTCGGCATGCCGGAAGTGGTGGTCAAGGAGATCGACGGACAGAAGATGGAGCCGGTCGAGATCGTCGTCGTCGACGTGCCAGAAGAGTACATCGGCGCCGTCACGCAGCGTCTCGGCGAGCGTCGTGGCCAGATGACCAACATGCACCAGCTGGGCTCGGGTCGCAGCCGCGTCGAGTACCGCGTGCCTTCGCGCGGTTTGATCGGCTTTCGCTCGGACTTTCTCACGGAAACTCGCGGCTTGGGCCTGCTCAACACACTGTTCGACGGTTGGGAGCCCTACGCCGGGCCGATGCTGCGTCGCGCCAGCGGCGCGCTGGTCTCGGACCGTCAGGGGCCGGCCACGCCGTACGCACTCATGGGCCTGCAACCGCGCGGCAACATGTTCATCAACGAAGGCACGGAAGTGTACGAGGGCATGATCGTCGGCGAGCACAACCGCGAGAACGATCTCGACATCAACGTGTGTCGCGAGAAGAAGCTCACCAACATCCGCGCCTCGGGCAAGGACGAAAACGTCGTGTTGACCCCGCCCAAGATCCTCACGATCGACACGGCACTGGAGTGGATCGACCGTGACGAGTACGTCGAGGTGACTCCTGCCGCCATTCGCGTGCGCAAGCGTGTGCTTGACGCCAATCGTCGCCCGCGTCGCGATTCCGAGAAGCTCTGAAGTGCGGACAGGGCCCTCGGGCTCTGTTGAACGCGCACAAAAAAGGGGGCTTGGCCCCCCTTTTTCGTTCCGTTCGAATGACGTCAGAGAGCGGCAACTTCGATTCAGTCGCGCTCGATGGCGTAGACCACCTGCACTGCTGCGCTGATCTTGGTCTCACCGCCTTCGATCGGCACTGAGGAATCCATGGCTGTCATCTTGTACATCGGCATGGGCGGGGTCGGACCGCCACCGCCATTTCCCCCGTCGCTGACGGACAGGACGCGGCCAAGCTTTACTCCGGTCGCCTTGGCAATTTGCTCGGCGCGAGCCTTGGCGTCGACCAGGGCCGCTTCGCGGGCCTGGTTTTGCAGCGGTTTCGGATCGGTGATCTCGAAGCTGAGGCCCCACGAGTTGTTGGCACCTGCAGCCACTGCCGCACTGATCAGCTCGCCAGCTCGCGAAAGATCGGGGTAGGTCACGTCCAGCGTATTGGACACCTGGTAACGCTCGACCCAGCGCTCTTCAGTGCGCGTGATGGGCATGGGCGCGGGGGCGGTAGTGACCGCGGGCTTGCCCTTGGCTGGTGAAGACGCTGGCGCCGCGGCCGGGGGGGATTCGGCGTAACTGATCACCACGGGCTCGCGGATCTGCTGGATCGAGAACTGACCCGTCTTCATGTCCTTCTCGGCCACGCCGAGCTTGAGCAGCGCTTCACGGAGCGCGTGACTGCGCTTGTTGCTGTCGGCGATGGCCGCGTCGAGCGTCTCGGCCTTGGCCTCGACTCCCAGCTGAAGTCGCATGCGGTCCGGTGGTGACTTGGCCTCGCCTTCGCCGCTGACGAAGATGGCTTCGTTCTCGCTGACGGGCACGCGGCGGTGCATGTGACCGGGATGGCAACCGGTGGAAAAGGCCAGGCCGGCACACATCACGCTGACAAGAGCTATCGATCGCATTCTTTTTTTGATCTCCAAGTGGGGGGAGGGGCCAAAACCTGGCCTCTCTCGGGGGAAACGCCCGAGCGGCGTCCTGCTTACAGTCGATTCAGTCCCATTCTTCCGGATCCACGAAATCTTCGTCCGACGAGCGGCTGGATTCGTCGTCCTTGGCCGTCTTGCGTCGCCCGGCGTGGAGAGGAAAGCGCTCTTCGAGCGCCAAGGAAAGAGCCCGCAGGCTCGTGGGCTCTCGGGCCGAGATGACGAGACTGTCCGGTTCGTGCCCCAGTGCTTCGGCTGCTGCAGGGTCGAGACGATCGGCCTTGTTATACACCGTGAGGCGCGGAATCTCCCCGAGCTCCAGCTCTTCGATCAGACGCTCCGTTTCTTTTCGATGCGTCGCTTCTTCTTCGTCCGAAGCGTCGACCAGTTCCAAGATCAAGTCGGCGTCGGCCGCTTCTTCGAAGGTGGCCCGGAAGGCGGCGAACAGATCCTTGGGCATATCGCGAATGAAACCCACCGTGTCGCTCAAGATGACGACGTTGCCTTGGGGCAAGCTGAGGCGCCGCGAACGCGTGTCGAGCGTGGCGAACAGCTTGTTTTCGGCCAATACGCCGGCGTTGGTCAGCGTGTTGAGCAACGTGCTCTTACCGGCGTTCGTGTAACCCACGATGGCGATGACGGGGATGTCCTCGCTGCGCCTGAGGCGCCGCCGTTCGTGCCGCTGCTTTTCCAGCTCTTTGAGCTGCTTCTGCAGACGCTCGAGGCGCTCGCGCGCGCGGCGTCGACCGATCTCGAGCTTGGTCTCGCCCGGGCCGCGTCCACCGATGCCGCCGGTGAGGCGCGACAGACCGTCGTCTTTCTGACCCAGACGCGGCAGTGTGTATTTGAGCTGCGCCAGCTCGACCTGCAATTTGCCGTCTTTGCTTTCGGCTCGTTGAGCGAAGATGTCCAAAATCAATTGCGTGCGGTCGATCACCTTCAAATCGGTCGAGGTGGCGATGGAGCTGGCCTGGCTGGGGCTCAGGTTGCAGTCGAAAATGAGCGTCTCGACGTCGAGATCGATGGCCTGGATCACCACCTGCTCCAGCCTGCCCTTGCCGAGCAAGAACTTGGGATCGATGTGTTCTCGCAGCTGAATGATCTGCTCGACGACTTCGACTCCTGCGGTCTCGGCCAAAGCCGCGAGCTCAGCCATGCGGCTCTTCGCCAGGCGCATGGCGCCCGGCCCGCGCTTCTTTTCTCCCACGTGGATCAGCATGGCCCGCCCGTCCTTGGCCTCGATGACGCGGGTCTTCTCGAGCCGCGTGAACTCGTTCTCCAGGGCTTCGATCAGCTCGCCGAAATGGGGTTGCGGCCTGCCCCACGGCATCGGCGGGACGAGTTCGTAGCCGCGTCGGCTCGCTTCGTCGTCCCCTCGACCCTTGGGCACGTTGTAGGCCCAGCTGATGCTGCGCGGTTCGCCGCCCCCCGGTGTCAGGAGCAGCGCGCACACCAGGTCGAGTCGGAGGCGCGTCAAGTCGGTGAGATCGTCGTGCGTCAGCCCCTCGTTGAACAGATGGGTGTGAATGAGCCGCAGGGCGCGAAAGCGGCCCTTGGCCGCGCGCAGGCGACCAATGTCGGGCAGCATCAGACCCGTCGGCGTGCCCACGATGACGTGCTCGACCTCACCGACTCGACTGACCAAAACGCCAACTTGCCGACCCGACTCGCGCGAAGCGTCGGCCAACGACTTGGCGAGTTCAGGTGTGGTGATGACGTCGATGGGCACGCGCCTGCGGGAGACGCGTTCGAGCGCGCGAAGGGCGCTGGCCGAAAGACTCGTGGTATCGCCGTAAATTTCCAAGGACCCGTCTATAGCAGGGCGCGGGCGTCTTGCTCCCAGCTTTGGGCTTCGCTCTAACCGTCCGGCATGGCCCTGCTCACCCCCCTGCCAGAGCCCGCTGCCCGCGCTCTTTTGGCTGATTCTTACGGACTACGGCTGGCGGAATGGACCCCGCTGGTCGCTGGTAGCGTCAACTCGAACTTTTTGTTCGAGACTACGGACGGCCGCAAGTATTTTGCGCGGATCTACGAAGAGCAGGGGCCGCGTGGGGCTCTGTTCGAGCTCGAACTGAACGAGGCGCTCGGACGCTCGGGCGTGCCGGTAGCGCGCCCGGTACGGCTCGCTTCCGGGGGGCTCGGCGCCGAGGCTGTCGGCAAACCTTTTGCCGTCTACGAACGCGCGCCGGGCGAAGTGGTCTGCCAGAAGAAAGTAACGCCCGCGATCGCTCGAAGCCTCGGTCACGCACTCGGTCGCGTGCACGCCGCCGATCTGGGCGGCCTCGAGGTGCCCGTGGGCCGCTTCGATCGCGAAGCGTTGCTCGGCAGGCTCCTCACCGTGGAGGCCTCCGAGCGCGCCGAACTCCTCGACGGAGCAGCGCGTGTGCGCAGTTTGCTCGTCGAACTCGACCAAGAACGCGATCCGAATCTGCCGCGCGGCCTGATTCACGGCGATCTGTTTCGCGACAACGCCCTGGTTCAGGGCGGGGACATCAGCGCCCTGCTCGATTTCGAGAGCGCCTGTCTGGGCAGCTACTCTTACGACCTGATCGTGACCGTGCTCGCTTGGTGTTACGGCGATCGTCTCGACCTCGAGACTGCAGGGCCGCTCATCGAGGCCTACCATGCCGCGCGACCGCTCACTTCGGCCGAGAAGGCCGGCCTTGCTAGCGAAGGTGCGGCGGCCTGCGCGCGTTTTGCCACCACCCGCATGACGGATTTTTCGCTGCGGGTGCCCGAGGGACAGACTCCGGGTCGCGACTACCGTCGCTTCTTCGCGCGGCTCGACGAATTGCGAGCGGGCGTCCTGGATCCGATCCTCGCGCGGCTCGATTGAGCGCTGTCGACAGCGCCAGCCCGAGCCGCGCACAGGCCTGAGGAAAAAGCAGCGGATAGAAAGCCAAGCTGAGGGCGCTGAACGCTCCGACTTCGAGCAGGATCCAAATGCCGAGGTGCAGCAGCACACCGACCGTTGCAAAAAGGGGCCGTACGCGGCGCGAGACGAGCACGAGCCAAAAACCGAGTTCGAACGCGACCGTGACGGCCGTCCCCACGGCAAGAGGAACCACCCAGAGCCCATCGCCGTCGGTCACGAGCGTGGGAAAGCGAGTCCAATGCGGGCTCTGCAAGATTTGGTAGAGGGCGGAAAAGCCGTCAAGCGGCGTCCAGGCCGTAGCCACCAGCTTTTGCAGCCCGGTCGCGACGTAGACGACCGTCAGGTGAAACAAGCCGATGCGGCGGGGCCAAGCGGCAATCCTCGAGCCGTCGACGAACGAACCCGTGCGCAAGCGCGCGTCGACCGATAAAGTGCACGTAGCATCTCCGAGCACCAAAACGAGCAGCGCCGCTCCGAGCAACGCATCGCCCGAACCGCTGACGTCGTCGTTGCGCGTCAGCACGATGTGAGTGGTCACCGCCAAGACGAGAGCCGGCAGACGACCGAAAGCGCCCACGAGCAACAGGACGGCCGCAATCCAACCAAGGCCGAGCAGACCGAACGTCAGCGTCGTGGTCGCGCCAGCGAGCTTGCGATAGCCACCGGACGATACGTCGGTGAACCCGAACACGACGGTCTGTCGACCCTCCGCGGTGAAGCACAGCGCGCCGAGCAGTCCCAAACAGCTGAGCGCCACCAATACGCGTAGGAGGGCGAGCGCCGTTCCGTCCTCGCGCGCGCTAGTCAGACCAAGCCACCAAGCCGCAAAACGTCTCACTTGTGGGCCTTCTTCCGCTTCTTCGGCGGCGCCCAATGATCGCTCGCGCTGCCATCCGCGTGCACGACCAAGGTGCGCGTCACAATGACCTCTCGCGACTCGGCCAGATGCCCAGGATGCTGGACGTTTTGCTGCCGGAGTTCGCAAATCACTTCCTCGACGTCGCCCCTCTCGGCGCGCAACGTCCGGGCGAAGTAGCCGCACACCGAGGCGAACGTGTGCGCCCGACTCCACGATGTCTGAAGTAGCGCGCGGCGCACACGGTGCTCGTCCAAGAACTCGGCATCGATCAGTTCTGGATGATCCAGTCGTACGCCCAGCTCGAACACGGGGCTCAGCGTACCGTTTCGGTCGCTGAACAGCAGAGCAAAGCGTTGCGGAGCGCGATCGGCCCCTGTGAACATGTACCAATTCTGCGGCGCGCCCAACGCACCCAAGTACGCCTTGAACGGCGCAACGAGCGTGTTGCGAGCGCCGAGCCAACGCGCCGCCAACTCGGTCGCGAAGTCGCGGACTTCGCGCTTGGTCACGCGAACCCCGACGGAATTCAGCCGCTTGGTCCAGTTCTCGAGTTCGACGCCCACCGCTGGTTTGCGCCAGATGGCAGCGTCGAGCCGACGAATCGGCGCAGGGAACGCCACCAGGGCGACGGCCACAACGTGAAACAACAGCCAGGCGGCGCGTAGGCGTGCCCAACGCGGACTCAGGAGCCAAGGCGCCCAGCGCGCGAACAGGGGGCGGAAAGGGTCCACGGGCGCAGCATAGAACAAAGCCCGCATCGAACGATGCGGGCTTTGCGTCGGGCTCCTGAAGCTCGATTACTTGACGGTAATGTCGTCGGGCAGAATTCCGCACGACTGAAAGTCGAGGCTGGTCTCGATCTTGAAGTTCGAACCGCGTGGGTTGCGCTCGGCTTGGAACAGGTCGAGCTGGTAGACCCTGCCCACGTCGAGACCGAACTCGCTCGCCTTTGCATCGAGCGAGACGTTGCCCGGCAGCTCGCCGTGAATACCCCCGATGTCGACCGCCAAATGTCCGTTGATGAAGACGAATACGTCGTCGTCGCCGGTGAAGTTGAAGATCTGGCCCGCCTTGTACTCGAAGGCCGTGAGCAGTCCGATCGGCTTGGAAAGCGCTTCCTTTCAAGTCAGGTTGCTCGATTGGAGTGTCAATTGTATCCGCGTCGCATGAGTGTTGCTCGCGGTGGACGCCTCCCCACATCCGTTGACGAGGCCATGCAGCAGTTGAATCAGAGTGTCGAGGTGGACTCCGCTCTGTGGCGCGTCGACATTCAAGGTTCCAAAGCGCATGCGCGTGGCCTCGGTCGCGCCGGCGTGTTGAGCGCGGCCGAAGTCGAGACTTTGGTGAACGGGCTCGATGCAGTAGCGGGCGAGATCGAGAGCGGCAGCTTCGTTTGGGACAAGGCCAAAGAAGACGTGCACATGAACATCGAGGCCCGCCTCACGGCGCTCGTCGGTCCGGTCGGTGGCAAGTTACACACCGCGCGCAGTCGCAACGATCAAATTGCCACGGATTTACGGCTGTACGCGCGCGAGGCCCTGCTGGAGGTCACCTTTGCCGTTCGTGAATTGGGCCTGGTACTGATCGAGCGCGCCACGCTGGAGATCGACACGCTGATGCCGACTTACACGCATCTGCAACGTGCGCAGCCAAGCCGGCTCTCGCATCATTTGATGGCGTGGCAGGAGATGCTGTGGCGCGATCATGGACGGCTCACGGATGCTCTCGTGCGTCTCAATGAATCGCCGCTCGGCGCGGGCGCCGTGGCCGGCAGCAGCTATCCGCTCGACCGCGCCGGCGTGGCCCAAGAGCTTGGCTTCACGCGGCCCATGCGCAATTCGATCGATGCCACCGCCAGCCGCGACTTCTTGATGGAGGTGGCTTCGGGTCTCGCCATCCTGGGTGTGCATTTGTCCCGCGTCGGTGAGGAGTTGGTGATTTGGAGCAGCACAGAGTTCGGCTTCGTCGAGCTTTCGGACGGTTTCTCGACCAGCTCGAGCATGATGCCGCAGAAGAAGAATCCCGACGTTGCCGAGTTGGTGCGCGGCAAGGCGGCGCGTCTGATCGGGCATGTCACGGCGCTGTACGTGTTGGAGAAGAGCCTGAGCTTCGGCTACGGCCGCGATCTGCAGGAAGACAAGGAGCCGATTTTTCATGCCGTTCGCGACGCACTGCTGTCGCTGCGGGCGCTGACAGGAGCGCTGAGCAGTTGCGCCTTTCACAAGGCGCGTCTCGAAGCCGCGCTCGAAGGTGGTCACGTCTGCGCCACCGATTTGGCTGACTATCTCGTGCTCGGCGGGGGCGTCCCGTTCCGTGACGCCCATCACATCGTCGGCTCCTTGGTCCGCGAGGCCGAAGAGCGGGGCGTTCAATTGGGCGGGCTGCCCGTCGACGTGCTGGTCAGTCATCACGCCTCGCTCGGTCAGCCAGCGGCGCGAGAGGCACTCGATCCGCGAGTTGCCGTCGAGCGGCGCAAGCTGGTCGGTGGCCCCGCCAAAGAGCGAGTGCTGGCCGAAATCGCCGACGCGCGCGCGCGCTGGCTTGCCTGATTCACCCAGTACGCCGCTCGACGAAGCCTACCATGGCTTCGAGCACGCGCGTGCGCACCGGTAACGCAGACAGCGTCAAGTCGTGCTTGCCCTCTTCGAAGGCGAGCACCTCGACGTCGCGACCGACGGAGTGGGCGTACTTTTTCATGTGCTCGACGTCGAGTACGATGTCGGCGGTGCGATCGGCTTCTTCGAGCTTGCTGCTCGAGACGCGCCAACGCGTCGAATGCAGGACCAAGACGGGGCAATTCACGTCGAGGCCGGCTTGGAGCTCGGCGTGCCCTTTGGCGATGGCGTGGATCCAGCCGGCGGTGACTTCGAAACCGCCGAGCGGCTTCTTGGTCAGGTCGTAGGCCCATTCGCCTGACTCGCTTTGGTGGAGGGTCTGCCCGTACACGCGGTTGAGGCGGACGGGCGCGCCGACCGTCGGCAGAGTCGCGCCCAGGCGAATGACGGCAGCAAGCGCGGCCTTTTCAACGGCGTTGGCGCGAAACTCGAAAAAGGGGCTGTTGAGCACGAGGCTGCCGATGACGTCCTTGCGCGCGCCACGTGAGGCGTAAATCGAGGCCACGAGGCTGCCTGTTGAATGGGCGACGAGCGACGAAAGCGGGAGCCCCGACGCCGTGCAGCTCTCGATCGCCCAGGTCAGCTCCGGAAAATAGTCGTCGATGCGCGCGAACTGGCAAGGCACGTTTCCCGGACGAAGCGAGCGTCCGTAACGACGTAGATCGAGCGCATGGAAATCGTAGCCTGCCTGGGTGAAAGCATCGGCCAGGTGAACCTGGAAAAAATAGTCGACGTAACCGTGGATGTAGAGCACCACGCCGCGCGGCGCGGTGGGGGCGAGCTCCCGTTTACGGCGCACGAGAGTAGCCACCAGCTCGCCATCGCCTTCGGCCGGAAGCGGCAACACCAAGCGCTCGAAGCCGGCGAGTTCGTCGGGTTGCCAGAGCTCGGAGGGCATGTCTGCACGATAGGGCGCTTGCCCGAACTGAGCTACCCTCAGGCGGCCCATGTCCTCGCTGTTCGGCAGTTTTCGGCTCACGCCGACGCTGACGTTGCCCAATCGCATCGTCATGGCGCCGATGACGCGCTGCATGGCCGGGGCAGGAGGCACACCTACTGCCTCGATGGCCGCCTACTACGCGCGGCGTGCGGCAGCCGGCCTGATCGTGACCGAGGCGACCGTGGTGAGCTCGGAGGCGCTCGGCTACCCCGGCGTGCCGGGGTGTCACACCGAGAAGCAGGAGCAGGGGTGGCACGCGATCGTCGACCTAGTGCACGAAGCGGGCGGTCGCATCTTCTGCCAGCTGTGGCACGCGGGTCGCGCTGCGCATTCGTACTTCAGCGACTGCCAACCGATCGCGCCGTCGCCTTTGCAGCTCGAAGGCAGCGTGCCGCGCATGCGCAGGCTGCAGTACCAGATGCCCCGGGCCATGGAGTCGGGCGACTTCGCGCGAGTCACGGATGACTTCGTGGCTGCGGCCGCGCGCGCGCGCTGGGCGGGCTTCGACGGCGTCGAATTGCACGCAGCAAACGGCTACTTGTTGGACCAATTTCTCCACCATGCCAGCAATCGGCGCGATGACCGTTGGGGCGGGGACGCGGCAGCCATGAGTCGTTTCCCTCTTCAGGTCGTCGATGCCCTGCTCGAAGAACTGGGCGCGATGCCGCTCGGCGTGCGGGTCTCACCGACGGCGCATACGAACATGGAACCGGACGGACGCGATCGTGCGGTCTTCGATCACTTCTTGCGGGAGCTGGGCGAGCGTCAACTTGCCTACCTGCATCTGGGGCTCTTCGACGACTCGGTCTTCGACCCGCTGCTCGGTTCGGTGCCGAGTCGTTACTTGCGTGGCGCGTACCGGGGCGTGTGCGTCGGAGTGGGCAACTACGGGCCCCAGCAGGCCGAGCGCGCCGTGGCGCTCGGCGCGTTCGACCTGGTTGCGTTCGGCCGCGCGTTCATCGCCAACCCTGATCTGGTCGAGCGCTTGCGGCAGGCAGCTCCGCTCGCCTCCTACGAGCCCGGCCTCTTGCATCGCCTGTACTGATGATAACCTGCCTTTCCCTCTCGCGTTGTGGGCCCATCACCTACAGCCGAGTGTTCCAAGCACCATCCGAGGCAAACCTGTGCAGCTCGATTTTGCAACGCGCGAACTCACCATCAAGCTCGTCTATTACGGACCGGCGCTGAGCGGAAAGACCACGAACCTGCAGGCCTTGCACGAGGCCGCCGTCGGCGACTCCAAGGGGCGTTTGATGACCTTGGACACCAAGGACGATCGCACGCTGTTCTTCGATCTCTTGCCGCTCAATTTCAAGGACGTCAGCGGCCTTTCGGTACGGCTCAAGGTCTTCACGGTCCCGGGGCAGGTGATTCATTCGGCGACGCGCCGCTTGGTCGTGCAAGGGGCCGACGGCGTGGCCTTCATCGCCGATTCGCGCGAGAGCGAGACCGACACCAATGCCGAGGCTTTCGTCGACTTGCGCGACAACCTCAAGGCCCAAGGCATCGCTCTCGAGAACATGCCGCTCGTCATCCAGTTCAACAAGCGCGACATGCCCGGTGCGCGCAGCGAGTCCGAGATTGCGAGTGACGCCGCGGGTGGCCGTGAGCCCGTCTATCTAGCCGTCGCCACCAAGGGCCAGGGCGTGGTCGAGTGCTTCATTGGCTTGTTGCACCTCACCTGGCAGAGCATCGAAAAACAGCACGGGCTCGGCAAAAAGTTCGGCTTCGATGGCGAAGGCTTCATCGAAAACGTGGCCGAGAAGCTCGGTCGCCATGAAGCGCTCGATCGCATTTTGGCCTGCCGGGTCGGACAGGCGCGACTGGGAGGCAAATCATGAACGATTCGCCTCGCAGCCTGAACGATATTGCCATCTCCCAGAAGTTCGAGCTCGAGGATCTGCTCGACCGACCGGCGCTGGTCGAAATGGTGCATTCGTTCGAGGTGCTGTTCGGCATCCCGCTTCGCGTCTATTCCGCAACGGGCGCGCTCTTGGCCGATACTGGCGCCGTACCGAGCCTCTACAAATATCTGGAGACGACTCGTGGGGGACGTATCGCAGTCCAGAGCGTCATCGTCGAAGTGCGACGTTCGAAGCCCAACGACGCCGTCTCTTCCCAAGTGCGCTGCATCTCCGGCGGTCAGTACCTGACGACGGCCATCGTCTACGAAGGGCACACGCTTGGTCGCACGATTTTCGGACCGTTCTTGTCGCCCGAGGTGCAGGCGCCGCCGGCCGAGTTGTTCGACTTGGATCCGGCTCTCGAGCGCGCCGAGCTCGAGGCTCACTGGGCCGGGCTGTCGCGCCTCAGTGAGGAGTATTGCAAGCGCATCGATCATCACCTGCGCTCCACGCTGGATCTGTTGGTATTTTCGGGGCTCAAGGCGCACCTCGCCAGCAGCATGCACCTGGCTTCCGTTCGCGAGAGCTTTCGGGAGTTGGGCGACAAGAACAAGAAGCTGCAACAGGCCTACGATCGACTGAAAGAGCTCGATCGGCTGAAGAGCAATTTCTTGGCCACCGTCTCGCACGAACTGCGGACTCCGCTCACCTCCATCATCGGCTACAGCGAGATGTTGCTCGAGGGCATCGCGGGTGAAGTCGTGGGCGAGCAGCGCGAGTTTTTGCAGACGATTCACGAAAAGGGCGAGCAGCTGCTCGGCCTGATCAAGAGCTTGCTCGACCTGTCCAAGCTGGAAAGTGGCACGATGAGCGTGCGGCGTGAGGAGCTTGCCTCCGAAAAAGTGATCGAAGACGTCGTGGCCACGCTGACGCCCACGGCTCGCAAGAAGGGTGTCGTGTTATCCAGCTCCGTCGAGGTCGATCTGCCGGGGTTGTTCGCCGACGGCGAGCGATTGCGTCAGGTTTTACTCAATTTGACGGAAAATGGCATCAAGTTCACGGCTCAAGGCGGTGTCGTCAGCGTCAGCGCCCGCGTCGTCTCCCTCAGCTCGGACAAGGGAGGCTCCGGTGGCGTTTTGCTCGGCGCCGCGCGCCGCTTGGCGGTCGAGTTTCGCGTCTCCGATACCGGCATCGGCATCGACGAAGAAGAGCGCGAGCGCGTGTTCGACGCTTTCTACCAAGTCGATTCGAGTTCGACTCGCGAAGCGGGCGGTACCGGACTCGGTCTGTCGATCGTCAAGCGCTTGGTCGACTCGCACGACGGCACGGTGCGGGTCGAGGGCAACGAGCCGCAGGGCACGGTGTTCGTGGTTACCATTCCCATCAAACGCGCTACGTCATGAAGACGCAGCGCCCGAGCCCGTCCGCACTAGCTTCGGCGTCGCTCGGTGAATGGAGCGCACTCGAACTCTTGGAGAGAGCGCTGGCCTCGAGCGTTGCGCCAGGGGTCGAGCTTGGTATCGGTGATGACTGCGCCATCTTGACGAGAGGCCGCGCTCGACGGGTCTGGACCATCGATGCGTGCCTGGAAAATCAGCATTTTCGTGCTGCTTGGCTGACCCCTGCCGACATCGCCCACAAGGCGCTCCACGCGGCCGTGAGCGACGTCGCAGCGATGGGCGCACGCCCGCTCGGGGCCCTCAGCCACGTGACGCTCGGGCCCACCTCCTCGCGCGCGACGATTGCCGCGCTGGCGCGCGGCCAGAAGCGTGCGTCCGAACTGTGCGCTTGTCCGATCGTGGGAGGCAATCTCACGCACGGCGCGAGCTTCGGGATCGTGACGACGGTGCTTGGCGAGATGGACGAGCCGAATGCTCAGCCGCTGCGTCGAGATGGCGCACGCCCAGGTGATGAAATCTGGCTCGTCGGCGAGCTTGGTCTGGCGTCGCTTGGTCTGCGCCTGCTGGAAGCCAGTGAGCCCAGAGGCGCCGCCCCTGCGAAGTCGACTGCCGGTACGCCTCCTCTCGCCGGGCGCAACCGCGCGGAACGCCGCTGCTTGCAAGCGTTTCGCCGGCCGCGCGCGCTCGTCGACGAAGGGCTCGGTCTCGTCGGCCGCGCGCGCAGCTGCCTCGACGTGTCTGACGGGCTAGCGGGAGACGCCGCTCACGTGGCGCGTGCGAGTGGCGTTCGGCTCGTCGTCGACGGAGCGTTGCTCTTGGCGACCGCTGCTCCCGAGTTCCAGAAGCTGGCCCGAGCTCTCGCTATCGAGCCGCTGTCGATTCTGATCCAAGGCGGCGAGGACTACGCGCTGCTCGCAACCGGTCCGACGCGCCGCCGCCCCGCCTTCGCACGCGTGATCGGGCGCGTCGAAAAGGGGGCAGGCGTCATGCTCGACGACTCGAGCGGCCAGCGGCCCCTGGGAGGCGCCTTCGAGCACCGCTCGAAAGTGCACGGGGCCGAGCCCCGCTCGAAGGTCAACCCGATCGAGCGCCGCTCGAAGTGAGCCTGGTAGAACTCAACTGCAGCCCATCGAGTTGCCGCAATTGAGGCACTTGTAGCAAGCGCCGTTGCGCACCGTGATGTGACCGCAGCCATCACACACCGGCGCGTCGCCCATCATGTCTTCGAGCTGGGCGTCGAGCGCGCCGCCCCCGTCGCGCGGAGCCCCGGCGGCCGCAACGCGGGATCGGGGTTTCGTCGTCACAGCGGCAGTTTCGACTTCTGGAGCATGCAGCGCGCGCGAGGTGGGATCGTCGATCAGCGCTGGTTCCTCGCTCGGCTTCACTTGGGCAAAGTCGTAGCGCTGCAGGTATTCGACGCCGAGAACGCGGAACAAATAGTCGACGATCGACGTCGCGAACTTGATGTTCGGATGGCCCTGAACCGGACCATGCGGTTCGAAACGCGTGAAGGTGAACTGCTCGACGAACGTCTCGAGAGGCACGCCGTGCTGCAGGCCCATCGACACGGCCATGGCGAAGCAGTTCATCAGACTGCGGAAGGCGGCGCCTTCTTTGTGCATGTCGATGAAAATCTCGCCGAGCTGGCCGTCCTCGTACTCGCCCGTGCGCAGGAACACCTTGTGCCCGCCGACGCTGGCTTCTTGCGTGAATCCGCGCCGTTTCTTGGGCAAGCGCAGGCGCTCGCCGTAGCCATGGGCCTGGGAAGCAACCGCTGGGGCAAGAACCATGAGTGGCTCCGCCGCCGCGACTTCTTCCTTCTTGTCGTCCGACTTCTTGTCGGACGTGGACAGCGGCTGCGATGCCTTGCAGCCGTCGCGGTAGAGTGCGACTGCCTTGAGGCCGAGCTTCCAGCCCGTCTCGTAGATGGCCTGGACCTCTTCGACGGTCGATTCGTTCGGCAGGTTGACGGTCTTGCTGATGGCGCCCGAGAGAAACGGCTGAGCCGCGGCCATCATGTGGATGTGTGCCAGAGGAGCCAAGAAGCGCTTGCCTTTCTTGCCGCAACGATTCGCGCAATCGAACACCGACTCGTGTTCCGGCAGCAGATGCGGCGCGCCTTCGATTGTCATACGCCCGACGATCACTTCACTGGCCGCTTCGATCTGCGCCTTGTCGAAACCCAAGGTCGTCAGGATATTGAAACCGGGCTTTTGCATCGCTTCTGCGTCGATGCCGAGGCGCTCGTAGGCGCCCGCTCCCAGCACCCAAGGACCGAACGCGAGGCTCAAGTCGAACACAGAAGGCAAAGCCGTTTCGACCTTACGGAGTTCGTCGTCGCTCAAGCCTTTCTCTTTCAGACTGACGCGGTTGACGTAGGGCGCGCCAAGCAGCGTGTTCGTGCCTGAAACGTACGCCACGATTTCCTGGCATTGCGCATCGGCGTAGCCGAGTCGCTTCAGTGCTTCGGGCACGGACTGGTTGACGATCTTGAAGTAGCCACCGCCGGCCAGCTTCTTGAACTTGACCAGCGCGAAATCGGGTTCGATGCCGGTGGTGTCGCAATCCATCAACAAACCAATGGTGCCGGTCGGCGCCAGTACCGTCGCCTGCGCGTTCCGGTAGCCGTGCCTTTCGCCTAGCAGCACCGCGTGATCCCAATCGGCGACTGCAGCCTGGAACAGCTCGGGCGGGCAGTGCTCGCGGTGAATGGCGTAGGCTGCGTCGCGGTGGAGGCGCATGACGTCGAGCATCGGCTCGCGATTCTTGGCGAAGCCCACGAACGCGCCCTTGGTGCTGGCAAGTCGCGCGCTCTCGGCGTAGGCCCTGCCGCACAGGATGGCCGTCAGCGCCGCAGCCATGCCGCGTCCGCGTTCGGAATCGTAGGGAATGCCCAGCAGCATGAGCAGAGTGCCCAAGTTGGCGTAGCCGAGACCCAGCGGTCGGTAGTCGTGCGAGTTCTTGGCGATGCCCTTCGTCGGGTAGCTCGAAAGATCGACCAAGATCTCCTGAGCCGTCAAGAACACGTCGACCGCGCTGCGGTAGCCCTCGACGTCGAATTGGCCCTTTTCGTCGAGAAACTTAGTCAAGTTGAGCGACGACAAGTTGCAGGCCGAGTCATCGAGGAACATGTATTCGGAGCACGGGTTCGACGCGTTGATGCGCCCGGTGTTGGGGCACGTGTGCCACTTGTTGATCGTGGTGTCGTACTGCACTCCGGGATCTGCGCAGCTCCAGGCGGCGTGAGCCAACTTGCCCCAGAGCTTCCCTGCGTCGAGCGTCTCGACCACCTTGCCCGTTGTGCGCTCGGTCGTCTGCCAAGCGCCGCCGTTGAGCGCCGCCTGCATGAAATCATCGCTGACGCGGACAGAGTTGTTCGAGTTCTGACCGCTCACGGTGCGGTAGGCTTCGCCGTTGAAGTCGCTCTCGTAGCCCGACGCAATCAAAGCCTTCGCCTTTTGCTCCTCGCGCATCTTCCAATCGATGAAGTCCTCGATTTCGGGGTGGTCCATGTCGAGACACACCATTTTGGCGGCCCGTCGCGTCGTGCCGCCGCTCTTGGTCGCGCCAGCGGCGCGGTCGAACACCTCCAGGAAACTCATCAAGCCGCTCGACGTGCCACCACCCGAGAGATGCTCCTGCCGGCCGCGAATGGCACTGAAGTTCGACCCAGTGCCCGAGCCGTACTTGAACAGCCGCGCCTCGGCTTTCATCAGATCGTAGATGCCCATGAGGTCGTCAGGCACTGCTTGAATGAAGCAGGCCGAGCACTGCGGACGCTCGTAGGCGTTTTCGGTTTCGACGACGCGGTCGCTGGCGGGATCCCAAGCCCAGTTGCCACCTTGGCCCTCGATTCCGTACTCGGCGTGGAGACCGCAGTTGAACCAAACGGGCGAGTTGAACGCGCCGTACTGGTTGACGAGCATCCACGTGAGTTCGTCCTCGAAGGCGTCGGCGTCGGCCGAACTCTCGAAATAGCCACCGAACGTCTCGCCGGCGCGACGAATAGTGCGAGCTACCCGAGTCACGACTTGGCGCACGCTGGTCTCGGCCTGCGCCCGATCTTCGCCCAGTCCTGCGCGCCGGAAGTACTTGCTGACGACAATGTCCGTGGCGAGTTGGGACCAAGCCTTGGGGATCTCGGCGCCTTCCATCTTGAACACGACCGAGCCATCGGCTCCACTGATCATGCTCTTGCGCCGCTCCCAAACGATCTCGTCGTAGGGATGACGTTCGGGCGACGAGAAGTACCGCACGAAGCGTAAGCCGCCCCCAATCGCCACCGCCGTCGCGCGCTCGCCTCGACCTTCTGCGCTCGGTGGCGCGCCCGCGGACACCGACCTTTCGGCTGCTTTTTCCGAACCGGGGAACGCGATTGTCGAATGAGCCATCCCTGAGATCTCCCTGCGCTTGAGTGTGAGGCCCCACGGTCGACCAAGCCGGTCGAACGCGTTGCGCGAGCTGTTCGTCTACTCCTGTGCGCCCAGCTGGGCCAAGAAAAAACCACAACTGGTTGTGGTTCAGATCTGCCAGTCCACTACCAGTTGTGGTCCCTCCGTGGGCTAGCTGCATGCAACCTGGGGATAGCTGGAGGACAACTGGCAAGTGCCCGAAAGCGCTGATGCTTTGGTGGTGGGGCTCCGCGCGTCGTGTCGTCTCCCGACGCGCCGGCGCATTCGAGCCGCCGATGCCTCGCGCGGGCTAAACAGGCTGGCCCCAGGCCGTGCACCGGGCGTCCCGAGTTCATCCACAACCTATCCCGAGTTACGCGCTGCCCAGGGCAGCGCGCTGTGGCGAAATTCACCAGTCCCAAGCTGCTCCCAAGCTTATCCACAGGCTGTTGATACCGACTTTTCTTGGCGTCGACGCGGTCGCGTCGACGAAAGAGACAAGGGCAACGGCGGCCCGATTGCACTCGGGGGCCATGAAGATTCGCGACGCATTCGCGACTTGCCCTTCGCTTCGCTCCTTCGGCGCTGAAAGCTCAGACGAATTTCGGCAACCCCTCGGGCCTGCGGCCGAATCCGTCACATGCGAGATTCTCGAGGGTATCGTTGATGGTCGCGCCTTGGCCGGTAAAACGGCGGAACCGCTGGGTCGTGCTCGCCGGCATGGCGATCGCAGCTGTCGCAATCGTGTGGCTTTTCGGCCGATAGGAGCCGTGGACGTGATGCTCTGGACGCGCTGGTTCCCCTATAATCTCTGGTAGCGTCGACTCTCGAACGGCTCTGCGAATCCATGCTGATTAGGGAGTTTCAAGTAGGGGACGAAGCGGCACTGCGGGCCGTGTTCTTGTCGGCTGTGCACGAGAGCGCCAGTCGCGACTACTCTGCACAGCAGGTCAACGCTTGGGCGCCGCGCGCTTTCGACGTGGACCTGTGGTCGCAGCGCATGCGACGCATCGCGCCCTTCGTCGTCGAGATCTCGCAGCAAATTGTCGCCTACGCGGACGTGCAACAGGACGGCTTCATCGATCATTTCTTCGTCTCGCACACTGTAGAAGGCCAGGGCGTGGGCTCGACGCTCATGCAGCACTTGCTGGGTGTCGCGTCCAAAAGGCACGTCAAAGTCATGAGCTCGCTGGTCAGCCGCACCGCTCAGCCGTTCTTCGAAAAATTCGGCTTCGCCGTGGTCGAGCAGTTGGCGCCTGTCGTGCGCGGCGTGGTAGTGCCCAACGCTCGCATGGAAAAGACCCTGCGCCTGCCTACCGAGTTTTGAATATGCACACCAACGTCATGGCCCAGTTGCTCGAACTCGTTCACCGAAATGTGGTCATCGGCGAGGTCTACACGACCTATGAGGCGGAGTTGGCGCGCGAGCTCGGGGCGAGCGACTCCGACGTAGTCGATGCGCTCCATGGCCTGAACGGCGAGCGCGAGATCGTCAGCAGCGTCGACGAACACGGCAAGACGCTGATTCGCCGATTGCGCTAGCTCACGGTGGCAGTCGCCGCTCGGGCGTGCCAGCGTTGCGTGCCATGCGCCGTTACGCTTTTGCCCTGCTTTTGACTAGTTGTGGTACGCACCTCGCCAAACCAAGCGATCCCGGGAAAGATGCCGCAGGGGCCAGCTCGGAGACGCTCATTGCTGAAACCGAGCAAGGCTCGCCGCTCGACAAGCAAAACTTGGTGTCTCAGGAAGCAGATCTGGGAGCGTTCAACGAGTGGGCCACCAAGAATCGGCTGCGCGACAACATCGCGCACTGGATTGCCGTAGGCCTGCCGATGCACTCCGACATCGAGACCAGCTTGGAGGTCAAGTACAAGAGCGGCGAGGCTCCGACGGAAGCCGTCGCCACCGTCATCCAAGATCGCTACCTCGACGATTCGATTCGCGGCGAGAAGTTCATCTTCACACTCGTCAAAAAGCCTTGCGAGAGCTGTCGCAACAAGCAGAGCGGCTGGTGGGTGCAATCGCTGGACGTGACGCAGCGCTGCTGGGAAGGGCGCGGACACCAGGAGTTTTCGAAGCTGCCCTGCAATTGATTCAGTATTCTGGGGATTCTTCAGCCTGGCGGGAGACCGGCCTCGAATGTGGCGCTGCCAGCAGTTGGTGCGTCTTTGGCTCGACGAGAGTGAGCGGAACCTTCGAGCCAAAAGCGGCTTCGAGTGCATCCTGAGCGCCGAGCAGCACCGTACGTCGCGTGCTTTGTTTCATGGCACGCTGCAGCTCCTGAGCCGAGAGGCGTGGTGGTGCGCAGTCGCCTCGCGCCCCGACCAGAGCGAGCTCTTGCACTGTCGGCGCGCCCACGGTGCCGACGAGGCCGAGAGCTTCCTGATCGATCCGGTGGACGAGCGCCGGCAGCGCGTGCGCGGGACCGTTCAAGACCAGTGCACTACCGCGCCGTTCGAGCCGCGTGCTCGCTTGTCGCGCTGTGGTTTCGAGGCGCAGCACGATGATGTCGAGCGCCGCGCGAAGCGCGCTCGCGGAACTGGAGGTCGCGAAGTTCAGCTCGGCGCGGGCCTGCTCACCGCGATCTCGAGCGAGCCAAAACAGGCGCGGCGCTGGCGCAGAGGGCGCCGCTGGGGCCGCCGCGGCTTGGGTCGATTCGACTGGGTGAGCAGCTGCTTGGCTCGCCACGTCTTCGGCCGCTCGCGGCCCACTCACGACGAGGCTCATTCGGCGCGAGAGTCGTGCGAGCAGCTCGAGCGAAGCCGCGCGCGTCAACGAGCGAAAGTAGGCGCTGCCCCAGGGCGCGGTCGAATCGAGCGGAGCCGTTCCGAGCAGAGCGAGCAGAGCCTCGCTTTCGGACGGTTCGCCGTTCTCGATTTTGACGAGATGCTGGAGCGAGAGGGCGCGCGCCTGGTCCACGGTTGCCGGATCAGGTTTGGCCCAACACTGGATCAGGCGCTCGAGAGCCTCTCGTGCCGCCGGGTGGGGCACTTCGAGACACAGTGCGTCGCTCGGACACGTGAGAGACGTTCTTTGCAGGTCTGGCACCGTCACCAGCAGCCAGTTCTCCAGGAATTCGCGCTGCTCGAAGCGAAGCGGCACCTCGGTTCCAAGGACGAGTCGGGTGCGCGCGAGTTCTGGGTGTTGCGTGCCACAGATGGCCAGTCCCGATGGGCTCGAAAGCCAAAGAGCCGCGCTCGCCTCATCCGAGTGAAGAGCTAGCGGCGGCGCTGGAGTACCGGGATTTGCAACCACGGCAGCTTTTTGAGTCGAAACAACACCGGCTCTCGCTGGTCCGTTGGACGGCGGCCTGCCGGGCGCCGAGCAGCCCCATAGAACGCCGAGCAGTGCCACGCTGAGCCGACCTGCCGGCTTCACGCGGACTTCTTCAACAGGCCCTGCCGCTCGAGCATCGGCTCTAGCTGCGGCGGGCGGCCCATGAACTCCTGGAAGAGTTCGAGCGGATCCGCGCTGTCACCGCGCGCCAAGATGCAATTGCGGAAGGCCGCGCCTACTTCGGGATTCAATAGGCCCTCGTTCTTGAAGCGCGAGAAAGCATCGGCGTCGAGGACCTCGGCCCACTTGTACGAGTAGTAGCCGGCAGCGTAGCCCACGGGGTGAGAAAACAAGTGCCCGAAGGAAGCGATCAGCGTGTAGTCGGCGGGTAGGGGAGTCGGCGAGTAGCGACCGAGAACGCTGTTGGCGAAAGCGTTCACGTCCCCGTGCTGGCTCGACGAATACTCTCCGTGCAGCGCAAGATCGACGGCCGCGAAACCCAGCTGGCGCATCTGCGCCGTAGCGGCGCGGAAGTTCCGCGAAGCCAGCAGGCCGCGCACGAGGTCGTCGGGGATGGTTTCCCCTGTCTCGTAGTGGAGCGCGAACTGGTCCAGGAATTCCTTTTCCGAGCACCAGTTCTCGAGAATTTGTGAGGGCAGTTCGACGAAATCCTGCGCCACGCGCGTGCACGACAGGCTCTTGACGTCGACGACACTCAGCAGGTGGTGGAGCAGATGCCCGAACTCGTGAAAGACGGTCTCGACGTCCCGGAAGCTCATCAGCGAAGGCTTGTCGCGGGTGGGCGGCTGGGCGTTGGCGCAGAACAGTGCGACGTGGCTGTGCGGTGGTACGGCGGCCACCAAGCCGTGCATCCAGGCGCCATCGCGCTTTGTCTCGCGCGGATACAGGTCCGTGTAGAAGACCCCGAGCTCACGCCCCTCGTGGTCGATGAGACGATGACTGCGCACGCTCTCGTGCCAAACGGGTAAGTCGGCATCCTCGATGCGCACTCCGTAGAGCTTTTGCGCTAGTTCGAACGCACCTGCGAGCACGCGCGGAGCAGAAAAATAGGGTCGAAGCGCCTCTTCGTCGAAATCGAAGAGCGCCTTGCGCTGCTTCTCGGCGTAGTAGGAGACGTCCCAGGGTTCGAGCTGCGGCGCGTCCTGTCCTTCCAGGCTCTGCCGAAACGCATACAGACTGGCTGCTTCGGCGCGGAATGCGGATTCGGTCTTCTCGGCCAAATCCTCCGTGAAACGTCGCGCCTCGGCGCCAGTCTTGGCCATGCGATCCGAAGTTGCCAGATCGGTGAAGTCCGCGAAGCCGAGCAGTCGCGCCTTGTCGCCGCGCAGAGCAACGATGCGAGACACCAAATCGTTGTTGTCGTGCTTGTCGAGCCCGCGACGGTTGAAGCCGCGCCACAGTTCTTCGCGCAAGCTTCGCTCGTCGGCGAAAGTGAGGACGGCGACGACCATCGGAGCCTGCAGGCTCAGGCGATAACCTGGCTTTTTACGTGCTTCGGCGGCCTCACGGGCTTGCGTCCGAGCGGACTCGGGTAACCCGCCGACGCGCGTGTCGTCGACGTACAATTCGAACGCGTTGGTGCCGTCGAGCACATTTTGCGAGAACTGAGTCGTCAGCTGACTGAGTGCCTGGTCGAGTTCTTCGAGCTTGGCCTTGCCCGTGTCATCGAGGTCAGCACCGCTGCGCTTGAAGTCCTCCAGCGTTTTTTGCACGTAGCGCGAGCGTGTGCCGGTCAGCGCGCGCGCGGCCGGGCTCTCGCCAAAGCGCTTGAGCGCCGCGTAGAGCCCTGCGTGTAGGGTGATGCTCGACCAGAAGCCGCTCACCGTCGGCAGCACCTTGTTGTAGGCGGCGCGCAGCTCGTCGCTCGTGGCGACTGATTCCAAGTGCTCGACGATGCCCATGGCAATGCCCAGCCGCTCCGACGACTCGTCGAGGGCGCCGAACGTGCTTTCGTAGCTCGGATCGCCCGTCTGTTCGGCGATCTGGTCGAGCCGCTTCTTCGAGTCTTCGACCAGGCCCAGGATGGCCGGCTCGATGTGCTCGGGCAGGATTTGGTCGAACGGCAGCGGGCGACTGAGAGATGCGAGAGGATTGGTCATGGCAGAGGTGGCAGCTCGAGCCGCCTCTTCGACTTTGGCCACGGATGCCCGCCCGCGCAATGGGGCGGGGGCCCCGGATTCACTCCAAATACAAGCTGAGCAGCGCGTCGACGGAGTACCAGACCGTCGTCGGTCGTTCGTACAGGCCGAAATGCCGCCAGACAACTTCCATGGTCTCGAGCTCGATGATGTAGGCGTACTCGCGCGTCGGGAAGACCTCGCGGACCCGCTCGTCGCCTGGCGCGACGGTGGTCACTTCGAGTCCGCCCGTCACGATCCAATTGTCGAGCTCCTTGAAGGTCGGATCAGCGCCGGCCGCAGAGCCATCGACCAAGAGTTCGATGATGACACCATCGCGCTCGAGTACGGTCTTGGCCTTGTCCGACAGATCGAGCGCCGAGGCGCTGCAGCTGTCGCACCAGTACGCCGAAACGTGCACGATGGCGTAGCGCTTGCCCGAATTCCGTAGCTCGCCGAAGCTGAGCGTCTGCACCTTGCGCTGGTTGGCCAGCGTACCGTCGACGGGGCTGACGAAGCCGTCGAACTTGAGATCCTCGATGCGCTGGCCGACCTCGGGATCGGCTTCGCCGTACGGTCCTTCCGGGTAGCTTTTCGTGGTTTGCGCAATCGGCGCGCTGCCGCCCCCGGTGTCGATGTAGCCAGGACGCACCTCACCGCTCTGGCAGCCGAGAGGTACTAGCGAGCAACAGAACAACGGCGAGATCGAACGAAAAAATGAAGCGGACTTCACGGAGTGACCCGCATGGAGTCTGGGTCATTTTAGTCAGTCCGCAAGCTGATCAATGGCTCAAAACCGTGATCAGCAGATTGAGTCCGAATGCCGACGCGTCCGCACCAGAACCTACCATGTAGGCGCCATTGCCTCGCAGCTGAAAACCAGCGGACCACTCGGGTGCTACCCACATGTCGTAGCCCAGCCAACCCGCTGCGCCGCCGCCAAATGCGTTCGAGACCAGAGGTGTATCCAGCAGGGCGCCAGCGAAACCGAACTCCGCACCCAGGTGGAAGCCCTGCCTGTTGTTCGGGAATGCGTCGAAGAATGGACCCACCAAGAAGTGAAACTGCGTGCTCTGGCTCCGCGACGTTCCCGTCGAGTCCTTCATGTCCACACCGAAGGTCGTGTTCGTGAGAGCGCCCACGCCGAGCGCCATGCCCGGAGCGGGCGAACCGCCGACGAGTGCGTCTGCGGCGAACGAGAAACCTGCTCCCGAGGTGCTGCCAGCGGCGCCGTTCTTGTCGTTTACGTTCGACCAGAGCACGCCCGGACCGACGTTGACTCGGAGATAGAAGCCTTCGTGAACGTAAGCGGTGCGCTGGAGGGGAGGAGCGGGCGGCGCGACAGTCAGATTCATCTTGGGGGGGGCATCCTCCTGGGGAACGATTTCGGGAGCAGCGGGCTCAGCCGGAGGAGGATTTGCCATCTGGGCATGGGCGCTCAGCGGGACGAGCGTGAGGAGGAGCGCCGAAAGGCGAGTAAGGGTCGTGCGATGAATCATGGTGGAGCTGTTCCTTCCCGAACGTTCGGGATCTAGCACGCTACCCCGTACGCTAGGAGTTGTCGGGATCCTCCCTCGTTTCGGGCTCGAGGCGCCGTTCTGAGCCCCATTCGGCCTGAGAGCCACGCGAAATTTCAAGCCAGGGCGGCCCGCGCAAGCGGCTCCAAGGCCTCGCGCGTGGACCGTTTCAATCCGAGTCGTGGACTGATCAGCCAAACGCTCCAAACCCCAGATCCGCGGTGATACGTTGTTTGGTACCGGACAACACCCGGGAAAAACCAAACACCATGCACCGACGTCGATTTGGACTCTGCGCTACTGCGCTTCTCGCTTTCTCTTCGGTCGGCTGCGTGGGGCAGGTCGAGCCGCGCCGCTCCAACATCAAGCGCGTGAAATGGAAGGGCGCCGGCAAGCGCGTCGTCGGCTATTTCACGAACTGGGCGCAGTACCGCAAGCGCGACTGCAAGTTCGAGGTGCATCACATCGATGCCAACTTGTTCACGCATCTGATCTTCGGTTTCGCCAAGATCGACCCGCACGAGCGCGAGAATCCCAAGTTCGAGTTGGTGCCGTTCGAGCACAACGATCTGGGCCCTGGCGGCCAGTACCAGCAAATGAACGACTTGAAGCGCAAGTATCCGCACTTGAAGACGCTGCTCGCCGTCGGTGGCTGGAGCTTCAACGATCCGCCGACGGCTTGGATCTTCACGACCATGGCCGAGAGCAAAGAAAATCGCTCTCACTTCATCAATCACGCCATCCAATACCTGCGCAACAACAACTTTGACGGTCTGGATCTCGACTGGGAGTACCCGACCGACGAGCAGCGCGGCGGTCGTCCGCAGGATCGCGAGAACTTCACGGCGCTCGTCACGGAGTTCAAGGAAGCCGCGCGCGCCGAAGCTGCCAAGTCGGGTAAAGACGTGCTGATCCTCACCATGGCGGCTGGCGCCACCAAAGCCGAGACGCTCGAGCTCGCGAAAATCGCCAAGGAACTCGATTGGGTTAACCTGATGACCTACGATTTCTACGGCGGCTGGGGCAAAGAGACGGGCATGAACGCGCCACTCACCGATGACCCGACGGGCGATTTTTACATCGCCAAGGCAGTCGACCAATGGCTCGCTGGCGGCATCCCTCCCGAGAAGTTGGTGCTTGGCATGCCGACGTACGGTCGCTCTTTCGGCGGCGTCGAAGATCCGCGTCCTGCCAGCGCCACGACTGGCGCTGGCCCGAGCGGCCGTTGCACGGGTGAAGTCGGGTTCTTGGCCTACTACGAGATCAACGACATGATCGAGTCGGGCCAATACAAGACCTACTGGGACGACATTTCAAACACGCCCTATGCATACGATGCGTCCAGCAAGAGCTGGATCACCTACGACGACCTTCGCTCGATCTCGCTGAAGGTCGATCTCATCGAGGGCAAGGGCCTGGGTGGTGGCATGTTCTGGGCCATCGATCTGGACGACTTCCAGAACGACTACCCGATCATCACCAGCGTCGCCCGTCGCTTGCGCGGCGGCTGATTTCGCCGGTCGCGTTCAGGCTGGTCGCAGGCCGAGCCGCTTGCTGACCACCTCGATCGAGCGCGGGCTCCTGTCGACGCCAGCGAAGGAACGCCCTAGATTGCGCGCAGCCTCGAGCGTTGTGCCCGATCCGCACATCGGATCGAGCACGCGGCTCTCGGGCAACGTCGCCGCGCGCACGATGCGTTCGAGTAAAGACAGCGGCTTCTGCGTCGGGTAGCCCGTTGCTTCCTTGTTCAAGGGCGTGTTGGCGCGCATGGCGGGGCAGTCGTTCCAGACGCTGCCGAGTTGGCGGCCTCGGTCGGCGTAGTAGCGGTAGGCGCGACCGTTGACGATGCGCTCGCGGTAGTTGCGACCGTCTTCGTCCACGCGCCCGAAGTGCATGCTCAGGCTGGTCTCGGCGTACGGCTCGCGCAAAGCCGGATCGTCGACGTTGTAGATGAAGCTCGGCGTCTTGCCGTAGATGAGGATGGTCTGATGGGTGACGCTGGGGCCCGTACGCTTTTTGGCGCCGTTTCCCGGCACCCAGATGATCTCGCCGGCGAACTGTGGGCGACCGAAGATGCCGTCGCACAGGACCTTGCTGTCGTGAACTGCACGATGATCGAGGTGTAACCACAGCGATCCGCGGTCGCTCAGGGCGTCGCGCATGGCAGCAAGTCGCGGCCCGAGCATGCCGAGGAAGCCACCGAGGCCGCCCCAACTGTCGCGGTAGGCTTCGACTCCGCGGCTGCGCTCGCCGCTCGATTGACGAACGCCGCGGCTGCCGCCCGCATTGTAGGGCGGGTCGACGTAGACGAGATCGAAGGGCCCTTGCGCGTCGCGCGCCAGCTCGCCGAGCGCGTCGAGGCAGTCGTCGTGCACGAGCAGCGAACCGTTTTCGTCCGCGAAGCGCGGCGCGCTAGTCGCCATGACTGGGCTCGACCTCGGTACGGGCCGGCGCCAGCGCAGGCGGCTGGAGCGGCGCCGAAATGACGCTTGCCTGGGCATCGGCCTCGGACCAGCCGACGAAGGCGTCGAGCGGCAACGGCGCGAGTTCGAAAGGATCCTCATCGTGGATGTCGCGGAACAAAGTCGCCAAGGGCTCGTTGAGATAGGGCAGCGGCGAAAGCCATGGCCAATGCGGCCCTCCCCCTGAACAGCCTTCGACGGCCTCGTCGGGACGGCAGGCGACGCGCATGTGGACGTGGTCACCGTGCGGGAGGCTGTCGCCTGGCTGCAGCATGACCGTTTGCGCATGCCAAACCAGTCCGAGATCGACTTCACGCGCCAACGCGTAGTCGATCAGCAGTGCTTCGAGCCCTTCGCTGATGAACAGAAATTGCACGTCGATCTCGGGATCTTCGAGCAGTGCCTTAATGAAAAGCCACTCCCGCTCGATGTCCAGGCGAGCATAGCGTTGGTCGGGAAATTCGACGAAGCCATCGGACTCGAGCGTGAAAAATCCAGGATTCTCGAGAGGCACGCCCTGCGGCGTTGTCAGGTAGAACAGAAAATCCACGTCGCGTCCGCTACGATGCGAGTTGTGGCGCGGGATTTTGCCTCCGCTCTGGACGCTCAGATCGCCGACGACCAGCGGCGCCCCACCCGGCCGCTCGCGGTCGACGGTCGCGGCCGAGCGTTCGATGGCGCGGACGAGTCGGGGCAGACCGAAATAGCTCGACGCTCGGGGCCGAAATCGTCGGAAACCCCTGCCTTTTTCAGGCAGTTCCAGTGCATCGGTCAGCACGCCGTTGTGCGGAATGCCGACACTGCCGCGAAAGCTGGGCGAGAGCGGGCTCGGATTGCTCATGCAGGCGAGCAGGCAGGCGGGCGCTATGAGCAGGAGCAACGGTTTCACGGCGTAGCTTCGTGTTTTCCTATCAGGTAGCCGGCGATGACCGCGGCCAGTTCGTCGAGCGCGCTTTGCGAATGGAAGGCCTCTTTCAGCTCCCATTTGCCCGCGCTGCTTCGGAGGTAGCCGAGCTCGGTCAGCGCGTGGAAGGCATTTTGGAACAGCGGTTTGCTTACGGCTTCTGGCTTTTCGATTTTGCCCGTGTTCGACAGCTCGTTGCCCAGCGACAAGCACGTCTTGACCAATTCCTTCTCGGTCGAGCCGCCACTCAACAGGCCCTGGAGGCTCTTGGCGGCGATCAGGTAGCCCTCGAAGAACACATGCACGATGGCGCTGTACATGTCGAGCCACTCTTGGCCAGACCAGCCGCCTTCGCCGCTGCCCGGTAAAAGTTCGGCGTCAGTGGCCGCGACGTGGCCGTCGCGTATCAGATCGGCGAGCGTGGTCTCGAATATCTCTTCGAACGGCGCATCGGCGCGGAAACGGAACTCGTGTTTGAACAGGCGCGATGCCCAGAGCACTCGCTCTTGCAAGACTGCGGCTGAGGTGGGGCGCACGGAGCCGTCCGGGTTGCGATCGAACGCGCACGAGACCAGGCCGCGCTCGACGAAGAAGTGGACGATGATGTTCTTGCTCGTGTCGAGCTGGATCCGTCGCGACTTGATGATGCGGTACCTGGAACCGCTGAGCTCATCGAGCAGTTCGGCTTCGATGAACATCTGCAGAGCTTCGCGGATGGCCGGTGCGCGCAGGCCGCCGCCTGGCATTTCTGCGGTGTCGGCGATGCGTGCGCCCTGCCGCTTGAGCAGCCCGAGCAGTCGTCCGGCGGTCGCCAAGATCTCCGTCTCCGCAATTGGGTCGTCGGAGCTGGCCAAGAGCGAGAGCGCTGTGAGCGAGCCGGGCGTGACGGCCGTCACGCGGTTGATTTCGTCCATCACGCGGTTGCCGAGACGTGTCACCATCGCGCGCCGTTTGGCGGGTCGTTCGATCTGGGCGCGTGTGATATCGAGCTCCGCGCAGATGTCGTCGAGCGTCAGGATGGTACCGAAATGCAAGTTGATGCGCCCGTAGCGATGACGCAGCACCTCGCTGGCACTCAGCAAGTCGGAGGCCTCTTCCTTCTTCTTTTCGCCGCCCGACAGCTCGCGTTGGTAGCTGTCGGCCTCGACGACGCGTTCGTAGCCGATGCTGATCGGAACGAAATGCACCGTTTGTTCTGGGACCCCGAGGGCCGCGTCGACGATCATGTTCAACAGACCGAACTTGGGTTCGAGTAACTTGCCGGTGCGGCTACGCGCGCCTTCCAAGAACAGCTCCATCGGGAAACCGTCGCGAATCAGCCGTCGGATGTAGGCGTCGACGACCGAGGCGTAGAGCCGGTCGCCCTTGAAGCTGCGTCGAATGAAGAAGGCTCCCGCTCGCCTGAAAATCGGTCCGATAGGCTGAAAATTCAGGTTGTCGCCGGCCGCGATGCGCGGCAGCGGCAGGTTTCGCTCGTAGAAGAAGTAACTGAGGATCAGGTAGTCGATGTGGCTCTTGTGGCTCGGCAACAGCACCAATGCGCCGTTGCGCGAAGCTTCGCGCACGCGGTCGACGTCCTTCTGATCGAACTCGATGCCGTGGTAGATGCGGTTGAAACCCCAGCGCAAGATGACGCCCATGCCCTTGAGCACCGTCGGATCGGGCGTGGCTTGGAGTTCGGCTAGCATCGTGGCCGCTTCGGCAGTGCGCGTGCGAATGGCATCGGGCGCTTGGTGCGCCAAGTCGGAAATGACGGCGCGCAGGCGAGGGCTGCGCAAGATCTCGCTGCGCACGCGCTCCGGTGCTTTTTCAATCGGACCGACGACGGAGCGGCGTTCGCGCTCCAGGCGTCGGAGCACGCGGTATGTGAGGTGTCGGACGAGCGCCGAGTCGCTGAGATCCGGATTGCTCGCCAAGAAATCGCGGAGGTCGACGGGGTCGGCCCAGCGGAGCGAGGCGTGTTTGCGGTTGTAGGCGAACTGCACGAGAGCGCGCGCAGGTGAAGGCCAGCTGCGCGAACCGAGCACGAAGTCGACGGGGCCGCCGCCAAGCTTGTCGGGAGACTTGGACCAGACGAAGAGCAACGGAACGAGGATCAACGGGCGCGTTCCCTCCCGCTGCAGCCGGAAGATCGCGCTCACAAGTGCGTCGCCCTCGTTCAGGCCGCGATTGCCGCTCGCACCCGAAGCCACGTCGAGCACGCTGGGCGGGCGCTTGAGAAACAGTGCCGCGCTGCCGCCGTGCTCGATGGCGTCGCGAAGCTGCCCTTCTGGATTCTCACGGTGGTTGGGCAACAGCATGTTCATCAATCCCTGACCGCGCACGTTCGGTCCATCGGGGTTGAGCAACCACAATCCCAAGTCGTTGACATACCGAATGGGTGGCAGGCCATGCCGCTTCGTCAGGTAGTCGAGGGCGAGGAAGTCGAGCCAATTCAGGTTCGGCAGGATGTAGAGCACCGAGCCCTTCTCGCTCAGGTCGCGCACCTGCTCGGCCCAGCCGTCTTCGACTTGGATTTGGTCGAAAAGAGTCCGGTAAAGCGCCTTGAGCAGGGGGTTCGGCGCGTAAGGATGGGTGAGCTCGGGACGGGTCATGCGCTCAGGCACGTTGCATAACTGGTTTGACCTGCCGACGGTAGGCCCGACCTCCGAGCCTTCGCAAGCTGCGAACGTCATGATACCCCTGTTGCCGCTCATGCCTTTTCGTCCGGTCCAGGTCGCTGCTGCGGTCCTTTTCGTCGGTCTTTCGTTGGCCACACTTGGCTGCAAGCGCAAGCGCTTGAGCGACCCCCAGCCTGGTGCCGCTTTGGTCGAGGAGACGCCGCGCGAGGCCGACCCCGTCGAGGCGCCGATCCATGGCGAGAAGCGGTGTTCCTGGGCACCGGGCGGACGCGCATTTTCGCTGCGCGCCGAGCGCGCATCCGCTGGGGCGGCGGAAGGTCCGGAAAGTCCCTTCGCTGTCGAGTTGGGCGGGAGTGTCGCGTTCGAGGGCGGTTTCGCCGTGGGCCTGCTGCGCGAGGGGCGCGTGCACACGGCCGGAGTAGCCGTCACGGACGGACATGGTCGCACGCGTCTCGTGGAACTGGGCGAGGTCCACGGGGCCGTCGATCCTCCGCGGCTCGCGCTGCACGGCAACGCGCTCTTGGTTGTCGTCAACGACAGCGACGCGCAAGGATCCATCTTCCGCGTCGCGCGCATCGCGGAGCCGTTCGTCGGAAGCGTGGTCTGGGGCCCAGAAGTGCAGGAGGGCCGCGACGATTCAGCGGTATTTGCCGTGGCCGCTGCGGGCGATTCCGCACTGCTCGTCTGGGACGCCGAAGACGGCAGCACCGCGCGCTCGCACCTGATGCGGCTCATTTTCGATCCCGTGACCTTGAAGGCGCTCGGCGCTGCGCGCCCCATCAAGGGTGCGGGGGTGGACGCGGGCGGGCCGGCGCTGGCGCCTCGTCCCGGTGGCCACTGGTTGGTCTGGTCGACCTTCCAAATCGAGCCCAAGGCGCGCGGCGCGGGTGAGGCTGAAGGGCGCGGTTTGCTCGACGAGCCTCGCGTGCACCTGCGCGTGGCGCCCATCGATGTGCGCGGCGAGGCGACGGCTCCCTCCTTGGACCTCGGTGAGCGCCAGCCGTTCACCCTTGATGTTGCAGGAGGGGACGATGGTGGCCTCGTGTTGGCTCTGCGCACGAGTGAACCGGAGCCGGCCGATACGCATGTGACGCTGGTGCGCGTGCGGCCCGATGGGTCGTTCACTTCCGACGTGAGCGAACACGCTGACATGGCTGCGGGCGCTCCCGTCCTGCTCCGCCAGCATGCGGAAGCGCCACTGTGGTTAGCCGTGCGTGGAGGGACGGCGCCAAGTCTACTCGGCAGGGTCCACGACAGCGGCTCCGTCGCCCTGGCACCCGAGCTGTTGCTCCACGGGCGCGAGCCCCTCGTTGCCGGTCCACGCGGCTGGCTGCTGGTCGAACCACATGGGCTGGATCTCGATTTGCGTCTTGCGAGCTGCCCCGCAGAAGCGGCTCCGGGCTCGCCCTGAACTGTGGTTGTCGACGCGAGACGTGGTATGCCTCCGGACCCCCATGGCTGCCCCTCGAATTGCCATTCATCCCCTAGAGCACCGATTGAGTGCCGACGAGCGAGCGGCGCGCATGTCGAACCTCGGGTTTGGCCGCATTTTCACTGAGCACATGGTGACTCTGCGCCACGACGAAGAGAGTGGTTGGCACGATGGGCGACTGGTGCCTTACGGCAGCATCGCGCTCGATCCCGCTGCATCGGTGCTCCACTATGGCCAGGCCGTCTTCGAAGGCTTCAAGGCCTACCGTCAGCCTGACGGGGCCATCGCGACCTTTCGTCCCGAAGCGAACGCAGAGCGCTTCGCGTCGTCTGCGGCGCGTTTGGCCATGCCGGCCTTGCCCGTCGACCTGTTCGTGGAGGCGGCCGACACCTTGATCACGCTCGAACAAGCCTGGGTTCCGCCGAACGTCGGCGAGAGCCTCTATTTGCGTCCGCTGATGATCGCGACCGAAGCGGCCCTGGGCGTGCGCCCGGCGAAGGAATACCTGTTTCTGTTGTTCGGCTCACCCTCAGGGGCCTACTTCCCCAAAGGCATCAAGCCCGTCAGCGTCTGGATTGCGCGCGATTTCGTGCGTGCCGCACCGGGTGGCACCGGAAACGCCAAGTGCGCAGGCAACTACGCCGCGAGCTTGGTGGCGCATCGCGAGGCCAACCTTCAAGGTTGCGAGCAGGTTGTCTGGCTCGACGCCATCGAACGTCGGTTCGTCGAGGAGATGGGCGGCATGAACCTGTTCTTCGTCTACCAATTCGGAGATAGGGTGCGCATCGCCACGCCTCGACTGACGGGCACCCTGTTGGCCGGCGTGACTCGTCAAAGTCTGCTCAGCTTGGCGCGCGACCTGGGCTACGAAGCCGAAGAAGGCACGATGAGCGTCGAGCAGTGGCAGGCCGACGTCGCGAGCGGCACCATGACCGAAGTATTCGCCTGCGGTACGGCTGCGGTGATCACCCCGGTGGGTCAGGTGAAGTCGAGCGAGGGCGCGTTCTCGATCAACGGAGGAGAGACGGGCCCCGTGGCCGCTCGGCTTCGTGCCGAACTCTTGGCCATCCAGCACGGCCTGAGTCCGGACAAGCACGGTTGGATGCATCAAGTCGTCGCCGCGCCCTGAGCCCGCTTTCGAAGGGAGCGAGCCTCCGCTAGGGCAGGGGATGAAAGCAGGCGGCGCGGTGCTCCGTAGACCGCTCGCTCGTGCTTTTCGCGACCGCGGTCAGGCTGGGTTCGCGCGCGTCACACTCGGGGAGGACACGGCGCGCGCAGCTGGCGACGTGTGGGCAGCCGCGCAGCGGGTGGCACGGATCCGTCGGTGCCGGCAAACGCCCCGCGAGCAGGGCGGCGGTCAGGGGATGGGCGGGATGATTGAGGACGCTGGCGGTCGGCCCGCATTCGACGATGCGGCCGGCGTGCAGAACGGCGAGGCGGTCACCGAGTGTGGCAGCCATCGCCGGATCGCTGGTGGCGACCAGAAAGCTTCGACCGTCGCGTTTCAAAGCGAGCATCAGCGCCGCGAGCGTACCGCCATCCGTGTCGGCCCCCGAGACTCGAGGCGCATCGAGCAGGACGAGCTCGGGACCGAGGACCAAGCTGCGCGCCAGGTCGATACGCTGTGCCTCACCGGCGCTCAGATGGTCGGCCGAGAGTTCGAGCAGGCGCTCGGGTAGGCCGAGTCGATCGAGCCATTCGGCCGCTGAGTCCGCGCCCACAGGGCCCGGCTGCGCCTCGGCCAGTCGGCGCGCTTCGCCGAGATGCTCGCTGACTGTGCGTCTCGGATCGAGGACGGCGGCAGCGTCCTGAAAGACCAGCTGCACCTGGCGTCGAAGGCGGGCGGCGCGCGCACCAGTGGCCCAGGTCACGTCACGATCGCGCAATACCACTCGGCCCGAATGGGGTCGCACCAGCCCCGCGAGTGCTTCGAGCAACGTCGTCTTGCCCGAACCGGCTCCACCGAACAACACCAGCGTCTCACCGGGCAAGATTTGCAAATTCACGCCATCGACGGGAAAAGCCTCCCTTTTTCGGCCCCCGAGCTGCAGCTTGCCGCGAGCGACGCGCAGCCGCTCGACGACGAGCCGCGGGCGTTCAGCACCGGGCACGGTCTCGACCGCTTCCTGACGCCTCAACAAGGGCAGCGCGCTCGAGCGTCCCGTCGCTTCACCCAAATTTACACAGTGCGATTCGGGGAGGTCGAGGCTGCCGGGGCGGCGCGCCGTCGCCAGGATGGTCGTTCCTCGGCCGAGCAGCTCGCTCAGCAGCTCCGTGACCCGAACACGATCGGTCGGATCGAGACCCTCGGCGGCACCGTCGTAGATCAAGAGCGGATTTTTCTCGGCAATCGCCAGGCCAAGCAGCACGCGATGTCGCTCGCTCGAGGACAGTTCGCGGAACTCGAGTCCCCAAAGACGACTCGGGGTGAGGCGGAGTCGTTCCAGTAGCGCCTCCGCGTCGTCGCGCCATGTAGGTCGCGTCCAAAATGAAGTCCAAGCTCGGCGCCCGAGCGCGTGTGCGCGATGCACTGCCTCGAACAGGGTCGACACGCGGTCGGTCGCGAGCACTGCCAAGCGTGGATCCTGTGGCACGAAGCTCACGCCTTGGGGCGCTCGGTGCGCGCCGAGCAGTTCGACGTCGGGTCTGCGAACGCGCGCCAGAGCTTCGGCCACGAGCGACTTTCCGCAGCCGATGGGACCGGTGATGAAGCCGATTTCGCCTGTATTCAGCTGCAGTGTGCAGGGTTCGCTCTGGAAGTCTCGCCCGGCGCGCACCACGAACGCATCCAGGTCCAGCACGATGCGCGCGGCGTCGGCAGGCTGATTCGTCTTGGGCCAGACTCCCTCGGGCACACGCCTTCCTATCACGTTCGGGTGCGCGACGAAGGCGCGTCGTGATCGCCCGCCTCGTCACCCAGAATGCGTCGGTAGCTCACGCGACGGTCCTCGTGAATCGCTTCGATGCGGGTCTGGAGCGTCGCTGCCCCTCCGGCTTGCCAGGTGGCCAGGTTGGCCCGAGCGATCCGCAGACGGAGGGGCTCTGGTGGCGCTGGACTCTCCGCGAGGGCCAGCACGAGCTCGGCATTGACGAACCCCGTACCACTCGGGCGTGGCCCCTCGACGCGTCGGAGCACGCTGGTGCGCACGGCTTGCAACAGGGGGTCGGGAGACCGTCTCAGGTAGGGAATCAGGCGCTCGGGGCTCGCCGTATCGACGTCGGCTTCGGGGTGAAACGCCGCGAGCGCGAAAGAAACTTCGCCGCCTCCAGCGCGTGCCGCGAGTTCGTGCCGGAGCGCGCGTTGGAGTTTCTCGAACTCCAAACGGCCAACGTGACAGCGCGGAAAGACGAGCAGCACCAAATCGAGACTCGGCTCTGCGGCAGCTCTGTCGAGACGATCGGCGGCGTCTGCTGCTGCTTCGGCGTAGTCCAAGGCCGCGTCTATTTGTCGATTAATTACCGATATTTGGACGCGATCTCCCCGGAGCGCAGGCGCGGCCCACGGACACAGATCGAACTCGAGCACTATCTCGTCGACGTAGCGTCGACACAGCCGCGTGGCTTCGCTCGCGAGCTCGGAGTCGAGTCGTCTCTCGTGCTCGTCCATCGCATCAGCATAGCCGAACGTCGGTCAGAGAAAATGCATGCTGTCGAGATGTACTCGACGCGACCACTTCCGTGTGCGCGTCGTGGCCGCATGCGGCGATGGAGAGGACCCGATGCGTTCACCGAATTCATCGAAAAATGCAGATAAAATGGCGAAATTTTTCGTTGTACTGCGCCTTGCATGCAACGAGTGTGAGCACTCGCGTACTCGCGCGCGACGCTCCCGATTCGTGACCGTGAACGGTTCGCGAGCGCTGATCGAAGGGTCATGCGTGTCGCGATGTTCTTGACGCGTGACGAAAGATCATTGCAAAGTGTCATTACAGAAGCTTCTCCACGAGGGAGGAGGCAAAGGAACACGAACATGGCTGCAAAAAAGTCCGCTGAGAAAACCGCCAAGAAGGTCGCCAAGAAGGTCGCCAAAGTTGCCAAGAAGGTCGTGAAGAAGGTCAAGAAGGTCGTCAAGAAGGTCGCCAAGAAGACCGCCAAGAAGACCAAGAAGACCGCCAAGAAGACCAAGAAGGTTGCGAAGAAGGCGACCAAGAAGGCCAGCAAGAAAAAGTGAGAACCGGCCTCGTCCGTCTCGAGATGTTCAGTCGACGACGGTCCGCTCCGGATGGACCCCCAGCCTCCACCGGAGGAGGGAGACCTCGGTGATCGAGCTCATGGTGGCCCGATGATCGTGAATTGGTCGTCTTCTGAGGGCGCCCCATTTCCTGGGCGCCCGTGGCGTTTCGTGGGTCCGGCTGTGGTCTGGCACCCGCTCGCGGCGCGCGGGGTTGGTGGGCTCGTCGAGTGGCGGTAGGCTGCTGACCCCCGAGCGGAGCCGAATCGTCGGATCGCCGCTGAAGACAAAAGGCTTTGTGACGCGCGAAAAAGTGACGATCCCGGGCCTCCGCGCCCGCAAGGGACGAGGCGAGAAGATCGCCGTGGTGACCGCCTACGATGCGACGATGGCTCGGCTGCTCGACGAGGCGGAGGTGGACGTGCTCATGGTCGGCGACTCGCTCGGCATGCTGGTGCAGGGCTGGGACAGCACATTGCCCGTTACGATCGAGCAAATGATTTACCACTGCCAATGTGTGACTCGCGGCCGACCGCGCGCACATGTCGTCGGCGATCTACCGTTCTTGAGCTATCAAGTTTCGGAGCAGGAGGCAGTTCTGTCCGCTGGGCGTCTACTCAAAGAGGGACAGGCCGAGAGCGTCAAACTCGAAGGCGGTCGCGCCGTGGCGCCGGCCGTCGCACGCATCGTTGCGGCCGGAATTCCTGTCATGGGGCATCTCGGGCTCACGCCGCAGTCGGTCCACGCCATGGGCGGATTTCGGGTGCAAGCGCGAACAGAAAGCGAAGCGGACGCTCTGCTCCAGGATGCGCGAGCCCTGTGCGAGGCGGGTGTCTACGCGATCGTGCTCGAAGGCATCCCGTCCGACGTCGCCCGACTGGTCTCCGAGAGCATCGAAGTGCCAACGATTGGCATTGGCGCCGGACCCCATACGGACGGGCAAGTCCTGGTTTGCTACGATTTGCTCGGCATGTACCGCGGGCATACTCCCAAGTTCGTTCGGCGCTTCGCCGAAATGGGCGATGGCGTCGTCGACGCGGCCCGCGCCTACGTCAATGCGGTTCGCGATGCATCCTTTCCTGCCCCCGAGCACGGTTTCGCCATGCGGACGGGCGAAGCCCTGCCCGAGCAGGATCCGGAAGTGAAATACGGCGGTCGCAGCGCTGGAGAAACGGCATGAGCGCCGTCGTATTGTCGACGGTCGAGCAACTGCGCGCTTGGACCGACGCTGCGCGCGGACGTGGGCATCGAATCGGCGTCGTGCCGACCATGGGCGCCCTACACGAAGGTCATCTGGCGCTGGTGCGCGAAGCCAAACGGCGCGCCGAAGATGTCGTCGTGACCATCTTCGTCAACCCAACCCAGTTCGGGCCAAGCGAGGACTTCGCAGCTTACCCGCGGGATTTGGCGCGCGACGTGGGCCTGGCCGAGTCCGCCGGGGCAACCGTCGTCTTTGCGCCCTCAGCAGCCGAGATGTACCCCGAAGGCGAGACGACTCGAGTGAGTGTCGCGGAGTTGACCGACGAGTTGTGCGGGCGAAGTCGGCCGGGACACTTCACGGGCGTGACCACGATCGTCGCCAAGCTGTTCAATGCAGTCGGGCCCGCGGTGGCTGTGTTTGGGCGCAAAGATTACCAGCAGCTCGAGGTGATTCGGCGGATGGTGCGGGATCTGTTGCTGCCGATCGAGATCGTCGGCTACCCAATCGTTCGCGAAGCCAACGGCCTGGCCCTCAGCTCGCGCAATGCCTATCTCAGTCCAGAAGATCGCGTGCGCGCGTTGTCGATCCCCCGTTCTTTGGCTGCCGCCAACGGCGCCTTCAGCAGCGGAGAACGTTCGGTGCGCGTGCTGCGCGAGACGGTCCGCGGGGCACTCGACCGGGCGGGCCTCATCGTTGGCTACGTCGAGCTCGCCGATCCGTGGCGTCTGACGGTGCTCGACGACGAGCTGCTTCTCGAGGGTGCGACGCTGCTCGCCGTTGCAGCCCAGGTTGGGAAGACGCGTCTCATCGACAATCTGCTGCTGGGCGAAGACTCGAGCCCCGACGTGCCCAGCGGAGCCGAATGACCGGGCGAGGTTTCTTCGTCGTGCTCGAGGGCATCGATGGCTCGGGGACCACAACGCAGCTCCAGCGGGTGCGTGATGTGCTGGTGGGGCGGGGGCTCAGCGTTTTGGGGACCCGCGAGCCGACCAGCGGACCGGTGGGCACGTTTCTGCGTCAGGCGCTGGAGCGACGGCTTGCCGATGAAGCTGGCCAGTCGACCGAGCTCGATTGGTCGGCGCTCGCTCTGTTGTTCGCGGCTGACCGCGTCGATCACGTGAGTCGCGAGATCGCGCCCGCGCTCGAGCGGGGCCAAGTCGTATTGTCAGATCGCTACGATTTGTCGAGCATTATCTACCAATCGGCGACCTCGCCGCTGGGCCGCGACGCCGTCGACTGGCTCCGAACCATCAATTCGCACGCCGTGCGCCCCGACTTGACCATCGTGCTCCGCATCGATGCCGATGTCGCTGCTGCTCGCAGGCGTGCGCGTGGCGGCAGTGCGGAGCTTTACGAGCGGGACGAGCTGCAGCGGCGATTGGCAGCACTCTACCTCGAGGCGGAAACGCTGATGCCCGGTGAGCGCCTGACCTTCGTCGACGCAGAGGGTTCACAGGAAGAGGTCACATCAGCCGTGATCGCTCGAATCGACGCACTTCGCTAACTGTTCAGCCAGAATTTGCCTGTTTCGAGCGGCAGCCGGCATAGTCGCGGGCGATGGTCCGCGTGTCCGCATTCTCGTTCGTGTTCGGTTTCGTCGCGCTCGCTGCCGTTTCGGGCTGCGGCGGGTCGCAGAAAGAGATCGATTCGGCGCACCTCTTCCCTGACGAAGGGCTGCGTGAGGACGCCTCATCGAGCCCACCCAGCGAAACGGTCGCGGCTCCCGTGACCGATCTGGCGCGCCCCAAGGTGTCGGCGACTGTCGACGCCGGTTTCGGTCGTTTCCTCCAAGGCATCGAAGTGCAAGCCAGCGTGATCGAGGGAAAATTCCTGGGCTTTCGGATCGTGCGCTTCGTGCACCCGGAAGACTGGCAGGGGGTTGGGCTTATTCCGGGCGACGTCGTCACGCGAGTGAACGAGCAACCCATCGAACGACCTGAACAGGCTTACGCCGTGTTTGCATCTCTCAAGACGGCCACGAGCGTCGACGTCGCCTACACTCGCGATGGGCATCCGATGCGTCTCAGCTTGCCCATCCTCGAAGCCGCGCCAGTCGTTCCGGCTACGGGGGCCTCCGCCGCACCTGCAGCGGTCCCCGTGCCGACCGTCAAACCGACCGCCCCACCCGCCAAGTAAGACGTTTCAAGTCGTCGACGGTAGCTGGAAATCGGCGATCGACTGCACCATGCGCCCAAAGGAGTGGCGTGTGACGCGCGCTCCGCTGGTCAGCCAATCGGTGTGCTCGGCCGGCCTCTGGTCGTCGTGGAAATGCCCGAGCGTGTCGAGATGGTCCGCCTCGGCGGCCCAAATCATCTCGCCCCAGATCATGCTCAGGGTTGGCACGATGCCGTCGCTGTCCTCGGCGGTCAGTTCGTGGTCGAGGAAGCGGCGCAGCATGTGGAGCTCGGCATTGTTGGGGATGGCATAGCCGTAACGTTCGTGGGGCTGGCCGGCGAACTGGTAGAGAGTCGTGTACAGCGCCGCCGTGAAGGCCATGTACGGCGAACGGATGCGTCGGGCTGCGCGCAGCAAGTCGGCTTGGGAGAAGCTGCGACGATGCTCGCGTAGCGGACGTGCTCGGCGTTCGTGACCGCGGCGTTGAACAAGTCCATGGCCTCGGGGCTGATCTGCAAAATCGCGCCCTGGTCGATCAACACCTTGCCCAAATAGTCGGTGATTTCGCCGCGACGCTCGCGATCAACGAAGCGCAAGATCGTATCCGTGACGCGCGAGAACAACTTCATGTCGCCCCCGAACAGGGAGTCGATGCCGCCGATGCCCGCCAGCAGACGCGAGAAGATGGCAAGCGAAGGCTCGCCGAGCTTGAGCGAGACCACTGTCATCAGGCTGAGCGCGTAGAGCATCCGCGCGCCGGAGACGGTCGCGAAGTAGCTCGCCAGAGGCGTTCCGTAGTGCGGTGTGTTGAGGGTCACCAGGCTGCGCACGCGCGGCTTGAAAGCCAACAGCTCCTTGGGCAACTTGAGGTTGGCCACAGGAGCGAGCAACAGCCGCGCATCGAGTCCACCCGTAGAGTGCCCGACGATGTGGATGGGCCCCTCGCTGCCGGCCGAATGCGCGATGGTCGTGCCCAAGATGCGCGCGCGCTCGCGCAGCGAAGATGTCGGCGGAGCCGGCACGTCCGTGAACGAGACCTCGGCTCCCTGTTGGCGATAGTGACTCTCGAGGCCACGCCGCACGTGCTGGAAGTAGTCGTAGCCGGCGAGCTGCCCGAAGCCGAACATGCCCGGGACGAAGTAAACGCGATGCCGTTGTATCACGTCACTCGAAGGAAATGCGGGTTGCGACCGAAAAGTCGAAGCGTACGGACACCAGCTCGAGCCCAGCGGGGCCCGCCTCGGTCAGGCTGCGCACTCGATGCACGGCCAGTTCCGCCGTGCTGCCCGAAGTGGCGAGCAACCGGGGATCCGAGCCCCGGAGGGAGATGCTGCCTGCGCCATCGGCATCGTTGAAAGCGCAGCTCTTTTGTCGCCCTTGCGACTCGAATACGATCCAGATCAGGTCGCCTGGCGCGCTCCGTGTCGTCGACCATGTGAAGTCCAAATCGGAAGCAGCCGTAAGCCGAATCGCCCCCGTCCACGGCACGCCGCCAACGGTCACTTCGCTCGGCAGAGCCGGGCTCGCGAAGCTGGCATCGAGCGAGCCCGTGTCCTCGATCTCTTGTGCCTTCCAGCGGTAAGTCTCGCCAGCGGGCAACTGCGCGGCGTCGCGATCGCGACTCGTGTGGACCACTCCGCGGATCCAGTCCGTCACCGTGGGGAACGCGTGAGGGGCGAGTTCGTGCGTGCCCGAAGACGTGATCAATTGCACCGACTCCGCATCCAGCAAGTCGATGCGTGACAGCTCGCTCACCGCGCGGCCTTCGCTGCCGAATTCGCGCACGCGGCACTGACCCGGGCTGGGCAAATCTTGACCGAGCCCCGCCAAACCGAGAGCCCGAGCGGGTTCGGCAGACGCGGGCAAACGGACGAACCCGGCCAGAGCGTCACCCCGGCTCGAGCCATCCTGGTTGTCGACGCGTTGGATCTGCAAGACCGCCTGTGTCGAGCCGACGGCTTCTGGCGCGTCGTAACCCTCGGCCGCGACCGAGCAGCCGATGCTCGCGCTCGCCAGACCGACGACGGCCGCTAGGCCCCGGCGACCGGAGGGGAGCCGTCGAAGAAACGAGGTGCGACACATGTTGTGACGATTCTACGAGCTGGACCGGGCCTCAGCAAGAAACCAAGAGGTTGGCGGTAGAAATCCACGATCGCCGGTTTTCGCGGCATTTCGTCGATCGATTCGCCGGCGCGTTCGGGTGGCATCGCGGACTGGTCGCGTCTACAGTCCGCCGCCCATGGCTCACGCCCGCCCTCCTGCGGCTTTCGCGCCTGCCTTTTTGATCGCGTGCTTGCTCGCCTTGGGCGCCTGTCAGCGAAAAATCGGCGACGCTTGTCGACGCGATCTCGACTGTTCGCAGATGCGCGATCGTATCTGCGACACCACGCAATCGGACGGTTACTGCACGCAGTTCAACTGTTCGCCGACCAGCTGTCCCAAAGGCGAGTCGATTTGCGTTGCCTTCAACAACACGCCCTCGACGGTCCCGCGCTGCTCGAACCCGGGACGAACTTCGCCGTATGCTCGCAACTTTTGCATGGGTATCTGCACGCAGGATAGCGATTGTCGCTCCGGATACGCGTGCATCGACATGTCCGAGGAGAACGATTGGGGCGCCAGCATCATCCAGCTGAACCCGATTCGCACCGGCGTGTGCATTTCGCCCGAATCGGCGGAGACCATCGGGCCCGATCGCCAGAATCAGGTCTGCACAGGTGCGGGTGGAGCAGGCGAGGGTGAGGGCGGCGGTGGGGGCGGCGGCGCTCAGAACAATCCCTGAAATAGCAGCTCGCCGTAGGTGATCACCACGTCGATTGTCGCCCTGGGCGCTCGGGTTAGCTACGCTGCGGCGGGTGTTCAACGTTCTTCCGCTTCCCCGAACTCTCGAAGCTGCCGAGCGAGATCTGAACGATCCAAAGCCTGACGTGCGGGTGAGCGCCGCTCGCGATCTCGGTCGCGCCGACCCGGGCGACGAACGTGAGCGGCGCGTGGCGGCACTCGTCAGGGCACTGGGTGACCAGGTACCTGCCGTTCGCAAGCAGGCCTTGCTCTCTCTGGCCGATCACGCTGCCGAAGAAGCGACTCCCCGAGTGTTGTCCTTGCTCGGCGATGCGGATTCGGCAGTGCGCCAGATGGCCGTGCTGGCGCTGGGTGAAGTCGCATCTGTGGGGCATGCCGAGAGCGTCGGGCGCCTGACGGGTTTGCTGTCGGCTGGCGATTCCGCTCTGCGCTATCAGGCATTGAGCGCGCTGGTCCGTCTCTCGCCTGCAGAAGCACGAAAGAACGTCGTCGCCGCGCTGGGCGACTCAGATGCGGAGGTGCGCGCGCTCGCGCTCCGCTTGCTCGAGGAATCGCTGCTCGCCGACGCACAGGCACTCGACGCGGAACTCGAGTCGAAAATCCGCGCTGCGGCGAGCGACAGCGATGCTCGCGTCGCGCTCCTGGCCCAGCTGATGGGCGGCGAACTCGGTCTCGACGTGCCGGTCGACGCCGTGGTGGCTCTCGTCAACGGAGCTGAGCGAGCGGGCGAGCCCCGGGACGAGCAAGTCGCGATCGAACTCTGCGGTCGGCTGCGAATCGCCGCCGCTACGGCCGGCCTGCGTCGTCGCGCGTTCGGCCCGTGGGGCGTGAGCTTCGACCCCTTTCGCTGGCAGGCGCGAGCTGGGCTCGCCGGCCTCGGCGATGCCCGAGCTCGGGCCAAGATGGAGAAGTGCCTGGCTCGAGGCGGTTTCCACGACCGCACTTTGGCCGTTTTCGCCGTGGGCCAGGTCGGCCTCGAGCGATTTCGCCCCGACTTGGAGAGGCTACTTGGACAGGCCGAGCGCGTGGACCAAGAGGTGTTGGGCGAGGCGCTCGCCCGCTTGGGATCCCCAACCTGAGCCGTTGCTCTTTGCATTGTCGCGGGGGTTCGCTAATTGCCCGCCATGTCTGATCAGTTCGAAGCGATCGTTCTTGGTGGTGGCCCCGGCGGCTATGTGTGTGCCATTCGTCTCGCCCAACTCGGCGTCAAGACGGTCTGTATCGAAGAAGAAGAGTACGGCGGCATCTGCCTGAACTGGGGTTGCATCCCTTCCAAGGCATTGATCGCCAACGCGCACTTCTACAGCAAGGCCCAGACCATGGGCGCGCTAGGCATCGAAATCGGTTCGATCAGCGTGCAACCCGAGAAGATGCAGGACTGGAAAGACGGCATCGTCAAGAAATTGACCGGTGGCGTGCGTGGCCTGCTCAAGTCCAACGGCGCAGAGATCCTCGAAGGGCGTGGCAAGGTAGTCGCCAAGAACGTCGTCGAAGTCACCGAGAAGAACGGCGGCAAGCGACGCATCACGGCGACCAAGGCGATCGTCATCGCCACTGGTTCCGCGACCATCCAGGTTCCGGGCTTCGAGTTCGACGGTACACACGTGATCGGTGCGCGCGAGGCAGTCAGCTTGCGCAAGATTCCGAAGCGCCTGTGCGTTATCGGCGGCGGCGTGATCGGTCTGGAGCTTGGCATGGTTTACCAGGCATTTGGGGCCGAATTGACCGTGGTGGAGCTCACGCCGAGCCTCTTGCCGGGTATCGATCCGGATTGCGTCAAGGTGGTCGAACGCTCGCTCACCAAGCATGGCGGCAAAGTGCTCAAGAACACTCGCGCCGAGAAGGTGGAGAAGAAGAGCGACGGTACGGTCGTCGTGCACGTGTCGACCGGCGGGAAGAACGAAACAGTCGAGTGCGATCAGGTGCTCGTCGCCGTGGGTATGAAGCCGCGCGCGAAAGGCCTCGGTCTCGAGGAGCTCGGCGTGCAGATCGATCCTCGTGGTTTCGTCATGACCAACGAGCTGTGCCAGACCAACGTCGAGGGCATCTACGCCATCGGTGACGTGAGCGGTCCGCCGATGCTTGCACACAAAGCCTCGAAGGAGGGCGAAGTGGCAGCCGAGGTGATCGCGGGCCACCGCGCAGCCAAGGATTGGAACACCGTGCCCGGCATCGTCTTCACGCACCCCGAGATTGCGTCGGCCGGCTACACCGAGGAGCAAGCCAAAGAGAAGGGCTTCAGCCTCAAGATTGGCAAATTTCCGTTTGCGGCCTTGGGGCGCGCGATGAGCATCGCCGAGACCGACGGCTTCGTGAAAGTCATCACCGACGCGAAGACGCTGCGGATTCTGGGCGTCCACATCGTCGGGCCCTCGGCGAGCGATTTGATCAGCGAGGCCTGCTTGGCGGTCGAAATGGTGGCTACTGCCGAAGACATGGCCCTTACCATTCACCCCCACCCCACCCTGGGTGAGGCTCTGATGGAAGCGTCAGCGGCAGCGCTTGGCCAGGCCATTCACATGGTCAATCGCTGAGCGGAAGCGAAAAAAGGCTCTTGGCGGGCGCGCCGCGGACCAGTCGGTGGGCGTCTGGACACCGAGCGTACCGCCCCCTCGCACTTTTGGGTGTCCCCGGATCGTCCCCTTTGCCATGCTTTGAACCATGGCCGACGGCACAGTTCACGAATCCTCCGACACCGCCTCGGTGTTGGGGAACTCGGCGGCGCTGGGTCGTCCCGCCGAAGGGCCCGGCATCCAGACGGCCCGCATCGTCGCTCATGTTCGCTACCAAGGCTCACTCGAGCCCGATGCATCGATTGACGATCCCGATCGGGCTTGGGCGGAGCTAGCCGCACCGCTGCTCGACCGGGCCAGCGCGCTCGGCGGTCGACTGATCGCCTGGGGCCACGACTTCATCAGCGTCGATTTCGCCTGGGACGCACTCTACGACGCGGTGGATTTTTTGGTTGACGCGCCACTCGCGCCGGAGCTTGCGTCGGGCCTCTCGCACGGCGCCCTCCGCACGCTCTTCGATGCCGGTCGAGTGACCTTGGCCGTGGGCGAGCCGCTGCGTCGTTCGGCGGAGCTGGCGGAGCTGGCGCGCCCTGGCGAGGTCCTGGTCAGCCCCGATTTGGTCAACGCCACCTGGGGACGTCTTGCGACCCGCGGCGAGCCAGGGAAACGCAAAGGTCGCCCCGAAATTCCTGCGCTTTTCCTCGATCTGGAGCGCCCCCTGTGCGAGCCGAGCCAGCCGGTTTCCGGTGTGCCGCTCGAGTTCGAGGACGAACCAATGAGCCTCCGCGGCCCGCACTTGGCACGCCTGGTCGACGCGTCGCACGCCCTGTCGACTTCCAGCTTGTTTCCGGTCGCCATGGGCCAAGCGCTCGAACGTCGCGACGGTGCGTCATTGCGAGAGCTTGCGTCGGGGCTCCGCGAGCAACACTCCTACGTCTTGGCGGAGCGACTCGACGCCATGGCGGCGCTCGCCAACGGTCAAAACGGCGACGCCATCCGTCGTCTGCGCGACGCCAAAGCCGCAACTCCTCTCGACGATTCGAGCTCGCGCTGTCGCGCGACCTTGGCGCTCGGTGTGGCGCTGTCGACGGCGGGGAGACCGTACGAGGCCATCCTGGAGACCTTGGAGGCGCTCGTCCAAGCGCGTCGGGTCCGCGACCAGCGAGGCGAGCAGGCTTGCGCGCGTTTCATGGCGCAAATTGCCGATGTCGCTGGGGACGCGGAGTCGCAGCAGGCTTGGCTCGGCAAGAGCTCGGGCGCATGAGTCGAAGTCCGAAGTCATCGAGCTACGAACTCGGCTTGGTGGAATCAGTCGCAGCCATTGGCCCGGAAGTGTTCGCCGGGCTGGAGGGCCCCGAGCGCTTTCCCTTCCTGCGCTACGAGTGGCTCGATGCGTTCGAGCGCAGCGGCTGTCTGGGCGCAGAACGCGGATGGGTTCCGCGCCATGTCGTGGTCCGACGCGGGAAAGAAATCGTCGCGGTCGCGCCTGCGTACATCAAGTCAAACAGCATGGGCGAGTTCGTGTTCGATCATCAGATCGCCGAATTCGCCGAGAGTCGTTTGGGGGTCCGCTACTACCCGAAGCTGGTCTTGGCGGTTCCGTTCACCCCGGCGACGGGACCCCGGGTGCTGTTCGCCATCGGTGCGGACCAGAGCGACCGCGAAGCAGTGTTCGAGCGGCTGACCGGCGGTTTGGCCGACTTGTGCGAAAAACTCGGGATTTCTTCTGCGCACATCCTGTTTCCCGACGCTGCGCAGGCTACGGAGCTTGCGGCCCACGGCTGGGCGCTCCGCGAAGGAATTCAGTTCCAGTTCAAGAACGAGGGTTGCTCGACCTTCGACGACTACTTGGCCATGTTCCGCGCCAAGCAGAGAGCTGTCATTCGTCGGGAACGTCGCGAGCTTGCGCAAACAGGCCTCGAGATCACCGAACTCACGGGCGCCGGACTCGCCGCGCTCGAGCCGCGGCTCGCCTATGAACTCTACCTGACGACCGTCGACAAATTCGTCTGGGGCCGGCGCTACCTGACGCCAGCCTTCTTCGAGCGAGTTCTCGCCACGATGCCGGAGGCGATCCACGTCGTCCTTGCCCGCGCCGCCGACGGTGAGCCGCTCGCCGGCGCCTTCAATTTGTTGGGAGCCGAGGCCCTCTACGGTCGCTATTGGGGCGCGTTTCGCGAGGTGAAGTACCTGCACTTCGAGGTCTGCCTCTACCGGGGTGTCGAAGCGGCTATCGCGCACGGACTTTCGCGCTTCGAGCCAGGCGCTGGCGGCGAACACAAAGAGAGTCGCGGCTTCTCGGCGACGGTGACGCGCAGCGTGCACTACTACGCCGACGCGCGACTCGACCGAGCGGTGCGCGACTTCTACTCGCGCGAGCGGGAGTCGGTCGAAGCCCGAGCGGCTGGAGACTGAGCCGCCGCGCGCCCAATGATTGGATCAGTCGTCGCGCACGAAACCACTTTCCCAAAAGCCCTGCCACTCGAGCAGGACATGGAGCAGCGCCGCAGGTTCGCTTTGCCCGAAGCGCAGTTGCCCGCGCGTGCGTAGCCACGGGCCGGGTGCGTTACCCATGAGCGGTATGCCGAAACCGAGGCCGAGTTCGAAGCCCGAGGCCTCAGCTAAGCGCGCGCCGCGTGGCTCGCCGAAGTAGGCACCTAAAGAGAGCGAAAGCGAGTCGAGCGCCAGATCAGCGATGGCCACGCCACTCTGCTTCGCTTCCGACCAGCGCAGCAAGAACAGCGGCTCGAGCAGCACCCCTGTCGAAAAAACGCGCTCCAGCCCGTCGCTGTCCAGCACCGCCTGGCTGAGGGCCACGTAAGCTCCCACCGTCTGGTAGAAACGCGCGCTGCCTAAAATCAACGGTCGCGGTGCGACGCCGGGCCCCGCGAAATCCAACTCGATGCCAGCACCGAGGCTGAACGCGAAGTCGCCGTCGAAGCGGCCATAGACGCCATCTCCGCGAGGTCCGTGTGCGGCCACGGGGCCATCTCCGGGCCTTCTGCTTTGACGCCCGAACGCCTCGCCGTCGCCGGCTCGCGCGTTCGGGCACCACAAGAGGCACAGGGCGAAGGCGAGGCGGTAGCAGTCTCTCAAGGCGAACGTCTCTCGAAGGACCCGCCCGCGAACGTGCGACCGGTCGTGGCGCTTGCTCCGAGCGCGGAGACGACAGCTTCCCTGAGTTCGCCCGCGAAGATCAAGCGCGGCCGCGCCAGCGTTTGTCCACGAAGCCTTCCCAGCAGGAAAGAGACGTCGCCCGGCTTCTTCTCGGTCCCGTCCGAAAACAGCACGGTAAGGGGATCTTCCGTGTCGTCGAACGTCACGACCTGCGGGACGTCGATGCCTACGTAGAAGTCGGGATTCAGATCGCGCTGCTGGGCCAAGTCGCGAGCGACGTCGAGGCAGCGCTGCCTACCTGCGGGAGTTGCGTCGTCGCCGAACAGCTCGAAAGCCTTGAACAACCGCCGAGACAGCAAGCGCTCCGCCAGATCTGACAGGACCTCATCGCTCGACTGGGCGAAGCGTGGCAAGGCCGTCCACATCAAGGCATCGTCGAGCTCGAGGTAGCTGCCGAGCGACGTGTCGCGCGTGCGCGCAAGATCGGCGAGTGCGGGCGGCGCGCCATCGAGTGCAGTACCATCGACGATCAGCTGCTGTGCGCGACTCAGGATGCGACCGAGCAGCCATTCGCTGGCGCGGCTGGCCTTGTGAAAATAGACCTGCTGGAACATGAACAGGCGAGCCAAGATGAACGATTCGATGGCGGGCAACCCTTTGTTGCCGTCGATGGCGAGAGCGGGTGCCTGGTGCGGAGTCGGGGCGGAGCCGAGGCAGAAGGACCGCAACAGCCAATCGAGGTCGAAGCGGCCGTAGTTGACGCCCGTGAAGTGTGCGTCGCGCAGCAAGTAGTCGCACCGATCGACGTCGAACGTGCCGCTCACCGCCCGTGCCAGGTAAGGCAGCTCGTGTTGGCCACGGACGAGAGCGACGACCCGCGCCGGCAGACTCGAATCGAAGCTGCTCAAAACCCTATGCACGTCGGTCGCCGGATCGAGCACGATGCGTTCGGACCAGTCTTCGTGTGAGGGCCCATCGGGCACGACTGCCTCGAAAAGATGAGAAAAAGGGCCATGTCCGAGATCGTGCAGAAGCGCTGCCGCCAAGGCTTCTCGGGCAGTATCGGCGCCCAGACGTTGCTCGACGGGTAAGCTGCCGTGGATAGCGCGCATCCGAGCGATGAAACGACTCATGACGTGGGCCGTCCCGACAGCGTGGGAGAATCGAGTGTGGTCGGCGCCTGGATAGGCAAGCGAGGTCAGGCCGAGCTGACGAATGCGCCGCAGTCGCTGCACTTCGCGGCACTCCAGAAGGGTCTCCACGATGCCTTCTTCTTCGGACTCGAAGGCGACGAGGCCATGCACGGGGTCGCGGAGAATCATGGCGCTCTCATACCATGCCTGGGGCGCAGCAAGGGGCGTGCATCCGTCCGCAAAACGGACGAGTGTCCGCGCATTCTTGCGCCTTGGACGGCTCGCTTACCGCGCGCTCGAGGGCGCTCGCGCAAGTTAGCTTGGGTCTCGCTTTGAAATGGCTTTCAACTCTGAAAGGAAGGTGTTTTTTTCCAAATTGGGCGCTGGACAGCCGAGGATCAGTGAGCTTTGCTATAGGACATTATTGTTCCCGCTCCTGGTTTTCCTGGGGCTGGGATCCACCCGAGTGAATCAATGCCGCGCGACTACGATGATGCAGTAGATGACAACCTGGGCTCCGGAGCGGCCCAGGCATCCGACGAGGACCAAACGCTGGGTCTGGTCACCATTCTCCGGGCCCTGCCAAAAAAGGAATTCACCTCGCTGATCGGTCGAGTCGATGCCGCCGTCGACCCTGCCAAGCGTATCGATGTACCTTCCCAGGTGGCGCGCGCGCTGCTCATGTCCCCGGAATTCCGCGAGCCGGGCCGTCATGGTCGCGCCGCCGCCGAATTGATGATCCGCTTGGCGGAGGCCAAGGGGCGTCTCACCGTAGAGGCCCCGCCGCCCGGTCTCGAACCGTTGGTCGAGCGAGGGCTCGTGTTCCCTCGCAAGCTCCCAGGTGGCATCGAGCTCAGCCTGCCGATCGCCTTCATGCTGCAGATGAAGACTTGGGCAGGTGAAGATCCGCGCGGCGCTCGCGCCTTGCTAGCTCAGGCGAGCCAGGAGGTCGCGACGGCCATCGCGTCCCACTACCTGGGGCGCCCCGTTGCTCCGCCCATTCCGCTTGCGCTCGAGGAAGCTTGGCTCGTGCTGACGACCACCGAACGGCTCTCTGCCGAGCTCCAGCTGCTCCCTCCTCAAGAGCGCAAGCTGCTCCACGCGGTCGAACAGGTCGGCGGTGAGGTCGATACCGAGGAGCTGCTCGACATGGAGCGCGAACCGGTCCGCCTGCGCGGTGCTTCGGGCGCGACGCCCTCGCGTCGCGGCGTGGGCTTCGCTCTCGAGCGTCGCGGCTTTCTGATCCCTGTTCATCCCAATCGTCACGTCATTCCGAGCGAGGTGGCTCGGCTCGTGGGCGCCGAGCGTTTGGCGGAACGAGAGTCGTTGCGTCGTCGAATTCGCGAGAAGGTCGCACGCGAAGACTACGTGCCGCAACGCGCGCGCTTCTCGCAGGACGTCACGGCGCTGGCCGTCGCCATCTCGATGGCCGTGCATGCCGGCGAGAGCGAAGTGCGTCCCGGTGTCGGTACCCCCAAATCGCTGCTTTCGAAGATGGCGACCCGCTACGGGCGCCCGCCCGAAGCCGTCGCCATCGTTGCGGCGCTCAGCCGTATCGCCGGCTTGTGGGACGAAAGCGCCACTTCGCCCGATGGTCCACCCGGCAACTTGCGCATGCTCGAGGTCGGTCATCTGCTCTTCGAGACTTGGCGTCGCGGCGGGGCTTGGGACGAATCGCGTTCCGACGGCGAGTTGCTTCGCGTCCAAGGCGACGCTCGTGAGTCCGGCGCCGTGGGCGTCGTGCGCTCCATCGTCGTCGAGGCCTTGCGCGAACTGGGCGACGGGCAGTGGGCTCCCTGGAGCGCTATCGCCGAGTACATGGCGGCCGACCCGCGGACACCTGGCCTCACCCGGCTCATCGAGCGCTCCTCCAGCAAGGTCGGCGTCGACGTGCTGAATCCCGTCGCAATCGCGCGGCGCATGGCCGTCGAGACACTGCACGTGCTGGGCGCTGTCGACTTGGCTTCGGCCGACGAGCTGAGCGAGGACGACGGCGTCTCGGGGCCGATGTTGCGCATCACACCGCGCGGTCGGGCCTGGCTCGGCGACGCGATGCGGCAGAGCGATTTGGTGCCGGGAAAGTTCATCGATAACCAGACGCTACGCGTCGGTACCTCAGCGCGCTTGGCTCACGTCATCGCGCTACATCCGCTGACCGAGGTCGGCAACGTAGAGGGTGATCTGGACTTGATCCTCACGCCGCGCACTCTCGCCTTGGCCATCGGCACGGGTATCGATCCGTCGGTATTGCGTGCCCGCCTCGAGACCATCGCCGCTCTACCCGATCCGATCGTGCGCCAGTTGACTCAGGCCAGCACGGTGCTCGGTCGCGCGGAGTTCGTCGAATGTGCGGGTTTCATCTGGATCGACGATCCGGAGGTTCGACGCATGCTTTCGACCCGTCGCTCGACTGCGGATTTGTTCGTCAATCCGTCCCCGCCGAGTGGCCTCTTGGTCACGGCTGGTGTCGAGCTGGACAAGCTGTCTCGTCGCTGCCGGACGCTGGGTGTCGAAGTACTGCGCGAAGGCAACGTTCACTATGCGCGTTCGTCGCCTCCCGGCCGACGTCAGAAGTCCGAGCCCCCGACCAGTGCTGCGGCCAAGAGCACCGCGGCCAAGAGCGGCGTACGCGCTCAGAACTCGGTCGCGACGCGTCGCAAACGCAGCGCCACGTGACAGGCGCGGGTGGAGGTCTCTCCCTCTCCGCCACCCCCGCCGGCCTGCCCATCACGAGCGCAAGCGCCGCTCGAGCCAGGATTCAACGCCTGGGCTCGGATTGACGCGCACGATCTCACCGCCGTCGACGAACACCTCGGCCGGCAGCGGTCGCGCGTTGTACTCGCTGGCCATCGAAAACGAATAGGCGCCAGCGTCGCGAAATACCACGTACTGGGGTACGTCGCCCAAGGCGAAGGTTCCGAAATCGTCGGCGCTCTCGCAGACCGGTCCGACGATTTGGTGCTCGGCGGTGCCTGGCGGGTTGTCGAGCGGCTCGATGCGATGACGTGCGCCGTACAGAGCGGGACGGAGCAAATCGTTCATGCCGGCGTCGAGCATCACCCAGCTGCGCGTGCCGCTCGTCTTGTGCTGCACGACGCGCGATACCAACGCACCGAAAGGTCCGACGATGCTGCGACCGGGTTCGACGACCAGCATCAGGTCCGCGAGCCCGCGCGTCTGCAGCATCCCGAGCGCAGCTCGAGCGAACTCGCGGGGCGGAGCCGCGGGGGCGTCGCCGTAGTCGATGCCGAAACCGCCGCCGAAATCGACGTATTCGAGCGCATGGCCGAGTGAGAGAACATCGAGCGCCACATCGCACACGACGTCGGCCGAGCTCAGGTACGCGTCGGGCTTTCTCAGCATCGAGCCCACGTGCGTCGAGATGCCGACCAGCTGGAGACGGGACGCGTGCGCTTGGAGTTCAGCGAACGCTCCCGCCCAATCCCGTCGCGCGACGCCGAACTTTGCGGCATCGTGGCCGGTCGCAATGTGGGCGTGCGAATCGATCTCGACGTCGGGATTGATGCGCATCGAAACGCGCGCGCGCTTGCCGACAGCGCTGGCGCGGGCCGCGACGCGGCTCAGTTCGACGACGCTTTCGACTTGAATGGCCAGAATGTCTTCGCTCAGCGCAAGATCGATCTCGTCGTCGCGCTTGGCCACACCGCTGAGCAGAATCTTGCGCGGCGCGACGTCCGAGCGGCGCGCCAAGAGCAGCTCACCGCCCGAGACTGCGTCGATGCCGGCGCCGGCCTCTTGCACGGTCCTTACGATCGACCCTGCGCTGTTGGCCTTCACCGCGTAGGCGATCAGGTGGCGCGCTGAGCCGAAGGCGCGGTCCAAGTCCACGACTCGGGCGCGAATGGCCGCAAGGTCGTAGAAGTAGGCCGGGGTCGGCACGCCGGCGCGGGCCAGCAGGTCGCCGAGAGGCTGCCCCCCCCACGTGGCTCGGCCGTTCGAGCGTCCGAACCCCAGGGACGCGCTGGTTTCATGCGGATACACTGATTCTGCCTCGGCCATTTGCGGGGCATTACCAAGACGGCCGCGACTTCGCTATCGTATCTCTCGAGTTTTGAAAACTCTTTCTTGCGAGCCCCGAATTGGAGCCGACCTGACCGCCTTGAACGCACTGCCTCTGACCCTCGCCAAGTACGAGATCCTCGGGGAAATCGGACATGGAGGCATGGCGACGGTCTACCGCGCGCGGGATCGACGCTTGGCGCGTGAGGTGGCGCTCAAGGTCATCCACCGGCATTTGAGGCAGAACGAAGAAGTCGGACGCCGGTTCGCGGGCGAAGCGCTGGCCGTGGCCAAGGTCAAGCACCCGAACATCGTGGAGGTCTACGACGTCTCCGGCGAGGACGAGGAGGAGCGCTATCTCGTCACCGAGCTGATCGAGGGACTCACTCTGCGTCAGCTGCTCACGCTGCACGCTCCGCTGCCGGCAGAAATGGCAGCATGCATCGCGGTCGAGATCACGCGCGCACTCGGCCAGGCGCACCGGCACGGAGTCGTGCACCGCGACGTCAAGCCCGAAAATGTGCTGTTGAGCATGTGGGCCGAAGGCAGCGACGAGCGACAGCGCTCTGGAGATTTGAACGCGGCGCGCGTCAAACTCACCGATTTCGGCATCGCCAAGTTGCTCGATGCGCAAGGCGTGACGTCCACCGGCCAAGTGTTGGGTTCGCCCGCACACATGGCGCCCGAGCAGATCGAAGGTGGCGACGTCGACGCACGTTCGGACGTCTTCGGCGTGGGTGTGTTGTTCTACGAGATGTTGACGGGAGTGCTGCCTTTCGAGGGCAAAAACCCAGCACAAGTGCTGAGGCGCGTTCTCGAAGGTTCGTTCGTACCGGCCGAGCGGGTCCGACCGGAGGTCGGCTCGCGCTATGGCCAGATCGCCGGTACCGCTCTCGCTCATGCCGCCATCGATCGCTACCCGACCGCGACCGCGCTCGGCGAAGCACTCGAGACGGAACTCAAGCTCGTCGGCATCGACGACGTCCGCGCCGAGATCGTCAAGTTCCTCGATGACCCCCAGCGCTACATCGAAGAGCACGTGCGCCTGATCCCCGAACGTCTGTCGGAGCTAGCCTGCAATGCGCGCCGTTCTGGCGAAGTCATGGTGTCCGCGGGGCATTTCAATCGCGCCCTCGCTTACCGTCCCGACGACACAGTGCTCCTGGCCGAAGTCGCTGGGCTGGCGCGGCGCGCCCGCGCGCGCCGCAGCCTGCGCAAGGTCGCATTCGGTCTGGGGTCGCTCTTGGTGCTGGCCGCAGCAGCGGGCCTGGGTGGCGCTGTATGGTCTCGTGTTCGCCAGGCCGCCCGCGACCGGGCCGGAGTCATGCGGCCGACGGCGCAGATCACCGCCGCTCGTCCCGCGATGGGCGTCACCCCTCAGGCCACGGTGCCTGCGGCCACCACGCCGCGCGCGAGCGCCCCTCCGAAGGAGCCTGCGCGGACGTGGGTCAATCGCCCGGCGGCGAAGCCGAGCGATCGCGGTAGTCGGCTGGTGCGCACGCCCGTCGTCGGTCCGCAGAATGCCAAGGTGCGCATCGATGGCGTACTCCAGTCTTGGTTTGCCGTGCACGAACTCAGCGTGGGTCCCCACACCTTCGAGTTCGTTCCACCAAACGAAGAGTGTTGCGAGGTACCCCAAGCGCAAACCGTCGAAATCGTCGCTGGCGAAGGTCCGCAGATGGTTCGAGGGTCGATTGCCTTTCGCCCCGCAAGCCTGCGCCTCGAAGCGGCGCGTGGGGCGCGGGCCAGTTGCGGCATCGCAGGCGTCATCGAAGCCGGGAATTCGCGTTCGATTCCGATGAGTCAGTCCGAGCGCCATCTGACTTGTACGATTTTTCCTGGTCCGGGCGACAATCGGGAGCCCAAACGCATTGACGTGGACCTGCGGCCCGGACGAACCTTCACGCTCACTGGCTCGTGAGAGCCGGCGCCGATTGCTCGGTGGCGAGGAGAGGTTCTCATCATCCCTGATTTCCGATTGCTTTCGTTCTTGCTCGGCGTCGTCTGCCTCGGGTGTCCGCTTTCTGCGAGAGCTCAGACTGAGACGCCGACCTCGGATCGGGCGCTGAGCGACTCGGCCGAGCTCGATCGCGTGGTCGAACTCTATCTCTCGGGTCAGTACGAGCGCTGCGCGGACGTCCTCGGTCCCTTGCTGCAGCCCAACGAGTCAGGGGCATTCGTCGAACCGCGCGTCGTCGAAAAAGGTCGACTCTACTTGTCCTCATGCGCGCTCTTGTCCGGACACGCCGAACAGGCCCGCAGCGCGTTGCGGGCGGCACTCGAGGTGAACCCGCTCATGCCGCCGCCCGACAGCTTGACCTTCCCTCCGCCGCTGTTGGCTCTGTTCTTGGAAGTACGCGAGGAGGTGCAGTCGCTGATCTCGAGAGAGGAGCAAGAGCAGGTTGCGCGCCTCATGCGCGAGAATGCCGAAGCACGACAGCGCGCGGTCGAGCGTGCTTTGCGAGAAAAACAGCTGCTTGAACTGGCGATCGAGCAGCCCATCGTCGTGCAGAGTTCGCGTTTCGTCGCGTCCTTGCCCTTTGGCGCGGGCCAGTACCAAAACGGCGATGCGACACTCGGGCATACGCTCTTGGTGAGCGAAGTGTTGCTAGCCGCCACGGCTGCCACCTCCGCCGCGATCTTGCTCGATTTTTATTCGCAGACCGGCGGCACCATCAACAGTGCCGACAAAGGCAAGTTCGAGGCCGCGTTCACGGTGATGACGATCTCCACCTACGCGTTGCTCGGCACGATTGGCCTCGGCATCCTCGAGGCGAACCTGAACTTCCAAGAGGAACGACGTGTCGGGACCAAGAAGCGCGAGCTGCCGCCCACCTTGCGCGAAACGGCCGGTCCGAAGCTCGTCCCGTTCACGATCCCCACGAGCGACGGCTTTCGGGCAGGTTTGAGTGGCAGCTTCTGAGCGACGGTTGCGGGCGCAACTCAGAGCGTTACGACGCGGACGTTTTCGCGTTCGGCAGCCTGCTCGGCGGCTTCGATGCTCGCGACCCCGGGACCGTCGAGGCGCATCAGCTCGCGCGGGTCGAGACCGTGGAGCCGGAGTAGCCAGCGCGGCGGCTCGAGACCGAGCTCAGGCTCGTTCAGGAACAAGCGCCCCAGCATCTCGGCGTAGCTGCGTGAAAGCTCGCGCGTGCCGATGCCGTCGAAGGCCTGAGCCTTGGGTCGGCTGGCGATTGGCAAGAGCACCAAGCTCACGAACAACCCGAGAAAGATGGGGCGGAGCCGCTTTTTGGCTGCGGGGTCGCGCTCGAGCACGTGACGCAAGAAATGAACGTTGAGCGGTACGTGGAACGATTCGTCGCGCGTGAGGATGGTGAGCATGTGCACGATCGCAGGCTGCTTCACGTTGCGCAGGGCCAAGCGGTAAGTCGTGGCGCCGATCGTCTCGAACATCAGGTTCGTGAGCACGATCGTCTCCATGCGCTTGGCGCGCGCGTAGAGTCGAAACAGCGTACCGGTGACGCGACCCATGGGCTGCAGCTCGCCGCCCAAATAGCGCAAGAAGTCACCGACGAGCGCTTGGTGCCAGCCCTCTTCGTCGCCGTAGAGTTCCAGCACGCGCGCAAGGTCCGGGTCCCATGCGCGCACTTCGGAAGCCAACTCGTGCGCCTGGCGAATACCCGATTCTTCGGCCCGGAAGGCCGCATTGAAAAATTTCAGAGCTGCGCGGCGCTCGACGTCGTCCCTGAACTCGGGCGGCACGCTGAGGTCGATGTACTCGTCTTGCATCTTTTGAGCCCGTCGCTCCAAGAGGCCGAGCCACCATGAGGTCGGTCGATCCGAAGAAGAACGCCGCAGCCGCGTGGCGGCCGTAGCGGGAGCGGAGGGCGCGCCGTTGCTCCCTCGAAGACTCACGGTTCAGCGACCTTTCTCGTAGGTGGCGACGTAGAAGCCGGCGAAGTTGGCGAACTGCGTGTCGGCGAGAGCCACCTCGGCGCGGAAGAACCAGGGGCCGAGCTTCGGGTGATCGACGACGCTGGCCGTCGGCGAGACGATGCGGATGCCGCGCGCGCCCACGAAGCTGCAGCCGTCCGGGGTGAGCTTTCGCGCCTCGAGCGGACTGTCGAAGCGTGTGTAGACATCGCTCTCCTTCTTGGTCGAGCCGATGCGCTGAACTGGTCCGAGAATGCGCAACAGGCCACGAAAACTCCAAGGGTTGTAGAGTTCGGCCAAGATCATGCCGCCGGGGCGGGTGACGCGGGCCATTTCGCTCAGCGCCTTTTTGATATCGGGGACGTGAGCGAGCACCTTGAACGAGCAGGTGACGTCGAACGACGCATCGGCAAAGGGCAGCGCCGTGGCCGAACCTTCGACGACGTCGAGCCCGCGCTGACGTGCTTTTTCCAGCATGCCGGGCGAGAGATCGACACCCTTCGCGCTACGAGCGAAGCGTGCGATGCGCTCGAGCACCAGGCCCGTGCCACACCCGACCTCGAGCACGTCCTTGTCGGCGCCGAAGCGCTCGACGTAGCCGCTCTCGAGCTGATCGAGGAGTTCGTGGTAGCCCTGCGGAACGTGGCCCGCCCGGCGAGCCTCGTAGCCGATCGAAAACTCGTCGTAATAAGCGCGGCTTCGTGCTTCCTGAGCATCGGTAGGGGCGCGGCTTCGATCATTCGACGACATGCGGGCCACTTAACGCAGACGCGGTCACTGCGGAAGCAGCTGGGACTCGCGACTTTCCGCGGCTCGGAAGCGAGCTAGGCGGTTCAGACCCGTTCCGGGTTGGCCTCGGGCAGAAGCTCCTTGCACGCCCAAGGTCCATCGGATAGGTTCCGGCCCGACAATTTGGGTGGATCCCTACAGGCCCACGAGAGCGTCGATTCGCTCTCGTTTTTCGGCCTGTTCTTTCCGAGCCACCCGCATCGTCCTCGTCTGTTCGCTTGCCCTCTCTGCCTGAGACACCTCAGCAGAGCTCGCCGTCCAACCCTCGGGATCCACTCCCTCGGGTTTGGACCCCGAGCAAAGGGGGACGGGTGTCGCCTCTATCTCGCCGTGTCCATCGCCTTCACCAAACTTCCAGGTCTCGACAGCGCCCGCGTCTTGGGTGTGGTCGAACCCGTGCTCGTCGCCCACCACGTGGACGGGGTCGAGTTGATTTGGCGCACGGATCGCGGAGGCTGGGTGCTGGAGCTGACGATTGAACAGCCGGGTTCCACCATGCCGGGCTCCGGCATCACGGTGGACTTGTGCTCCGAGATCTCTCGAGACCTTTCGGCCGCGCTCGACGTCGCCGAGGTCATCCCCCAGCGTTACAACCTCGAGGTCGGTTCGCCCGGCGTGGAGCGCTCGCTCTACCTCCAGGACGACTATCGACGCTTCGCGGGTCAGCTAGTCAAAATCAAGGTGACGGAGCCGCTCGCAGTCGAAGGTTCGCTCAAAGAGCAGCGCGTCATGCGCGGTACTTTGGCGGGTCTCGACGAGCAGGACCAGGTCCAGCTCGTCACCGATCAGGGCCCCCTGAGCATAGCCAGGGGCAACATTTCAACAGCGAGCCTCGTGTTCGATTGGAACCGAGCGATGCAGCAAAGTGGGCGAGAAAAACGCCCGACTGGCGGCGGATCCAAACCCCGCACCAACAAACGGAGCATGTGAGCGATGGCAGGAGAAGGCGATCTTCTGGGGATGATTGAGATGGTGGCTCGTGAGAAAGGCTTGGACCGACAGGTTCTGGTCGACACGATCGAGGCAGCCATCCTCAAGGCGGCGCAGGCCGCTTTTGGCCCCACCCGAGAGATGGAAGCACGACTCAACGAAGAGTCGGGCACCGTCGACCTGTTCCAGTACATGACCGTGGTCGAGGAGGTCGAGGACCCTGAAAACCAGCTGTCGCTCGACGAGGCCCACAAGCACGGCCTGGAGGCGGACATCGGCGAAGAGCTGGGCTTTCAGGTGTTCTGGCATCCCCGCGACGGCGAAGCCGCGCGTCAGCAGGACAAAGAGTTCGGCGATTTGCTCGACATGAAGCAGGCTCGCAGCACCTTCGGTCGTATCGCTGCGCAGACGGCCAAGCAGGTGCTCCTGCAGCGCGTGCGCGATGCCGAGCGCGACATCATTTTCAACGAGTACAAGGACAAGCAGGGCGAGCTGATTCGCGGCATCGTCCATCGCTTCGAACGCGGTCACAGCATCGTCGTCGATCTAGGCAAGACCGAGGCCGTTTTGCCGGGTCGCGAGCAGACCCCGCGTGAGACCTACCGTCCCGGCGATCGCATCGTGGCTTACGTGAAGAACATCGATCGCGAATCGCGCGGACCGATGATCATCCTGAGCCGCGCTTCGCCGCATCTCGTGGAGAAGCTGTTCGAATCCGAGGTGCCCGAAATTTACGAGGGCATCGTCAGCATCGTTGGCGTGGCCCGTGAAGCCGGTTCGCGCAGCAAAATCGCCGTGGCCTCGCGCAGCGGCGACGTCGATCCGGTCGGCGCTTGTGTCGGTATCAAGGGCTCGCGCGTGCAGGCCGTGGTGCAGGAGCTACGCGGTGAGAAGATCGACATCGTGCCCTATGACGAAGATCCTGCCCGCTACATCATCAACGCCATCCAGCCGGCCGACGTGAACAAAGTGATTGTCGACGAAGCCGATCATCGCATGGAACTCGTCGTGCCCGACGAGAAGCTGAGCCTGGCCATCGGCCGAAAGGGCCAGAACGTGCGTTTGGCAGCCCAGCTTACCGGCTGGAAGCTCGACATCATCAGCGAGAGCAAGTTCAAGCAGATCGAAGAGGAGGCGCTCGGCGCACTCCGCGAGATCGAAGGCGTGAACGAAGAACTGGCCCGCGCCTTCTACCGACTCGGTTTCCGTGCGTTGGAAGAAGTCGCCGAAGCCACCGCCGAAGAGCTGCTCGTCGTCGACGGCGTCACCGAGGAAACGCAGGCCGAGGCTCTCAAGGTCGCGGCCGAAGCCGCCATGGAGCGGCTGCGCGTCGAGCGCATCAGGGAAGCCACCAGCGGCACCGAGCCGCTCACCGAGCGCGAGAAGTTGCGCTTCGTCGAGGGGGTGGGTCTGCGCACTCTGCAGCTGCTCGAAGAGGCGGGTTACCGCAGCGTGCGCGACGTGGCCTCCGACGATCCGGACAAGCTGGCGATTCGCGCCGGTCTGGGAGTGAAGAAAGCGCGGCACGTCCACCAGGGCGCGCTGCACTTTCTCCAGCACGAGCTGCCAGAAATCGCTGCAGCACGAGCTGCCCAGGCCGAGAAGCGGGGCGCGGCGGCCGCCAGCGCGACGGACAGCGACGACGACGACGATTCGGACGATTGAACGATTTGAACTGCATGGAGAAAATTGTGAGTTCCGCCCAGACTGCACGAAAAGGTTCGAAATCGAACCCGACGCGTACCTGTGCGTCCTGTCAGAAAGAGGACACGCCGCTCGCGTTGGTGCGCTTCGTGCGCGCAGACGATGGTCAGGTGTACCCCGACCTCAAGGCGTCGCGTGTGGGCCGTGGGGCGTGGGTGCATCCCCGTCCCGAGTGCTTGAAGAAGCTGCAGCAAGCGCTGTCGCGGAGCTTCAAGGCCGAGGTGAAGACCACGACCCTGGAGGGACTCAATCTGCTGGCGCAGGCGGCTCGAGTTCGCGTGCGGCACCTTTTGGGTGCGGCTCGTCGCGAAAGTAAGCTCGCTCTGGGCGGGACCTTGGTCCAAGAGGCCTGGGAGCGCGGACAGGCGGAAATTCTGATTGTAGCGAGTGACGCCCGGGCGGCGGCCGAGCTGTCTTGCGTCAAGCAGGCCATCGGGGCCGGTCGGGCGCGAGTCTGGGGAACCAAGGACGGCCTCGGCCAACTCTTGGGACGTCCGGACGTCGGCGTCTTGGCCGTCCTGGATGAGCGCTTGGCGGCGGCGCTTTTTGAGGCTATCGCCCTCGGCCTCTTGGCCCCGGACGCGGATCGGGCGACATCCGCCCATGGGCCAGGAACTGACGGTTTTGCGGAGGTTGAATGAGCGGCAAGCGGCGTGTCTACGAAGTGGCGCGCGATCTGGGCATGGAAAACAAGGCCTTCGTCGCACTGCTCGAGTCTCTCGGCGTGGCCGAAGTGAAGAACCACATGAGCGTCATCACTCCGGAATCTGAGGAACGCGTGAAGCGTCACCTAGGCAAGGGAGGCGCGCCCAAGGGCCCCTCTCCCAGTGCTCCCAAGGCAAGCGACGCGGCTGCGGAAGCTGCGTCTGGCGAACGCATTCATCCGTCGGTCGTGAAGCGACCTGCCGTCGTGCGACGCCGCAAGGCCGCCGATGGTTCGACCGAAGAGACGTCGGCGCAGCACAACGCCGGTGGCGCACACGAATCCGAAGAGTCCTCACCCGTGGCGGCGCCGCCGCTTCCAGTTCAGGTCGCTGCTGCTGCAGCTCCAGTCGCTCCGCCGCGCGAAGAACCAGTGGCTCAGGTCGCCGCGCGTGAACCCGAACATGCGCCGCTGCCCGTTCAGGTCGCGCCCCCAGTCGTGGAAGCGTCCGCTCCACGTGCTCCGGTCGAAGCCGAGGTTCGCGTCGCTCCGGCGGTCGTCGAGCGTGCGCCCGCACCTGCGGTGGTGATCCCGCCTCCGCCGGCCGTGCCTTCGCTCAACGAATCGCGTGCGACTTCGCCCACCTCGTTCACGCGCCCCGTTCCTTCGTCGACGCCAGCATCGACTGGTCCGGATGCGGCCGGAGCTCGCGTGGCGACGCCGTCGACTGCTCCCAAGACCGGCATCGACGTTTGGGAGGGGCGCCCCGGTGTACCCATGCATCTGCATCGGCCCGGTCCGCGGCGCGTGCAGTACGACGCCAAGGCGCCGCAAGCTGGCGGCCCCGCTGGCATTCGTCGGCCCGGAGGCCCTGGCGGCCCCGGTGGTCCAATGATGGGTGGCGGTCCGATGATGGGCGGCGGCGGCAATCGTATGATGCGCGGTAAGCCGCGCGGCATCGGTTCGTTCGGCAAAGCTCGAGGAACGGGTGCGCCCGTCACCAAGGAGCGTTCGGCCCACAAGAAGGTCGTGCGGATCGAGGAGAACATCAGTCTCCAGAACCTTGCGATGAGCATGGGCGCCAAGGCGACTGACTTGCTGCGCAAGCTTTTCCAGCTCGGTATGCCCGGCATCAACATCAACACCACCCTGGACGCGGACACGGCCAAGATCGTCGCGGCCGAGTTTGGTTGGGAAGTCGAAGACGTCGCGGTCAGCGAAGAGGAGCAGCTCAAAAAAGGGCAGGGCCTAGAGTCCGACGAGGCCGAAGAGGGACTGGAGCCCCGGCCACCCGTCGTGACCATCATGGGTCACGTCGACCACGGCAAGACCAGCCTGCTGGACGCACTGCGCCTCACCAATGTCGTCTCCGGTGAAGCCGGCGGCATCACCCAACACATCGGCGCTTATTCCGTCGACACAGCGCACGGCAAAGTGACGTTCCTCGACACGCCCGGTCACGCCGCTTTCACGGCCATGCGTGCTCGCGGCGCTCAGGCCACCGACGTCGTCGTTCTGGTTGTTGCGGCCGACGACGGCGTCATGCCGCAAACCAAAGAAGCCATCAGCCACGCCAAGGCCGCTCAGGTGCCGATCGTCGTGGCCATCAACAAGGTCGACAAGCCCGAAGCTCAACCAGAGCGCGTGCGCCGCGAGCTGGCAGAGCAAGGTCTCGTGCCCGAAGAATGGGGTGGCGACACCATGTTCTGCGAGGTCTCCGCTCACACCAAGGTCGGCATTCCCGAGCTGCTCGAGAAGCTGGCTCTGCAGGCCGAGATCATGGAGCTCAAGGCCAACCCCAACAAGCCTGCATCCGGCTTGGTTGTCGAGAGCGAACTCGATCGCGGTCGCGGCCCGGTGGCAACGGTGCTCGTCACCGAAGGCACCTTGCGCGTTGGCGACGTCATCTTGGCCGGCCCCAGCTTTGGCAAGGTCCGCGCCATGCAGGACTGGGACGGCAAGATGCTCAAGGAAGTGGGACCTTCGTGCCCCGCTGCCATCATCGGTCTGAGCGACGTGCCTCGCGCCGGCGATCACGTTTACGTGGTCAAGGATCTCAAGACGGCTCAAGCCATCGCCGAGACACGGAAAGTCAAAGAACGCCGCAGCCTCGCTCCGTCGGCCGGCAACAAGCCGCGCACGTTGGAAGAGATCGCCCGCCTCATGGGCGAGCAAGAGCAGCTCGAACTCAAGGTGATCGTCAAAGCCGACGTGGCTGGCTCGGCGGAAGCCGTGTCCGACTCGCTCGTCCAGCTCAGCACCGAGAAGGTCCGCGTCAGCGTGGTCCTGCAGTCGGCCGGCGCGATCACCGAGAACGACGTCAACTTGGCGGTGGCGGCGGGCGGCATCATCCTCGGCTTCAACGTCAAAGCAGCGGGCAAAGCCGCGCAGGTCGCTCAACGCGAAGGCGTCGAGATCCGCCACTACACCATCATCTACAACCTGCTCGACGACGTGAAGCTGGCCATGGAGGGCCTGCTCGCTCCCAAGCTGGTCGAGAAGGACATCGGCAAGGCCGAGGTGCGCCAGACTTTCCGTATCACCAAGTCGGGCACGATCGCCGGTTCGATGGTCATCGACGGTGTGGTCAAGCGCGGCGCGGGTGCTCGTCTGCTTCGAGAGGGCGTGCAGATTTACGAAGGCAAGGTCTCGGGCCTCAAGCGCTTCAAGGACGATGCGCGCGAGGTCAAGGAAGGCTTCGAGTGCGGTATCTCGCTCGAAGGCATGAACGAGATCCACGTCGGCGACATCATCAGCGTCTTCGAGGTCGAGCAGGTCAAGCAGAGCCTTTGAGAGCAGGCTCATGGATCAGAGCGGCATCCGCACCAAGCGTCTCGGCGGCACGATCCGCAAGCACCTGAGCGAGCTGCTCGCTCGTGAGGTACTCGACCCGCGCCTGGCCGCTCTGGCGATCGAGCGGGTCGAGATGACGGGCGATCTGAGTATCGCCAACGTTACAGTGCGCGTGATGTACGGCAGTGACTCGCCTGAAGCGCGCGCGGCCGTCCTCAAGGCCGCTCGTGCGATCGCGCCCGGCCTGCGCGCGGCCCTGGCGCCGGTGCTCAAGATGAAGCGGGTGCCGGAACTCAAGTTCCATTACGACACAGGCGTCGAGCACAAGAAGCGCATCGACGAGGTGCTCGCCGAGATTGAGCGCGAGAACGCCGAGCGCGAGAACGCCGAGCGCGACAATGCCGAGCGCGACAATGCCGAGCGCGACAATGCCGAGCGCGAGAACGCCGAGCGCGACAAAGACGAGTGAAGTCGGGCACGGCGCAGCCCAGCGCGGGACCGCCGGGCGCAGCGCGGTAGCGCGTCGTCTCCCGCCTCAGCGCTTGAGGACGAGGACCTGCACGCGCCGGTTCTTTTCGCGGTTGGCGTCCGACACGTTGGGCGCGAGCGGTTGGTCGGGGCCGTAACCCTTGGCCACAACGCGGCCCTCGTCCACGCCCATCTGCACCAAGAGCAGGCGGATCATGTCGGCGCGTTCTTGAGTCAGCGTGCGGCTGTAGCTGGGCGCGCCAGCGTCGTCGGCGTGCACCTGCACCTCGACTTGCTGGATCTTGGCGTTTTCGCCGAGCACCGCAGCCAACTCTTCGATCACGACCATGCTGTCGGCCGCGACGTCCGCACTCTCGGACACGAATTGAATGGGCTTGGTGAGCTTCAGCTCGCGCGCTCCGACCTCGACGCTGAAGTTCTTGGGCCGCTTGTTGAGCACGACGTGCACTTCGAGCTGCTTGCGCGAATCCAGGTTGATAGGCATGACCGTGGTCATGTAGCCGGGCGCGCTCGCGGTCAGGCGCGAGATCCCGAAAGGTACGTTCTTGAACTGGAGCGACCCTTGGGCGTCCGCTGCCAAAGTGAGGCTGCGGTTCAACTTGTCCGTGATGGTGATGGTCGCGTCGGGTACCGCTGAACCGCTCACCGCGTCGATCACCAGACCGATGACGTCGGCCACCCGTGGCAACTCCTTGAGCTGGCAAGTGACGGGCACTTCCATCGTGCCCTCGGGGGTGAGGGTGGCTTCGGCAGAGGCGGCTCCCGACCCAGGTGCCGGCACGGCAGCCTCGGGAACGACGCCTTCGCAGGTCCCCTCGCGGAACTGGTCCGCGTAGACCTTGAACCTGTAGGTGCCGGGCCGGAGGTCTCCGGTTCTGAAACGGCCCTCGGAGTCGGCGACCATACCGGTGTAGGCGCCGCCTTCGAAGCGCAAGATGGCATCGGGGATGGCCGCACGACCGGCCTGATCGACGACGCGACCGACAATGAAGCGCAAGAGCGCCGTTTCGGTTGGCGTGGCGACGGCAACCTCGACCATCTTGGGCTCGACAGGCACGGTGTCGACGGCGTAGCCGATGCCGAGCCACAGCATGTAGGGCGTCTCCGGCCTGGTTTCTTCCAAGAAGACGGTCGTGCCGCCGGTCCCTATATCGAGAGCACCGGTAATGGCGAGGCCCGAGGCCTGCCAAGGAAACACGCGCGTGCCGAGCGTCAGGCGACTGGGCGAACTGGGGAGACCAGCTGCGGCACCCAAGCACAGGTCACCGCGCGAAGCTGCCCCTTGCAGGTTGCAGACATAGCCCTGCCGATTCACCGGCACGTCGAGCGTCCACTCCAAGAAAGGACGTGCGTAGTCGTGCAAGAACTCGGCGCCCAAGCCGATCTGAAACGCGTCGACGCGCGACGCGTTGAGGCCGTAGCGCTCGGTACGCTCCACGGGCCCGCCCCGTCCGCCCGGAAATGGCGTGTTCTCTGCGCTAGAAACCACGGCGCCCGAGTTGTCGAAGAAATAGCCGAGGTTCGCGTGAAAACGCAGCGGCAGCCGATCGGCAGCGTGGCTGCGGTTGCTCAAATCGGCCGTGGCCAGGGCGCGTAGCGCGAAGCTGGTCGCGCCAGCGTCGAGACCGACGCCGCCAGTGCCGGTGAGCAATCCAAGCTCGGCCTCACCGCCGTAAGAAAAAATCTGGTCGGCTTCGTCAGGTGAAAAGGCCTTTACGCCCAAGCTCGAATCGCCCACGACCTGCAGCACCTGCGGGCGATTGTTCGTGTTGGACGTCACCGAGTTGCGGATCGTTCCGTAGATTTCCAAGAACGAGAAGGGTGTCACAGACAGCGTCGCCAGCGCCTCGGCACGCTGCGCGTCGTCGTTGCCGAGCGCGAAGCCGGTCAATCGATCCGTGCACGGTGCGGCCGGCGCACACAAGAAGCCCGACTGCGCGAAATAGCTGCCCTTGACGTCGAAGCGGAACGAGCCGACCGGGCCCGACCCTGCTTGGTGTACGCGCATGAGGCCGGTGGAGCCGCCGAGCGAGTTCTGCTCGTGCATGCCGGTGCGTCGACGCCACGCCTTGTAGTCTTCGTCGTCAGGAGCCGCGTCGCTCCCGGGTAGCGGCTCGCCGGGTGGTTCGACGACGGTGGGTTCGACCGAGCCGGCGTAGGGATCGACCGCTGCGTCACCAGCGTAAGGATCGACCGGCGTGGACGCGCCGTCGGTCGGTGCACTGCCTGTTGGCGCGCTGTCGCTGGCAGGCGCCTCGGGCGCGTCGCTCAGCGGAGGTGGCACTGGCGGCTCCGCCTGTCCCCAGGCTACCCAGCTGATGGAGAGCGCGCCCAGACAGGTGAGAAAACCGAACCGGCGAGAAGCGAAGTGAGAAGCGCGCATCGTGACCAAGGAGGAAGTCTCGGGCGTTCTACCATCATTTGCGGTCGATACGGAAAGGGGGCGAGCCCTACGATTTTTCACTTCTAGAAGTCAGGCTTCGAGTTTTTGGCGCCCCCTCGCTATGCTGCGCCGCGTGTCCCGCGATCTGATTGTCGTCCAAGGCCTGGAAAAGGAGTTCCGCTTGGGGCTAACCCGCAAGCGCGTGCGCGCGGTCCAGGGCATCTCGTTCTCCGTGCCGGAGGGAGATATCTTTGGCTTTTTGGGTCCGAACGGCGCCGGCAAGACGACGACCATCAAGATGCTGACCGGCCTGATTCGTCCAACGGCTGGTTCGGCGCAGCTCTTTGGCGAGTCCGCGAGTAGTTCCCGCGCCCGCAGCAAGATCGGCTTCCTCCCCGAAAACCCCTACATCTATCCGTACCTCACGCCAACCGAGTTCGTGGAGATGTGCGGGCGACTTTCGGGATTGCGCGGCCAGGCGCTCCGCGATCGCACGCGACACGTGCTCGAACGGACCGGCGTGCTCTATGCGGCCGATCGTCCGGCGCGCCTGCTTTCCAAGGGCATGCTGCAGCGCACGGGACTGGCCGCGGCACTGGTGGCCGATCCCGAACTGTTGATCCTCGACGAGCCGATGAGCGGGCTGGATCCGGTCGGTCGCAAAGAGGTCAAAGACCTGATTGTCGACGAGCGAGCGGCCGGGCGCACCATCTTCTTCTCGACGCACATCCTGGGCGATGTCGAGACGCTCTGCGATCGCGTTACGATCATGCGGCTCGGCAAGATCGTCGTTCACGGCAAACTCGACGAGCTGCTCAAGCGCGACGTCCAGCGCGTCAGCGTCGTGCTCCGCGGGGGCGACGATGGCTTGATGGCCTATTGTCGCGAGCAAGGGCACAGCGTCAACGAAAGTGGCGGGCGCTTGCGCGTAGAAATCGAAGGCCGCGGCCGTGTCGACGAGCTGCTCGGCCTGGCGCTGGGTCGCGGCGCCCAGATCGAAGAGGTCGTGCCGCGCCACGAGACGCTCGAGGACTTGTTCGTGCGCGAGGCCATTGCGCCGCGCGACGATGGTGCGGCGCTCGCTGGTTCGAGCTAGCGCGCAGGGCGCGCGACGGCTGGATCAGCGCCTAGGCGCGCGCCCGGCCACTGCGCGTAGGCGAGCGAGGTCGTCGGGTCCGAGTTCGCGCGCGAGCCCGAGCACGCCAACGTAGCTCGCCGCGACGACGGCCGCACTGACGACGGTACCCATTGGGCCGCCGAACCCCAAATTCGCGCCAAGGGTGGCGCTGATCGCGACGGCTGCGCCCGAACGCAGCAACGTGAGGGGCGCGACCACTCCTCCGGCAACGCGAGCCAGCAAGCCTGCCGCGAGCAGCGTGGCCAAGACCAAACCCGCGCTGGTCGCCCATGCCGTCCGAACCAGCAAGTCGGCCGAAAGCGCCTGCCCGCGCACGAATACGAAGCAGGAAATCACCACCAAGCCGAGCGCCGCCGCGGTCACCAGCAAACTACCGCGTTCGCCGCCGAGACTGTTGAGCGCAGAGGTCATGACGCCAAGGACGGCCAAGAAGGCCAGGCCGACGCCAAGCACGCGCAAGGCACGACCCCCGAGCTCAGCAGCTTCGGTGCTGTAGGCCAAGTCGATTAGACCCGCCGGCACGGCAATCAGCACGCTGCTCATCAGGCCTGACAAGATGACCGCCAAGCGAATGCCCGAGCGCACGTAGTCGCGAACCTGCTCCTTGTCGCCGCTGGCACGCGCGCTCGCCAGGAGAGGAAAGAGGATGAATGTCACGCTCATCAGCAGCTGGTAGGGCAAGAATCCGAACAGCTGCGCAGCTCGGTAGGCGCCGACGAACTTGTCTGCGGCCTGGTAACCCAGTCCAGCCGCGGTCGCGGATTCGGCGGCGAAGCGACGCAGCAGCAGGCCGTCTGCCTGGAAGAGCAGGTTCAACAGGCCCTGACCGAACAGCAAAGGCACCAGAAACATCGCGTAGCCGCGGACGCTCGGCCGAGCGCCGCCAGCGCGCCCTAGGCCGACGACGCCGATCGACACGAGCAGCACCATGGCCGCCGCGCCCGCGAAACCGAGGGCGGCACCGGCGGGTCCATCGAGCGCGGTCGAAGCCGCGCGCGTGGCCAACCAAGCTCCACCCAACAGGCCCACAGTACGCAGCGTTGCGGCAGTCACGTCGAGCGCCGCTTGGGCGACGAAGCGGCGCAGTCCGTTGAGCGCGCCGACGAGTGGCGTGTAGATGCCGTAAAAGAACAAGATCGAGCCAAGGATGCGCAACGTGGGCGCGGTATGTGGCGCGCCCAGAGCTGACGCGACGCGACCTGCTGAAAGCGAGAAGACGAGGCCAAACACAAGACCCAGCAATGCATGAAACGACAAGACTCGGCGCAGCACGCGCGGCTGCTCGGCCTCGCTCGCGCCCGCTACCTCGCGACTCATGCCTTGAATCGAGGCCTGGGTGATCGGATTGGTGACGATGCTGGCAGCCGAAAGCGCCGTGGAAAGCGCGCCGTAGCCGTTGAGTCCCAAAATGGCGCTGAACGCGATCTGTTGGATGAAGCCGACCAGGATGAAATAGATCTTGGCGGCGGCGATGGCGAGTCCACCGCGTCCCGCTTTGCGCGTGTTTTCCGCCGAAGAAGTCGTCATGCGTCGGGCGGTGAGCCTAGTTGTGCACTTGCCTTTGCGAAAGGTCGCCGGCACCGTGGGCCCAGATCGATGCGCAGTTTGGTTTGGTTTCGGGGCAAGGATCTGCGGCTCTCGGATCACGAGCCGCTGCTGGAAGCCGCTCGCGGGGGCGAGCTGATTCCGTTGTTCGTGCTCGATCCGTTCTTTTTCTTGCCGCGTCGCGCCCGCGAGCTGCCGCATCGCATGCAATTTCTGCTGGAGTCGTTGGCTTCCTTGCAAAAGAACCTCGAGCAGAAGGGCACGCGTCTGGTACTGGTCCCCGGCAAGAGCATCGAGGTCGTGCCGCGGCTTGCCCACGAGTGGAGGGTTGATCGCGTCCTGGCCCAGCGCTGGGTCGAGCCCTTTGCCCGCGAGCGCGACCGCCGCGTGACCGAAGCGCTTCACGTGCCATTCGAGCTATTCGAAGGCGAGACGCTGCTCCCGCCAGGGAGCTTGCGCAGCGGGGCAGGCACGCCTTACGCCGTCTACACGCCTTTTGCCAAAGCGCACCGCGCCGAGTACGCGAACCTCAAGCCCGCGAATGCGCCCCGCAAGTTGCCCCCTCTACCCGTCGACGTGGTTGTGCCGGACGTCACGCTCCCCGCGCTTGACGAGCTTGGTATTGCCCACAATCCGCGCCTGCTCCCAGGCGGAGAGAAGCGAGCGCGGCAACGACTCGATGACTTCCTGGGAGCTCGTCTGGGTGGCTACGAGCAGGGCCGCGACCGTATGGACCAAGAAGCCACCAGCCGGCTGTCGGCCGATCTGAAGTTCGGAACGCTGTCGATTCGTTCCGTCTGGCACCGGGCCTCCGAACTGGCCGCCGGCACCGATCGCGACAAATTCATGTCCGAACTGCTTTGGCGCGAATTCTCGCACTCTACACTTTGGGATCGGCCCGAACTATTGAGCCAGCCGTTCCGCGCTCAGTTCAGCGAGTTTCCCTGGCGCTCGAATCCCGAATTTTTCGCGGCCTGGCAAAGCGGCAACACGGGCTACCCGGTCGTCGACGCCGCCGCGCGACAGTTGCTTTCCGAAGGCTACGTTCACAACCGCGCGCGCATGATCGCCGCCAGCTTCCTCACCAAGCACCTGTTGATCCACTACCGCGAGGGTGAGGCCCACTACATGAAGTACCTGCTCGACGGCGACTGGGCGCAGAACAACATGGGCTGGCAGTGGTCGGCCGGCTGTGGTGCCGACGCGCAACCGTACTTTCGCGTCTTCAACCCCATGACCCAGGGCGAGAAGTTCGACCCCGAGGGGAACTACGTGCGGCGCTACGTCCCGGAGCTTGCGCGGCTGCCGGCCAAGTTCATCCATGCTCCCTGGGAGGCGTCCCAGGCAGTGCTCGACCAGGCCGGAGTCACGCTCGGCCGCACCTACCCAAGGCCCATCGTCGACCACGCCGCGGCACGTCAGAAGTTCCTGGCCGAGGCGGCGCGCTACCTCGAGATTTAGGGTCCTCGGGGTGCGCCTGTAAGAAACCGGGCAACATTATGCATTGGCAAAAAGATTCCGGTTTTGTTGGACAGGCGCCCGGAATTCGCGCGACCTGCCCAGCGATCGAACTGGCGTGGAGGCGCTTTCGTGATACCCGTTGGAAACGCTCTTTAACAATCGGCCCCTTGGAGAATCCATGACCCTGCGCGCGCTTACCTTGTCAGCCTGTTCCGTTCTCGTCACCTGCATCGGCGTGGCATGTAGTGCTTCGAGCGGAACCGATTCGACAGCAGCCGACTTAGGTGGAACGGACACCGCCCCGGACTCTGGCGCTCCCGACAGCACGCCTGACATCGGTGGCGTCGACGCCGACGGCAGTATTGCCGACGCGGATGGTGGTACCGACGGCGGAGTGGACGGGGGTGGCTGCGGGTCGAACCTCGATGCCGTCATCCGCGACTTCAAGGGCTTTGGCGAGACCGGTGGCCACACCGACTTCGAGATCTCGGGCAAAGGCATCATTCAAACGGACGGCCAAGTCTACAAGGGCTGGAATGACGTGGGCTGCGGCCTGGTGTTGCCGGCACTTGGTGCAGACAAGAAGCCTACCTTCAACGCCGTTCCCGTCACCGCCGCCGGCAAGGACTTCGTCGGCATCGGCGCGCAGCGCCGCGTCGTCAGCGGCCCCGGCTGCTATCCCGCGCTGAGCGGCGAGTGCAACGTCGGCATCTGCTTGCCCTGGACCGATCCGGCCAATCCCGGATCCAGCTTCGCGCCTCCCGCTTCGATCATCCAGTCAACCGCAAGCTTCGGCGATTGGTACAACACCAAAGACGGCGTGAACATGGAGCTCAAGGCGACCCTACTGTTGCCGGAGACGCCTCCTGGCTCGGGCATCCACGTCATCGACACCAACGCCTTCTTCCCCATCGACGGTCAGGGCTTCGGCAACACGCCGGGTCAGGCGCACAACTTCCACTTCACGACCGAGATCCACGTGACCTTCCGTTACGAGGCAAAACAGAACTTCAGCTTCCGCGGCGACGACGATCTCTGGGTGTTCATCAACAACAAGCTGGCGCTCGACGTCGGTGGCTCTCACCAGGCGCTGACGGGCTCGATCGACTTCGACGCCCAGGCAGCGGCGCTCGGCATCGTGCCGGGCACCTCGTACCCGATGGATATCTTCCACGCCGAGCGGCAGACGTTGGAGTCGAACTTCCGCATCCAGACCAACATCGACTGCTTCGTGCCGGTTCCCGTCGTGAAGTAATCGGCAGTCGCCGACAGGAGAGGGGGCCCACCGGCCCCCTTTTTCGTTTGTGGCGAAATCGTTCGTTTGTGGCGGAGTTTTTCGTCGCCCCGCGTTCGATCGCTGCCGGATTTTCTGCAGACTTCGATGCCCAGGCATCGGATCTGGGCATCGCTCCTGGCAACACCTACCAAATGGACATCTTTCATGCGGAGCGTCACACCAACGACTCCAACTTCCGCGTCGAGACCAACATCAAGTGTTTCGTGCCGGTACCCGACGTCCCGAGGTGATGAGGCAATCGGCCACACCGGTCGAAACACGTAGGAAGGCCGCGCATTCGCGGCCTTTTTCGTGACCATTGACGAAGCAGCTGGCTGCGCGCACCTCTTCTGGTTGAGCAATGAGCGAGCCGCCTTCGAGCCCCAGCCCTTCGTCCAAAACCCCCGGACACCCAAGCGCGGACAGGACGGCTTGGGCTCCGGATCAGGAGCAGTCGAGCGAGCAGATGGCGCGCCACCAGGTGCCTGCGCCCCAGGTTCCCAGCAGCGAGCCGTTGCCGCTCGATCTTCCTGCGCCCGAAGCGCCGCCGCTCAGCGACGACTTGCTGGGTGAATTCGCGCGACCGCGCTTGTCTGCTCGGCTGTCCGCTCCGCCCACCCGCCAGACACTGTCGCTGTTCGACCATGAACAGCTCGCGCCCACTGTGTTCGCAGCGATGTTCTTCGTGACGTTCGCGGCGCTCGTCTACGTGATGCAGTCGTTCATCGCCGACGCGGTGCTGTCGTTCATCTTGGTCACGCTGTTCCACCGCACCTACGTGTGGCTCGTGCCGGTTTCGTTCCACAGTCGCTGGCTGGCCTCGGCCATCACGACGTTGCTGATTTTCTTGCTGATCGTCCTGCCTTTCTTGGGCGTCGGCTACTTGATCATCACCGAGGCGGCGAACGCCTACGGCGTCATCTCGCACAGTTTTTTGACGCAGAGCGAGGCGGCTACGGTCGAGCAGGCCCGTGCCCAGCTGCGCGAGCTGGGCTTCGTGCTCTCGCGTGAGACCACCACCGTCTACATTCACGAATTCACGACCAAGACGCGGGCGCTGGTGCTCAGCTGGGGCGCCGACATCATTGGCAATGCGCTGGCATTGATCGTGCACCTGGCCATCATCTTCGTGATGGTGTTCTACATGCTCGTCGATGGCGCACGGTTGCGCGATTTCTTGTTCGATCTGTCTCCCCTGCCAGACGACGAAGATGCCCTGATCTTGAACACCTTTGGCAAGGTGTCGCGTGGGGTCGTCGTTGGCAACGGGCTTGGTAGCTTGATTCAGGGGCTGTGCGGCGGCTTGGCCATGTGGGCGGTCGGGCTCCAGTCGCCCGCCATGTGGGGCGGCGTGATGGCGCTGTTTTCTTTCTTGCCGTTCGTGGGTGTCAGCGCCGTGCTCTTGCCTGCCGCGCTCTACCTCTACCTGCAAGGTCAGCAGATCGAGGCCTTGGCGCTGATCGGCATTACCGGCGTTCTGACAGTGTTCGTCGAGCACGTCGTCAAGACCAAGATGATCGGCTCAGCGATGCGCATGCATGACCTTTTGGTGTTCTTGACCGTACTTGGCGGCATCGGTGCATTCGGCATCATCGGCATCGTCTATGGGCCGCTGCTCGCCATGATGTTCATAACCTTTGCCGATTTGTACCAAAGTCGTTACCGCCCTCAGCTCGCTCGGCGGTTTGCCAAGCGCCAGCTCTGAACGTTTCGCCGAGCTTTCCGAATGCATGGAAAGGCCATGCAAAAGCTGCAGCGCACGACCCTGCGACGGCGCGCGTTTCGCCTCTATAGTGCGGGCCCATGGGAAGCCCCTTCGAGATTCGCCGCCTGGGTCCAGCCAAGATCCCTTCGCCCCTGCGTCTCACGCGTGGTTCGGGTGACAACCTGATCTATTTCGCCAGTGACGAAGAGCGCGTCCTCTACGACATCGACATCGCGAGTCCCGATCAGACCCTCAGCTCTGCGGAACTCGGCGAGCTCGAGAAAGCGGGACCGCGCGAGTTCTTGTTTTTTCCACCAGGGCGCGTGCACGCGGCCATCGTCACCTGTGGCGGCCTCTGCCCTGGGCTCAACGACGTGATTCGCTCGATCGTGATGACGTTGTGGAGCCAATATGGCGTGCGACGCATCAGCGGCATCCGCATGGGCTACCGCGGCCTGTTGCCCGACGCGCCCTGGGAACCGGTGGAACTCAATCCCAAGGTCGTGGCGCGCATCCACCGCCAGGGCGGCACCATTTTGGGCGCGGCTCGCGGTGGCGGCCAGCACACGGGCGCCATCGTCGACACACTGCAACGCTTGGGAGTCGATCTGTTGTTCACGATCGGTGGCGACGGCACCCAACGCGGCGCTTCGAAAATCTCCGACGAAATCGACAAGAGGGGCCTACCCATCGCGGTCGTAGGCGTGCCCAAGACGATCGACAACGACCTCAGCTTCGTGGAGAAGTCCTTCGGCTTCGAGACGGCGGTGGCCGAGGCGCTGCGCGCCGTCGAGGCGGCGCACACCGAGGCAGAGGATGCGGTCAACGGTCTCGGCTTGGTCAAACTGATGGGCCGCGAGAGCGGATTCATCGCGGCGCACGCGGGCCTCGCCTCGAACGACGCGGATTTCGTTTTGATTCCCGAGGTGCCTTTTGATCTCGACGGCGCCAACGGGCTCTTGTTTCATCTGCAGAAGCGCATCGTGCAGCAGGGTCACGCACTGGTCGTCGTGGCCGAGGGCGCTGGACAGAAATACGTCGAGATGCCTGGCGAAGATGCAGGCGGGAACAAGATCCTCGGCGACATCGGACCGTTCTTGCGCAAACGCATCCAAGCGCACTTCGATGCGGAAAAGATGGAAATCTCCATGAAGTACGTGGACCCCAGCTACATGATCCGCAGTTTGCCTGCTTGCGCCGGCGATTCCATCTACTGCGCCCGACTCGGCGCCAACGCTGTGCACGCGGGTATGACTGGGCGCACGGCCTGCATGGTGGGGCGCGTGAACAACCGCTTGGTCCACGTACCCATCGGCGCCGCGTCGGCGCGGCGCAATCGGGTCGATCCGCAGGGACCGCTCTGGCGAGACGTGGTGGCCGATACCGGTCAGCCGCTGCTGATGATCAACGTTTGAGAGTGTCGCCCCCGAGCGGCCGGGACTACAGAGGACGGGAATGGTGGAGGAGCCGCCATCTCTGGACGTGAGCGAGCGCAGAGGGCTTCACCGACCCGCAGACAATGCGGCTTCGACCGCCGCCAAGAGTGCCGTGTTGCCGAAAGGCTTGGCCAAGAGGGCCGAGGCGAGGGGAGCGCTCGATTCCGTCCGCCCGTCGGTGTAGCCGCTCATCAAAACGAACGGTGTGAGGTCCCCTCGATCGCGCAACGCCTGGAGTAGCTCGATGCCCCCCAGGACGGGCATGGTGGCGTCGCTGACAATCAAGTCGAAGCCTCCGCCGTCGGCTTGCTCGAGGGCCTCCTGCCCGTTGGCGACGGCCTGGACCGAGAACCCAGCGTGCGTGAGCAGCGTGAAAGTCAGCCGCCGGACGATGGGATCGTCCTCAGCCAACAGAACTTTTCGCCGCGCCCCAGGGCTATCCATGCTTGCTTCGAGACCCCCGTACCGACACCAGCATGCCACCCACCCGGGTCCGAACAACACGCCAACGCCCAAGCGGCCCAGCCTGGCCCTTTGTCGTCATGGCGCGAGGCCTAATCCCTCTTGACGGTCGGCCGTCCAGGGCTAATGTCCGCCCCCACCACAGCGGCCGGGAACTCGTTCCCCCAAGCCGTGGCGCGGCCCCCAGTGCCGCAGAATCGTTCGATATTCCAGCTTAGCTCAGTTGGCAGAGCAGGCGACTGTTAATCGCCGGGTCCCAGGTTCGAGTCCTGGAGCTGGAGCCATTCACGCGGTCACACGAACTTCGGTGACCGGCCAGTAAACAGCGGCCCCCAGGAGCGATCCTCGGGGCCGTTGCTTTTTCTCCTGAGAAGTTCGCGGTGTTGCGCGCAGAGCGAGGCCGCGCCGACCGTGGACAGCGTTCGTGCAGAGAGCGTCGTGGGCTCGATCGGCGGACCGAAATCGCGCTCTGGACGCTCTTTGTTCTGCGAGCGTTGACCAGCGGGTCGAGAGGAATGGAGAGCGTTTAACAGCTCGGCCTCTTTTCGCGGGACGGGTCGGCGGTTGGTTAACCAATAGGCGTTTGCGCGGCGACGCTGAAGTCAGCAGTGCGTTCGCTGCCGTGAGCGCCGCGTAAACGTCGAGTTGAACGAAGCCGCGGGCACGGCGCC
>Ga0105048_10000219_pt1 | contig 82749 bp, 74 predicted proteins | sample MAT05_FD_78382 | JGI IMG/M metagenome (GOLD analysis project Ga0105048, IMG submission 78382) | Freshwater microbial communities from Lake Fryxell liftoff mats and glacier meltwater in Antarctica - MAT-05 | ecosystem: Environmental > Aquatic > Freshwater > Ice > Liftoff microbial mat | place...
CCGGCTACTTTGGTGATCGCCGCTGTCAATGTAGTCTTCCCATGATCGATGTGTCCCATGGTGCCCACATTCAAATGCGGTTTACTGCGGTCAAATTTTTCCTTCGCCATTATGTAACTCCTTGAATTATAAAAACGATTAATTAGCCTTCAAAATTTCTTCAGCCACAGACTGCGATACTGGCGCATAGTGGTCAAATTCCATATTGAAGACACCGCGTCCCTGTGTGGCAGAACGGAGTTGAGTTGCATACCCAAACATTTCTGCCAAAGGGACCATTGCCTTAACTGCCTGTGCGTTGCCAAGACGAATTTCCATACCTTGGATCAAACCACGGCGGCTATTTATTTGTCCCATAACATCGCCGAGATATTCTTCTGGTACAACAACTTCAACCTTCATCATTGGCTCCAGCAAAATAGGATGTCCTCTTTGCACGCCTTCCTTGAAGCCCATAATGGCGGCCATTTTGAATGCCATTTCATTTGAATCAACTTCATGGAAAGAACCATCAATCAACGTGACTTTTATGTCAACAACAGGGTAGCCAGCAAGCACACCACCATCAGACGCTTCTTTAACACCTTTTTCAATTGGGCCAATAAATTCTTTAGGAATAGAGCCGCCCACAATTTTGTTTTCAAATACAATACCACTTCCACGTTCGCCTGGCACCATGGAAAATACGACATGTCCGTATTGACCTTTACCACCAGATTGTTTAGCATATTTATAGTTAACTTCTTTAACTGCTTTAGTGATCGACTCACGGAATGCAACACGAGGAGCACCAACGTTTGCCTGTACTCTAAATTCTCGCAATAACCGGTCTACGATAATATCGAGATGCAACTCACCCATACCCCTAAGAATGGTCTGACCAGAATCTTCATCTGTATTTACATGAAGTGTGGGATCTTCTTCAGACAATTTACGTAGGGCTTCTCCCATTTTCTCCTGATCAGCAGAACTCTTGGGTTCAATTGCAATGGAAATAACCGGTTCAGGGAAAGAAATGGTCTCAAGGACAAGGGGCTTTGTATCGCAAAGAGTGTCTCCGGTAAAACTATCTTTGAAGCCTAATACAGCACCAATATCACCGGAAAGAATTTCAACTACATCTTCACGATGATCGGCGTGCATACGTATCAAACGTCCAATACGTTCTTTTTTTCCTTTTTTGGTGGTGTTTTGTACAGTTTGACCCTGACTCAGAACACCAGAGTAAACACGCACATAAGCAAGGCGACCTACATAAGGGTCAGTTACAATTTTGAATACCAACGCACTCAAAGGACTATCATCCTGCGCTAGAATATCAAAAGTATTTTCTGGAACACCTGGTTCAGATACTGTAATAATTGGCTTATCAGCTGGAGAAGGAAGGTAATCAATTACAGCATCTAAAAGAACCTGCACACCTTTATTCTTTAAGGAAGAACCACAGAACACGGCAGCAGTCTTGTTAGCAAGTATGCCTTTACGAAGAGCTAACTTAAGCTCATCAATGCTAATCTCTTGAGCTTCAAGGAATTTTAATGTAAGTTCATCATCAAGCTCTGCAATTTTTTCAACCATCTTTGCACGATATTCAATTGCTTTTTCTTTTAAATCATCCGGAATTTCAACGATATGAGGATCTTTACCCAGATCATCTTCCCAAATAACAGCCTTCATAGTAAGAAGGTCTACCACGCCCTTGAAAGTCGCTTCAAAGCCAATAGGAATTTGCATTGGAATCGGATTAGCGCCTAAGCGATCAATAATTGTTTCAATAGTTCGCTCAAAAGAAGCCCCGACACGATCCATCTTATTAACAAAACAAATACGTGGTACTCCATAACGATCGGCTTGGCGCCAGACAGTCTCAGATTGAGGTTCAACGCCTTGTACAGCGTCAAACACAACAACTCCCCCATCCAAGACGCGCAGAGATCGTTGAACTTCAGCAGTGAAGTCAATATGTCCAGGCGTATCAATAATATTAACTTGATAACCTCTCCACTCCGCTGATACAGCCGCCGAAACAATGGTAATACCACGTTCGCGTTCTTGTACCATCCAGTCGGTTACTGTTGTACCATCGTCAACAGAGCCGATGCGATGTGTCATGCCTGTATAGAACATGATACGCTCAGTGGTTGTTGTTTTCCCAGCGTCAATGTGGGCAATAATGCCAATATTTCTGTATTTTTCCAGCGGATGCACGCGTGCCATACTAACTACTTCCTTAAAAAATATTATTGGGGACTAAACACGATAATGTGAAAAGGCGCGGTTGGCCTCTGCCATTTTATGAGTTTCATCACGTTTACGAATAGCAGAACCAGTTTCATTGAAGGCATCAATTAGCTCAGATGCAAGCTTATCGGAAAACGACTTACCAGAACGATCGTGGGCCGAAGCAAGAATCCAACGAAGCGCCAAAGTAGTACGCCTATCTGATGAAACTTCCATTGGCACTTGATAGGTTGCACCACCCACACGCCGCGGGCGGACTTCCATTGCAGGTCCAACATTTTTAAGTGCGCCATCAAAGACATCCAAAGGATTCTTTTCAGTGCGTTCTTTTATTAAATCCATTGCATCATAAATCAAGCGGACTGCTGTGCTCTTTTTACCATTCTTAAGCACATGCTTAACCATAGTCTGCACATTGATGCTATTAAAACGCGGATCGGGAAGAACTTCCCGTTTTTCAGGTTTTGCTCTACGCATGCTTCACTACTCCATCTATAAATTACTTCGGACGCTTCGCGCCGTATTTGGAACGACCCTGCTTACGATTAGCTACACCGGTAGTGTCAAGGGAGCCTCGCACAATGTGATAACGCACACCAGGCAAATCCTTTACACGGCCACCGCGCACCAAAACTACAGAATGCTCTTGCAGTTGATGGCCTTCACCAGGAATATAAGCAGTGACTTCAATACCGTTTGTCAACCGTACGCGAGCAATTTTGCGCAATGCTGAATTTGGCTTCTTGGGGGTCATGGTACGAACAACGGTACAAACACCGCGTTTTTGCGGTGCACCTTTGTCCTGTCTCACACGGCGCTGCTTAAAACTGTTCAAAGTGAACTGCAGGGCTGGAGCCTTACTTTTTGTTTTATTATTTTTGCGGCCCTTCCGGACCATTTGATTTACTGTCGGCACAGTCGCCTCCGATTATAAAAATCTTTTTATAATTTACGTTTGAATATTCGCAAGAAATGAGACCATCAACAACGTTTTCTGATGGCCTCATTTGTAGCTGCCAATTGGTTTGAGTGGGGGTAAAGCCACTCCTTCTTTTGGACAACGGCTGATTAGTTTATCACGCCGTATCTGTTGCGTCAATGGAAAATTACTATTTCTTTCCTATTTGATTCTCTCCAAGACTAAGCAAACCGGTGTCATGCTTGGGTGGGTGCGCTTTTTCGTCTTCCTTGCCGAATTTGACCATATCGCCACTTTCGTTGATTGCTTCCACAGCCAGACCAAGAGATTGCAATTCTTTTACAAGTACTCGGAATGACGCAGGAATACTTGGCTCTTCGATTGGTTCGCCCTTTACAATCGCTTCATAAGTATTTACACGACCCTGAACATCATCAGACTTGACGGTAAGCATTTCTTGAAGTGTGTGAGCTGCGCCATAAGCCTCAAGCGCCCACACTTCCATTTCACCAAAACGCTGGCCACCAAATTGGGCTTTACCACCAAGTGGTTGTTGAGTGACTAAGCTATAAGGACCAGTGGAGCGCGCATGAACCTTGTCTTCAACAAGATGATGCAACTTAAGAATGGTCATCACTCCAACGGTAACAGGTTGATCATATGGAACACCTGTCTTTCCATCACGCAAAAGTTGTTTACCTAAAGTAGGCAATGGAATGCCCTTCTCTTTTGCTAACTCTTGAGCAGTGTCAAATACCTTATCCTCTGCAACTCGGCGAGTAAGTCCGTTTGTTTCCATCCATAATCGCAAACAAACAATAATCGTCAATTCATCAATTGCGGGATCGGGGTTAGCCACGTCACGATCATCAAGCAGAATTTCTTCAGGTTTGGCATACCCCTTTTCGCGCAACCATTCCTTTGCTGTCGCATGGCGCGCATATTCTGCGTCATTTAAGCTGTAAACATCATACTTGCGCTTGCCAAGCCAATGCTCAAGATATAAACGTCGGACTTCATCATCATCCTGAATGGAATTTGGATCATATTCCTGTTCTTTGAGCCACTCCCAGGCACGATCTGCGGATTCTTTCCAAGCCTGATCCATGATCCAAGCACGAGCAAGTTCAGCTTCAATTTGCTCTTCAGTAGCACCATCAAATACAGGGGTAATAGCACGGAAACCCATGCGTTTCGCAGCCCAGCCAAGATGCACTTCCAAAACCTGACCAATATTCATACGGCCAGGCACACCAAGTGGGTTCAAGATAAGATCGACAGGTGTTCCATCTTCAAGAAATGGCATATCTTCCACAGGAACAACCTTGGAAACCACACCTTTATTACCATGCCGGCCAGCCATCTTGTCGCCCGCAGTAATCTTACGGCGTTGCGCAACAGAAACGCGAACCATCATATCAACTCCGGCTGACAAATCGGAATTCTCTTCACGGGTGAACACTTTTACATCAACTACTTTACCTCGTTCGCCATGCGGCATGCGTAAAGAAGTATCTTTAACATCACGAGACTTTTCACCAAAGATAGCACGTAACAATCGTTCCTCAGGCGTTAGTTCTTTCTCGCCTTTGGGGGTGATCTTACCAACAAGAATATCGTTCGGTCCAACCTCAGCGCCTATACGAATAATCCCATTCTCGTCAAGGTCTTTGATGGCATCTTCACCTACATTAGGAATATCACGAGTAATCTCTTCAGGGCCAAGTTTTGTATCGCGAGCTTCCACTTCGTGTTTCTCAATGTGAACAGAAGTAAAGCGATCTTCCTGAACCAAGCGTTCTGAAAGCAGGATCGCATCTTCAAAGTTGCCACCCTCCCAAGAAAGAAAGGCGATAACTACATTTTGACCAAGCGCCAATTGACCACTGTCCGTAGAAGATGAGTCTGCGATAATATCGCCTTTTTTAATTATCTGCCCTTTTACAACAGATGGACGTTGATCAATACATGTACTTTGATTGGAACGTTGATATTTGCGGAGTTGGTAAACACGATTTCCGCTCTTCTTTTCTTTAACGGTGATGGTTGATCCGGTTACCGAAATGACCTCGCCATCTGCCTCAGCCACGACAACTTGGCCGGAGTCAAGCGCTGCATGACCTTCCATGCCAGTAGAAACAAGCGGAATCTCGGGGCGGACCAAAGGAACGGCTTGAGCCATCATGTTCGAGCCCATGAGCGCACGGTTAGCATCATCGTGTTCAAGGAATGGGATCAAAGCTGCACTAATTCCAACAACTTGATGAGGAGCAACATCCATATAATCAATCGATGCTGAATTGGAGAACATAAAACCTGAATGATACCGGCAAGAAATACGTTCACTAGAAAACTCTTTACTTGTCGTTAATTGGGCGTTTGCCTGAGCAATTGTATATTTATCTTCAGCATCTGCAGAAAGATAAATAATTTCATCCGATACAAAGGGAACAATACTAGTTTCGCCTTCGAATTTTGAAAGCCGCTTTAAAACTTTAGCGTCAACCAGAGTTCCGGATTTGAAAAGCAACTCTTCACTCTTCGGGTCATAAACATCTTCTCGCAAAGTACGACCTTCCAAACGTTCATCATTTGAAGGCATTATTTTGTATACTCTACGATATGGGGTTTCAATAAAACCATACTCATTCACGCGGGCAAAAGAAGCCAAGCGACCAATAAGACCAATATTTGGGCCTTCGGGTGTTTCAATAGGGCAAATACGCCCATAATGTGAGTGATGCACATCGCGGACATCAAAACCTGCACGCTCACGTCGAAGACCGCCCGGGCCTAAAGCGGAAAGAGTGCGTTTATGGCGCAACTCAGCTAATGGGTTAGTTTGATCCATAAATTGTGAAAGCTGCGAAGAGCCAAAAAACTCACGCAAAGCTGCAACGACCGGGCGAATATTAACCAAAGTAACTGGCGATAGTTGTTCCTGATCGCGAATGGACATGCGTTCTTTAATAACTCGCTCCATACGTCGCAGGCCGATACGCAACTTGTTTTGAATCAACTCACCCACTGTCTTAACACGGCGATTACCCAGATGATCGATATCATCTGGACGTTCAGCACCATTATTAATCTGAATCATGCGACGAATCAATCGAATAATATCGCTCTTTGAAATCGTACGGTGCGGAATAGGAATGTTCAGGTCAAGTTTTTGGTTTAGTTTGTAACGACCCACTCTTTCCAAGTCATAATGCCGCTGGTCAAATAACTGCTCTTCAAGAAACTGGCGTGCATTATCGAGTGTAGCAGGGTCACCTGGACGCATTTTTTTGAAGAATTCAATCAATGCCTGTTCAGCAATCGGCTGATTAGAAGCTTTCCAATCAGGTTCCTGCTTTAGTGTAGATGCCATAAACATACGTTCGGGGTTATTATCTACTTCTCTGAAAATAGAAAGAATTTCTTCATCAGAACCAGTCTTAATGGGAGAATCTTTGATGCCATCAGATACTGCAGCAAGTGCGCGTAAAAAAACAGTGATTGGAACGGTGCGTTTACGATTAAATTTAAGAATAATGTAATCGGATTTTCGAGTCTCAAACTCCATCCAGGCGCCACGGTCTGGTATAAGTTTCGCCATTGCAAGCGGGCGCCCTGTCGCACGATCCGCAGGAGCCTCAAAATACACGCCTGGAGAACGAATTAGCTGAGAAACCACAACACGTTCAGTGCCATTAACAATGAAAGTGCCTTTATCAGTCATTTCTGGAAAGTCGCCAAGGAAAATATCCTGCTTTATGGGCTCAGGAACATCTGGACCAGCTAAAAGAACAGAAACATACAATGGGCTGGAATATGTGAGGTCACGCTCAACACACTCTTCAATCGAATGCTTGGGCTCTCCAAACCAATATTTAAGGCCCCACTGTTGAGACTCAGGGCCACGACTCGGGAAAAACAATTTCATCCCTTTGTTATACGACTCGATTGGTGATACCTCGTGAAAGAGATCACCCAAACCTTCCTTCTTGAGTCTTTCAAAAGAATCAAGTTGTACTTCTATTAAATTAGGAAGATCGAGCTTAACTGGAATACGTGCGTAACTTTTTTGAGACAAAGAAGATGCCATTCTTCTCTCCTGACTTTGGGCTGAGTTATGAAACGAGTTTAACTGCCCCAATTGGACAGCGACCTAACATTATATCGAAATGAATATAAAAAGTCAAGGAAACCACCATCATATTAATTGTATAGGGTATATACACAACATCATTCTTGACAATCTATATAAGTACGTGTAAAATCACGGTCGCTTAACAAAAAAATACATATGCCGAGATAGCTCAGTTGGTAGAGCACGCGACTGAAAATCGCGGTGTCCCCAGTTCGATCCTGGGTCTCGGCACTCTCGGCTGGTATAATAGCCGAAATTATGCGGGCGTAGTACAGTGGTAGTACGTCTCCTTGCCAAGGAGAAGGTCGTGGGTTCGAATCCCACCGCCCGCTCAAACATGGAGGGTTGCAGATTGGAATATATTTTGATCTGCAATCCTTATTATGTATATGGCGTCGTGGCCAAGTGGTAAGGCAAGGGTCTGCAAAATCCTCATCAGGGGTTCAAATCCCCTCGACGCCTCCTCAAAAGCAAACCAATTGGTTTGCTTTTTTGTTTAAGTATTTTCTACCGTACAAACCATTAACACGCACGCACGCCTGCACTTGCCCTGGCAGGCAACGCAGCGCGGCGCAAGTGTGCAGTATTTGGACGAGTTACACGAATTCTCCTTGTTATCATTCGCGAATTAGAAAATTCACGCTATTCGTCTTTAAAACAGCAACAACCAACCTTAATGTATGGTAACAAATTTAAATAATATTATGAAAAAACCTAAAAAAAGTCTATAATCAATTATGAAAATCCAGCAAATCTCATCTGCGCTAAAAATATCCATTACCTACGTCTTAATAGGGGGAGCGTGGATTCTACTCTCTGATCAAGCAACTGCTTTAATATTTACCAACCCAGATCAGTTTTCGATTGCCCAAACATACAAAGGCTGGCTTTACGTCATTGTGACAGCATTCATCCTTTTTATTGCAATAAAAAACGAAAAAAGCACGCTTATTATAGCGGAACAAAATTTTTCAGATCTCTTCGAATCAACAGCAGAGGGAATATTTCGGTCATCGCCAGAGGGGCGCTTTATCAATGTAAATACAGCAATGACCAAAATCTTTGGGTACCAATCTCCTGAAGAGATGATTGCAAAAATCAGTGATATAAGCACACAGATCCATTTATCAACAGATAGCCGCAAACAGTTTATTGAAGTGCTGGAACACGACGGCATGGTTGAAAATTTCGAAGCAAGAAATCTAAAAAAAGACGGGGATATAATTTGGACATCAACAAATGCCCATGCTATAAAAGACAAAAATGGAAAAATTTTATATTATGAAGGATTCGTCATTGACATTACAAAGCAAAAAAAAGCAGAAAATGCTCTAATCGCTGCTGAGGAACACTATCGCATACTAGTTGAAAAATTACCCGCAGTCGTTTTTATGGACAAATTCAATCAACCTCAAGAGACTCAGTATATAAGTCCGCGCATAAAAGATTTACTTGGCTACACCCCGCAGGAATGGGAAGCTGGTCATAATTTATGGGAAAATTCCCTCCACCCCGAAGATAAAGAGCGAGTATTAACTGAAGACATTCGAACCGATAAAACCGGCGAACCATTCCGCATTGAATATAGATTACGTCACCGAAATGGCAGCTATATCTGGATTAAAGAAGATGCATCACTTATCCTTAGCGAAGATGGCGATCCCCTATTTTGGCAAGGCATTCTCCTCAATATTACGGAACAAAAGCAGGCTGAAGACGCCTTAAAACGTCGTGACGCAATCATTAAAGCGGTTGGTTTTTCGGCAGATCAATTTCTAAAATCCTCCATCTGGGAAGAAAGTATCAACCAAGTGCTTGCCCAATTTGGAAAAACAACTCAGGTCAGCCGAGTGTACGTCTTCCAAAAAATAATGGATAGAAATAGCGTATTTGTATCTCGAACATTCGAGTGGTGCAATTATGGGGTAAAACCACAAATCGATAACAAAACCTTTCAAAACACAGATCTTATAACGGCTGGATTCTCACGCTGGGTCGAACTTTTCAACGCAGGCATACCAGTTTACGGGGCGATTAAAAATTTCCCTACCCAAGAGCAAAAAATTCTGGAGGAGCAGGGAATCCTGACGTTAATCTGTATCCCGCTTCAAATCGAAAAAGACTGGTGGGGCTTTATCGGATTTGATGAATGTACCTTTGAGCGTGAATGGACTGAGGCGGAAATTGAAGCACTTAAAGCTGCATCCAACACTCTTAGCGCAGCAATCGAGAAAAAACTGGGCGAAGAAGCCCTGTTGAACAGTGATGTTAGTTATCGTGGTTTATTTAACAGTATACACGATGCGATTTACGTTCAGGATATTCATGGTTGTTTTCTTGATATAAACGATGGCGCAGTACAAATGTATGGATATCCAAAAGAATATTTTATCGGCAAGACACCCACCGCACTGAGTGCCCCAGGCAAAAACGACATGGATAAGGTAACACAGGCAATTCAACATGCCTTCGATGGCGACGCGCAACAATTTGAGTTTTGGGGAAAACGAAGTAATGGAGAGATTTTCCCGAAGGATGTCCGTGTATTTAAAGGGACTTATTTCGGACAATCTGTAGTTATTGCCATAGCCCAAGACATTACAGCACGAAAACATGATGAAGAGGGCCTGCAAAAACAACTAAAAGAATTAACTGTTCTTCACTCTATTGCAATAGCTGAGTCAAGCGCTCAAAATATAGACGAATTAATCCAGAGCGTCACCGATATTATTGGAAATACTTTATATCCCGATAATTGCGGCGTCCTTTTGCTTAACGAAACGAGGGATAAACTAAAACCCCATTCTTCCTACCGCGGTACAAATATAGAAGCCCTCTCTCTTAGCATGTCGCTAACTGAAGGTATAGCTGGGAAAGTTGCCAGTACAGGAAAACCGATCCGCTTAGGGAATGTGTCACTTGAACCACTTTATTATCAAACAACAAACGGTATTCTATCAGAACTTTGTGTTCCGATCAGCAATGAAGCAAAAATCATGGGTGTATTAAACATAGAAAGCAAACAACCCAATGCCTTTACCGTAACTGACGAGAGGCTCCTCAACACCATTGCAAATGGAATGGCAAACGCAATTGAGAGAATACAACTTTTTGAACTGGAACAAATACGCCGTAAGCAAGCCGAAATTTTACGCGAAGTAACTGGAACATTAACTTCATTCACAGAACTCAAAACACTCTTCGAAAATATTTTTAACTCCCTCGACAAATTAATAAGCTACGATAGCGCTTCAATTGAAATGGTAAATCATGGATATTTTGAGATCGTCGCCGGACGAAACATCTCTAAAAATTTAATAGGCAGGAAGTATGTGTTTAGCCCTGATAAATGGGGAGATATATATAACCTACGTCAACCAATCATTATTCAAAACATCCAACAGGATGCCCGCTTCGAAAAATTTGAGGAAACAAGTTACATCCGCGGCTGGATGGGCATTCCTTTATTTGTAACAGATAGAATCATTGGTTTTCTAAATCTTGACAGCCGAACAGCAGGCTCCTTTAACCAGGAACATGCTGCCATTGCACAAACTTTTGCAAACCAGGCCGCGATCGCCATAGAAAATTCCCGTTTATTTGAATTGGAGCATCACCGCCGTAAAGCAGCTGAGGTACTTAGCCAGGCAACATCCGCTCTAGCCAATACCCTTGATGTCAACGGGCTGCTAGAAAACGTACTGGATTGGTTAAAAAAGATTGCGCCCTATGACAGCGCATCTATTATGCTAAACAATGGGAACACAGTAAAACTTGCAGCAAAACGCAACCTTTCCAAGCAATTCATCATCGGTCAGGATTTTCCAATGACAGAAAAGTGGAGAGGGGTTGGTGAAAGTAGAAAACCTCTTATTATTGAAGACGCTCAAGAAAATATATATTTTGAAAAATGGGAGGGCAGTAACTATATCCATGGATGGATGTGTGTCGCCATGTTTACACAGGACAATTTGATTGGTTTTATTAACCTGGATAGTCAAACAATGGGAATCTACACAGAAGATCACGGAACACTGGTGCAAACATTCGCCAACCAGGCGGCAACTGCCATAGAAAATGCCCGTCTCTTCGTCTTGGAAAGAAAGCGACGCGAAAATGCCGAGACGGTCAGGCAGGCAACCACAGCACTGTCGAACTTACTTGACCTGCCGTCTCTGCACCAAGCAATCCTTGAATGGATGTACAAGATCACACCCTATGACAGTGCTTCCATTTTAGAATGTGAAGGTGACTACATTCGCATTACGGCAGCCATTGGTCTTCCCTCCCCAGAGAAAGCCCTAGGGCAGGCTTTCCCATCAGACAATATCCTATGTAAGATCATGAATGAAACAAATGAACCATTAATAATTGAAGACTGCGATAAAGATTCCCGCTTTGCACGATGGGGAGATATAAATAATGTCCACGGATGGATGGGTGTTCCCCTAATTTCACGTGGACAGGTAATCGGATACATCACACTGGACAGTCACACTCCCAGCGCCTTCACGCAAAACGATGCAGTTGCCGCCCAAACCTTTGCCCATCAGGCAGCAACATCTCTTGAAAACTCGCGGCTATTTACAGAAACAAAACAACGACTCGACGAATTGGAAATCATAAGCCGCGTTTCTTTTTCACTGCGCGCCGCGCACGACACAAAGGAAATGCTTCCTATTTTGCTAAATGAAATCAAAGCCAGTGTCGGTACAGACTCCGCTGCAATCTGGCTGTATGAGTCTGAGGATAACGAGTTGAAGTCAATGACAACTGCAGGCTGGTTCAGCCTCCAGCCAAAATCCAATTTCAAGCCAACTGAAGGCATTATTGGCAACGTCTATTCCAGCGGAGTGGCATATGTAACTACAGATTCAGTGGCCAATTCTGAGCCCGATCCCGAAAACTCGATCTTCTTTGGCAAAAATGGAAATGGGATTGCTGTCCCAATTCGTACAACAACAGGAACAATTGGCGCACTGGCTGTAGCAATAAACACACCCTATAAAGTTAAATCGCACCAAATAAAACTGGTCACCACCCTGGCAGAGATCGCAGGCAATGCCATCCATCGCTCCAATCTTTATCAACGAAGTGAAGAACAAATACAACGCCTTACAACCATGCGCGAATTAGACACAGCCATCACATCCAGCCAGGATCTGCACATCACACTTGATATCGTAACAGAAAATCTGATTGCCAAAATGGGCGTAGATGCCGCCGCAATCCTCGTATTCAACCCAGACAGCCAAATACTCGAATACCACGCCGCCACAGGGTTTGAAAATAGAAACACTTTACATAACCCAATCAACATTGGAGAAAGTTTAGCCAGCCAGATATTACTCAGCCGCAAAGCCATATACATCAAAGATATAACAAAAGAAAATAATTTACAGTTAACCACACACCCCATACTAAAAGAATTTACCAGCTACTATGCAATTCCGCTTTTTAGCAAAGGCGCCACAAGAGGCATCCTTGAAACCTATTTTCGTTCCCCCTTCCTCCCCACTGCCGATTGGATCGATTTCCTTCATGCACTTGCAGGGCAAGCCACCATCGCCATCGACAACGCCCAATTGTTTAAAAACCTCCAACAATCCAACCAGGAACTTTCTCTTGCGTATGACATAACCCTGGAAGGCTGGGGAAAAGCGCTTGAACTACGTGATAAAGAGACACAGGGACATACACGCCGCGTCACCTATCTGACCCTGGAACTGGCACGGCAAATGGACATTCCCGAATCTGAATTATTACACATCCGCCGCGGCGCTTTACTGCACGACATTGGGAAAATGGGCGTTCCAGATAACATCCTAAGAAAAAATGGGCCGCTCACTCAAGATGAAATTTTCGAAATGCGCAAACACCCTCAATATGCCTACGACCTGCTGACTCCCATCACATATCTGCGCCCCGCCATGGAAATCGCCTACGCCCATCACGAATGGTGGGATGGAAGCGGCTACCCACGCGGGTTAAAAGGGGAAGAAATACCACTCTCCGCCCGCATTTTCGCAATCATAGATGTTTGGGATGCACTATCATCAGACCGCCCTTATCGAAAAGCATGGCCGCGTAAAAAAATATTGAACTATATTAAAAGCCTTTCAGGCAAACAGTTTGACCCGCGTATATTAAATGTATTTTATAAAATGATCGCAAGTGAAATTAAGCTGGTAGATTCAGATATTTCCCTAAAGATAAAGCCAAAAACTCGGGAAAATGCAACGGAAAAAAATACGGCAAAAAAGAAGTGCTGATTTTAGTCAGCGCTTCTTTTTTGTTATCGTAAATTTTATTTAACTCGCAGGAATCGCCGCTTGCCCACCTGCAAAATCCCAGGATGCGGAAATGGAGCATCGCCGCGCTCCAACACTTCTCCATCCAGGCGCACACCTTTCTGGTCGATCAACGAACGTGCCTTGCTCTTGCTTTCAGCCAAATTCGCAGCCAGAATCACATCCACAATTGTTTGGCCAGTTTGCAGCGCGAACTCCGGCATTTCATCAGGGATTTCCTTTTGCTGGAAGGTCTTAATAAAATTCTCTTGCGCCGACTTTGCATCCTCGGCGCCATAAAAAATACCGACGATCTCGCCTGCCATGTTCATTTTTGCATCACGCGGATGTAAAACACCAGAGACCAAATCCTTTTCGATTTGCTCAATCTCATGTGGACTCCAACGCGTAACGAGGCGCATATATAAACTCATTGCCGTATCAGGCACCGACATCACCTTGCCAAACATATCGTTTGCACCCGTATTGATCGGTACAATATTCCCAGTGGATTTGGACATTCGCTGTGTGCCATCGGTGCCGGGTAAAATCGCAGTAATCACGCCCACCAATGGCTTTTGACCCAGCGCTTCCTGCAATTTTCGCCCAGCGACGATGATATTAAACAATTGGTCAGAGCCGCCAATTTGCACATCGGTTTCCATCGCAACCGCATCATAGCCTTGCATCAATGCATAGAACGTTTCGTGCAAATAAATCGGCTCGCCTTTATCCAAACGATTCGAAAAATTATCGCGCGCCAAAAATTGCTGCACTGTGAAATTCTGCCCAAGGCGAATCAAATCCACCAACGTGAGTTTCGACAGCCACTCCCCGTTATAGCGGATTTTCGTTTTCTCGCGGTCAAGCACACGGTAGGCTTGCTCAGTGTAGGTCAATGCATTTTCGTTGACCCTCTCCTCGGTCAGGATCGGACGCGCTTTATTTTTATCCGAAGGGTCACCTACCAGCGCAGTGTAACTTCCAATCAGAAAAGTGACATCGTGACCCAAATCCTGAAATTGGCGCAGCTTGCGCATGGTGATCGTATGCCCCAAATGCAAATCAGTGGAGGTTGGGTCGTAACCACAATAAACTCGCAGCGGTCTATTCTCTTTTTCGGCCAGCAGCAAACGCGCGCGCAATTCAGCGGCCATGGCTTTCTTGAGGTCTTCATCACCGTATTCCGTGCCTTGCATTAATAATTCAACTTGTTCTTCGATATTCATAACATCTCCTATGGAGCTTAATTGACAAACAAAAACGCGCCCGCGATGATGAGGGCGCGTTTAGAGCACACCATCGCTATTGGTTATGGGCGGGTGTAATCGTAATAAGCGGCGGAATTTATACTGAACATGCGCGTATTATACAACAAGAAATTCACTGCGCCAAATTGAACGAGAAACTCCACGGACCTTTTACAGAATAAAACTCATTGCTGTATACAAGTTCTTCGGCTTGCGCCTGAGTCATTTCGGGCGGGAAACTCAAAATCTGCATGGTCAATACGCCGTTCACATCCAAACAATCCAATGTAATGCCGGTGCCGCGTTCCAGCATGGCTTGTTGTATCTTGGGCATATAGGCTGAACAATATTCACCTTCGCGCGGGGTGGTTGCAATGGCATCAATCACAATCGTTGCATTCGAAAGATCGGCATCAGGCGGCACAACGAATGTCAGCGTATCGCAGCGCAATCCAGTGGCACCATTGGCGGCTTCCTGCAGGCTGACCAAAGTGGTTCCATATTCCTCCACGAGAATCCCGCCATAGGTCAAACTTGCAGAGGAAACGCCCCAATCTGATGTATCGGGCAAAGTAAAGCATACATCTGCATTAACATTTTTTCCATCGACCGAGGCGCGTTCCATGCGCACTTCGATACCGCTGGCCGTTTGATTCGGCGCGGCCAATTCTACTTGTGCAGTTGGATAGGAAGCTGCATCAATATAAGCAGTAGGCTCCACAATCAAGGCAGGTAAAACAGCTATATTTTCCCGCCCCGTCGGGCCACAGGCCGTGATGAAAACCGCCAGCAAGAGGATTATTTTTTTCATATTTTTTCTCCTAGAATCATGACATCCATTCGGAATTAATTGAACAAATCGGCCAGCGCTTCACGCGGACCTGAAAACTGGAACCGGTACCCAGACTCGATCAGCCGTTTGGGTTGAGCAAACCTACCTTCCAAAACAAGGACGCTCATTTCGCCTAAAAGGATCCGCAATAAAAAGGCGGGCGTGGGAAACCAATACGGGCGATGCAGCACATCTGCCAGCGCACGATAAAAATCAGCGCTGGATGTAGGCATGGGCGCAATCAAATTATACGCGCCATGTGCGTTTTCACTTGCAATGACATGACGCACTGCACCAACCCAATCGTGGATGTGAATCCACGGCAGGGCAAATTTTCCATCACCCAAAGGGCCGCCCATCAATAATTTGACGGGCAAAGCCATGAGCGGCATGAGTCCCTCCCCTTTCGCAAGCACAGGAGCCGAACGAAGCACAACACGGCGCACTCCTAATGCTTCCACAGATTCAGTTGCAGCTTCCCATTGAACGGTAAGCTGCGCGAGGAAGTCATCGGCGGGCGGCGTGGATTCATCGGCCAGTGCGCCATGTAAGCCGTAGTGATTAATGCCCGATTGTTGAATAAAAATGCCGGGGCGCTGAGTGGCTTCTAGAATCGCTTGAGCAAGCGCACGGCCGGGAAAGATGCGCGAGTGGTGGAAGTCGCGTTTTGTGGCGGGAGTCCAGGGCCAGGAGGCGAGCGTTTTACCTGCGAGATGAATGATGACATCCATTTCGTTGACGAGATGACTCCATCCGCTGGTTGTTTTTGCATCCCACAGTACGGCTTGCGCACCTGAGGGCACCGATGAACCGCGTGTGAGAATGAAAACCTTATGCCCGTCTGTGAGAAAAGATTTGGTAAGGGCGTGGCCGAGAAAACCTGAGCCGCCCGCGATCATGATATTCATTTCAATACTCCTGTAATGATAAGCGGTTAGTAAAAAATTACGGATTCAAATAACTGGCAGTATAATCACGCAGATTACTGAGACATTATGTACGAACCCGTACTGGTACTCAACGCAAATTTTGAGCCGATCCATGTATGCTCAACACGACGGGCTGTTGGTTTGATCCTTGCTGGCAAAGCCGATATGATCGTGAATGGACGCGGGCACATCCGCACGATAACACAGTTGCTTCCGCGCCCTTCAGTTATTCGACTGGGAACTCAGGTTCATCGACCACGGCCACGCGTCAAATTATCGCGCCGCGAAGTGTTCAGACGCGATAATTATACCTGTCAGTATTGCGGCAGGCGCGATGTCAACTTGACTGTGGATCATGTCATTCCGCGCCATTTGGGCGGGCCGCATAAGTGGACAAATCTGGTGGCGGCTTGTTCTGCCTGTAATCATCGCAAAGGCGGCCGCAAAGTGGCTGAGGCGCATATGCGTTTGGCGCATGTGCCAAAAGAACCCCCTGCGAATGCAGCCTATATTTTTGGGCGGCATCTTGCAGAAAATGGCGAGTGGGAGCCGTATATCTCAGGCTGGTAGATGCTGCAATTCCCATCTATACCGCACTCGGTCACAAATTGCGCTTTTTCAGAGGGTGGAAAGCGCAATTTGTGACCGTGGGTATTATATATAAACTCAAGCTGCGCAACGGATACCACCAAAAGCAACCGCTTGAGTTTTTTTGTTCTGCCTGTTCATGGCGATACTCGTTATAAGCGGGCAGAGAAAATATATTTAATTATCTTTTCTCTGCCGTACAAACTATGGCTTTCACCCAATTCACACATATTGCTGGTTTTTGAAAATGTACGATAGAGAATTATTTTTCAAACACTCCCCTACCTGGACATTACGTTCTGTAAAAGACCGGGAGTAATATTTGCCTCGATCAATGCGGCAACAGCCAGCAAAGGAACCACTACACCCAGAAATATCTTTGCCCAATCAGCCAGCAGCTCAAGGATCACTTCCCCCATGGATTTCCCTGTTTGCGGCGTAACAATAGAAGCGCCCATATAAAGCACCACTGCGCTGCCGATCATCAATGCGGGGATTTCAAAAATTCCATGCGGCACGACACCTGCAAGGAATATCGGCCAGGGTTGAATTCCGAGCAATTGCAACAGCGCAAACACACCGCCGATCAAGCCGATATTCAACATATATAACAAAAGACCCAAAACACTAAAAGAAAACAAGCCCATAAAAAATATAACAACCACTGCGCGTGTATTATTCAGAAACAGAAACGGTGCATTAATACTGCCCTGCAAGCCTGATAGATCGGGCACTTCACTGGCACGCGCTGCGATCTTTTCAAGATCTTCAGGGGAAGCCTTTGCAATCATATCCGAGACATTCACGGTGACCCAGTCATATCCCATCCACAAACTAACTCCTGCAATTAACGTCACAGCAAGCATCGCAGGCGCAATCCGCCGCATGGCACCGCCTAGAACACGGCCATACCATTCACCAAAAGAATGCGCATCGCCGATGAAATTTTCGCGAAATGTACGCCCGATCCAACGCAGGTTGATTACATCAATTTCACGACCCAGCAAATACTCACGCTGAAAGTGCGCAATGCCAACGCGGATCAACAACAATGAAATAATCATCACACCCGCAACAGCCAGCCAGAGCACCTGTTCATTGCCCCAAAACAACATCACCGCTTCACCCTGCATCAAAATGGCGACAGGAATCACAATAAAAGATGCCAGCAAGTTTGCAGCCTTCACTGAAGTGGACTGCACAGAGATCACAATCGCCGCGCTGACCATCAACGTGGCGTGCGCGGTCGTCAAAAAGAACAACTGCACCATTACACTGAGTGACGGCATATTAAGTCCCTGCTGTGAAACCATAATCAGGTATAGAAAAATTGAAAGATAACTCGCCACCAAAGGTGTGGCCACGCCCACCAGAAATTTTCCAAAATACAATTGCCAATCATCAAGTGGAGCGCTCAAAATGGGCTCGATCGTGCCGCGCTCTTTCTCACCCACAAAAGCTTCCAACGCAACCACAAGCGAGATCGTAATCGGGAAAAAGCCGATGATTAAAATGGAGAATGGCACAAGCTTATCCAAAATCAAATTGGCGTTATATTGATTTAAGAAATCCACAGTTTGTTTGGCAAACTCATTCATCAGGATCGGAAAACAAAGAACAAGAATTATCATCGGCGCCAGCACACGCCAATCACGAAATTGATCCTTCAATTCACGCCCTGCCACAAGCCAGACAAGTTTAAGTTTATTGAACATTTTCGCGTCCTTTTGCTTCGGCCATTACTTTAAGATATACCTGCTCCAATGTGCGCGGTTCTTCCTGAAAGGCCATGACTGATGCAGACCTGGCTGACAAGACTTTCAAAATTTGCGGATTGGATTCCTGCGGACGCTCCACACGCACTTTCAAACTGGTCGCTGTCCGAGAGAGCAATTCCACATCTTTGGGGAGTTCCACCCCACTTGAATCCCATGTCTCGCTAAATTTGATTTCATACTCAGAAGCGCCGAGTACAGTACGCTTCAACTCTTCCAGCGTGCCTTGCATCAAAACACGTCCGCGATAAATAATGGCGATCTTATCTGCCAGCGCTTCCACTTCGGTAAGATTATGCGAGCAGATCACAATCGTGCGCTGAGACGATTTCAAGCGTGCAATTTCATCGCGTACCAATCGCGCAGATTCAGGATCCATTGCAGATGTGGGTTCATCCAGCAAGAGTACGCCGGGCTCATGCATCATGGCGCGCGCCAGCGCTAATTTCTGGCGCATCCCTTTCGAGTATTCGCCAATCCTGCGGCGCGAGGCTTCCGTCAGCCCAAAGTATTGAAGCAAATGGTCACTGCGTGCTTTTCGCACATTCGCTGAAAGGCTGTAGACTTGCCCGAAAAAATCCAGATATTCGATGGCGGTCATACGCATGTACAAACCATGCTGTTCTGTCAGTACCCCAACAGAAGAGCGCACATCATGTCCATTTTTGACAACATCATAGCCAGCCACTCTGGCCCAGCCGCGAGTCGGCGTCAGCAAAGCAGTCAACATGCGGACGGTAGTGGTTTTACCCGCGCCGTTCTGGCCTAGAATCGCCAAAATCTGGCCGGCATCCACTGAAAGGTTCACTTCATCCACTGCCAAAAAATCATGGAATTGCTTGGTGAGATCGTGAGTTTCTATCATATTGATTCCTTGTTAGGTAAATAGGGAGTGCATGGAAACTATTGTATTCCCCTCTATCCTGTATTCATCTTCACAGAGACCTTACAATTTCTGGACAGGTCTATAACGCAGGTAAAAATGAATCCCCACAGAAATCAATATGATCGCAAAAAATATCTGATTGATATTAAATCCATATACAAGTGCAACATCAAGGCGCAGGAATTCAAGTGAAAAACGAACGAGTGAATAAAAGCCAAGATAGGCAAGAAAGATATCGCCCGCTTTGAGTACATTCATAAAACGCCGCATGAGCCACAACAGAAAAAATATATTTATAAAACTCAAAATGATTTCATAAGCGAACAATGGATGATAGAACTCGATACTTTCAAAGCCGCTCAAACGATACGTTGGCTCAATAAATATCTTCCAGGGTACGTTGGTGGGCAAGCCATACAGTTCCTGATTGAAATAATTTCCAAGGCGGCCGATAGCTTGGGCAAAGGCCAGACCTGGGGCGAGAATATCTGCCAATTCCCAAAAACTTAATTCGTTTCTGCGTGCGAAAAAAAATAAGGCAATCGAACCGCCGATCCATGCGCCGGGGATGCCATAGCCGCCAAGCCAAAGGGCGAGCGCGTCTAAAAAATGGGAGAGATAATATTGGGTGGTCAGACCCAGTTGAACGGAGGAAAGAGGCGGGGTGAAAATATGCCAGAGGCGCGCGCCAACCGTCGCCCAAATCAGCACGGGCAGGAAAAGATAATAAATCGTCTCAGGATCGTATCCACGACGTTTTGCCTGACGCGCGGCTATTAAAGCGCCCACAGCGATGCCAAGGACTAGCAAGAGTCCGCTTAAGCGAAAGGTTAAGGGGCCGAGCGAAAATCCATCAGACATTAGTGTATATATTCCCTGGCTTTATTTTCGCGTTCTTTTCTCATGCGTTCATGCCCCTGTGCGCGGACGTGGAGGATGCGCTGGAGCGCGGTGATATTTCCCAGTATTGCGATCAAGATGACGGCAATAAAAGGCTGATTAAATATCAATAAAGGAATCAGTACAATGTAACGTTCAACACGGGTAAGGATGCCTACTTTAGCCGTAAAGCCCAAGCCCTCTGCGCGGGCTTTGACATAAGAGACAAGCACCGAGCCAGCCGTGGCGGCAAATGTAAGCATGACACCATCATAATTTTCCTGTGAAAGAAAATAATATAAAAGTCCGCCAAAGGTGATGAACTCCGCGTAGCGGTCACTGACCGAATCGACGAAACCGCCGAAGTCACTGGAGTCACCGCGCAGGCGGGCCATGGTTCCATCTAATGTGTCTACTAGAACAGAGAGCAACAGGATAATTCCGCCCGTTGTCATTTTTCCCTGTGAAATAACATAGGCACCAAAGGTGGTACCAAGCAAGCCCAGCAATGTGATGGTATTCGGAGTTAGCCCGATGTGATTCAGGAATGTACCGATCGGGTCTAATATGCCCTTAAAGATAAGCCGCAATCTATCGGTGAAAGTTATTTTTTTATTCATGGGGATTAGTCACTGCCTGCTGTTTAAGCTTCAAGATTACCTTCATCTAAATCTTCTGCGCTGACGAGCACATCCCGTTCCTTGCCGCCGCCTTGCGAGGGGCCGACAATTCCCATTTCTTCAAGCTGATCGAGCAATCGCGCGGCACGCGGATATCCGACTCGCAGGCGGCGCTGTAATAACGAAGCCGATGCGCGTTGACTGCTGCGCACGATGGAAATTGCCTGTTCGATCAAGCCGTCATCTTCGCCTTCACCAGGTTCCTGTAATAGTTTTTCCCATGGGGGAACATCATCCACTTCAATATCACTCTTTTGCCAATGTGAAATGATGCGTTCAATTTCCATGTCGGTAATCATCACGCCTTGTGCGCGGATGGGATTGCCCACCTCAGGGTTGAGGAAGAGCATATCTCCGCGGCCCAGCAAAGATTCTGCGCCGGTGTAATCCAAAATAACGCGGCTATCAATGCCAGAGGCAACCGCAAAAGCCAAACGCGCGGGGAAGTTGGCTTTGATCAGCCCTGTGACTACATCTGTAGAGGGGCGTTGCGTAGCGACCACCAGATGAATGCCCGTGGCACGCGCCATCTGCGCGAGACGAACCAGATTATGCTCAGTGACATCGGGCGCAGACATCATCAGGTCGGCGAGTTCGTCAATCAGGACAACAATGCGCGGCAATGGAACGCCATCGGCTTTGCGTCTGATCTTATTATTATAGGATTGAAGGTCACGCGCGTGCGCACTTTCAAGCAAACGATAACGATGTTCCATTTCAACAACCACCCAGCGCAATACGCCCAGAATACGCTCAATGTTGGTTTCCACTTTCCCATAAAGATGAGGCAACCCATTAAAACGAATCAATTCCACCATTTTAGAATCGATCATCACCATGCGTAAATCTTCAGGAGTGTTATTCATGGCAAGACAAGCCGCGATGGAGGTGATACATACCGATTTACCAGAACCTGTTGCGCCTGCGATCAGAAGATGCGGCATGCGTGCAAGGTCTGCAATTAAGGGGTGGCCTGATACGTCACGACCAATGGCGACAGCCAGCGGTACGCCCATCTTGTTAAATGTATCTGACTCGAGCAAAGTCTTTAAGCGCACCACGGAGCTTTGCGCATTCGGCACTTCGATGCCGACATAAGGCTTGCCAGGCACAGGCGCTTCAATACGCAGGCGTTGAGCAGATAAGGCAAGCGCAATGTCTTTCTCCAACGAAGCAATTTGCGCAACGCGTACTTTCATTTGTTGCACATCTTCTTCATCTGAGCCGGGTTTTTTGATAAAGCCCGGTTGAACTGCAAATTGAGTAACAGACGGCCCAACACGATATCCAACGACAGTGGCGGGAATGCCAAAGTCGGCCAGGGTTTTCATGATCAAGCCTGCTGTTTGATTAATGGTACGGTCATCCGCACGGACGGCTGTTTTTTCGCCGAGCAAAATATGCAAAGGGGGAAGATACTCACCACGCGGTGAAGGCTTGGAAGATTTCTCGTCCTTTTTTTCTGCGGCTTTCAAAGAGGTGCGGAATTCTGGCGGTAAGGGTTGCGTTTTTTTCTTTGGTGCAATTTCTTCTGCGGCCAGCTCTTCTTCTTTATTTTCAAGAGCCGCTTCAGAAGAGACACGGGCGGCGACAAGTATTGAAGGCGCTTCACCTGCGATGTGCAATAACCAAGCCTCAAGTTTTGCCCACAAGCCAAAGGCTGTCATAACCAGTAAGACCCAAACAAAGAAGATGACCAATGTGCCGAGGATGGAGCCCATAGACTGCCACGCCAATGTGATCAATCCCCAGCCGAGACGGCCGCCATCTGCGCCAGACTCTGCCCGGATGAGGCTGTTGCCTCCGAAGGCAGCGAGCAGGCCCAGGGTTAAGAGAGAGGCGAGTTCGAGGGCGATGAGTCGCCCCCAGTGAATCTCTTTGCTGTCACGTCGCAGGAGTGTAAATCCAATGTTGCCTATTCCAAAAAGAATAAGAAAACTGCCCCAGCCAAACCAGAGTTTTAACAGGTTTGCAAATGGAGTTAATAATGCGCCTTCGGTAAAGCCCCATACTGCGAGCAAAGACATAATCGCAAAGGCCACAAAAAACACACCTGCGGCGTCGCGTAGAAAGCGGCCAAATTGCAGGTTGAAACCTGCCAGCCTTTCGAGCCAGTCATTGTGTAGGGGCGGTTCAGATTGCGAGTATTGCCTATGTGGGCGTGGAGATTCGGGCATTTTATTTATGCAAGCCTCATGCTAAGTCCCATGCGTTGATGGGCGGCGTCCAAATGCAGGATGCGCACTTGCACACTTTGTCCTTCAGCTAAAAATTCTTTCAGTGGTTTGCCCTCATCCAATGGGATTTCGGAAACATGAATCAAGCCTTCGATGCCATTCTCTAAACGAGCGAACGCGCCGAAGGAAAGCACGCTTGTAATGGTGGCAGGTTTCAAACATCCTTCCGGTGAATCGACCAGTGCATGGGCCCATGGATTCGGAAGTAAGCGTTTGAAACTTAAAGCAACACGGCAGCGCTCCGGGGATAGATCAAGCACTTGCACATCAATCGTACTGCCAATTTTTACAATTTGAGTTGGATGTGAAACACGTCCCCAGGATAATTCTGAGATGTGGATCAAGCCTTCGACTCCACCCAGATCAACAAATACGCCAAAATCAGTGATATTCGTTACAACGCCTTGAATATGTTGGCCAGGCTGTAAAGCGTGGAATAGTTCTGCGCGCTTGCCAGGTTCTGATTGCGCGGCACGCTCAGAGAATACAACGCGGCCATCTTCAGGCACACATTCGATCACTTTCAAACGAAGTGATCGGCCTACATAAGATTCGAGATCATGGTCACGTTCCCCGCTCTCGACCTTGCCAGCCAGATCAATGAGATGCGAAAATGGCACAAATCCATAGAGACCTTCGCCCTCCACAAGCAGGCCTCCGCGATTATGCCCGGTGACAGCGAGATCAATGATCTGATCGCGCATATATAAGTCTTTGATCTGACTCCAATTTACAGCAGGCATTTTATCTGTGGAACTGCTCTTCGCATCCTCGCGTACCTCAGACCTGCCCCCCACCACCCGAGCCATGGGCGCCGCCGAAGAACGACTCTCTTCAGCCAGCACCGATGACCACCAACCCTCGTCTATTATGAGCATTGGATTTTCCTGTATACTTTTTTGCCCAATCATTTTGGACTCCTTCCCATTCCTATCAATATGAGCGTTGAGTTTCTTCCCAAAAACTGGAGAAGCGCGCTCGTTGCACACTTTTGAGTTGCAGACTGAAATCTGCAGTTTACTTTATGCCTCTTTATGGTTTGCTTCCATTTCAAGGATCATCTTTGCAACCGCTTCCACAGCAACGCGCTGTTTTCGATACAAGTCCGCTTCAGACATTGCCAAACGGGAGGCAACGTCACGTACTTTGCGGCCTTCGATAAATTTCATTTCAAGAATATTGTACAGTATCCACTCTGAGGTGAACTTACGATCACCTCTTGGTTTTACCTGATCGACTAGATTACGCAGCAAAGCGCGCAATGCGTTGGCAGAGTTACCATCATCTTTTTCTGCAAGCTCACGCACCACTTGTAGTTTGATCAATGGATTATTCGTCAATTTGGGTCCGCCCCAGTAGTGTGTCAGCGCATCTTTGACCCAATTTGCAAGATCAGCTTCCTGAGGCAGTGACTCAGCCATCAGACTTGCGCGTGTATCGTAGCGGCCTGCTGCGCGCATACGCTGGATCATTTCGACCTGCGGCTGTAAGTCTTCGAGCGAGCGGAAGACACGTTGTTGTAATTGGCGGTCTTGTAATGCGAGTGCGGCGCGATCTGCCAACAACCATAAAGCATCGCGTTGGTCACGTTCCATTAATAGTTTTTCAGACCTTGCGACACCCATCAGACCCAGCAAAGGCGGCGCTTCATCCTGATCCATTTCTGAGCGTCTGCGTTGATGTAAAGGTAACACAAGAAAATCTCCCCACTGGAATTCATGCCGTTCATCACCATTTACATTATCCAATACTTTCGTCAAACTTTCCTGGTCGAGCATGGCGCGATTACCCGCAACCACAATGGGCGATAAAGTTTCATCATCAAGCGCTGCCACAAATGCCGAAGGGGATTGTAAATGGTCACGCACAGCGGCCAGCACAGCTTCGAGAAATTGCTGCAAGTCGCTTTGCGTTAGCAGGCGCTCTTCAAAATTTTGAAGCGTCTGTAATTCACCGCGGTCGCTTCCAAAAAATAACCAGCGTTCCCAAAGGGGCGCGGCAAATGTAATCGCGTGCTCAAGCAGCAAGACAGTTGCAACAACAGTAAAAGGAACAAAGGCATTGTATGGTGAACCAAATAATACTCCGCCCCTGCGTACAACCGTCATCAATGCCAGAGCCGCAGAAGCAACCACCGGGCCACGCATGATCCATTTGACCAAACGACTCTTAATCACACGGTCTGGCCAGGAAACGCCAAAGAAAGCCACGGCATACGCCATCACGATCACCAACACGCCAACCAATGCATTAATAACAGTAGCCACACCCCAAAAGATAAAGGGATGCTGCGCGGCAATACTATATCCAAATAAAAGATAAGGGTAGGAACCCAGCGCAGGGGCTGTGGCGCCAGCCATCAGGTAGAGCATACGGCGGCGGCCTGAACGGGTCAACATCAGGCTATAGGCGCGGGCAAAATTCACACCAGCCCAAACCATCGCGCAGACGTAAAAGATGGTAAACACTTCGGTCCACACCGTCCGCCCAAGATGAGGAGCAGGTTTCCCGTCCAGCACGATCGGGCCGAGCAGGTATCCAAATGCAAGCAAAACGAGAAAGATAGCCGAGATTACATACATCCCCCGTACCGCAAGCCTTCTTCGTCCACGAGAAGGTCGGCCAGCGGTGACAAGCAAAGCATCAGAAAGATGAAGATAGGCTGCGGGAAGAAAAACAATACCAAACCATTGCAGATGTAAAAGCAGGTCAATCGTTATCTTCGCCAGTGATTCATCCTGCAAAGCTTCGGCAGTAAAAACAATTACGACACAAAGCAAAATAATTGCAAATGAACGCGCCACTCTGTCACGCAAATTAAAAGAAAGCGCGTACAGAAACAGCGAAAACGCCGTGATGGCAATACCTGCCGTTAATATCTGGTTGACCGTCTGGATCCCCGCCAGTAACGTGTCCGTCCAACCGTTAATCATACATACCCTTCCAGTAAACGTTTTACAATAAAGCGGCTATCACTATCACCAGAGTTTTAGAACCAACTATTTATGCGGCACTCTGTAACCAGCCACTGATTATTTCAAGGCTTTTCCAAAAAACAAAGCTACATCTTGCGTAAGATAATAATGGTCATTATACCCGCAGAACTCATACCCGAATTTCTGGGCAAAGCGGATGGCTGGAAGATTTTTAGACTGCATCTCAAGAATCAGACGACGATGCGATCTGGACGCCGCCCATTCCTGCGCGGCCCCCAATAAAGCTGATCCTACGCCCTGGCGCCGGCTTGCCACATTAACCACGATATCAGTTACCCACACCACAGAAGCGGTTCCACGCTCAAGCAAGCTGATGTAGCCGACCGGGTCTTTATCAACAAAAGCCGTATACATCATCGATTTTCTGACCCAATCATCTGCGAGCGCAAAGGGATTATGCGGAAACGCCACGGCAATAGAGCGCGGCAAACGTACCTCACGAAAGGTCGCCGCGATCTGCCCTGTATCGCGGCGCAATTCCAATTGCCAAACAGATTCGCTGGTGGTGGAATGGTCCAGCCCCATCAAGCGGGGCAGGTCGGTTGCAACAGTAGGACGAAGTTGAATATCAGACATACGAGTTCCAAAGCAAAATTATTGTAAAGGCACAACACGCACCGGCACAACACAAGCCGGTAACGCCTGTCCTTGATTATCTGTAACTACCAGTCTTATTTGATAATCACCGGGTGTAAGAGCAGTTGTGATCCAGGGACCTAAAGGCCCATCAATCACGGTTATGCGCCCGGCAGAGATTGTAGCCCAGGTGTCGCTTCCCAACGGTGCGACTTCATATTTATAAAACCCAAAATTTGGAATATTCACCGTGCCCACCAGTTCAATTGTGCCTTTAACCTCATCTCCCGCTTTCGGAGAAGTCAACATGATTTGATTGGGCGTACACCCCGCTATATTTGCAACTACTCCTTGAGGAGGCAGGTTTGCAAATTGGGTCATCATTTCAGGGGAAAGCGTGCCGGTAGGGGTTGAGATCAGATCCAACGTGGGCGTGGCAAGAAAAACTTCTGCAGGCAGCCCGGGGATGATAAAGGATGCGACAAAAATTTCTACGCAAAAAAGAACAACGATCAAGCTTGAAATTGCGGCAGACTGACCAAAGCGGCGCGAGGAAAATTGTCGTTCCAAACTATAGACAGCTGTTTGCACTTCCCGCCATGAACGCCATAACCAGCGAAAAGAGAATAACGCTCCAATCGCCAGCACAATGTAAATCAGCGCCTCATATAAAGAGAGGAATTTATAAATTTCTGCCATTCGAAAACTTCAACAACAGCCCTACAGATCAAGCAAGACTGCGCGGATTATCTTTTCAACTTTGGGAGTAATTACTTTCCCAGCTTCGATCACTTCTTCATGTGTTGTGACCGTGGAACCATCCAAATTGGCTTTATTGCTGATGCCAGAAAGCCCAAGCACACGCATATTTCCATGCCGTGCAATGATCACTTCAGGAACTGTAGACATACCAACCGCATCCACTCCTGCCCCACGCAGGAAGCGCAAGTCAGCTGGGGATTCAAACGAAGGGCCGCTCAAACCTGCATACACGCCTTCGCGCAAAGTGATTCCATTTTCCCTGGCAATCTTGCGCGCAAGGTTGTTGTAATCGCGGTCATAAGGCTGACTCATATCCGGAAAACGTGTGCCAATTTCATCAAGATTTGGCCCCATGAGCGGATTCAATCCTGACATGCCCATTAGGTTTAGCTGATCGGTAATCAGCATCACATCCCCAGGCTCAAAATCAGGATGTACTCCGCCTGCGGCATTTGTAACAATCATGTTGGGAATTCCCATGCGCTGCATGACACGCACAGGTAAAGTGACTTCTCCCATGGTGTAACCTTCATAGTAATGAATACGTCCCTGCATAACGAGCACAGGTTTGCCTTCCAATTCACCAATGACAAATTGCCCAACATGCCCATGAACGGTTGAGACGGGGAAATTAGGTATGGCACTGTAAGGGATACGAACCGGCTTTTGGACTGAATCAGCCAGACCGTTAAGCCCGGAGCCGAGAATAATTCCGACAACTGGTTGAATCGAAATTTGCTTTTTTATCGTCTGAACGGCTTCATCTATTTGAGCAAGGGAAATATAATTTTGCATTTATGATTACCTGTGAAAGTGATTTTTTACAAAAGACCATGCTCCCCATTGGAAAGGTCTTATTTGTATTGAGATTATATCAGAAATCAAAAACATCTTTTTTTGAAAGGTAGATAAAATTTACTTATTATGCTATCCTAGCCGACAATGCCGACCATGAAATACTCATCAAAACACTCATCTGAAAACGAATTGAATGTGCTCTCATCGGGGCTGATTGGGATCACTGGCGTGAGCCTTTTGCTCATCCCGGCGCACTTCGACATATTTGACATGAATGCTCCTGTTTGGGTTGGCATGACTCTGGGCATCTTTGCCTACGCTGCATCCATCACTTTACAGATCATATCCATATTAAGAGTCCCGCGCAAGCGGGGTTTATTTATTCAAGGCGCTGTTGTTTCATTTCTTTTTATTTTTGCAGGATTGTTTCTAGAGGCAGGGTATTTTATAGAAACAATCATATTTTTTTATATCGCGATCATGCAATTGATTCTATTAACTCCATTCAAAAAAAATCTGTCGCAAATCAATCTGTTAAAAACAGCATTTATATTAATCAATATCACCAGCGCAGCCTATTTATTACTAACAGGGAATCAATACAGACATATTAATATTGCCCCCTACAAAACCCCTTTGGAAATCGTGTTTCTCGGTTCTTCACTTTTTGGAATTCTTGGGCTGCTCCTGCCGACATTAAAATTCAGATCCTTATTCTCCCGCCTACAGGCTATTCCCTGGCTCGTCTGGTGTGCAATATTTATTCCGACATTATCTGCCGCAAATATCGTTGCGCCGGCACTGCTTTCAATTTCGATCTTACTCGAAGGATTTTTGCCGTGGAGTAAATTAGGTATTGCGAAAAACAATATTCTCGGGCAGAGAATAGTAATGATCACAGCCACACTGGAAATGGCGTTACTCATATTTTTAAGCGCCTTATTGGTTGTTGTGGACCATTCCCTTAATACTGAAATCGGTATATTGATAACTGCGCGTGATGCTGCGTTTTTATTTTTTGGCGCTATATCCGTTGTAAACTATTATGCTTTATTCACATTTATTATGACCATCAATGGATTGATCAATGAATTAAATGAGACAGAACATGAAGATACCGACCCATCTTCTGATTTAAACATCCCGCATTGGAATAAACGTTTGGCGCGCTATCTTAAGCCCTTCATGCGCATTCAAGAAAAGGTGCATATTCGCTTAAACGCACAAACAGATCAAATTAGTGCGCTGACGCGTCAGCTAAAAAATGAGAAAAAACGTAATACGCAGCTCATTCTGCTCATGGAATTAAGTCAGCAGCTTGAAAATCAACTGGACAAACCTGTTGCTTCACAGTTGGCTGTAAATACAATGGAGCGCGCCTTAAATTGTTCGCTTGCAAGTATTTATACCCACGAATCAGACAGTAGGGAATTCGTATTACATGCTGCCGCAGGCTCTCAAACCATGTTAATTCCATCCAGCTTCCGTCAGGCAAGTTCAGATGGAGCGCTTGGCCGTGCATTACGACAGAGAAAAACCCAGATCATTAATGATATTCGAATGGATACAGATTATATTATTTTTAAAGATGAGACCAATCTCTCGGCTGTTGTCATTCCGTTGATTTCAAACGGACATGTGAGCGGTGTCATTCTGCTCAATAGTGAAAAGATTAATGCATTTGGCAGTATTGATATTAGTCTGGCTGAAGCAGTCGCCGCAGAGTTGACCCGCGCCTGGGAACGCTCTGGATATCAACAGCGTTTGATGGACCTGGTTCAGGCGGGAAGTCAGCTCTCCGCCATGGTCAAGCCAGAGACTACCGCGCGTGAGGTGGCTTCAATTGCCAAAGAAACCCTGCAAGCCAGATTCACCTTCGTGCAAATCCAATTAGGGCAGGAACGAAACTTCATTCAAAGCGCATCGGCAGGAGATGCCCCACGTTTACAAGAGTCACTTGAAAACTCGGCTGGATCTGAAGCGCTCATACAGCTTGCATTTCACGCGGTTCAACCTTTCCGTGTTCGTGATGTAAGAAAATATGCATCCACTGCGCATCTTGATATTGATAATGCCGGGTTGAGAAGCATGCTGGCGATTCCAATCCACTGGCATCGTGTGAGCATCGGTACCATCCTCGCATTTGGCAAACAAAATGAAGTCTTTTTTAATGAGAACGATCAATCTCTGGCTGAACTTCTTTCCATTCAAGCGGCAGGCGCATTTGAAAGCACCTGGCTCCAGCAGGAATTGCGTGAATCCCTGCGGACAACCTCCCAACTATACCGCCTAAGCAACCAGATCATTCAGGCCGAGAGCTTGCAAAACGCAGCTTTGGATATTGCCCAAACCGCGCATAAACTTACCAAAGGCTATGTCACCGGGCTTGTTTTGCTTAATCTGGAAGGAGAGATCGAGGCGGAAGTAATGATCGATTCATCAGGCACGCACAATAGCACGAACCATCCCATGGGCATTATCAATGACGCGATGGCCTCAGGCCAATTGATCTATTTATCGCAAGGGCGATCCGTCACACGGGCCTGCCTGCCCATTCAAACTCCAATACGAAAATATGGCGCCGTATGGATGGATATTCCGGAGGATCAGGGGCATAAATCAACAGCCAACCCGAATGATCTGCAAGCTCTGGCAAATCAGACCGCAATCGCACTGGAGCGTTCTGTTTTATTAGTAGAGTCACGGAAGCAGGCGGCTGAGATCAAAGCAGCCTACGACATGCTCGAATCTACATACGATCAAACTCTCGCCGCGCTCATGTCTGCTTTGGATGCGCGTGACCGGGAAACAGAAGGTCATAGTCTGCGTGTCAGCCATTTAACAGCCAAACTTGGAGAAGCCCTTAACTTTACCCATGAGCAGCTAAAATTATTGGAACGCGGCTCGCTCCTGCATGATATTGGCAAGATCGGAATCAGCGATACAATCCTGCATAAGCCCGGTCCGCTAAGCGAAGAAGAATGGAAGATCATGCGCTTACATCCGGATATCGGGGCCAGGATTGTTGAAGGAATCCCCTTCCTACAGGAGACCATTCCCCTGATCCGCCATCATCAGGAAAGATGGGATGGGACTGGATATCCAGGCGGCTTAAGCGGTGAAGGAATTCCAATTTTGGCACGCATGTTCTCCATTGTAGATGCCTTCGACGCCCTCACAAGCAATCGCCCCTACAGACAAAAAATCTCAACGCTCGAAGCTGTCGACTATTTACACGAGCAGGCTGGAATTTTATTTGACCCCGAAATTGTTGAGGTATTCAAAAAAATGATCATAGAAAATCAATCAGACATGGTACTTACAGAATAAAAAATGAAAAATAACCGCGGCGGTTTCATACCCCAGGAGAATTTGATATCGATCCTGCCCTCTGTAGTGGCAGGCCTTATTGTATTCTCAGCCATTATGATTACAAACCTCATCTATTTTCCTCCTGAAAATTTACTATATAAGACTATTCTTATCCTGTACGGTCTGGCGGGAATACTATATCTATCCTTCTACTATTTTATTTATACAACCACATTAAACAAATCAAGTTTTACATGGGTAAATTCGATTCTTGTCGCAGTCTCCCTGTGTTTAATGGGATATTTCTTTTCCGAAGAAACAAATTACATGCTCTATATGCTTGTTCTGATCGCTGCCCTATCATCCTCCTTAATTTCCACCCGCGCACCGGTTTATTTTCTAATCGTCAGTGTTAACTCCTATTATTTCTTTCTTCGCTACACCGAAAAGCTGGTGGGGCATGAATGGCTTATTTACCTGGGATTTATCATCACCACTTTGACAGTTGCGGAAACCATTCAACAACTAAAAAATATAGCCTCAAGGCAGATTAATCGCCTTGAAATCATCAACGAATTAAGCAAGCAGCTCGTATCCACACTGGAAACTAAACAAGTTTTTGACATGCTCAATTCCGTGTTTCAAAATGCGCTCAAAGCAGATGCCTACTATATAGGCGTTGCCCAGGGCCATAAAATTAATCTGGAACTATTCAATGATGAAGGCGAATATTTTAACGGCACACAAATAAATAGAAAAGGCTCACTTGCAAACTGGGTCATTAATAACCAACAAGGTCTCTTTCTGCCCGACCTGCGGCAGAAACTCGAATTGGATGACGTTGAAATGATCATCATTGGCAAAGAGAAAATATCCTTTTCATGGATGGGAGTCCCGATGCGGGGCACACACATCGACGGCATGATGGCCATATCATCCTACCAGCCCAATGCATTTGACCGAAGTGATATGGAATTGCTTTCAACCATTGCACAACGTGCAGCGCTCGCCCTCGACAATACCTATCACCATGCCCTGATACAGGAACAGGCGCGGCTCGACAGTCTTACAAAAGTTTACAACCACGGCTATTTTATTCAACTCCTGCACGAACAAGCCGAAACATGCCAAACAAAAAAACAGCCACTCTGCCTGCTCATGCTTGATATTGACCACTTCAAACAATACAATGACACCTTCGGCCATCTCATTGGAGATGAAATACTCACCAACCTGTGCGATATTATCCACAGGCATATAAAAAAGACAGACGCACTCGGCCGCTGGGGCGGTGAAGAATTTGCCATCTCCCTGCCAAACACAGATGGACAGCAAGCCATGTTGATCGCCCAGCGCATCCGCCAGACACTCGGATTGCTAAAAATTAGAAATAATCAACAATTGACAATCCCCATTCCAACCGTCAGCATGGGAATTGCCATTTTCCCCCTGGAAACAAGCGACACAACCAAACTCATAGACCTCGCCGACAAACGACTCTATATAGCAAAAGAACGCGGACGCGATCAAATTGAAACCGCGCCCGCGTTCTGGAAAAATAAAAAATAAAATTAATGTAGGACTTCAGCCAAAGCCCTCAGTGTTTTTTCCACGCCCGCATCATCCACCCAATAATGCGTCACCAGCCGAAAGCGCCTGGGGCCCGAACCATCCACCAGCACACCGCGCTTCTTCATTTCCTCGATGATTTGACTCACACTTAACTGGACGTCATCCAGCAAATCAAAATACACCATATTGGATGAACCTGCAGTCGCGTCCAATTTTAATCCCTGAATCTGCTTCAACCCCTCAAACAGACTCTTCGCCCGCGCATGATCCTGCTCAAGCCGCCCCGTCATCTTCTCCAACGAAATCAAACCCGCCGCAGCCAACACCCCCGCCTGACGCATCCCCCCGCCCAACATCTTCCGCAAATGACGCGCGCGATTAATAAACTTCGTCGTCCCCACCAGCATGGATCCAACTGGCGCGACCAATCCCTTGCTCAAACAAAACATGACAGAGTCCGCAGGTTCAACCAACTCTTTGATCGAAACATGGAGCGCCGCCGCAGCGTTAAAAATCCGCGCGCCATCGATATGCAATAACAAATTATGATCGCGCGCAATCTTCCCCACCGCCCGCGTATATTCTGCTGAAAGCACAACGCCGCCGCAAATGTTCTGGGTATTCTCCAAACAGATGAGTCTTGTAATCGTATGATGTACATCTTCCGTTTGGATGGATGCGAGAATGTCCTCTACCGCAAGAGTGCCGTCCACCTGATTCATCAACGGGCGCGGATGAATCCCACCCAGCGCAGACATCCCGCCTGCTTCATTCACATAAATATGCGCCTTATCCCCAACGATCACTTCATCCCCCCGTTGACAATGCACCAGCAACGCCAACAAATTACCCATCGTCCCCGAAGGCACAAACAGCGAATCTTCCTTATCCAGCATTTCGGCTGCTTTTTCCTGTAATTTATTTATAGTAGGATCATCCATATACACATCATCACCCACTTCAGCCTCAGCCATCGCTTCGCGCATTTCTGGTGTGGGCTTGGTGACAGTATCAGAACGCAGGTCTATGTATTCCATGTTTGTAGTCTCCTAAAGGGAAGTGAGGAGTAAAAAGTAAGGGGTGAGAAGAAGTTGGCAAGAAATTATTTTGCGGGGTCAACAAGATATTCAGCAGGCAGTTCGTGAATTGCAAGCGTTGCATCAGGTTCATTTATTCCGATCTTTTTGGTTTTCAACCATGTGATATAGGCGGCGAATTTCTTCGATCTGCGCACGCAAATTATGATAAAGTCCATTTTCACAAAAGCCCAAATCTTTGGCGGCCAATAAATGGTTTAATGTTTCATCCAAAGAGCCGCGAGCCATATAACAAAATCTGACATTATCCATGTAATAAAAACGACCAGCGCCTTCTGCAATATTTGCGCCCACGCTTTTCGAAGCTCGACGCATCTGGTCAGCAAGCCCATACTTTTCATCTTTAGGCAACAATGGAAGTAATTTTTGATGAACATCCAACATTAACTGATGTGCATTCTGCCACACCTTTAACGTCTCAAAACTTTGCTCAGTCACCCAACCTCCACCTTTTACTTCTCACTAATTCCTCACCTCATCCAGTACCCGCTTCAGTTCATCAGGTAACTCTGCTTCAAACAAACGCGGAGTGGTTTCATTGGGCAAAATGATTTTCAACTTCGCAGCGTGAAGGAAATGTCTCTTGATATTAACTGTCAAACTTTTCTTTCCATAAATCGAATCGCCCACGATCGGGCATCCCAGGAACTGACAATGCAATCTAATTTGATGCGTGCGCCCTGTGTGCGGATGAAATTCTAAAAGCGTATGGTCTTTGAAAGACTCAAGCGTTTTATATTCACTGACAGATTCACGCCCCTTGCCGGCCGGCACAATTGCCATCTGTTTTCTATGGCTTGGGTCACGTCCAATCGAAGCTTCCACCCGCCCCGTAGGGGTGGGCGGCTTGCCATCCACCAAAGCGAGGTAGGTTTTCTCCACTGTCCGCATACGAAATTGATCTTGCAGCCATCTATGGGCGCGTTCATTCTTTGCGAGAACAATTAAACCCGATGTCTCTTTGTCTAATCGATGAACCAGGCCCGGGCGTTCTTCACCGCCGATACCTTCCATATCAGGGTCGTACCCCAGCACCGCATGCACCAGCGTACCAGAATCATGACCCGCCGCAGGGTGAACCACCATACCCGCGGGCTTATTGACAATGATCAAATCATCATTTTCAAAAATAATATTAAGCGGAATATCCTCCCCCACCAACCCACTCGGAACGGGCGGCGGCACACGCACTTCTACTTGCGCGCCAACTTCAAGCGGCTGTCCTGATTTTTTTGCAGGCTCGCCATTTATTAAAACAAACCCGCCTTCAATTAGGCCTTGCAAACGCGCCCGCGAAAACTCGGGCAAACAGGTTACCAAATATTTATCAAGGCGGCCTGATTTGTCCCCGTCATAACGAAACTTCTCAATACGATCATCACTCACGATTTTTCACCATTCATTGCTGACTGTTCATTAATAACTGGCGTCTCCTCCTGCGGAGAAAACTGCCCGCCGTCCACTGACGGCTGATCACTGTCCATTAATAACTGCTCTAGTGCCTTCTTCTTCTCACTTCTTTCTTTAGCCCAAACACCCAGCAATAAAACTGCCACCCCCACCGAGATGGAAGCATCTGCCACATTAAACACAGGGAAAGTACCCACAGAAATAAAATCTGTTACCTTGCCCATCATCAAACGGTCAATCAAATTTCCAGATGCGCCTGCAAGCTGCAAACCCATCGCGAGTTTCAAGGTCCAGTCTTCCGCTTCCACTTGTGGATAGTAATAAATGATGGCGGCGATCACAATAAAAGCGAGAATGGTAAATACCAAATTCCCATTTTGAAACATACCAAACGCCGCGCCGCTGTTATACCAATGCACGATCCGCGCATATGGGCTAAGCCATTCCATTCCGACAGGCAGCCATTGCGCGCCAAATTCGATATTTGTACGCACGAGCCATTTTGTCCATTGATCGAGAGCAATCACAATGCCTGCCACTCCGACCAAAACCAAATAATCTTTTATTCTTTGATTCAACCTACACCTCAATTTTTGAAAAATCTCGCCAATTGTACCCTACACATACACACGCGGTACGCGCGCGCTAATGTTCGTCATTACTTCATATTCATTCGTGCCTGTCCAGTCGGCCAGCTCTTCAGGAGTAATTCCGCCGCCGAGCAAAGTGACCTCATCCCCCACGTTGACATCCTCTTCGCCCACGTTGACCATGAATTGATCCATGCAAACGCGCCCCACCTGCGGATATGATTTGCCATGGATGAGTACCCGCGCTTGATTCGTCATACGACGGAAATAGCCGTCAGCATATCCACACGGGACGGTGACGATTCGGGACTCTGCCTCAGCCTGCCACAACGACCCATAGCTGACCGCCCGCCCGGGCTGGGTGATCTTGCTATACACAACTTTTGATTTCCAGGTAAGTGCGGGGTGTACATCAATCGTGCGCGCCATATCACGCGCTGGATAAACGCCATAGAATAAAACACCGGGGCGCACCATATCGTAATGACTTTCTGGCAGTAATAAGGTTGCACCAGAATTTGCGGTATGCCTCATTAACGGATGCGGCTCGCTGCGCTTGTCATAAATAGAAAGAACGTCTTGAAAGCGCTCAAGTTGGAGTTTTGACTCAACAAATCCCTTTCTGCTCTCTGAAGAAAGTGAAGGCACTTCTGAGTTTGCAAAATGAGTAAAAATCCCTTCTATCTCTACATGGCTGCACGCCAGAGATTCTTGTATCAGCGCTTCGGCTTCATATTCACGGACGCCGACACGTTCCATGCCAGTGTCGATCTTGAGGTGAATTTTGAGTCGCTTGCGGGTGGAGGCGGCCAGTTGTTCAGCAGCAGTTAACAGGTCCAGCGAAGATGCGGCGAGGGTTAAGTCATATTCAAAAAAATCAGGTAACTGCTCAGGGAGAGTCCCGCCCATAACGAGGATGGGAGTCGCAATTCCCATTTGACGCAGGTGAATGGCTTCTTCAACAATTGCCACACCGATGTAATCTGCAAAAGGCGCGATGAACGGCGCGACACCCTCGACGCCATGACCGTAGGCGTTGGCTTTCAGCACAACAAGAATTTTTGCAGGCGCAACATGTGCGCGGATGTTTTCGAGGTTTTGCTTTAGTTGGGCAAGATTGACTTGAAGATATGTGGGACGCATGATTTATTTTTTATGAAGGGGATTTGCCCACCAATGATATTCAACATCAGGTTCAGATTCGGGTTCGGGGCTGACGCCAAATTTTTCGGCAACAAAGCCATTCTTTTCATAGAATGAGCGCGCCATTTTATTTGCGACATGGGTATACAACCACATGTGATTTGGCAAAAGCTGACGCGCTTTCATGAGCAAGGCCTGCCCAATGCCCTGACGATGATGGGCGGGGTCAACATACAGGCGGTCTATGAAGTCGCCTTGAATGGCGAGAAAACCAAGCGGAACCTCTTCAAGTTCATAAACCCAAATTTGATCTTCAGCGACCACGACCCGACTGAAGAATTCACATGCATCATGAAATTCATACACCATGCGCGCCATGAGTTTGGGCATGGCAACTTTCTGCGCGTCAAACCATAGGCGGGTAATATTGTCAAAATCTTCGATCTTATATAATCTAATAATTGGCTGCATGGGTCGAGTATACCCGACTCGCAAAAAGACTTCAGAAGTTTAAAATAAATTCACCCGTGAAAGATACTCTCACGGGTGAATTTACAGGCAGACTTATAGCTTAGCGCCAGGCGCCGAGAATGATTCCAAAGAGGACAAGGTTAAGCAGGTGGTTTCCAGTTTCGAGCACCCAGGCTTTGAGCTGACCGGCGAACAGTTTGTTGGTTAAGCTGGTTGCGGCTGTGAAGCCAAACCAGAGCATGAAACCGGTCATCGCACCGGAAGCAGGAGAGACGCCGCCTGACATGCTGCTGCCCATGAAGTTGACCATAATCGCCATGGATACTGCCTGCACAAATGAAGCGACGAGGGTGCCGCCCCACATTAATCCCATGTTGTCACCGCCGGGGGTGTCTTTTTCTGTTTTGCCGATGGCTTTCCACCAGATGGGGAAAAATGTTTTTGGACCAAACCAGATACTTCCTGTGATCATGCTGACCACCACACAAGCCACAACCGCCAGCCAATTAATTGAACCAAAATCCATTTTAGCCTCCACAATAAAGTTTTGAATTGGCACATGCCAATTTATTTCGGCATTATATCAGAAAATTTGTTCTAAAATAAAAAGAGAGGGTCATTTTGTAAGTTTCTTTATTTCGGTAATAACAAGATCATAGTCATTCAGCAAATTTCCAGTGCGCGTGGAAGAGGAAACCTCATCATTTTGGTTGTGAAAATGATGAGGGAAATTAAAGATATGCGGATAGTGGGGAGCGTTATCCCAGCGCATCAGAGGACGGTCTCTATAAAGTTGAAATGAATATCGCTCAAGATTTTTATCAGCCAAAAAATGAATTTGTAAAAAAATTTGGAGCAACAGCAGCACGGACTTTGAAAACAAAAGTTTCATCGTCCACCGATTCATTTTCGACAAGCTCGATATCACTTAATTCTGGCGTAGCGCGCATTCGCACAAGTAGATTGTCAAGAAGCGTCATTTACTTGTTCACGAATGGTTTGTCATTTACGAAGAAGAACAAGCGCCGCTTCCCAATCCATCCACGCATCTTCCTGTTCAGATACGGCATGGTTTTTAAGTGAAGCGGTGAATGAATCAAAATTTTGTTTATAGTACGCTTCCAATTCAAGATTTTTATTTTTATATTTGGCAACCTGCCGATCTATATAATCCAGCAGCAACGCACGAAGCGCGCGTTCAAAATCTTCAAAGACCCCTTCACGGATAAGCGGTGAAACGATCTTTTCAGCATATCGAATCAGTTGAGCTTCATTATTTATGGATGAAGTTGCTTTTGTCATCTTATCTCCAAAATCATAATCAATTATATTTTGCCAGCCACGTAATCGAGCACATCGATCTTGGTGAGAATGCCAACGGGTTTGCTGTTCTCGACAACGATCAAAGCGTAGCCGGCTGTTAACGATGGCATGGCATCTTCGAGCGGAGTTTCGGGCGGGAAGACTGCGCCCGCATGTTGTACAAGCGCGTCTATCTTTTCGTCATTGCTGTGATCGTGTTTTTCGAGCATGTGATTGAGCAAATCCACTTCTTCGATGAGGCCCACGAGCGCTCCATCTGCGCCGACGATTGGCATTTGCGAAACTCCATTTTGGTGCATCACTGTCACTACCTTGCGGATCGAGTCGCCAATTGTGGCGGTGATCAATGCTTTGTTTGGCTTGGCAATCAACAGGTCGCCCAGAGCGGTTTCTCCAAATTCCATCGAGAGGAATCCAAACTCACGCATCCATTTATCGTCATAAAATTTTGAAAGATAACGTGACCCTGAATCAGGGAGAATGACCACGGGGATACGTCCCGCTGGGAGTTTGCGGCAATACTTGAGTGCGCCTGCAATTGCGGAGCCAGAGGAGCCGCCCGCAAAAATTCCCTCCTGACGCACAAGTTGACGCGCCCACAAAAACGACTCGCGATCTCCCGCGCGTTCGATGGCATCTACCACGGTAATATCCATCGCGGACGGTAAAAAGTCTTCGCCGATGCCTTCCACTTTATACGTTTTGGGATATGCGCCGGGCGGAATAATGCCTTTGTTCTGCCAGATCTCAGTCAGGATCGAGCCTTCAATATCCACGCCCACAATTTGGATGTTTGGATTCTTGGATTTAAGATAACGCCCCACACCGCTGATCGTTCCGCCTGTGCCAATGCCGATGATGACATCGGTCAACTTGCCTTCGGTCTGCTCCCACAACTCGGGGCCGGTCGTCAGCTCGTGCGTTTTGGGGTTATCGGGGTTGTGATATTGATTTGCAAGAATGGCATTGGGAACTTCACGCGCAAATTTTTTGGCAACTTCATAATACGAGCGCGGATCACCGGGGCCAGCTTCTGTGGGCGTGATGACTACTTTCGCGCCATAGGCACGCAGTAGCAAAATCTTTTCATTGCTCATCTTATCTGGCATGACGAAGATGGTTTTATAACCCTTCAAGGCCGCGGCAATCGCGAGGCCTACGCCTGTGTTGCCAGATGTGGCTTCGACAATCGTCCCGCCGGGTTTAAGCTCTCCCCGCTTCTCAGCCTGCTCAACAATATATGCGCCCACGCGATCTTTGACCGATCCGCCAGGATTCATAAATTCTAATTTTGCATAGAGTGGCACGGGCAGGTCGCGCCCGATGCGTTCCAGTTTTACCAGCGGCGTGTTGCCCATCGCGCCGAGCACATTGTTGAAAACTCTTCTCTCTTTTGATTCAGGTAATCCTATCATTCGCTCTCCTTTGGTTGGGATAATTTTACCGTCTTTTATCCATGAAGGTGAATAAAGAAAACTCCCGCTGAATTCCTCAACAGGAGTTTTTTTCATCTTTTATTCTTACTTATGACTAGTACAACGGCAAACTATTATCCACTTGCTCGGCCCAGGCGTTGATTCCACCTTTGAGATTCTTCATTTTCTTGAAACCTGCGCTGGCGAGGATTTCGATGGCGCGCGCGGAGCGGGATCCGCGTTTACAGAAGACGATCATTTCTTCGGCGGAATCCAGTTCGGCCATGCGTGAGGCGACTTCGCCAAGCGGGATGTTCTTTGCACCTTTGATGGCGGCAATCTCCAACTCGTGAGGTTCACGCACATCGAGCAGGAGCAGGTTCGGGTCCCGTGCGATGCGGTCTTGCATTTCCTGTGGAGTGATGTCCCATGCGACGCCGGCGGAGGTGTCATCCGCATGATGGCCGGGGACACCGCAGAATTCTTCATAGTCGATTAACTCTTTGATATCGGCATTCGGTCCGCAGACGCGGCAATTTGGATTCTTCTTGAGTTTGACAAAATCAAAACTCATATCGAGCGCGTTGTACAAAAGCAATTTGCCAATGAGCGGCTCGCCAATGCCAAGCAAAATTTTGATGGCTTCGGTGGCTTGCAATGTGCCAACGGTGCCAGGCAAAACGCCAAGCACGCCGCCTTCTGCGCACGAAGGGACAAGTCCCGGAGGAGGAGGTTCGGGGAAGAGACAGCGATAGCACGGGCCTTCCTTGGCATAAAAGACACTCACCTGCCCATCAAAGCGGAAGATGGAGCCATAGATGTTGGGCTTGCCAAGAAATACACAAACATCGTTGGTGAGATAACGCGTGGGGAAATTATCGGTGCCGTCAATGATGACATCATAATCTTTGGCGATGCGAAGCGCATTCTCTGAGGTGTAGGGTTCGTTGTAAATATCAATTTGAATATCGGGATTCAAATCTTTTAATCGATCACGCGCGCTTTCCACTTTGAGTTTATTGACCGTGGATGTGCCATGAATGACCTGCCTTTGCAGGTTGGACGAATCAACAATGTCGTAATCCACCAACCCGAGACGGCCAATGCCGGCCGCGGCAAGATACAACGCAACCGGCGAACCGAGTCCGCCGGTGCCGATGACGAGAGCAGATGAATTCTTGAGTTTGAGTTGTCCGCTCATGCCCACTTCAGGCATCAGCAAATGGCGCGAATAACGCAAAATTTGGTCGTGAGAAAGTTCTTCGATCATGAAGTTCCTCCAGCAATGGATGGGATCAACATGATGCGGTCACCCTCTTTAATAAGCGTATCCACACCCTGTAAGTCTTTGATGTTATTTTCGCCAACGAATAGATTTACAAAGGGACGCAATTCTCCGCTCTCGTTAAACAAATGTGGTTTGATAGCGGGGAATTGAACGGTTAAGTCAGTCAATGCTTCTGATATTTTTACACCGCTTACATTTACTTCGCTCTTGCCGCTGGTATAAGCGCGCAATGGGGTTGGGATTCTCAAGGTTGTCATGAATTCTATTTTCTCTCTTTTTGTAATTTTATTATTTACCACAAAGAATTACTTTTCGTTCTTCCCTGCGTGGTTAAAAAGGTAAACCTCTTTTATATAAACAATTGTACATCAGCATCGGCGGCGTATTCAAGGAATGTAGCTGCGCCGCCGATCTCGGCTTGCGGAATGAAATCTTCCTTTTTGAACCCGAAGACATCCATCGTCATCTGGCAGCCAATCAGGCGCACACCCATATCAAGACAGGCATCGCGCAATTCATCAATGGTTGCCACACCCTTATTATGAAAAGTTTGCTTCATCAAACTAGTGGCTACACTTTCAAAGCCAGGTACATTCGCCATGAGCAAATTAGGCATTGCCCAATTAATATTTTGGAATCCTTCAGGGCCAAACGGCATCTTCATCGGCATGGCTGGGTTGCCAAGTGGAGAAACAGAGGCAGTCAGTTCTGGTTTGAGCAATGTCAGGCCATAGAAAGTAAAGAAGATCCCTACTTCCCAGCCCATTGCGGCGGCCGCACTGCCAAGAATAAACGGAGGGTAAGCCCAGTCCAGTGTGCCTTTGCTGGATATCAGTGCAAGTCTTTTTGGGGCGCTTGGGTCAGATTTAGACATTAAATTTCCTTTATTTATTCTTCTTTAAAAAGAAGACATACTTTTTATCTTCTGTAGTGGAACGCAGCAGTTCATTTCCAGTTTGGCGGCTCCAGGCTTCAATATCGGGTGGCGAGCCGGCGTCTGTGGAAATCATCTTCAAAATTTGGCCGGTCTGTAATTCTTTGATCGCCTTGGATGTTTTTACAATCGGCATGGGACAAAGCATTCCACTGCAATCTAATATTTGATCTTCTTTAATAACATCGATATCCATTTCAAATCTCCTCATTAATGTATGGTTATATTTTCTTCATCGTACTTCGTGCGGTCTTCCACCAATCTCCACGAGCGGTGACTGACCGCCTTGCCTGCATCGACACGCGTGATGATGTAGGAGAAAAATGGCTGCGCCCATTCACGGTCATATTCAGAAGGAACATTCGGGCAATCCGGGTGTGAATGAAATACACCGATCAAACTCAAGCCAAGTGAGTCCGCTTTCAATTCAGCTTTGAGGTAATCTTCAGGGGTAAACAAAAAACGATTGTGGCGTGCTTCGTCTTCGCGCGCATTCGACAAAGCCAAAATCTGTTTCACTTCACCTTCATAACCGAGCAAGAAACCAGCGCCCTCTTCAGGGTACGCTTCTTCAACGTGTTTATTAATTCCAGCAAGAACTTCATTAGAAATTTTTATACTCATGCTTCACCTTAAGACTGACGATAAGACCTGGTCTGCGGTCTATTGTCTGCGGTCTGATTCCCATAAAGATTTATCACTTAAATATTTATAGCCTGCATCGGGGAATAATGTCACAACTACGCCCTCTTCCAATTCACTTGCGATTTGAAGCGCTGCGACTGCTGCCGCGCCGGAGGATATGCCCACAAATAGGCCTTCTTCACGCGCAAGGCGCAGCGTCATCTCATACGCCGCTTCTGTCTTGACCTCAAGTGGAGTGCCCGCAAATGACTCATCATAAATCCCGGGCTTGATCGCACTAGGCATGTGCTTGAGGCCTTCGAGACCATGAAATGCTGCATCGGGCTGCATGGAGAGGATTTGTACATTCGGTAATTGATCGCGCAAGTATTTACCTGTCCCCATCAATGTGCCCGAGGTGCCCAGCCCGGCGATGAAGTGCGTCACCTGCCCATTGGTTTGTGCAAAAATTTCAGGCCCAGTGGATAAATAATGCGCCTGCCAATTTGCCGGGTTGCTATACTGATTGGCATACCAATACACATCAGGTTTTTCAGCAGCAAGCTGACGCGCGGCTAGAATCGCACCATCTGAACCTTCTGTTGGGTCAGTCAGAATCACTTCTGCGCCGAGCGCTCGCAAGAGAGTTAAGCGTTCGGGGCTGGCATTGGCAGGAATCGCAAAGGTGACGGGGATGCCCAAGGCCGCGCCAAAGGTCGCATATGAAATGCCCATGTTGCCAGAAGTGGAATCCAGCAAACGCTTGCCGTTGCCAATATCTCCATTGATAAGCGCATTTTGAATAATGTTTAATGCGGGACGGTCTTTCACGGAGCCGCCCGGGTTAAACCATTCAGCCTTGAAAAAAACCTTTACACGCGGAGACAGGCTTCGGCTAAGTCGGCGAAGCGGGAGTAACGGTGTGTTCCCGACATGAGATGGAAGTCCATCGAGGGGAATTGTGTCTGATTCGGTTAATCTAATATCCAATAGCGTCATATATGCCTTACTTAAATAAAAAAACAGTCAACGGATAAACAAAAAGACGGCGAACAAGCGCCACACGTTGCAAAATTTGCAAGCGGGGGTCGTTCAACCGTCCTAATCCGTTGACTGCGGAGGAGTTATTTCAGGCGGTTGCTACGAGCCCCGCCGTATACACAAGCAAAATTCAGATAGTTTCATAATTTTCATGTTAGATGCTGGTTATTTTACTTATCTTACGTGTTTTGTCAATACAGAAATTACCCGCCGGCGGCGGAAGCCATGAGAATCACTTTATCGTCTTCTTTTAAAATAGTGTCGATTCCATTCAACTCGCGCAGGTGGACACCATTCACAAAAATATTAAAGTGACGGCGCAGACTGCCGTTCGTGTCGAATAAATGCGCTTTGAGGGTTGGGTAGCGTATGAGGATATTTTCCAGCAGTTCTGCAACGGTATCCCCCGCGACAGAAAACTCGCTTTGATTATCGACATAAAATTTCATCAGGGCTGGGAAGCGAATGCTCGGCATGAGTGAAGTATAAAGGACACCTGCGCCGCACGCTAGTGCATCTTTAAATAATGATGGATGAAGGATAAAAAAAGGTTCCGAAGTTTTCGTCTTCGGAACCTTTCAAATTACTTACTACCCAATTCCACCCTGCTCTTCCTTCTTGGCTTCCATTTCCTTCCTGTGCGCTTCAATGATCGGGCCAGTGATATGAGATGGGACTGTGTCGTAATGATCCAAATCCATCGTAAAGTAACCGCGCCCGCCGGTGATGGAGCGCAGTTGTGTTGTGTAGCGCAGCAATTCAGCCATTGGCACATGCGCCACAATGACGGTGCTGCCATGTTCAGAGTCTGTCCCTTGTACACGGCCACGGCGAGTGTTGAGATCGCTCATCACATCGCCCATGTTCGCATCAGGGATGGTGACGCGTACATTCATGATTGGTTCAAACAAAACGGGACCCGCTTCATGCACAGCAAGTTTGAAAGCTTCACGACCCGCGATTTCAAACGCGAGCGGTTTGGAATCTACTTCATGTTCCTTGCCGTCGTACACGATCACTTTGACATTGCTCATGGGATAGCCCGCGAACGCGCCGCGTTCCATCGTGGCTTTGATACCCTTTTCAATTGGAGGCAGATAGGATTTTGAAAGATTCATCCCCACAAGTTCATCTGCAAATTCAAAGTCGGCAGTGGGCAAAGGTTCGATGCGAAGATGCACTTCTCCGAATTGACCTGACCCGCCGCTTTGCTTCTTATGACGATATTGCCCGCTGGCTTTACGTGTAATTCCTTCACGATATGGAACACGTGGTTCATGCGTGGCAAGCCCAACCTGAAACTTGGTCTGTGCGCGATGCAACGCCACGTCAATGTGCTGGTCGCCTATGCCTTGTAAAATAGTCTCATGGGTAATGGGATCATTCTGCCAGAGCAGAGTCATATCTTCTTCGCACAACTTAGTCAACGTTGGAGAAATCTTCGCGGCATCCGCTTGTGATTTTGGCGTGATGGCCACACGATATAACGCGGCTGGGAATTTCGGCTTTTCGATTGTAAGCGGATGACCCTTCTCACAAAACGTATCGCCCGTGGATGTAACTGTCAACTTGGAAACAGTTGCAAAATCGCCAGCGTGAATCACTTTTGCAGCAATCACTTCCTTGCCGCGCTGGAAGTGCAAACCAGAAATGCGCTCATCTGCGTTCTTGTTTTGATTCCAAACATGCGCTTCCGCTTGAATGGAACCTGAATGAATACGGAAGTAGGTCATCTTGCCTACAAACGGGTCGGCGGTTGTCTTCCAAACATAGGCTGCCAAAGGCTCAGTATCAGATGGCTTCAAAACTTCTTCGCCATTTTTACCTTGTGCCACACGCTTGGGTGCATTTAAAGGAGAAGGCATCAGATCAATGATGTCATTGAGCAATGCGATTGCGCCCACTTCATGCCCACCGGCGGCGCAGAATACAGGGACAAATGCTCCAGCGTAGACCACATCTTCAAGTCCGCGTACCATTTCTGCGTCAGTGAGTGAACCGTTCTCCAGATATTTTTCCATCAACTCATCTTCGCCTTCCGCCGCGGCTTCTACGAGTGCAAAGTGAGCCTTTTCCGCCGCTTCTTTTAAATCCGCTGGGATTTCGGCAGTGACGTTTCCATCGCCCATATAGGATTTCATGCCAATGATATCCACCACGCCTTTGAAGCCCGCTTTTTCGCCGATTGGCAAATGGACTTTTATTGCGCGCTTGCCATGCGCTTTTACAAATGCTTCAATGGCATCGTATGTTTCTTCAAAGTTCGCGTTATCGCGATCCATTTTATTAATGACAAAAAATCGCGGAAGATTAAATTCATCCGCGTAACGCCATGCCAATTCAGTGCCTACTTCCACACCTGAAACGGCATCCACTAAAATAATTGCGCCATCCGCCACACTCAGGGCAGAAATCATCTCCCCCATAAAATCAGTATAGCCAGGCGCATCAATTATATTTATTTTATGATCGTGGTGTTCTATTGGAATTACACTTGAATAAATGGAAATTTTTCGGCGGCGTTCCTCATCATCATAATCAGATAAAGTCGTGCCATCATCGATCTTACCCAGCCTTGTAATTGCCCCCGTCGCATGTAGAAATGACTCGGCCAACATCGTCTTTCCTGCGCCTCCATGTGAAACCAGCGCGACGTTACGAAGAAACTCGGTGGTATACTCTTTCATGGAAATTACCTTCCTATATGTAGGATATAAAGCAAGTCGCATGATTGTAAAAGAACTCAATTGAATTGTCAAAGCAAGAACGTCATATACAAAACATGACATTTACCTTTTTAGCAAAAATCCCAAACTTTCAAACATAAAACATCTTAAACACAAGACACAAGAAGATTTTTCAATCATGATATTTCGAGAATATTCCTTTGTTCTACTTGCTCTTGGGCTGGCGCTCATTGCGGGCATTATCCTGCTTTCGAACAAACCCAAGTGGAGCGACTACCTCGCCTTTGGTGTTATCGTGAGCATGCTGGTCGGCGCCTGGACCATTTTACATCCGCGCCAAACACCCCTGATGGATGACACAAAAAGTGTGCAAGCCTTGATCGGCTCTGGCACGCCAGTGCTACTTGAGTTCCAATCTCCTTTCTGAATTACCTGCACCCAAATTAAGCCCGTCGTTGACGAGCTTGAAAAAGAACTTGAAGATCAAGTCAGTATCGGCAGTCCAATTCATATTATCCGTTTAAATATTCAGGAAGCGGTCGGCATGGAACTCGCTCCCATTTACAACTTTGAATTCACACCCACTTTTATTTTCTTCGACGCACAAGGCAACGAAGTCTGGCGGCAGGTTGGTGAATTCGATCCGCAAAAAGTACGCGATTCTCTCCCATGAGTTTTTTTCGCCGTCTCGTATTTAATCTTTGGTATCTCCGCAACCCACCCTGGGATAGCGGCATTACCCCGCCCGAGCTATTTGAATTCATACAAAGCCATCCTGCGGGCCGCGCCATTGATCTTGGCTGCGGCACAGGTACGAACCTCATCACCCTCGCGAAAACAGGCTGGCAGGTCACAGGTATTGATTTTGCATCGCGTGCCATTCGAATTGCAAAACGTAAACTCAAACGCCAAAACATAAACGCGCAGCTGCTTATCGGCGATGTCACCAATTTCAAAGTCGATTCACAATTCGATCTGGTGCTCGATATTGGCTGCTTTCACAGCCTTGAAAATAAAGCGGATTATCTAACTCAACTGGATAAAATCCTCGCCCCCAATGGATACTGGTTAATATACGCATTCTTCAAACCTGCATCGGATCTTCCCGCGCCCGGGCTGGTTGACTCTGACCTGAGCCTGATCGCCGCCCGAGCCTTAACCCAACTCTCGCGCCGTGATGGCTTCGACAAACGCAAACGACCTTCTGCATGGTTCCTATGGCAGAAAAAATCATGACACCCCCTACGGGGTTCAAAATTGCAATCACTCGTATTCTAGAATCATAACATCCCTTCGGGATTTTTTATTCATCCTTCATCGTTTATCCTTTCCCCATGAAAATCCTCTTCCTCTTCCTCGATGGCATCGGACTCGGCGACAACGACCCAGAAAAGAATCCCTTTGCGCGCGCAAAAATGCCCTACCTGCAATCCCTGCTTAGCGGACAAACTCTTGTCCATACCTCCGCGCCCTTTGAAGGCGAGCGCGCTACATTATTGTCCGTTGACCCAAATCTTGGCGTAAAAGGCCTGCCGCAATCTGCAACAGGGCAGAGCGTCCTGCTAACGGGAATCAACATCCCCGCTGAGTTGGGCTACCACTACGGGCCAAAGCCCAATCCCGAAGTGGCACAATACCTGGATGAAAAAACCATCTTCGCAAAAACAGTGAAGGCAGGCAAGAAAACCGCCTTGCTGAATGCTTATCCTGCAAGATATTTTGAAGGAATAGATTCGGGCAAAAGACTATATTCCGCAATTCCCCTCGCCCTAACGAATGTAGGGCTGTCCCTTTTCACCCAAGATGATCTATACGCAAGCCGCGCCCTCTCCGCCGATTTCACAGGGCAAGGCTGGCGCGAGTTTATGAAATTAAGTGACTCTCCCCTATTCGAACCAGAAGAAGCAGGCAACAAGCTAGCTGCCCTTGCCAAACAATATGATTTTTCCTTCTTTGAGTATTGGGCCAGTGACTACGCAGGTCATAAACAGGATATGGATTCAGCCGTACGACAACTGGAAAGATTCGACGCTGTACTAAAAGGTCTGCTCGCAGTCTGGCAGAACGAAGACGGCCTGATCCTGCTCACCTCCGATCACGGCAACATGGAAGATTTATCCACGCGCAAACATACCGCCGCCAATGTTCCACTTTTGTTATTTGGGGATAAAAAAGAACGCCGCGAATTCCAAAAGGATATTCACGACCTAACGGGCATCGCACCTGCGATCAATTCATATTTGAAAATAAATTAGTTGATGGATTATTTTATTGATTCAATAATTTGCTTTGCCAAAGCGGCCATTTCTCTGTCTGCCCGGTTGGAAACAATTTCCTGCATGGCAGGGATGGCACGCGAATCACGTAATTGAGCGAGCGCTAGCAAGACTTGTTTCTGAACATCTCTTACAGGGTCGGCAAGCATTTCTATTAAGAGCGGTATCACACGCACATCTTTAATCTTACTTAACGCGACCACCGAATTTTCGCGTATCTCTGCTTCAGGGTGACTTAAGGCTTCGATGAAAATATCCACGGTGGGCGCTCCAAATTTTAAGAGCGCTTCTGCGGCAGCTTTTCCCACTTCATTATGCAGGTCATATAGGGTCATGCCTAATTCTTCAATGGCGCGCGAATCTCCCATTCTGCCGAGCACGATTGCCGCATACTTGCGGACTGTGCCTTCTTTATCGCGCAGGGCTTCGATCAATGGCTCAACAACTACCTGTCCCATTTTTTCAATGGCGGTTAATAAATCTTCGGCGGCTTGCTCATGCTCAAACCACCAGGATGAATCATGCAGGGCTTCCATTAGAAACGGCATGGCGGCGGGATGTTTTGTATCACCCAAGGCACGCGCCGCAGATTGACGAACTTCGATGATTGGGTCATCCAGTAAAACATTTGTAATGTCGTCAAATGTGGAAGGGTCGCAGAATTTGGCAATTGCTATGCAAGCAGCGCTGCGAACTTCATTTTCTTTATCTTTGAGAAGAGGCGAAATCGCAGGGATTACACGTGCATCGCCCATGGCGGCCAAGGCCAGCGCCGCGCGCGAACGAACAGTAAAGTACTCGCCCTGCAATGCTTCCAATAAAACTGGTATAGCAGATTTATCTTTGCAAATGCCAAGGATTTCTGCCACACGCCCACGGGTGATAGGGTGCGCGGTTGTAAGAGCTTTTGTCAGCGCTGGAGTGGCAGAGGGTATTCGGGCGAGAATCTGCTGATAGACCGGAAGCAGGCTCAAGTCTTGAGTCTGAAGCGCTTCGATCAACAGTGGCACAGAGTCGGCGCCCAGTTTGATCAATTCTTTTGTGAGAGCGTCTCGCTTGTTGGAATCCGCAAGTTGAACAATTAGTTTTTTTATTTCGCCTTGCGGGTTGCCAGTAAGCCAGTTCATATTTTTATTTTATCTTAAAAAGAAACTCCCTGCGACAACGCAGGGAGTTAATAATCAACCAGTGGATAACTTCTAGACTAGAGGCCCTTAACCAAAAGCGCGACTACAAGTAATGCAAATCCGATGAATAAAAGCCAAAAGGCTTGAATCGGGAGCAAAGTAAAAACACCGAGGAAACTGAATAGGCCAAGTAAACCTAAGGCAACGGCAATCCAGAAAGTAATTTCCTTGGGTGGGGTGAGTTTAAGATTCATGATTATTCTCCTTGAGATAATAGATGGGTTATTAGCAACTACGGCTAATAAATGAAAAACTTATATCATTTTATACTAAACGCCATCCATATACATCCCCCAACTAGAGGAATTGTCTCTGGCCCACTTGGGGGAGATTTGGGGATGTAAAAGATAAACCCTCAAAGCCTCTCAAGTCCAAAAAATGGACTAAAATTCTCTGATATAATGCCGTGTTTGCCTAATAAGCACAACGTCAGAGACATTCTGGTGTTATTTTTTGCAGTCTTTAAGTGGAGTAACAATGATGAAGAAAGAACAACAGTTAGATTTATATTATCAAATGGTATTGATCCGCCGCCTGGAAGAACGCGGTGCAGAACTGTACCAGCAAGGCAAGATTGGCGGTTTCATGCATCTTTATATCGGGCAGGAAGCTGTTTCAACAGGCCTGATCGCGGCCCGTGAAGAACGTGACCGCGTGATTACCGCTTACCGTGACCATGGTGTGGCGTTGAACTGCGGCATCTCTGCAAATACGGTCATGGCAGAATTGCTCGGCAAATCTACAGGCATGTCTAAGGGTAAGGGCGGCTCAATGCATATGGCAGATATTTCGAAGAATATGTGGGGCGGACATGCCATCGTCGGCGGCCACCTACCCATCGCTTCGGGATTTGCCATCGGCGATCAATACGCTGGTAATGATAACGTGACCATTTGTATGTTCGGTGACGGTGCGACCAACATCGGCTATTTCCATGAGGCATTAAATATTTCAAAAACCTGGGGTTTGCGTGTGCTCTGGGTTTGTGAAAACAATCAATACGGCATGGGCACTACGGTGGAACGCGCTTCGGCAGTAACTGAAATTCGCCAAAAGGCAGAAGGCTACGGCATGAAGAACGGTCAAGCGGATGGCATGGATGTGATGAAGGTGTACGATGCCGCAAAAAATGCGCTTGAATTTGTGCGCACAAACTCCCAGCCTTATTTGCTTGAAATTGATACCTATCGCTTCCGTGGACATTCCATGGGTGACCCTGAGCGTTATCGCAAACAGGAAGAAGTAAAGCACTGGCAGGAAAACGATCCGATTGGCATTTTCAATAAGCAATTATTGGATAAGAAGGTCACCACGCGCAAAGCATTAGACGAGATTGAAGCGCGTGTGGAAGAGGAAATTATCAAAGCGGTTGAATTCGCTGAGGCATCTCCTGAACCTGCGATGGAAGAGTTGTACACGGATATTTACGCGGATTAGGTATTGTTGGCTAGTATTGTTGGCGACTGAAGTCGCGTCAACAATTGCAAAGTCCACCTTCGTGGACTAGACGACGAAGGTCGTCTTTGCGAGGGTTGGTGCGACTTCAGTCGCCGCCCAACTGAGGAGATAAAATGCGCGAACCCTATACCCAGCTTTATGTTCATTTAGTTTGGGCGACATGGGATAGGCAACCGATGATTACACCAAAACTTGAGCCACGCATTTACGCCGCAATTGCTGAAAAGTGCCGCGAACACAAATGTTTGCCCATTGCGCTGGGCGGCATCGAAGATCATATGCACTTGTTGACCAGATTTCACACTACGGTTGCCATTGCGACGCTGGTCAAGGAAGTAAAAGGCTCGTCATCTCATCTCGTTACACACGCCATCCTGCCAGGCGCATTTTTCAAATGGCAGGGCGCGTACGGAGCCTTTACCATCCGCAAATCGGAAGTGCCCACGGTAAAGGCGTACATTGAAAATCAGAAACAACATCATGCTGAAAATACACTCTTCCCCGAACTAGAGGAAGTGTTTGAGCAGGATGAGTGAGTGTTGTTTGCGGTTGAAACCGCAGCAACAACTGTCAAGTCCACCTTCGTGGACTTCAACATAAATAAAAGAAGACGACGAAGGTCGTCTTCGCAAATGTTGACGCGGTTTCAACCGCAAACATTAAGAGGAACAATCTATGGCAAAAATTACAATGCGCGAGGCAATCTCGCAAGCTCTTATGGAAGAAATGGACCGCGACCCGGCTGTCTTTATTATGGGTGAAGAGGTCGGCGTTTGGGGCGGCACCTATGCCGTGACCAAAGGCTTTTTTGATAAATACGGCGCGGCCCGTATCAAAGATACACCCATCGCAGAAAACGCAATTATCGGCGGCGCAATTGGCGCAGCGATGGTCGGTCAACGCCCTGTTGCAGAATTGATGACCATCAATTTTGGTTTCTCGGCAATGGATTACATTGTCAATCAGGCGCCCAAGCTGCATTACATGTTTGGCGGACAGTTCACATTACCCTTGGTGATTCGAGCTGTCGGCGGCGGTGGACGTCAGCTTGGTGCAACTCACTCACAGACGCCGGATGCCATCTTCGCGCATTTCCCCGGCTTGAAAGTTGTCAGCCCTGGGACGCCGGAAGATGCCAAGGGTCTTTTGAAATCAGCAATCAGGTCGAATGACCCGGTGCTTTTCATCGAACATGCAACCATGTATCAAGTGCGCGGTGAAGTGCCTGAGGGCGAGTACACCATCCCGATTGGTAAATCCAAAGTACAACGCGCAGGCAAAGATGTCACGATTGTGACCTATTGCAAAGGTCTTGAACTTTCGATGAAAGCGGCTGAAGAGTTATCAAAAGAAGGCATCGAAGTTGAAGTCGTTGATCTTCGCACGCTGCGCCCGCTCGATATGGAACCCGTGATCGAGTCGTTCAAGAAAACCAATCGCGCAGTGGTCGTTGAAGAAGGCTGGAAATCCTACGGCGTTGGTTCCGAAATCGTCAGCCGCATTTACGAAGAAGCGTTTGATTACGTCGATGCGCCGATTATTCGCGTGGCGCAAAAAGAAGTCCCGCTGCCCTACAACCGCACGCTCGAACAAGCCGCGCTTCCGCAAGTTGCAGATATCGTGGCCGCGGTCAAGGAGGTTTTGAAATAATGGCTGAAACAATTTCCATGCCCAAACTTGGCTTCGATATGGCTGAGGGTTTGCTCGTCCGCTGGGTGAAACAAGTCGGCGAGACTATCAATAAAGGCGATGTGCTCGCTGAAATTGAAACTGATAAAGCCACTGTTGAAGTTGAATCTTCTGCGAGCGGCGTTGTGCTGCAACTCATTGTTGAGCAAGGCACGATGGTTCCCGTCAATGCGGCAATTGCGATTGTGGGTCTTGCTGGTGAAAAAGTGGATGCGGCTGCATCTACGCCGTCAAAAGTCGAAAGTCCAAAGTCGGATGCTGCGCCTCAACCCGCGCCGACAACTGCTTCTGTTCAACAAACATCATCTCCTGTTGACTCTGGTCCTGTCAAAGCTTCGCCGCTCGCGAAGAAAGTTGCCAGCGATAACAAAGTGGATTTATCCAATGTGCAAGGCACTGGCCCCGGCGGACGCGTGGTTCGTAAAGATGTTGAAGCCGCTTTGGCTTCGGGTTCATCGTTGAACGTTGAACGTTCAACATCAACCGCAATTCCATCATCTGCGGTCATTGTCTCTCACGATGACAAAGTTATAGCGACCACGAAACTTCGCCAAGCCATCGGCCGCAGACTGGTCGAATCGAAATCAACCATCCCGCATTTCTATGTAACTCGTGAATTCAAAATGGATGCATTGATGGAGATGCGCAAGCAGGTCAATGCGTATCTGCCTGATAATGAAAAAGTTTCGGTCAATGACTTTATTCTCAAAGGTGTGGCGTTATCATTGCGTCAATTCCCCAATTTGAATGCGACTCTCAAAGGCACTGAGATCATCCAGTTCGGACATGTCAACGTCGGCGTGGCAGTCACCGTCCCCGGCGGATTAATGACCGTCGTTGTTAAAGATACCGATCAAAAGACATTACGCCAAATTTCAGGCGAGGTCAAAGTTATGGCAGGCCGTGCTCGTGATGGCAAGGTCAAGCCTAATGATGTGGATGGTTCAACCTTCTCGACTTCTAACTTGGGCATGTACGATGTCGAAGAATTCATCGCCATCGTCAACCCGCCCGAAGCTGGGATATTGGCAATCAGCTCTGCCAGAGAAGTGCCTGTTGTAGATAATGGACAAGTCAAAGCAGGCTGGCGAATGAAAGCCACCATCTCCGTTGACCACCGCATCAGCGATGGCGCCGAAGCTGCCCAGTTCATGCAAGCGCTGGCAGGCTTCCTTGAAAATCCTGTCAGAATGTTGGTATAAAGTCTCAAGTAGGTCACGTTTCAAACGTGACCTACTTTTTTGCTTATGCTATACTTAACACATGGATGAAAATCAATTCCCCCGATTAGATAGAACTGCCTTCTCAGTTGTATCCTCCTTTGAAGAAGCGGATAGGGAAGATAAAGAATATTGGCTTTCCAAAACGCCTTACGAACGCCTGCAATATATGGAACTTCTGCGGAGAATCAATTATGGACCTAATGCTCTCGCCCGACTTCAAAGAGTTCTTGAAATTGCTGAAAGAGAATGATGTTCATTATTTACTAATTGGTGGATATGCTGTTGGCTATCACGGATATGCCCGTGCCACAGACGATCTGGATATATGGGTTGCTATTCATCCTGATAACGCGGAAAAACTTGTTTCCACCTTGAAAGCCTTTGGGCTTGACGATCCGAATCTAAAACCTGAATTATTTTTGCAAAAGCCGAAAATTATCCGCATGGGTCTCCCTCCCATGCGGCTTAAAATTACCACGTCCATTTCAGGCGTTGAATTTGATGAATGTTATCAGTCAAGAATCGTGGACAAATTCGACGGCATTGAAGTCAACATAATTGATTTGGAAAACCTCAAAAAGAATAAGAAGGCCAGCGGAAGAACAAAAGATATTGCAGACCTTGAACAATTATCATGAAAGCCATTATCTCCGTTGACCGCCGCGTCAGCGACAACATAGAGGCCGCCTAACACAAAGCGTGCAAGAGCTCCTGAAAGAACGTCGGGACAGTGTGGCGGGGTTCCTGGAAAATTCAGTCAGAATGTTGGTGTAAAAGCAAACGTCCGAAGCCAAATGGCTTCGGACGTTTTTATTAGTCGTACAACTCTTTTCTGAAGAATTCTGGCAAGGCAAAGGCCGCCTTGTGGACATCAGGATTAATATAGTTATTCACCCCGGGTGGGAGCGGTGTTTTTAGTCCATTCTCCCAGGGCGTGTTTGAAACGTACATGAAACCAATTCCGCCGCCGGGATAGGTTGGGATATTGGCATAATAATAGGCTGGATTCTTCGTCAACACTTTGGCTGATTGAAAAATAGTTTTGATCAACTCGGTGTCGAAGAAAGGCTGCTCGCATTGGGTGGCGGCTGCTCCGTTGGGAGTCAATGCGCGTACCATGAGTTTATAGAATTCATCGGAGAACAAACGCTCTGCCATGCCGATTGGGTCGGTGGTATCGGAGATGATGACATCAAATTGAGCGGGGTTTTCTTCGAGAAAACCAAAAGCGTCGCGAACTAATAATTTGGCACGAGGATCAGCCCACGGGTCGCCGAAAGATGCGAAGTGTTCGCGTGATAAATCCACGACACGCTGATCCAACTCACAGACGACGGCCTCTTCGACGGAGGGATATCGCAATACCTGTTGAAGTGAACCGCCATCTCCCCCGCCGACAATCAATACGCGTTTCGGTTTTCCAACTGCCAGCATCGGAACATGCACGATCATCTCGTGGTAGCCGATGTTATCGCGCTCGGTCAGTTGGATGATGCCATCCAGAATCATGGCTTTGCCAAAGAACTCAGTTTCAACAATTTGTAGATGTTGAAACTGAGTCTGTTCATCGGCAAGGATTTTATTAACGCGAATGCCTTTGCGGTAATACGGGTGTAATTCTTCGGTAAACCAAATACTCATTTATATTCCTAATCCTGCTGTTTTTAAACACAAAAGACACGAAGGAAAAAAGCGCGTACTATCTTAATTCAACCCCTTTGTGTACTTTGTGTCCTTCGTGGTTAAGCTTTTTTCTACACCGCAATCGGGAATCTTGTTTCAACCGATGCTTCACGGTCGAGCTTTCGCATTGAGAAATCATCTGCGCCAAAAGCTTCTTTGATGCGCATCAGCAAAGGCATCATATCCATGCCGATTGCGCAGGTAAAAAGATCAATGGCGCAGTATCCATGTTCAGGCCACGCATGCAAACTCGCATGCGACTCTGAGAGAAGCAGAAAACAGGTAAAGCCATGCGGGCTAAACTTGTAAAAGCCCTCATCCACAACCGTCAGGCCGCTTTCACGTACAGCCTGCGCAAACAGCGAATACGCTCGCTCGCTATCCATGAGAATCTCATGGCTGCAGTCGGAGAGATCAAAAATAAAATGCTCTCCCAATTTCAAAGTCGCGTTCACTCACACCTCCGGGATTAAAAAATGAAAGAACCCGCCCGGAAACATGATCTTTTCCATTTCAACCCGATCCGCAAGATGTTTTCCTTGCGTAACGGGTGAAACTGTTTCCAAGCAGACTCTATTATGTGTATTTATACTATGCTACGATGGAGAGTCAATCTTTTAAGCCAGTGAATATTATTTATCGTAATGTTACTTTGAAATCAAAAACATCATCAGACACGTCCAGCAGGTCAAAATCATTATTCAAACGGGTTTTTCAGCCATGATTTGACAGGGCCGCAAAAGTGACATAATAAAAAGTGGAGCTGGGGAAAAATCCCAGCTCCACTTTTTATTTTAATGCTGTTGATTATTTCTACGGCAAACTAAAATTCTTTACTAAAAAGACTGCCATCTGTGCGCGGGTGACATCGGCATCGGGACAGTAGATGCCTGCTCCGCAGCCAGAGGTGACGCCCTCAGCCGCCAGCTGCTCAATCCATTTATCAGCCCAGTAGCCGATGGGCACATCGCTAAAGACGCCGCTGGCTGCAGGTGGATTGTAAGATGAGCCATGTTTGGCTTTCAAAAGGAAGACCGCCATCTGTGCGCGGGTAACCGTTGCGTCTGGACAGTACACTCCAGGGCCACAGCCACCAGTGATGCCCTCGGCCGCGAGTTGTTTGATCCATGCGGCGGCCCAATAATCAACTGCCACATCCGTAAAGCCAGTGCTGATGCCCACGGTAGGCGGCGTGTAGCTTGAACCGTGAATCCCCTTCAATAAGAAGATGGCCATTTGTGCGCGGGTGACTGAACTATCCGGGCAGTAGTTGAGCGGAGTCGTTGTGCATCCGCCGGTGATGCCGGCCTTATATAGACGCTCAATATAACTATTTGCCCAATACGTGAAGGGCACATCGACGAAGATGGGAACGGAAACTGTCCACTTGGCGTAGAGCGTGGCGCTCAAGCCCATGGTCGAGAAGGTGTGAAGCGTGGTCAGTCCGACTTCATCATACCAGCCTGCGAATGTGTAACCAGTTAGGGTTGGCGCTGTCGGAGCGGATACGGCTGTGCCGAAATCTTGAGTGATGGAAGCGACAGATGTGCCGCCATTGCTGTTGAAGGCCAGGGTCTGGAGGAAATATTCATAGGAGCCGATATCACACGCCGCGCCTTGCGGACGGGTCACGCCGCGCTGGTCTAAACCGCTGACGGGTGAGGCTGCGCAGACTGTGTTGTTACCTGCGTCAATCGCGGGTGAGCCGCTTAACAACGCAAAGGTTTGGGTGGAACCGCCGTTATTGGCAAGCGCACCGAGCATGGGATCGCCGCTCAAAGTTGGGGAACATGTGCCGTCTTCTACAAGGTTGTTGGTATTCGTGCCGATGGTGGCGCTGTTGTTACAATCTCCGCCAGTGGAGTTGGCGATAATGGTGTTGGCATAGTTCAGGGTGCCTTGGTTGTAAATGCCGCCGCCGTAAGTTGTTGCAGCATTGCCTGAGAAGGTGCTATTCGTCACGGTCAGGGTGCCTTGGTTGTAAATGCCGCCGCCGTAAGTTGCAGAATTGCCTGAGAAGGTGCTATTCGTCACGGTCAGGGTGCCTTCGTTGTAAATGCCGCCGCCGTAAGTTGCAGAATTGTCTGAGAAGGTGCTATTCGTCACGGTCAGGGTGCCAGAGTAGTTGTAAATGCCGCCGCCAGTACCTGTAATCTTGCCATTGGCAATGGTCACGCCGCTGATGTTCACCGTATACGCGCCGGGGATGTGGAAGACGCGGTCAATGCCGTTGGCGCCGCCATCGGGATAACCCAGTGTGCCTGCCTGAATGATGGTCGTGCCCGCGCCTGCGCCAGTGATGGTGATGTCGCTGTTGAGGTCTAGGTCGCCGGTGGCGTTCCCGTCTTCACCCGTCCCGGTGATGGTTAGCGTGTAGGTGCCTGCTGGCACAGTGATCACATCCGCGCCTGCGAGAGCGTTGGCTGCAGTAATCGCTTCACGCAGCGAGCAGTCCGCAGCGCAGGTGCCATCGGCTGTGTCCGCTGTTTTTGTAACAGTGAAGCCCGCCGCGTACACCGGCGTGACAACCAGCGCGCTGCCCAATAAAGAAACCATCAGGCTGACGCATACGAACAGGGAGAACCATTTGTTTCGCAATTCAGTTTTCATTATTATTACTCCTCTCCGACAATGCGCCGGGCTAAAAAAATTCCGCTGATGCTAAACGGGTCAGCGGTTGAAGAACAGCGTCAAACCAAATCGTAATGTTGCCCTCAGTGACATGTAATTGAGTTGGGTATGTTTCATTTCAGTTGAAACCGTCCCGAAGGTTGGCACAAACGACCAAATTTTCTCGACAAAACCTTCGGGACGTTCTTTTTGTCCACTCATTTGAAACACACCCAATTGAGTTCGTAAATAGGATAGTGTATGTATTTTATCGTAATAGTTTATTTTACTCAATTGAAAACTGATAAAAGAAAAGAGACAGTCCCGCAAGGTTGTAAAAACCTTGCGGGACTGTCTTCAATATTATCTTCTGTTTTCTCTTGCTACGGCAAACTAAAATTCTTGACGAGGAACATATTTACCAATTATTAATGAAGTCTGCCCAGCATCATCCTTGCAGTGCAGAAACAAAATCACTGGCGGTATCAAACCTTTTAAATGGTTTCTTAGACATGGCTCGCTGAATCGCTTTTGAAGCATTTTCACTTAAGCTGGATACTTTTTCGCGCGCATCCGGGGCGGCATGAAGCATATGTGCGATCAATAAAGCGCCTTGTTGTTCATGTTTGAATGGCAATTCACCCGTCAATAATTGATACGTCATTACTCCCAACGCATAAATATCAGCACGGCCATCAATGTTTTGCTGGGCTTCGATCTGTTCAGGTGCAATATAAGCAAAGGTACCTGCCACCATGCTGTGTGAGACCAGGGACGAATCGCCCAGCACCTTCGCAAGGCCAAAGTCCATGAGTAGAGGTCGTGGTATGGGATTTGTGGTATCCACCATAATATTCCCCGGCTTTATATCGCGATGAATGATCCCGTGGGCATGCATATAATCCAACGCAGAGCAAATTGGCTTTAGCATGCTCGTCGCAGTTGCCAAACTGAGCTTTCCATGCTTGAGCAATTCGCCAAGCACATTCCCCTGAATAAATTCCATGACAATATAAGGACGGTTATCTACTTTGCCCACATCAAACACTTTAATAATATTCGGGTGGTCAAGATTTCTTAGCGCACGCGACTCTCGCTCGAAGAAAACACGCATGATCGGGTCGTCCTGTATTGATTCACGCATGAGCTTAATCGCAACGACTTGATGCAAGATGGGGTGTGTTGCCTTGTAAACTTCCGCCATACCGCCACGCCCGGCAAGCTCCAGATCCTTATAATCCTCGAAATGCGCGCTGGGGAAGGAGGCAGGCTCAAGCGGCAGGGAAAAGTCCTGTATTTTCTGATAATCAATCTTAATATGATAGAACTGGCGGTCAATAAATTTTTGCATTCTCGTACGCAATGGTTTGAAGATTAATGCAAAAATGACTGCGGTAATAAGGACGGCAAAAACAGGCGCAGTCCCCACCTCTTTTGCAAGAGAGGAAACAATCCACAGACTCAATGCGAATATCCCCATCAGGGTGGTGGTTAGCAAACCATACACAAGCGAACGATTGATGGCAAAGTCGATATCCCAAAGACGGTAACGCATAACAGCAATTGCCATGGTTGCAGGAACGATCATCAGCGAGATTTGACGCAGGATACGGGCAACCAAAGAAACAACAAGAGATGAGTTTTCGCCATACCCAAGCACATTGAAAACAATCACATAGGTCCCCACAAATAGCAGGGTAAGGATCATCCCAAGTACAACCCATTTTGTCTGCTGCCGTTGAATAGGAGTGGATAAGGTACGATAACGGTACACCTGTGAAATCACGCCTGCCAAAAGTAAAAGCACAAACAACCCAATATCCCAGGCTTGCTGCGCCGTGTGGCTGTAGCTTTCAGCCGTACGGAATTCTGCTTTGTAAGTTGGAACATAATCAAAATACCAGATGCCAATACGCCAGATCGGAAGAGGGATTAATATCCACCACATCCAGCGCGGCAAGGGACGGCCATCAGGAAAGAGAAAAGCAAAACAAGCCTGCATGGTTTCCGCCAGACCTGGCAAAATCGCAAGGACAAGGAAAGGAAGATCGGCATTCGCTGTTGGCCCCGTATACAACGCACCCGTGAACAACAACATCGAAGCCACCACAAGCGTGACAACTTCATCCCCCTTCCTTAGCACGAGAACGCAAGCAACCACACCAAAAAACAAAACCGTAATAATATCTGTGATCACAAGCACATACGCCGGGAATTGCAGGGGAAGCCCGGCAGCTTCAAGTGCTGCCCGTGACTCCGGCAGCAATCTCAACCCGATCTCAAATGAATTCTTTATACCAGCCAAAAACACAAGGATGGTAAAAAAAGCCATCCCAAACCACAAAAACCTTGTGATCCTTAACCTTGGCCCAGTCAACTTTGCCGTTGGAAATGAAGTGGTGGTAGACATAAGTTCTAGTATTCTACTACGAGACCCTTCATCTCAAATGGGTGTGTTTCAAATGAGTTGACAAAAAGAACGTCCCGAAGGTTTTGTCGAGAAAATTTGGTCGTTTGTGCCAACCTTCGGGACGCTTTCAACTGAAATGAAACACACCCATCTCAAATAAAGGGGCGTGGCATATGGCATTAACACTCGACAATGTTTCAGGATTGTTTGGTAAACTCATCCCTTCGGCATCAGCACAGCCGCGCGGCTTTTACTCGCAGGGCCGAATGCCCTCTTTATCGGTCTCCCACGAAACACGAAACACGCTACACTTGATACATGACACCTGAAACCTCCATCTACCTCCACATTCCCTTCTGCAAACATCGCTGCGCCTACTGCGACTTCAATACATACGCCGGCCAGGAAGATTCGATTCCCGCGTATGTTGATGCGCTGATTTGTGAAATTGAATTCGTTGGACGCCAATCCACCAATGTCCCAATGACCATTCACACTATTTTTTTCGGCGGAGGAACTCCCTCGCTTCTTTCCGCGCCGCAATTTGATTCCATACTAAAAACATTACGCTCCGCCTTCACATTGACCGCTGATGCGGAGATCAGCATTGAAGCCAACCCAGGCACGATCTCCCCTGAAAAATTAAACGGCATTCGCAAGTCTGGCGTCAACCGCATCAGCTTTGGTGTGCAATCAGCTAATACCGAAGAACTGCGCATGCTCGAACGCATCCACGATTTTTTCACTGTCATCGAAGCTGTATCTACTGCGCGGAAAGCAGGCTTTGACAACCTCAACCTAGACTTGATCTACGGCCTGCCCGAACAGACCTTGTCCACTTGGCAGACCACCCTGCAACGCATCGTTGAACTTAACCCCGAACACATCTCTGCCTATGCATTGACTCTCGAACACGGCACGCCCTTCGGGCGCTGGTCATCTAAAGGCTTGCTGCCCCTGCCCGACCCCGATCTCGCCGCTGATATGTATGAATATGCCGAAGAGTTTTTGGAAAGCAAGGGGTATGTGCATTACGAAATTTCGAATTGGGCGAAGAGCAATGCAGAATTCAAAATGAAGAATGCAGATTTGAATTCTGCATTCTTCATTCCTCATTCCTCATTTGTTTGCCGCCACAACCTGCAATATTGGCATTCCCTCCCCTATCTCGCCTTCGGCGCAGGCGCACACGGATATGCCAATGGGTATCGTTATTCAAATGCATTAAGAATCAAAACTTATATTGAGCGTCTTACCAATTACCAACACTTGCACCGTACGCAAGTGCAGGTGTTACCAATCACCAATTACCAATTTCCTCTCTCCCCCGCCACGGTCAACCAGCACAAGCAAACGCCGCAAGATGATATGTCTGAATATATGTTAAACAATCTCAGACTAACGAATGCCGGGGTGGCTGAATCAGATTTCAGATTAAGATTCGGATGCGGGCTGCAGGATGTATATTCAAAAGAGTTGGGAGAATTAATCGGGAATGCTCTGCTTGAAAAGCAAACATCCGAGTCAAAAATCGACTCGGATGTTTACAGGCTCACCAAACGTGGAAGACTATTGGGAAATCAAGTCTTCATGCGTTTTGTTTAATTACTTTTTCTTTGCAACTTTCTTGACGGCCTTCTTCACTACTTTCTTGATGACTTTCTTCGCGACGACTTTCTTCGCAACAGGCTTCTTGCCAACGACAGGGCGATGCTTCAAGGCTGCGTGAGCGGCTGCCAAACGCGCAATCGGCACACGGAACGGGGAACAAGACACATAATTGTTGCCGATCATGTGACACCATTCGATGGAGTCAGGGTCGCCGCCGTGCTCACCGCAGATACCCACTTCAAGATCAGGGCGGGTTTTGCGACCTTCGCTAATTGCCCATTGCATGAGAGTTCCCACACCGTGGCGATCAATAGTTTGGAAGGGGTTCTTCAAAAGAATGCCCTGTTCCTGATAGGTAATGAGGAAGTTACGTTCGGCATCATCGCGTGAATAACCATAGGTCATTTGAGTCAGGTCGTTTGTGCCGAAGGAGAAGAATTCAGCATTACGAGCCACATCTGCGGCAGTGATGGCCGCGCGCGGAATCTCAATCATGGATCCAAACTTATATTCAAATTTGATTTTCTTTTCGCCCATAACCGCGGCCGCAATTCTTTCAAGGCGGGGTTGAATCCAATCCAGTTCCTTGACCGTACCTGTGAGCGGGATCATCACTTCGGGCTTCACGATAATTCCACGCAAAGTACAATCTGCCGCGGCTTCAAAGATGGCGCGCACTTGCATTTCGACGATCTCAGGCATAACGATGCTCAAGCGTACGCCACGCAAACCCATCATCGGATTTGATTCGTGCATTCCTTTGATAGACTCAAGCAAATCTTCCTTGGCTTTGAGACCCACGGATTCATGCTTAACGCGCATGGTGATAACTTCTTCAAGAAGTTTTTCTTCATCGGGCATAAACTCATGCAAAGGCGGGTCGATCAAGCGGATGATAACAGGATAACCGTTCATCGCTTCAAACAAGCCGTCAAAATCCTTACGTTGACTCGGGAGCAATTTATCCAAAGCGGAGGTGCGTCCTGCGGAAGAGTTAGCAAGGATCATTTCCTGAACGACGGGCAAGCGCTCGGGTTCAAAGAACATGTGCTCGGTACGGCAAAGACCAATGCCTACTGCACCATACGTGCGGGCACGTTGTGCATCCTTCGGATAATCTGCATTCGCCCAGACCTGCAAACCGCGCGTCGGTCCGCCGTTTGGTGCAGAGCGGATATTCTTGCGGGCACAAATTTCATCGGCCCACTTGAGCAGAACCAGTAATTCAACCTGTTCTTCGATCGAAGGAATGGATACGGGAATTTTGCCAACAAAGATATTGCCTGTTGTGCCATCTACTGAAATCCATTCACCTTCCTTCACAACCATATTGCCAACATTCATGATGCGTTTATCAAGATCAATCTTAATTGCTGAAGCGCCCACTACACACGGAATACCGAACTGACGAGCAACGACTGCCGCATGAGATGTAGCGCCGCCTTCACTGGTCAACACACCTTTAGAGGCGATCATGCCATGCACATCATCTGGCTTGGTGAACGGACGCACCATGATGGTGTCTTGTTTACCTTCTTTCGCCATCTTCTCAGCCATATCCGCATCAAAATAGATCTGACCTACAGCCGCGCCTGGCGAAGCATTTACGCCCTTGGCAATTAGTTTGCCAGTAGTCTCGGCATTTTTTTTGGCATCACTATCAAACTGCGGATGCAAGAGCGTATCCACATTTTCTGGGGTAACACGCTCAACTGCCTCATCCTTTGTGATCAAGCCTTCGTTTGCCATATCCACAGCCATTTTGACAGTGGCTTGAGCAGTGCGTTTGCCATTACGGGTTTGCAGCATCCATAATTTTCCGCGCTCAATTGTGAATTCAACATCCTGCATATCCTTATAGTGTTTTTCAAGACGGGCAGCGATCTTCATGAATTCATCATAGGCTTTGGGCATGCGTTCGTGTAATGTGTCAATTTGATTTGTATTACGAATACCCGCCACCACATCTTCACCCTGCGCATTGAACAGGAACTCACCCATCATCATCTTGTCGCCAGTCGATGGGTTACGGGTAAAGGCCACACCGGTGGCTGAGTCTTCGCCCATGTTGCCGAATGCCATTGTCTGAATGTTGACCGCGGTGCCTAGTGCATGTGAAATGCCAGTCGCATTACGATAATCAATGGCGCGTTTTCCATTCCATGATTTGAATACAGCTTCGGTTGCCAGTTCCAATTGTTTATATGGATCCTGCGGAAAGTCAAATCCTTTTTCTTTTCGGATGACAGCTTTGAATGCCTCGACCATTTGGGCCCAGTCATCGGCATTCATTTCTGTATCAAGTTTATAGCCTTTGTTGTGCTTATATTCTTCGAGCGGATGTTCAAAAGATTCATCAGGAATCCCTAATACCACCGAGCCGAACATTTCCACCAAACGGCGGTATGAGTCGTATACGAAACGGGCATTATCGGTTAACTTGACCATGCCTGCAGCAGTTATATCGGTCAAACCTAAATTCAATACGGTATCCATCATGCCCGGCATGGAAAATTTCGCGCCAGAGCGACATGAAACCAATAATGGATTCTTGGGGTCACCAAACTTCTTGCCTGTTTGCTTCTCAATTTGTTTTAAAGCTTTTAACTCTTGATCCCACAAACCTACTGGGAATTTCCCCGCTTTTTGATATGCATTACACGCTTCGGTTGTCACCGTAAAAAACGGCGGAACAGGCACGCCTGCGCGCGTCATATCCAACAACCCAGACCCCTTCCCACCTACGAGAGCTTTTACGGCATCCCAGGAACCACCAGCAACTTTCTCAGCTTCTTTCACTTCATTAAAGAGATAAACCCATTTCGTCATTGTAGCCTCCGACAAGAATTAGAATTTATTTTTGATTGTGAAATATTCTACCAAGAACAGTTGAAATTATAACATGACAAAAATCATCAGATAAGCAGATATCAGTCCATAATATTCAGGGAATATCTCATATTTTGACCGTGATTCTGTAAACTCTTTGCAAAGTATTTTTATGCGCGAATAAGTGATAATACGGTATGGAAACAAAAAAATATGTGTACTAAAGTTTTAGTTATCGACGACGATATTGCGATTACCGAATTAATGAGTATGTTGCTTAAAACTCATGGGTTTGATGTGTCTACCTGCAATACCGGTAAAGAAGGCGTTAAGTTTGTAAAAGAAAGCAGGCCTCACGTTGTACTTTTGGATTTAATGATGCCTGATCTTGATGGATGGCAGGTGTGTAAAGCGCTGCGCACATTTAGCAACGTCCCCATCCTGATTCTTTCCGCGATCAATGATCCAAGCATGGTAGCCAGTGTTCTGGATGCCGGCGCCGACGATTTTCTCGTTAAGCCTGTCCCAAGCAGTGTGCTTATCGCACACATTAAAAAGATGGTCAGACAGACTGATTCAAACGGGACGATTGAATCGAAGGAAAAATCCCACATCTCAGGCAGTACCCAGCCGATCATCACGTGACCCTTCAAAGAGCGGATCAGTACCGCGCCCTATCCTGTTCCTGTTTCAATAAAAATTCCCGTCCTCCTTGCAAAGTGACGGGAATTTCATTTATATAAAAATTATCTCGTTTCGATCACACTAACAGAGTGTTTCTTAAAGGCTTTTCACCACAGAGATCACACACTTGCCCTGGCGGGCAGTGCCAGGGCAGATCACGGAGAAAACATCTTAAAAACCTCTGTGGACTCTGTGCGCGAAGCGTCTGTGGTTAATGCTCTTTGCTCACATAAAACCCAAACTTAAGAAACAGTCTCTAACCAGAAAAAAATCTCAATCCATCAGCCGTTGCTCGCGCAAACTCCATCATCGGCATGTGGCCCGCGCCCTCCACGCTTACAAATTTCGCAGATGGCAGAACAGACTTAATCTCTGTGGCGCGTTCAACAGGAATCATGATGTCTGCATCGCCATGTATAAGCAGCAAAGGAAAGGTAAAAGAAGAGAGGTGCTGTATTAATTCCTCTCGCTCTGCCATGGCCTTCAACGCCCCGATCACGCCCGATTTACTTTGTTTCTCAATCACAGCGCGTACAATCGTCTGCACATTTACATCCGCAGATAATTTGGGAGTCATCGCTTCCACAACAATGCCTACACCTTTTTCGGCGACATCGGCAGCGGTCTTATAACGTCCTTCTTTGCGATCAGGCGCATCTGCTGCTGCCTGCGAGGAAACCAATCCCAATCCACGGACCCGTTGTGGATATTTCTTCGCGAAAGCTAAAGCAACATACCCACCCATCGAATGGCCTGCAATCGCGGTTTTCTCAATCGCCAGATGGTCAAGCAAGCCAGCAAGGTCATCCGCCATATCTGTAACAGTGTATGGCGTTTCCACAGTTGTAGATTGACCGAAACCACGCAAATCTGGCGTGATGATATCAAATTCATTTTCCAGTAAAGACGCGACTTCCTCCCAGGAAGTATGATCCAAGGGAAAGCCATGTATCAAGACCAGCGGAGTACCTTTTCCGCGGCGTATATAAGCCAGTTTTATTCCATTTACAGAAATGCTGTCCATTTTTATCTCCATTTTACTGTTACTTTTAATGTACTGCCCAATTTTGATTTATAAAAAATATAGCCATTGTCACGTCCGAATTCATAGACGCGGCGTGTAATATCCACATCGGCTTTGCAATACTCGGCTACTTTGTCCAAGTCACCTGCGCGGAACCATTCTACAGATTGAAGGCCATCTGCTGTTTTGGTCGCACCGAGACTGGCGCTGGCAATCGAGTCGAGGCTGATGCTAAAGCCTAGAGTCTTTTGCAGATCGAGGAGCAGGTCGAGGGTCGGGAGAGATGCGAAACGCATTTCAGGCGCATAAGGCTGAAGCACCTGATAGTCAAATCCGCGCAGATTAAATCCAATGACTTTGGTTGCAGATTTCAATTCCTGAATTAAAGCAGGGACATCCTGCTCCCAATAGACTGAGAATTCATCGGTTTGTGTTGACCATGTAACGGCGCACGCCACCCGTAATTTTGCGACATTCTCGCGGCCGCCAACATCCTGGAAGAGGTTTTGTGTTTCCAGATCAAAGAATACGAAATTCATTTTCCCTCAGTATTTTTCGATACAACAGGATTCTCTTTGACCCATTCACGCGCGTATGCGACGGCCTCTTCACGAGAGTTAACTGTGCCAGCTACCTGCTCTTCGCGGATGGCCTCCAAAACCTGCCCGATCACAGGCCCGGGTTTGACGCCCAGCTCACTCATTAATTCGTGACCATCCAGTAAACGCGGCGGGGCAATGATTTCTTGCGGCCGCTCCCAATAATTTTCAAGCAAGGTGCGGGCAAGCGCAAGATATATATTCCACGTTTCGATGGTCAAGGCGTGGGCGCGTGTGGCGCGCAGATCAGCGAGGCCAAGCAAAACAAGATCAACGCCGCCCACGCCGCTATCGCGGAAGAAACGATAGATGGCTTTGCGTGAAGGCTCCTGCTTTTCGTTTATCATGCGATCTGTAAAGGAATGGATACGCATGTGATTTTTGATGATGACACGCAATCGATCAATTTCATCATTACTCAGGTTAAAGGCTCGTGCCCTGTCTGCGGCAATCTCCATACCTTTAACTTCATGATTGAAGAAACGAATACGTCCCGATTCTTCAATTGTTTTTGTTTCAGGTTTGCTAACATCATGATACAAGGCGGCGAAGAAAAGCAGTGAACGTAGTGAACGGTCAACGTTTAACGGCTCGGAAAAATGCGCTGCGATTTGTTCGCGATAGCGCCCAAGTTGCAAACCAAGCAGACCGGTGAACATATCATTTGTTTTCTCAGCATCGTAGCCAACACGCAAGGCAGAGATGATCTGGTCAAGATAATCGAGTACAGCGAGCGTATGCGTCCAGACATCGTACATGTGCGGCTCAGACTGTTCCACACCTTTCATGGCTGTCAATTCTGGCATCAAATGTGGAAGGACACCCAACATCTCAAGCGCGCGCATGGCAGCATCGGGCTTGGGTCCTTTGAGTATCTTGAAAACTTCATCCCGCAGGCGTTCGGGTGAGATCCGCCCAAGCTGATGCACGGCCTGCTTCATCAACTCACGCGTGTCTTTGTCAATTCGAAGCCCTAGATCGGCAGCCAGACGAATGGCACGCAAAATACGGACTGGGTCGTCAGATAAAGCGGTCGGCGAGCAGGCGCGGATAATTTTGGCCTGTAAATCTTTCCCACCTTCCAAAGGGTCAATGATGGTTTCATCACGCGGATTAAAAGCCATGGCGTTGATGGTGAAATCGCGCGTGCGTAAATCTTCTTCCAGGTTTTGCGCAGGTTTCGTTGGGAATTCTGAGCTGCGATACACTGCAAAATCAAGGAAAATGCGCGAGCCATCTTCCTGAGTCACAACTACGCGGCCGGTATCCCGTTCTTCGTCTAACGGCAGGAAATCTGCGTTGAGAGCGTTGGCAACTTTTCGAGCAGTGGAAATGCCGTTCGCGGGCAGAGCAAAATCCAGGTCGGGCGAGATGCGGGAAAGCAAAAGGTCACGCACAGCGCCGCCAACGAGATAAATCTCCTGGTCGGCAGGCAGAATGTCGATTATTTTTTCAACTAGGGGGTGAAGTGTAAAAGATACAGACATAAATTTGATCTCTGGTTTTTCTTTGTGACGACTATATTGCGAAGCACGCAAGGCTTGCTCGGGTGTGCCGCCTTGCGCCACTACCCGCCCGCGCACGAGAGCCACCCAGCGCCCTGCGTATGGAGAATGAGGTTGATTCGGTTCATCGCTCATTGCAAGCCCTGTTAAAAATAAAATTACGTTGGCGGTTGATATTTGTCTAGATCCACAACGCCGACAAAAGGTAAATTGCGATAGTATTCGTCGAGGTCGAGGCCATACCCGAAAACAAATTTGTTGGGGATGGTAAAGCCAAGATAATGAATGGGGACGTGCGCTTCGCGGCGCTCGGGTTTATCCAACAGGGTGCAGACTTTTAGCGTTTTCGGCTGACGAGTTTCCAACATACTTAATACAGACGCGATCGTATGCCCACTATCCACGATGTCTTCGATGAGAATCACATTCTTGCCAAGAATATCCGTTTGCAGGTCAAGAGTGACACGTGCAAATCCAGTCGAGGTACGTGCGCCTGCGCCGTAGGATGAAACCGCCATAAAATCCATCATGTGCGGTGTGGTGATATATCGGCTGAGGTCAACCATGAAAGGCACACCTCCACGCAGGATACAGATGAGAAGAAGGTCGCCATCGGGATAGTCCGTGCTGATCTGGGTGCCAAGTTCTTTCACCCGCGCCTGTAGTGTTTCCGAGTCTATCAATATCTCAGCGAGCACATCTTGATAATTTTGCATTTGTTGTAGTTCCTTGGTTTAATAGTTTGGCAGTTTTGTCGTTCAACAGTTAAGATCTCAAGTTTCGCCTTACTACGAAACCCTATAACTATATAACCAACTATCTTGGCACTTCGTGATGTTGTCGGCAACGTGCTTCATATAATTCAGATGCGCCGACAATCACAACGGGATCATCATAACGGGCGGGTTTGCCATTCACCAAGCGCTGAGTGCGCGAAGCATCTTCACCGCATACCATGCAAATCGCGTGGAGTTTTGCAACATCTTCCGCTTCAGACATCAGCACAGGCATGGAGCCAAATGGCTCGCCGCGAAAATCTGTATCCAGACCAGCAACGAGTACCCGTACACCGCGCGCGGCCAGTTCCTGAGCCACGATTACAACTTCAGCATCAAAGAACTGGGCTTCGTCAATGCCCACTACTGTTGTATCTTTATCCAATTTAAGTCGAATCTCTGCGGCTTGTTCAACTGGGATGGCGTCAAAAGTTGAACCTGTGTGTGAAGCCACTTTTTCAACCGCATAGCGAATATCAATGGCAGGTTTGAACACCTGCACTTTTTGCTTCGCAATGGTTGCGCGCACCAGTCTGCGAATGAGTTCATCCGTCTTACCGCTAAACATGGAACCGCAAACAACTTCAATCGAACCGTATGTGTGTTTCATTCAAACTCTCCCCCTCTCCCACAACTGGAAAGGGTTGTCTTGGGATTATGAAAACAGGCAGACGCTTGCGCATCTGCCTGTCTAGTTTACCTGAGAAACTTCTAGCTGACAAAGTCTCGAAAGAAAAAAACTACTCGCTTGCTTCGGCTTCAGGAGCGTCAGCGGCTGCTTCGGATTCCACAGCCTCGGGTGCCGCGGCTTCAGGAGCATCAGCGGCTGCTTCGGGTTCCACAACCTCGGGCACTGCGGCTTTAGGAGCCTTGGGCACTTTGGGAGCATCAGGAACTTCGGGAACTTCAAAGCCCAGTAAGCGTAATTTCTTCTTAGCGGCCGTCAGAGAAGACTGACCAAACCCGGCAACTTCCAACATGGCGGCGTTGCCTTCGCCAAGTTTTGCAAGAATTTGACCAATGCTCAAAATACCAGCTTTCTTGAGCGCATCAGTGGCACGGGGAGAAAGCTCAAGATCGTCAATGGAGCGATCAGGAGAGTTCGAAGCTTCTTCCTTCGATTTCTGCTGTTCCACATACGTCTGGCGGGCAGAGAGCTTCTTGTAGAAGCGGTCCACCTGACCTTCGATATCCATAATACGGGCAGATTCACCAGTAAAGAATGGATGACAATTAGAGCATACGTCAATGCGTAATTCTTTCTTGGTGGAAGTGGTGACCCACGATGTGCCGCACGAAGCACAAGTTACCTTCGCGTCGAAAACTACAGGATGAATTTCAGCTTGCATGTTACGCTACCTCAGCAGGGACGATATTTACGCGCTTGCGTCCATGCACTACGTCGAACATTACAACTCCGTCTGCGACTGCAAACAAAGTGTCGTCTTTACCAACCAATACATTAAGACCTGGTTTGATCTTGGTGCCGCGCTGGCGAACAAGAATATTACCAGAAAGAACAAATTGACCGGCGTAACGCTTTACACCCAAGCGTTGGGAGTTACTGTCACGGCCGTTGCGGGTTGATCCGCCACCTGTTTTATGTGCCATTTCTACCTCTCAATTTATTTCTTGCTTGATTTCTTCTCAGCAGTTTTTGCTTCAGGCTTGACCTTGCGGCCGCCTTTCAACTTTTCCTGCAACTTCTCGAAGCCTTCCCAATCACCTTTGGCTGCGAGCTTGGCCTGAGAGATCCAACCTTTTGGATCCATCATTTGCAAACCAGCTGCATCGAGAACCTTTTGCACATCAGCAGCTTTGGCAGTTGCCAATTGTTCGAATGTAAAGATACTTGCGTCATTCAAAACTGTGACGACTTTCGGCCCGATGCCTTCGATTTTAGCGAGATCATCCGCTTCCTGCTTAACCTCAGCCTGCTTCTCGACCTTGGCAACTTTCCGCTCTTCATCAGATTTGCCGATGAAATCGATCATCAAGCGGGTGTAGAAATGGCGATGGCCACCCTTCACACGGATACGTTTCTTGGGGCGATATTTGAAAGAGATAACCTTGGGGCCTTTAACATGGTCCACCACGGTTGCAGAGACGATAATCTCAGCGACAGTGGGTGTGCCAACCAGCGTGAGGTCTTCGTCTGTCATGAGCAGAACACGTTCAAAGTCAAACTTTTTACCTACTTCAAAGGCGAGGCGATCCACATCAATAGTGGAACCTTCGACGACACGATACTGCTTGCCGCCACTTTCTACGATTGCAATTCTCATTATTTTCTCCAGTCATCACTTCGCCGTGTACCCTGCGGAGAACTTACACTCTACGCCGAGCCATGGGGAAGCTGGGTTATTTAGCGGACGGTATTATACATGCGGGAAGGCTGACCTGTCAACGAATTTCTCCTGCCAACTTGGGAGAATTGGCAGGAGAATATTGAAACGCTTAAGATGCCTAAAGGGACATCTCAGGCACCCGTTAAGAATGATGCGTTATGGTTTACTTCGGCAACATGCCTGTCAGGGTCTTCGTCACAGTTTTGAGTTGCTCGGCGTGGCCTCTGATCTTGTTTACGTCGCCGGTGTTAAGGCCAGAGCGTACATCGGTGATGGTCTTGGCGGTTGCAACTTCATTATCAATGATTTTTTGGGTGGTGACTTCAAGGTTGACGAGTAATTGCATGACGTTTTTTGGGATGATTGGCAGGCTCTTGAGAATGGGAAGCAGAACATCCAAAATTTGATTTGCGGTGCGGGCATATTTTACAGTGAGGCTGTGAAGCGAGCCGATGGAACTGGTGAGTTCAATTGCGATCTCTTGAATCGAGTCGATCATTTCCTTGTTCTGCTCAATGATTTTTGTAATGTCATTGATCGAGCCTGTCAACTTATCTGAAAATTTGACAAAGGAAACTGTTTTGGCGGGTGTAACACCAACTCTAGCTACGGCTTTGATCGGTACGGGCATGGGAATCTCCTATAAAACAAGTTGCGGGTATTTACTTTTCCTTGCAGCGCAAAGTAAACTTATGCCAAATATACAATACTTCAATTCTAAAAACAACCTTATTGACAAACTGACTCATCTCGTATATCCTGAATAAATCGTCGACACTAACAAAGGAGTTGCCATGAATCAAAATGATTTGAAATGGGAACATATTCGCATCTGGTTGTTATGGCTTGCGCTGCCGCTTGTGATCGGGATATTGATTGCATCGGCGATACCGCAGCCAGTGATCGGTATCATCCGCCTCGACGATGCCATCTACGCATCGACAGCGCGTGACATGATTACGCAGATCAATTACGCAATCGATCATCCTGAAATCCGCGCGGTGGTGCTGGCCTTTGACAGCCCCGGCGGGACCGTAGTCGATACCGAAGCCGTGTATATGGAACTTGCGCGGCTGCGTGCGAAAAAGCCTGTCATCACGGCGGTAAACGGCATGGCTGCCAGCGGGGCATATTATCTCTCAGCAAACACAGATTACATTTACGCAAAACCAACTTCACTGGTCGGCAATATTGGCGTGATCGGCTACCTGCCCCCTTCCCCATTTATTTTTGAAGAGATCATTTCGACAGGTCCGTATAAATTATGGGGATCACCGCGCGATTCGGATATGCGCCAGATCGATATGATCAAAGAAGGATTCTTTCAGGCGGTGATGCTGGGCCGCGGCGACAGAGTCAAAGTTGGGCCCGAGGTGGTCTTAAGCGGACAAATTTGGATCGGCAGTGAAGCCGTGCGTATTGGTATCGCAGATGCACTCGGCACAGAAACAGACGCATTCAATAAAGCTGCAGAGTTGGCAAAAGTAAAAAACTATAAAACAGTAGATTTGCGCAGCCTATCCGGTATTGCGGATGTTTATTCTCCTTTCTTTATTCAAAGCCCGGATGGAGCCACATTACCCTACCCTGCGGATGCAGGATTATATATGCTTTTTATCCCGCAATTACCCGGGCAAAAATAGGAGGCCGTCATGAAAAAAAATATGCTCTGGATTGCGCTCGCCGCCTTAATTATCCCCAGCCTTGCGCGTGGACTTTTATTTTATCGCGGCGTTCCTCAACGTCCTGAGATTGCCACGCCAGATTATCAAGCACTCACCGTTTCCCAGCCGCCATTAAAAGCGCAGCAAGTAGATGAAGATATTAAACAAGTCAGCGGCATTATACTATTTGACTTCGCACATGCCAATCAATACCAGTCCGCTGAAGTGCAATCGCTCAAGGAAGCCATTGAAAAACGCGGCGGACAAGTGGAGGTAAACACAGACTCCACTTTATTGGAATATAAATTAAAGTATGCCAGCGCGTATGTTGTCATCTCTCCATCCCTTTCCAATACTGAAAACGAAATACGTGTTGTAAAAGAATATGTGGAACGCGGCGGAAGGCTGCTGGTTTTCGCGGATGCCACACGCGGCCTGCTCAATTATGATTTCTTTAGCGGGTCAGTGGTCAACTATGCGGATACAAACGCGGTAAACCCATTGCTTGCGCCATTTGATATCACAGTCAACAATGATTATCTATATAACGTAGATGAACACGAAGGCAACTTCCGCAATGTGTTCTTCGATGACTTCGGCAAAGACGAGTTGACCTTTGGACTCAAACAAGTTGTCCTCTACGGGACTCACTCGCTCAAATCGCCCTCAGGGCTGATTCTGTTGCGAGGAACAGAATCCACTCTCTCGTCGGTGGATGATGCGCATGATCCCGATGAAGGCGGCGCAGCGCTCAGCGAGAATGGAAACGTCCTCGTGCTCGGCGACTTCACATTCCTGACATCCCCCTACCAAAACGTAGCCGACAATGCCACGCTGATCGCCAACCTTGCAGACTTCGCAATGGGCAGCAAGCAAACGATTTCACTTGCGAACTTCCCCTATATTTTTACGCAATCTGTTGTGCAAGTCTATCCTGCATCTGATATTCAACTGACCGCAGAAACCATCGCCGCAATTAGCGGGCTGCAAACATCCCTCCAGTATGTGGGCAACTCCATCAAAATTGTAAATGAAGTGCCGCGCGATGGCGACACGCTGATACTCGGCACATTCGCATCCAGTGCAGACTTGCTGAAGTTTATTGACCCATTCAACATTTCGATGGACGAATCCAGTGAAACCATCACCATCAAAAATTTTGGCGATGTTGGCCGCGCTGGAAACGGCATTTTACTCTTTGAAAAAAATAAAGACGGCAACACTTTGACTCTGCTTGCAGATACTCCTGAAGATTTGCTTTCTCTGCTAGCCACATTAACCAGCGGCTCACTCTATGGGTGTGTACTGCAAGATGACATTGGAATTTGCAGTGTCGGCTACGGCGGCAGTTATTCAGAAGACACAGGCGAAGATACCGCAACAGAAGGCACAGCCACCCCAGAGCCAGCCAGCACTGAAGTTACGCCCACGCCCTCAGGCTAAACAGGATAAAAAAAATGAATGAATTAATTCAACTCGGCTCTGTAAAAGGACATCTCGTAAAACCCAGCGGCAAAGGTCCCTGGCCTGCCATGATCGTGATCCAGGAATGGTGGGGATTGGACGCCCAAACCAAATCCATTGCGGATCGTTTCGCGCAGGAAGGTTATCTCGCTTTTGCGCCTGATCTCTATCACGATGAACTCGCGCAGCTCGGCGATGGCGATACTGCGATGAAGCTTGTGCAAAAATATGGTCCCAACGCATATCTTGATCTGCAATCTCTTTTTGATGCGCTGAAATTAAACCCGGATTGCAATGGAAAAATTGGCAGCGTCGGATTTTGCTTCGGCGGACGCATGTCACTCACCCTCGGCCTGAGCCGCCCCGTGGATGCCATCTGCACTTTTTATGGCGGAGGAATGCAAACTATTTTTGATCAATTACGCGCCAATCTAAAAGCGCCTGTGCTTGGGTTATTCGGCGACGCCGATGCATCCATCCCTGCTGGAACCGTTGAAGAGTTTGATGAATTGCTGGATGATGTCGGCGTGGAACATGAAGTTATCGTGTACCCAAATTCAGGTCACGCCTTCTTCCGTGATAGTGACCCCAACGTCTACATTCCCGAAGCGTCAAAAGACGCATGGGAACGGGCGAAAAAATTCTTTGCAAAAAATTTGAACTAATTTTTGACAATGGATAATAGACCACTGACCATCACAGTCAGTGGTCTTCTTATTGACAAAACTCTCCGCATCCTTTACCCTCGCAGCATGCCTAACCTCAGCCTGCTTCAGCATCAAGTAATTGAATCTCCCCTCAACAGTCGGCTCTTCGTCTCAGGCCGCGCAGGGACGGGGAAAACAACTGTCGGCGTGGAAAGAATGCGTTACTTACTCGCGCAAGGCGTCCCAGCGGATACCATCCTCATGCTTACTCCGCAGCGCACCATGCAGGAGCCTTATCTCGAATTGCTATACAGCCCCGAGCGACAGGCAGGCGGCGAAGTAACATCCGCAACGATTGGCGGTCTGGCACAGCGCATGTGTGACCTGTTCTGGCCGATGGCGGCAGAAGCGGCAGGCTTCAAAAATCCAGATCAGCCGCCGGTGTTTCTCACACTTGAAACCGCGCAATATTATATGGCCTATCTTGTACGGCCTCTGCTCGACCAGGGCTATTTTCAATCCCTGACCATTGACCGTAATCGTTTATATTCCCAAACCCTCGATAACTTAAACAAAGCCGCAGTGGTCGGCTTTCCCTATACAGAGATCGGCTCACGCATGGACGCGGCCTGGTTCGGCGACCCTGTACAGCGCCGCATTTATCAGGATGCCCAGGATTGTGCGACGCGTTTTCGCGAATATTGCCTTGAATATAATCTGCTTGATTTTTCATTACAGCATGAAATCTTCTCGAACATTCTTTGGCCGCAGGAGCAGGTGCAGAATTATCTCAAGCGCACCTATCGTCACCTCATCTATGACAATGTGGAGGAAGACGGCGCACGCTCGCATGACCTCATCCACGAATGGCTCGCGGATTTCGACTCTGCCCTGTTGATCTATGACAATGACGCGGGGTATCGCTACTTCCTCGGAGGCGATGCAGTGACCGGCTACGCCCTGAACGAGGCTTGTGATGAAAGAATCGAATTCACAGAAAGTTTTGTCTGCTCTGAAAATATCATCCAGCTTTCCGATCAACTTGTTTCAGCCATCAAACATCATGAACCTAAAAATACAAATCCAAACCATGTGATGGAATTTATTCTGGCACATTATTATCCTGAAATGCTGGATGGCATTGTTGCCAAAATCAAATCACTGATCGAAGAGGAGGGCATTGCTCCAGCGGAGATCGTAGTGCTCGCGCCTTTTCTTTCAGATGCGCTGCGCTTCTCGATCACCAATCGCTTGGAAGAGGCAAAAATCCCCTGGCGTTCGCATCGGCCATCGCGTTCTTTGCGTGATGAACCCGCCAGTAAAACATTGTTAACTTTGTCGGCCTTGGCGCATCCGCATTGGAATGTGCAGCCTTCAAAATTTGACATGACCCACGCTTTAATGTTTGCACTGGATACGGATCTAATTCGCGCGCAATTGCTGGCTGAAATTGTGTACCGTCCAAAAGACCTGACCCTTTCACCCTTCGACCAGATCAAACCTGAAATGCAGGAACGCATCACATACCTGCTCGGTGAAAAATATACAACACTGCGCAACTGGCTCAATGACTATCGTGAAGCAACTCCGCAGCCATTTGATTTCTTTTTGCGAAAACTTTTTGGTGAAGTGCTCTCCCAGCCTGAATTTGGATTCCACAGCAACATGGATTCTGTGCGCATCGCTTCGAGTTTGATCGAATCCATTAAGAAGTTTCGCAACGCCTTAAACCTGACAGGTTTCGGTGATCAGGAGAATCAAAGCCAGTCAGGTTTTGATCTTGGGCAGGAATATATATCCATGTTGGAAGATGGCGTGATTGCCGCACAGTATTTGGAATCATGGCGCACTGAAAATAAAGAGACCGTGTTGGTTGCCCCCGCGCATACCTTCTTAATGATGAATCATCCTGTAGCTGTGCAATTCTGGCTTGACCCAGGTTCCAGCGGATGGGTGCAGCGCCTCGCTCAGCCGTTGACTCAACCCTACGTGTTATCCCGTCACTGGGAATCAAACCGCTTGTGGATGGATACAGATGAAGTCAACGCGGAAACAGAATCTCTGGCGCGTTTGGCGGGCGGGCTGCTAAGCCGCTGCGGTGAAAAATTATTTTTGGCGCTGGCTGATCTAAGTGAGACAGGCTTTGAACAACGCGGCACATTGTTGAGAGCTTTTCAGAAGGTAATGCAATATCAAGAAGAATAAGCCGCCTTTATTAACTCAAGTCTATTTTTACTGACACTATTTCCTACAGGAGAAACAGGCATGCCCATGAATATTCGAAAACGACCTTTGCTCATCACCAGCGCTTTCCTACTGGCGCTTTCTTTATTCCTGCGCTATCAATTTATTGGCTTCAAAAATGGCGACCTGTTTCTCATACGCACCTGGTACGATTTTCTATTACAACATGGGTACAAGGGACTTGCAAATGCAGAGTTTTCCAATTACCCGCCTGTTTATTTATATTTATTATATTTCTCTACACTTTTTTCAAAATGGATCGATCCCTTTATAGCGCTGAAACTTATGCCGACAGCTTTTGATATCTTGTCCACGATTACGATTTATAAAATCGCGCGTACAAAGTATAAAGAAGATCAACCCTATTTTCTGGCATCGCTTTTCTTTCTTCTTCCCACCGTCATGATGAACAGCACCAGCTGGGGGCAAATTGACAGTATGTATGGTTCGTTCCTGTTGGTTTGTTTTTATTTACTCCTCACCAAACGACCTTTCTGGGCAATGGCAGCCTTTGGAATCGGGTTCGCCTTCAAAGCACAATCCATTTTCATCCTGCCTTTCCTCGGCATTCTGTTTCTAAGAAAACGCATCCACTGGTACGACTTTCTGATTGTGCCTGTTATTTATCTCGTGCTTGCACTTCCTGCCGTGCTGATCGGCAGAAGTTGGGAGAGCATTCTGCTCCTGTATGTTGGGCAGGCGGGCCAATTCAACGAACTGGCTCGATACGCCCCAAATCTATATCTGGCAATGCCCAATGAATATTTTCATCCCATCTTTGAAATTGGCATGAGCGTCTTCGCTGTTTCCATGCTGACCTGGGCCTGGGTAAATTGGAAAGCAAAGCCGCCCGTTACGCAAAATCAATTGGTACTGACCGCGCTGGCAAGCGCCGCCCTGGTCCCATTTCTTCTACCCAAAATGCTGGACCGCTATTTCTACACCGCTGATTTATTCTCTTTTGTTACCGCGATCTTCATTCCTGAATTATGGTTCATTGCACTTTTCTTCCAAATCAGCTCCGGCATGGTGTACATGATTTTCCCATTTGGAGCCCCCCCGCTCCTTGCTCTTCCTGGAGCGATCATTAACACCGCGCTGGTCATTATCATCATGCGAAAACAACTTCAAGCATTGAAACAGTCCACAACAACCAAGGATGACCTATTCCCTGATTAACCAACGCCTCCGTCTTGACTTCAAACCCATCAGCCGCTTCGCCCTCAATCTGATTCATGGTTCAAAAAAATTACAGGAAAGTTTTGGCCGTAGCTTAACCCATTCATAACCTATGCAAACCCAAACCAGCGAACATCCCAGATACAACGCGTATGGTGTCGTTAGCATTATCGCTTTGCTAACCATCACCATCACAGTCCGCATCATCGCCATCCCCTACACCAATTTGGATGTTAATGGATATCTCGAATGGTATGGCTACATTGTAAAACACGGCTTTGCTTCATTCAAAAATGACTTCTCAGTCTATACGCCTCCCTATTTATATCTTCTCTGGCTGGCAGAACATTTCCGAAACATCATTTCCCCCGAAGTCGCAATCAAACTCATCCCGCTTCCATTTGATCTTTTAAGCGCGTTCGTTGTATACAAAATCGCGCGAATCCAATTCCCAAAAGGAAATATCCCCATGCTCGCTGCGACAGGCTTTCTTTGCCTGCCAACGGTCATTGCCAACAGCTCCCTTTGGGGGCAAATCGACAGCTTATATACATCCTTTCTCCTGCTCTGTTTCTATTTTTTAGTAGAGAGAAAAATATTTTGGGCCATGCTGTCTTTCGGCGTCGCCATTTCGATAAAAGCTCAGGCGATTTTTTTGATGCCATTTTTAGGGATTCTGTTCCTGAAAAAACAAATCCGCTGGTATTCCTTTCTCCTCATCCCGCTTGTCTATTTGGCGGTAGGGCTTCCCGCTGTGTACGCTGGAAGAAGCTGGCAAAGTTACCTGACCCTCTATTTTGGGCAATTGGAACATTTTGAAGAGCTCGCCAAAACAGCGCCAAATCTCTATATTTTCATCCCGCTTAAGTATTATCACCCTGTCCTCGAAATCGGATTAACAATTTTCGTACTCGTCATGCTCGCATGGGCATGGATCAACTGGAAAACGACCTTCCCGTATGGCAAAAGACAACTGGCATTAACGGCTCTGGCAAGTGTCACATTGGTTCCATTCCTCCTGCCCAAAATGCACGACCGCTATTTCTATCCCGCAGATGCGCTTTCCTTTGTGACCGCACTGATCATCCCTGAGTTATGGTTTCTGCCCATCCTGTTTCAAATAAGTTCGGGGTTTGCCTATACTATTTTTCTATTCGGCGCGTCTCCTATTTTCGTATACATCGCTGCGGTACTCAATACATTTCTGGTCATTTATATTCCATATAAACAACTCCAGTCATTGAAACAGAACAACACAAACTAGAATCAATGTATCGAAACATACACATGCCATACTGGAAACTTCATTATCACTTTGTTTGGAGCACGAAAAATCGTCTGCCATTAATTGATTCCACCCTTGAGCCTGAACTTTATCGCGCCATCGCAGCAAAGGTAAAAGATATGGAAGGTTTCGTTCACGCCATCGGTGGAGTTGAAGACCACGTACATCTTGCAGTTTCCATCCCGCCAAAGGTTGCACCAGCGAAATTCGTCGGCGATGTGAAGGGGAACAGTTCGCATTACGTCAACCACATCATCAAGCCTGAATTCGACTTTTACTGGCAAGATGAATACGGGGTGTTGTCGTTCGGTGAAAAGAATTTGTCTGCAATCGTGCGGTATATTCATAATCAGAAGAAACATCACGCGGACAGAACATTGATTGCGGCAATGGAGTGGATGGATGAGCGATAGTTTGCGCGAAAATGAATTGGTTGGCGCAATTGCCCCGCCGTGGGATTAAATCCCACGGCTATAATACAAAGGCGGCTGAAGTCGCCTAGTCCGCTTTAGCGGGCTTTGTAAAATTAGCACGGTGGTTCGTCGCCGTGCGGGTTGACAGGGTAAAATCATCCCATCGAAACAGAAAATGCCAAAGTGTGGAACGACACACTTGAAAGCTGATTCCATCCATTTGGCATTTACCTCGCCTCATCACCGCCCGACGATAAAACC